>JGI12048J13642_10894398_pt1 | contig 14510 bp, 14 predicted proteins | sample ElkSlonscriptome_16_FD_13642 | JGI IMG/M metagenome (IMG submission 13642)
TGATAAGCGTGAGGTCGCTGGTTCAAGTCCAGCTCGGTCCACTGCGAAACGCCCCCGTCGACAGCACGTCGGCGGGGGCGTTTCGCGTGGGTGGTGGGAACGGTGGCCCTATGCCGATCCCGGGTGCGGTCCCACTCCCGATGCGCATGCTCTCATCCGCCGCGGCCGCCCCCACGGCTGTCGAGTACCTGACACCGAGTCCGTCTCCGACGCCGGGCTCGGTTACGGCTCCTGGTACAGCGGTACGACCTGCTGGGCGTCCATCCGAGTCGGCACATCGGGATCGTGACACGGGAGGTAGACCGTCGGGTGTGTCCGGGTAAAGGTCCGAATCTGCTTCAGGGTTCGCACGCTCTCGTCGGTCGAGACCCCGTCCGGGATCCCGTCCAGCATGTTCTGCTCGGTATACGAGGTGTCGCCCGCGAGGAAGTAGTACAGGCCGTCTTCCTCGACGATCACCGACATGTGGCCGGGCGAATGACCGGGCGTAGCGACCAGGTGGATTCTCCCATCGCTGGTGAGCGGCATGCTTCGCGGAAAGGGTCCGAAGCTCCGCTCGGGAAGGTGGACGAGCGTGGGCGCGAGCCACCCGGGCCAGCGGTGCGGCAGGTAGCCCGCGAGTTTCCCGCTGAAGCCTCGGGCTGCGTCGAACTCCGTCTCGTTGATCAGGATCTCCGAGTTCGGAAAGTGACGCAGGCCACCCGCGTGGTCCGTGTGGAGGTGGGTCAGCACGACCCTGTCGACATCCCTCTCCGGGTCGACTCCCAGCTCCCGAAGGCGTGGGCCGACCTCCTCCTCCGGTCGCACCTCCAACTCGACCGCGAGCCGGTAGTAGGGCTGCCAGGCGGGGAAGTACCCGGGCTCCGCGGTGCGGGCCGTCTCCCCGGTGTCGACGACGAGCACGCCGGTCGGGTGTTCGATCGCCCAGGCGTGGATCGGCAGCCAGTCCGACCACTCCCGACCGAAGAGTACCTTCGCCAATGCCGGCGCGCCTCCCGGGGCCCTGCGGACCTGATTGGCCTTCACGCGAACACGGCCGGTCTCGATTCTGTGGATGGGCATGACTTCCGGCGTGTGAGGGGTGGAGGCCGAGCGTCCTCTTCGAGCACCTCGGGGTCTGGTGGTGGCGAGAACGGCCAGGACCTCCCGGAGTGGCGACTCAGCCGTCGCCCATCGCGGCCATCAGGGCCTGGAAGTGCAGCGGGTCCCTGGTTCGGTAGAGGTCGTACCAGGCCGTGAGTACGTCGGGCCGCATCGCATCGAGCTCGCCGAAGAGCGCGTGGGCGAACTCCAGGGGGGCCAGGCCGGACGCCGTGATCAGGCTGCCGTCGACGACAACCGGGACGTTTCGGTAGCACTCCTCTCCCCGGTACGCGGGGCACGCCATCTTCAGAAAGCCCCCGTCATTACTGGTGTGCTCGCGGTCGTCGAGCGTCCCCGTCTGCGCGAGGGCGACGGTGGCGCCACAGATCGCGGCGACGGTGACTCCATCCTCGAGGAGGGTCTCCGTTCTGTCCAGCACGGACGTATGGGATCCGTTCATCCATGTGTCGGCCCCCGGAAGGATCAGGGCATCCCCCTCGTGGAACGTGACCTCGTCGATACCGGCCTCGGGCGTGACGGACATCCCGCCCATCGTCCGTATCGGCTGCGTCGTGGCGCCGACCGTGGTCATTGTCACCGCATCGGGGTCGGCGAGATATCGGCCGCTGTTCAACTCGGCCGTCACGAATCCGATCTCCCAGTCCGCAAGGGTTTCGAGAACGTACAGGTAGACGGTGCGCCGGCTCTGGGTCATCGGATCGCTGGATGTGGTGATGAAGGTCACTGGATGGGATTAGAGTCGGTTCGGCGAGCCCGGGCCGATTCGGCCGAGCGCGCGTCGTGCCACGGGAAAGGATAGTGGATTCCCGATGGCGTCGGACGCGACAAGTCGCGCTCGTCCGAATGGTGTGCCGGCAGTCCGCATCCCTCGCCGTGACCGACACGCCCCACGGCGACCGACACGCCCCACGGCGACCGACACGCCAGCACTCCTCCGTCGCCGCCACCCGATGCTTTGACAATGTCTCGGCACCCCGGATAACATCAGGAAATCTTGATAAACGGATCAAGTCGTCCCTCCAGCGCCTGTTCCGGGCCGCAGGCGCCGAGTCATGACCTCTCCCGATCGACCATTCGCAGGTGAGCTGGATACGCTGCCGCTCCCTATCGCCGACTTTCCGTTCGGCGGTGTCCTGCTCTTCGATCGGGACTTTCGTTACGTGGCGGCGGGAGGCAAGGACTTCACCGTGATCGGGGTCGACCCGGCCGACGTCATCGGCTTGACCCCGTCCGACGTCTGGCCCGCCGCCGCCGCTCGGGTGCTCGAAAAGCACTTTGGCGAAGCCCTCGAGGGTGAGATGTCGACCGTCCGCATCCCCTACGGCTCTTGGCACTACGACTGCTGGATCGGCCCTCGGACCGATGACGACAAAAATGTGGTCGGCGGGTTCATCATGACCTGGGAGGTTACCGAGTCGGTGGAACTCGAGGGGGAGCACGCTCTTCTTCAGGCCGCCCTGCAGGAGGTGCCGGTAGGCCTTACGGTGGCCGAGGTCGCCTCGGGCCGCGACGGCGGTCGGCCTCTCATTCTCGTGAACGACGGCTTCTGCCGGATGACCGGGTACGACCGTGAGGAGGTCATCGGTCACGACTGCCGATTCATGCAGGGGCCGGAGACGGATCCAGACCGGGTTACCGAGATCTCCGAGGCCCTCGAGATGGGTCGTAGCACCCAGGTGACGCTCCGGAACTACCGCAAGGACGGTGACCTCTTCTGGAACCGACTCTCCATCTTTCCGGTGCGATCGGATCCGGACAGCGATGAGGTCACCCACTTCATCGGGATCCAGGAGGATGTGACCGAGCACCGCCGCCTGGGGAGGGAGGCTCAGCACGGGGAGCGCATGCGGCTGGTGGGCCAGGTCGCGGGCGGCGTGGCCCACGACCTCCGGAATGTGCTGATGGGGGCCGGGGGGCTCCTGGAACTGGCGCTCAGGGACGAAGAGCTGGATGACGGCCTTCGCTCCGATCTGGAGGAAACGCGCCAGGTCCTGCTCCGCGGCTCTTCCGTGACCAGCCGGCTTCTGGCCTTCGCCTCGGACCAGGCATTCGACCGGGCTCACGTCGAAGTCGGGAAGGCGGTCGAGGACCGGTCCGGGTTCTTCCGTCATCTGATCCCCGAGAACATTGAAATTCAGTTCGACGGACCGGACGAGCTCGCCTGGATCGTCACCGACGAGGGGCAGCTCGATCGGATCCTTCTGAACCTGGTGAAGAACGCCGAGGAGGCGATGCCGGATGGCGGCAGGCTCACGCTGGCCGTCGAGTGCCGTGGCGAGCTACCGACGGGAATCGGGGGCGATCAGATCGAAGAGGATCGAGACCGGTGGGTCGTCGTCTCCGTCCACGACACCGGAGTCGGCATGAGCGCAGCCGTCCTGGGCAAGTGCATGGAGCCGTTCTTCACGACCCGACGCGGCTCCGGCGGTACGGGACTGGGTCTCGCGTCCGTGTACGGGCTGATGCAGCAGTTGGGCGGGGGCGTCACGATCGAGTCCGAAGAGGGGGTGGGCACGACGGTGCGTCTGGCCTTCCCCTGGGCAGGGGAGCCGGAGGGCCGCACCGAGGACCATGAGGCGACGCAGGTCGAGGAGTCCGCATCGGGCGCCGGCGGCGGGCGGATCCTCCTTGTGGAAGACGAGGAAGCGGTCCGAAACGTCTGTGAGCGGGTGCTGCGCCGCGCCGGTTACGAGGTGACGGCGTTGGAGAGCGCGCCCGAAGCGCTCGGTTGGCTCGCCGAGCACCATCACGAGGTCGACATGCTGGTGACCGACGTCGTGCTGCGCAGCGGCACGGGGCTGCAGGTGGCGCAGGCCCTTCATGAGTTCCGTGCCGATGCCCCGGTCCTGATGATGTCGGGGTATGCGGATATCCAGATCGACCCGTCGTCGGTCTCCGACCGATTCGATCGGCTGTCCAAGCCGTTCGAGGTGGGCGAGCTGGTGCTCCGGGTAGGTGCCATGCTGCGGGGGAGCTGAGCCCCGGGGGGCGCTCCAAACCGACTCACCGTGATGGCCGTCCTGCAGTGCCTGGCGAATCCCGGATCGTGCGCCCCGCCGGGGCGCTCCCGCTCAGGCTCAGGTGAAGCCGCTGGGGCCGCAGGAGCTCCTCGTGTCACCCGACGAAGGGCGCCCCGCGATGACGTTGACGGGGGTCCAGGAACGCTGGACATCCGTGGAGCCGCAGGACGGACAGACCCGGCCCTCTCCCTCGGCATAGGCCGACATGGAGAGCCTGCGCTCGAAGTCGTGGCCACATCCACTGCAGCGGAAGTCGTAGGAAGGCATGTGAGAACATAGGCCGGACCCGCCGGGGTGGAAGGCCCGACGGCCGAGACATCGGGTCCGGATCGACCGCGGGTCCCTTGCCCGGAGCGGCCCCGGAGCGGCCCTGGAGCAGTCCCGGAGGGGGCCTGTGAGCGGGGCGGGAGCCGGCCCGGTCGGAAGGCTCGGGTGCGGTTCCTCACACGCCATGGGCATCCATCGTCCCGATCTCGATGCCCCGCAGCGACCACGACGGGGACAGATACGCGTCGGCAGGACAGTGATACGAACGATTCCCTGTTCCAGGAGCCTCCGCGGCTCGCCCGGGCACCTCGGAGCGTCAGCGGAGCCTCAGCCCCCGCCGGGGATCAGGTTGTATCCGGCGGGGGCGCCCCCCTCGGTCCGGACGTAGGGCACGGTGGCGCCCAGCGTCCAGACGCCATGCTCGTAGGCGGTCTGGGCCAGCTTCCACTTCGCCACGGTCGCCTGCCCGAAGAGATTGGCGTCAGCCATCATGTCGGCGTCGCTCATGGCGGACAGCATGGTCCCCACCTCGTCGAAGCCACGGTTCACGAAGGCGATGAGCTCCGGCTTCGAGTTGAGATACACCGCGGAGTCACCCAGTCCGGCAGCCGGGCGATCCACGCCCGATCCGATGATGGATACGCTGCCCATCACGACGTGCTCGATCTGCTCGGCGAAGTCGCGGACACCCTCGGTGGGGGCGGAGCGAAGGCCCGATTCGGGCATGGCGTCGATCATCATCAGCACGTTGCCGCGCATGCGCTCGAAGTCGTCGACGAGGGCGGCGCGCATATCCTGGGCCGACGCGGGTGCGGCGGTCAGAACGGCGAGAGCGAGTGCGGCGAAGAGGCGGCGAGGCAGGACAGACATGGATGAGGCTCCGTGAGATGGGTGAACCGGTCGTGGGCGACCATGCCGATGACATCGGAGACGGCGCTCGCCCCCCGGATGCGGGCACACACCGCAGCGATTCCTCCTGCGGCCACACGAAGATACCCTCTTCGCCCCATACCCGGGGACCCTCCTGACGGAAGTGCCGAGGAACCGGGCTCGAGTCGGGGCCCCCTCATCCATCTACGAAGGTCTTCGTTGACATCCTCCGGCGAGTCGAGTAGGATGTCGATATACGAAAAACTTCGTACGACAATTGTCGTCAAGCCCTGAGATCCCGAAACATGCCACGTACCCGCGTCTCGGAACGCGAACTCGACGTGATGGCCGCCCTCTCGAGGCTCGAGACGGGTACCGTGGCGGAGGTTCGCGAGTCGCTCGATGACGAGGTCGGCTACACCGGCGTTCCCGAGGTCCTGCAGATCCTCGAAGAGAAGGGCGCGGTTCCCAACGAAACCGAGGGTCGTGCGTACCGCTGTTTCCCTGTCGTGACCCCGGCCGAGGCTGGCGGGCCCGCCCTCCAGCGCCTGGTGGACGCGGTCTTTCACGGGTTCGCCGAGATGCTTCTGGCGCGGCTCGTCCACACCACGGAGCCGACCCGAGCGGAGGTCCGGCGCACGGGTGCGCTCCTCGGCGACACCGAGGAGGGCGCATGAGCATCGCAACCGTGCTCTGGCTGGTCGCCGTGTCCGGCCTGGTCACCGGTGCTGCCGTGGCGGCAGCTGCCGCAGTTCGCCATCTCCATCGGCCGGAGCGCGGCGTCTGGATCGCGGCGCTGATCGTCACGATGGCTCTGCCCTTTCTGCCCGCGCCGGCCTACGTGGCCGAGCCGGGGGCCGGCGCGGCCGTCCGGTCCATCACGCAGGTGGTGGTGGTGGCGGGCAGCTCACTGCCCCTCCCCGCGCGGCAATCCACCCGGTGGATCCCCCTCCTGTGGGGAATCGCGAGTCTCGCCACGCTCGGCACGCTGCTCGGCGGTGCATGGTCCCTCTCTCGGAGATGTGAGACGTGGCCGCGCCGGAGGGTCGATGGTGACCTGCTGCGTATTTCGAAGAGCTTCGGCCCGGCGGTGGTCGGATGGGTCGATCCCGAGATCGTCATGCCGGCGTGGGCGTTGGGCCTGGGTCGCCCCCAGCGGCGACTCATCGTGCGGCATGAGAACGAGCACCGCTGGGCGCGCGATCCGCAACTCCTCGCGCTCGGTGTGATCTGCCTCGCGGCCATTCCATGGAATCCGCTGGCGTGGCTCCAGTTCCGAGGGCTTCGCCGAGCCATCGAGTTCGACTGCGACGCCCGCGTGCTCCGGGCGGGGGCGTCGCCACGTGCCTATGGGCGCGTGTTGCTGTCTGTACAGCTGGACCGGGGCCGAGGGGCACTCTTCGCCCCCGCCCTTCGTGAACCTGCATCCTTCCTTGAACGGAGATTGAAGACCATGAAGCTCAAGAACCGTCCCGTAGCTCGTATCCGTGTCGCTGGCCTGGCCCTCACCGCAGCTGCGCTCGCGGTCGTCGCGTGTGAGACGCCACGGCCGTTCGAGCCGGAGGTGCCGGCCGAGGGGTCGGCCTCGTCGGCCGCCATGAGTGTGGGGGGCGCCGAGTCCGCATCCGCCGGCGTGATTCACGAGGTCGTCGACCCGTCCGGGGGGGAGGTAGCTTCGAGATCCTACTTCGCGGCGGCCGAGTCGTTCGTCGAATGCGTCGTGGAGGCTCCGGGCGAGGCCGCGACCGATGTGAACCGGGTGGACCGATGCAGGCAGATCGACGAGGCACCGCGGGGGGGGACATCGGCGCCCTCGCCCGAGGGAACGATCGTCGAAGCGAAGGCGATCTTCACCGAGAGCTCGACCGCGCGCCCGGCCGGAGGGACTGCGCCGCTCATCATCGTCGACGGCGTCCGGATGGACGCTACGGGCGACGATGATCCGCTCGGCCGCCTGAGTCCTTCCGACATCGACCGGATCGAGGTGGTCGAGGAAGCGGCGGCGACCGCCGAGTACGGGAGCGGGGCGAGCGACGGAGCCATCCGCATCTTCACGAGGAAGGGGGGCAGCTGACGACGCGGCTACCGGCCGCGTCGGGACCTCCGACGCGGCGGATAGCCGGTATGGACGGCTTCCGGTTGAACCAGTCGACTTGGACGACCTCTCTGAAGCGTCGGAACAGCACCCGACCTTCCCCATGCGCCACGGGTCCCGACAACAGGATCTGTCGACCGGGCATCGGTCCCGGTGCGTGGGAGCATCCGTCGACCCGCGGGGTTTTCATCCCGGTCCGTCCGCCGACCTTTTCGGTGTGACTCCGCCGTCGCAGCCAGGTCCCCCGCCGCATGAAGCGCACCCAGATCTCGATCTTCCTCTTCTGGGTGCCGCTGGCGGCCACCTGGGTGATGATGGCGTCGGAGGGCCCGTTCCTGACGGCGATCATCGCGCGCCTCGGAGATCCGACCTACAACCTCGCGGCCTTCGGGGTGGCGTTCGCCTTCGGGATCCTGGTCGAAGGCCCGGTCATCATGCTGATGAGCGCATCGACGGCGCTCGCGAAGAACTGGGTCGCCTTCCTGCGGCTGCGGCGGTTCGCGTGGGCGCTGAATGCGCTTTCTACGATGCTGCTGGTCGTCCTCCTGATCCCGCCGGTCTTCGACCTGGTCATGGAGACGACGCTCGGGCTGCCCGTCGAGGTGGCCGAGCTCGTGTACGGGGGGCTCCTCTTCCTGCTTCCGTGGCCGGCGGCGATCGGATACCGCCGCTTCGTGCAGGGCGTACTCATCCGCGCGAACCGTACACGCCTCGTCGCGTACGGGACGGTTCTCCGGGTCTGTTCGATGATCGGTACGGCGCTCGCTCTGTACCGGTTCACCGATCTTCCCGGTGCATGGGTCGGGACGGCGGCGCTTTCCTCGGGGGTCCTCGTCGAAGCTGTCGCCGCACGGTTCATGGCGCTGCCGACCCTCCGCGAACTCGAGTCCGACACCGATGCGACCGCGGCCGACGCACCCGACTACGGTGAGATCGCACGCTTCTACTACCCGCTGGCGCTCACCTCGATGATCGGTCTGACGATCCAGCCGATGCTCACCTTCTTCATGGGGCGGGCGCCGGCGCCGATCGAATCGCTCGCGGTTTTTCCGGTCGTGAATGCGCTGTCGTTCCTCTTTCGAAGCCTTGGGCTCAGCTTCCAGGAAGCCGCGATCGCTCTGATCGGAGACGAGTTCGAGAGCGTCGAGGAGGTGGGACGGTTCGCGCTCTGGCTGGGGATCGGTTCATCCGCCGCTCTGGGACTGGTGGCGTTCACGCCGCTGGCCGATCTCTGGTACGTGCAGGTCTCCGGCCTGACCCCGGAGCTGGCGGCGCTCGCGCTGGTCCCGACGATGCTTCTCGTCCCGATGCCGGGGATCAGCGTCTGGCTCTCCTTCCAGCGGGGTATCCTCGTGAACGGACGCCGTACGAAGCCGATCACGGTCGCGACGGCCATCGAGGTCGCGATGATCGCCCTGCTCTTCGTGCTCGCGGCGTGGGGCTTCGGGTGGGTCGGCGTGACCTCCGCCTTCTTCGCCTTCGTGGGCGCGCGAACCGTGGCCAACCTCTTCCTCCGGGGCAGAGCCCGCAGCACACTCCGCCGCGCAGGGGTCGTGGATTTCGCAGCGGAGCCCGACGCCGTACCCTGATGGGAGAATGCGGATGGTGGCAGCCCGCCAGGATGGGAGCACCCCACCCGCGGCACCGCCTCCGCGACCCGCCGCCCCGCCGCGCGAGACCTCAGATTCCCCTCTACCAGGTCAGTCCATGACGAGGTATCTCCGCCGCCGGCCCCGTCACGTCGGCGCACCCCCCGGCACGGTCGCGGTCGGGGACACATACGACCAGCCGTTCACGGTCCATGTCACCCGGTACCGGAGCGATCTCGTGGAGTCCGGGGAACTCGAGCCCGGCGCGCCGCTCCCTGATGTCCGGGAGGGCGAGGTCCTGTGGGTGGATCTGGTCGGGCACACCGACATCCCCGCACTCACCCGCATCGCTCGATACTATGGGCTGTCGAACCTCCTGATCGAGGACGCCGTAGACGTCGGGCAGCGGCCCAAGCTCGACCTCCACGGCGAGGGTGTATTCCTGTCGCTCCGCAGTATCTCGATTCTGCCTGGCGCGGACGAACTGCGCCGTGAACAGATCGGGCTCTACTTCCGGAAGGGGCTCGTGATCTCGTTCCAGGAGATCGACGGCGATGTCTGGTCGACCGTGCGTCGACGCATCGAGGAGGAGGGCACGCCGATGCGGGTATCGGGTGCGGACTTCCTCTGGTACTCGCTCGTCGATGCGACCGTCGATGCCTACTATCTGGTGCTCGATCGCATCGCGGAGGGGATCGAGGGGATGGAGGAGGATATCTTCCAGTCGCTGCCGAGCGAGACGCCTCAGCGCCTCCGGGTGCTCCGCCGGGAGGCGGTCGCCCTGCGACGTGCGGCGTGGCCTCTCCGCGAGGCGCTCGACGGATTCGCACGGATCCCCGAAGAGCGATTTGCGCCGGAAACAAGAGAGCTCCTCGACGACGTGCGTGACCACACCCGGCAGGTCGCCGAGGTGAACGAACTGATGCGGGAGGCGATCAAGGCCAACATGGACACCTACCTCTCGCTCGTCGGTGTGAAGCAGAACGAGATCATGAAGGTTCTCACGCTGGTGGCGACGATCTTCATCCCGCTCACCTTCATCGCCGGGATCTACGGGATGAACTTCGAGGTGATGCCGGAGCTCGGATTCCGGTACGGATACGCCGCGGTGTGGGTCGTGATGATCGCGGTCACCGCGTTCATGCTGCTCTACTTCAGGAGACGGGACTGGCTGTGAATCTCCTTCAGGATTCGACGGACGGAGGGGCGCTCGGCGAGGCGGCAGAGCAGCTGGTCGAGGATGCGGCCGGGGGACTGATCTACCGGATCACGCAGCTTCTGGACCTCGAGGTGCCGATTCTCTCGGCTCTCGCACCGGGGGACACCCCGGTCGACGTCGGGAATGTCGTCGGGTTCGCGATCGTCATCGTCGCCACATTCCTGGTGTCCAGGTTTGCGCAGCTCCTGCTCGCGAAGGCCATGCACCGGCGCGGCATGAAGGACGTCGGGACCGTGGGCACCGCTCAGCGACTCGTCCACTACGTTCTGGTGGTGATCGGATTCGGCGTCGCGATCGAGACGCTCGGCTTCGACCTGACGGCGCTGTTCGCCGCGGGTGCCGTCGTTGCGGTCGGGCTCGGATTCGCGATGCAGAGCATCCTGCAGAACTTCGTGTCGGGATTTATCCTGCTGATCGAACGGTCGGTGAAGCCGGGCGACACCATCGAGGTCGACGGCTACATCGTGAAGGTGGTGGAGATGGGCATCCGGGCCACGATCGTCCGGAACTGGGACGACGAGGAGATCATCATTCCGAACTCCACCCTGGTGCAGAGCAATGTGAAGAACTACACGCTGCGGGACGACCTGCACCGACTCCGTTCGAAGGTCGGTGTCGCGTACGGCTCCGACATGGATCGGACACGAGAGGTACTGATCGAGGCCGCCGCAGGAGTCGACTTCAGGAATCCCGTGAAGGACCCGGTGGTCCTCCTGGTCGAGTTCGGGGACTCCGCGGTGCTGTTCGATGTGTCCGTCTGGACCAACGATCCCTGGACGTCCCGCGTCAATCGATCGCTTCTCAACTACGCGGTCTGGCATGCGCTCGGGGATGCCGGAATCACGATCGCCTTCCCGCAGATGGACGTGCACCTCGACGTCGTGTCCGGCCCGGGGTCGCAGCCCGACGATGGGGGATCGGCACCAACACCCGACGAGGGCGAATCGGATGAGCCGGACTAGTGGACGCCGGCGGAACTCCAGGAATCGGTTAGCGTAACAATATAAGCATCAACAACTTGCATATATCGAGGGTCGTGTGACGGGCGCTCGAGTCGATATCCGGAGATTCATGAGCAACGCCACGCTGGAGAGGAAGGAACAGGCTTCGAACACGACCGCGGGTCCCGGGGACGTGAATACCGGGACGGTTCATGAGACCGAGGCAGGCATCAGGACGCTGATGCGGGATAGCGGGACCAGCATTCCGCTCTCCGACCGCGTCGAAATGGTGGCTCTGCTGAATCAGCTCCTCGCCGACACCATCGACCTGCGACTCCAGATCAAGCAGGCTCACTGGAATGTTCGCGGACTGCACTTCCAGGCTCTGCACGAGCTGTTCGATGATGTCGCCGAACCGCTGCCCGACTTTACGGACGAACTGGCGGAGCGCGCCGGGACGCTGGGTGGAGCGGCGATCGGAACGGTCACAGAGGTCGCGAAGACGACGCGGCTGAACGCGATGCCCTCGGCGTTTCTCGACGCTGATGCCGCGCTTCATGCCGTGAAGGAGCGCCTCGCGTTCGTTGCCAACGAGATGCGGAGAGGCGTCGACTCCGCTGCGGAATTCGGCGACGAGATCACCGCCGATGTGCTGACCGAAATCACACGCGGTCTCGACCAGCAACTCTGGTTCGTGGAGTCCCACCTGGATTCGTAGGGACGACACTCGGTTCAGGCATCGTCCCGAGCGGCGGTGCCGAATCGGCTACGAGACCCCCGTCCGGATGTGATCCGGGCGGGGGTCTCGTGCATTTCCGTGGTCGAGGTCCGCACGCTCCGGCTCGGGAGTGTCGCCGATCGAGGCGAGCCGTGGTAGCTTCGGCTGGACCGCAACTCCGACCCGCCCACCACCGACTCCACGATGACCCCCTCGCTCGCGTTCGCCGCCCTGCTCTCGATCGCCGCCCCGACCCTCGTGCCCTCGGTCTGTTCGCCCTCCGAGGCGGGACCGGTGGATCCGGAGGCCTACCGCGAGCTGTGGGAGAGCGGAGTGACGTGGCAGGAATTTCTCGCGGACGCCGAGAGCCGCCGCGACGGATGGCTCGAGAACTGGGCGAGCAGTGAGGGTCTGGACTCGGCTGGCGTCGAGCGCGCTCGCGCCGTCGGAGGGACGTGGTACGTGCTCGCGGTGGCCGTCGATGGCTGCTCGGACTCCGTCAGCACGATTCCCTATCTCGCGCGCCTCGCGGAGCGGGTCGATGGGCTCGAACTCCGGATCGTGGACTCCGATGCCGGCCGCTGGGTCATGGAGGAGAATCCCACGCCCGATGGACGTGCGGCCACTCCGACCGTGGTCCTCCTCGACCCGGACTTCGAGAAGCGCGGATGCTTCATCGAGCGTCCGTCTGCGCTCCAGTCCATCCTGCTGGAAAACCAGGACGAACTCGATCAGCGACAACTCTACCACTTCAAGATGGGGTGGTACCACGGGAACCGGGGTGGCACGACGGTACGAGAGATCGTTCGGATCCTCGAGGCCGCGGCGTCGGACGACGCGATCTGCGGCTGACGCCGCCGATCGGAGACAACCGAGCCGGGTTCGTCCGGCCGTGCCCATCGCCTCGCCGGGGTCAGTCGTGCTCCTCCCAGAGCACGAAGGCGTTGTCGTCCGGATCTCGAACGACCGCCCAGCGGCCGGTGTCGCCCGTCGGATGCACGTCCCCGACCGACCCTCCCCCCTCCCGCGCCATCGCGGCCGCGGCGTCGAGGTCGGGCACCACGAAGTAGGGCAGCCACCCCGTCGGCATCGAAGCGTTGGCACCCCGACGGTGGCACACGCCCGCTACGGGCGTACCCCGGTCGTCCAGCATGTTGAAGTCGGTGTACTCGCCCATGTCCACGGCGTCCGGCGTCCAGCCGACGACCTGCTGATAGAAGTCGCGCACATCGACGGCTGCGTCGACCGTGAGGTCGATCCAGCCCAGTCGGCCCTTCGCATTGTCTGCCATCGGTCACCTCGCTCTGTACGAATCCCGTGTCACGATGTAACCGTCCGGTGTCGGTGTCGCACGGGTACTGGGCACGGAGTCTCCGGTCCGGCACCTTGTATGCCATGCACCTGCCGAATCGAACCCGACTTTTCGACATCAGGATACGGCGCGCTCGTGGACTCGTGGCTGCGGCCGTCTTCACCGCGTCCATGACGGGTATGCCGGCCGGTCCACCCCTCGGAGCCCAGACGGTCGTCGCACACCGCGGCGCCTCCGCCTACCTGCCCGAGCACACCTTCGCCGCGTGGGACCGTGCGCTCGAACTGGGCGCGGACTACATCGAACAGGACCTTCAGATGACGGCGGACGGCGTCCTCGTGGTCCTGCACGATGCCACACTCGATCGGACCGCCCGAGGTCCGTGGACGACCTGTACGGGCGCCGTGGCGGAGCGGACGCTGGCCCAACTCCGCGAGTGTGAGGTCTCGTCCTGGAAGGTCGAGCAGCTCAGGGCGGCCGGACTGCACGATGCGGCCGATGCGCTCGCGGCTCTCCCGCCGCAGGGAATTCCGACGCTCGAGGACGTGTTCGATCGGTACGGAGTGGACGGGCGAGTCCGCTACTACATCGAGACGAAGAACCCGGAGGAGTCGCCCGGGATGGAGACCGAGCTGCTTCGCCTGCTTCGCGTCCACGGCCTGTTCCCCGCCTCCCGCGACGAGCGAACCGTCCTGGTGCAGTCCTTCAGCGAGGCGAGCCTCCGCTCCCTCGCCCGAGCCGAACCGGGGCTTCCGCTGGTGCAACTTGGTGACGCGGGCCTCCGGACGGATCCCGGTCCGAGCCCGGACCTCGGCGTCGAGGCGGGTCTCCGCGCGGGTACGGTGCGGAAGACCATGGCCCGAATCGCCGAATACGCGATCGGCTGGGGCCCCTCGCACCGCCTCGTCACGCGCGAGCGGGTCGGCGCGGCGCACGGGCTCGGCCTGGTCGTCCATCCCTACACCGTGAACGATCCGGACCGAATGCTGGAGCTGCTGGACCTCGGCGTGGACGGGATGTTCACGGATGTGCCGGGCGTCCTGCTCGAGGTGCTGGGTCGCTGATCGTCGTCCGCTGGCGCCGGAACGCACGGTGCCCGATTCTGTACCTGAGCATTCGATGTTTCAATTCCCCCCGACGAGGAAACTCATGCGCCGCTTCATGACAAGCGCGCTTCTCGTGGGACTGCTGAGTGTAGCGATGCCCGGATCCGTTTCGGCCCAGTTTCTCGAGCCCGGTGCCGAGGCGCCGGAGATCGAGCTGCGGATCGCGGACGCCGACGGTGTGAAGGACGGCGTCTCGACACTCAACGAGTACCGCGGTGAGGTGATCGTCCTGGCCTTCTTCTTCAGGGCCAGGACCTCCGGCTGAACAG
>JGI12048J13642_11069571_pt1 | contig 14510 bp, 7 predicted proteins | sample ElkSlonscriptome_16_FD_13642 | JGI IMG/M metagenome (IMG submission 13642)
GGTAATTCAGGTTTCGGTGTATGACATCTTACCCATTCCTCAGATGCCCGAACCTATTTTAGGCATCTACAACTATCGAGGAAAAATCTTGACCCTGATTGATTTGGCTCAAAAATTAGAGAAGCCCTCATTTCTGTTACAAGATCATATTCACTCCTTGAAAAATTCTCAATTGTTTTCTCTTATTGTTCAGCACGAAAACAAGATGCTCGGTTTTGTAATTCCTCAAATTATCGACATCCAACTCTACGATCAGGCTGAAATTGGAAAACCCGATCCAGCCATCTTTCCGTCAAGCATGATGCCGCTCATTTCAGGATATTTCAAGTCTAATATTGTTCCTATCTTAGACATTGGAGCCCTATGCATTTAAGTCAAGAAAGAGTTTGAAGTATAAGAACAATATCAAGGCTATTCATTTTAGCCGCCAGACTTCTCGCTAGTTGACTGATAAAACTCTCGAAACCCCGATTCTGTCGTCGATGGGTTAGCGTCAGCGTAACCCATCGAAACCGTCTCTGCTGTTGGGTTGTCTCCTTCGGAGACGCTTTGCGTTTCTTGAATGCCACTTTGGGGCTATACGCTTTGCTCAACACCAACCTACACCAGAACTTTTGTCAGTCAATCAAGACTTCTCGTTGCTATTGAGTCTTGATTAGAGCATTTTTCCCGTGCATCAACCAATTCACTACACTCTATTGATATTAGCCCAGAGGATTTTCCTATGACTAGCTTGCAGCCTATTCGTTCTTCTGAAACAAAGAATCAGCAAGATGACTTATTTGGTGATTTTTTAGTAGAAACACCGTTTTCAAAAACATCTGAAAATTCAGAAATGAGTGGAAATTTAGATATCGATGTGGCCATAAATGGTGAGTTTGGCAAAGCAGAAGAAATGGCTTATGCAGTTGTTTCTTCTAATTCTTTAGAATCTGATCATACGTTGTCTAGCCCCCAACCTGTTGTTCCCTTAGAAGCAGAACTGGAGGCAATAACGGCATCCGCTATTGAAATTGAAAGTCAGCTAGATAAGCTAGGTCTTCTCGACAACACAACGCTAAAGCAAAACATAGAAAAAATTCTTCACTTTAGCGAGACGGTTTCACAATCCCCACATCACCTTTTTGAGCACAACCTCAACCAGGGACTGAAAACGATCCGCCATCACATCACGAATATTATTCAACTCATGCAACGTGAGCAGGAGTTTGATGTGTTGCTCCAGGTGGTTACTGATTCAGTTCAACAACTATTAAGAGCAGACCGAGTTGTAATCTATCGCTTCGACAGCGATACCAAAGGCACTGTTGTTGCCGAAGCGCTGACCGAGGGATGGACACCCAGCGCAGGAGAGCAATTAGACGCCAGTTGCTTTGGCCTTAAACAGGCTCAAATTTATCAAAAGCAAAATATCTACGCCATTGCTGATGTACGGAAGATTCCGCTGACGGCTCATCAGCGACAATTAATGGCTCGATTCCAGGTTAAGGCAAGTCTCTGCCAAGCCATTCTGATAGATAACCAGGTCTGGGGACTTTTGGTTGTGCAGCAATGTCAACAGCCTCGCCCATGGCAACAACATGAGATTGAAGTCCCTCAGCAAATTATCCGTGAATTGGTCATTCATCTTCAGGCTTATCGGCTTCAGAATCAATCTCAACGACGCGCAGTCCAAGAAAAAAACTTGACCAGCATTACTAATGAAATTCTGAAAGCAACTGATACTCAGTCTCTCTATACCACGACGGTATCAACGATTCGTCGGGTTTTAGATACTGATCGAGTTGGTGTATTTCAGTTCTATCCAGACTCTGGACACGATGCCGGTGAGTTTGTGGCTGAAGATGTTGCTGCGGGCATCTCATCGGCGCTTGCAGCTAAGGTAGAAGATCACTGTTTTGGCGACCGATTTGCCCCTAAATATGCAGAAGGATTCATTAACCCCATATCAGATGTCTATAAGGCCGATTTGAAAGAGTGCCATCTTAGTATTTTAACCCGGTTCGATGTGCGTGCGAATCTAGTTGTTCCCTTGCTGAAAGGAGACGAACTTTGGGGGCTTTTGTGTGTGCATGAGTGTCGTGGACCTCGCGAATGGAAAGAAGACGAAATTGATTTTGTTAGCAAAGTGGGCAGGTTATTCTCTGTTGCACGACAGCAAGCTGCATTATTGGCACAAACCCAGCAGGCGGCTGAGCGCGAAAAATCGATTAACCAAATCGTAGAACGAATTCGTAAGTCGGTGACCGTTGATGAAATCTTCGACACCACCACTCGGGAGGTGCGGTATCAGCTAGAGTGCGATCGCGTGTCTGTTTATCAATTTCACGAAGACTGGAGCGGCACCTATGTTTCAGAATCTGTGGGTAGTGATTGGCGTCCACTCGTTGGCCCAGGCATCAAAACGGTCTGGCCAGATACTCATCTTCAAGACACCCAAGGCGGACGTTACGCCAATCGTGAAAGCTTCGCCGTTCGCGATATCTATACTGTCGGGCACAGCGACTGCCATGTCGATATCCTAAAGCAGTTTCAAGTGCGAGCCTATGTCATCGTGCCTATTTTTCAAGGACAACGGCTCTGGGGACTCCTCGCAGCCTATCAAAACTCAGGTACTCGTACCTGGCAAGAAAACGAAATGCAACTATTAGAGCAGATCAGCGGACAGTTGGGAGTCGCTATTCAGCAATCAGAATATTTAGCACAAGCCCAACAAGCAGCTGAGCGCGAAAAATCGATTAACCAAATCGTAGAACGAATTCGTAAGTCGGTGACCGTTGATGAAATCTTTGACACCACCACTCGGGAGGTGCGGTATCAGCTAGAGTGCGATCGCGTGTCTGTTTATCAATTTCACGAAGACTGGAGCGGCACCTATGTTTCAGAATCTGTGGGTAGTGATTGGCGTCCACTCGTTGGCCCAGGCATCGAAACGGTCTGGCCAGATACTCATCTTCAAGACACCCAAGGCGGACGTTACGCCAATCGTGAAAGCTTCGCCGTTCGCGATATCTATACTGTCGGGCACAGCGACTGTCATGTCGATATCCTAAAGCAGTTTCAAGTGCGAGCCTATGTCATCGTGCCTATTTTTCAAGGACAACGGCTCTGGGGACTCCTCGCAGCCTATCAAAACTCAGGTACTCGTACCTGGCAAGAAAACGAAATGCAACTGTTAATGAGAGTCGCTAATCAACTAGGCGTTGCCCTGCAATATTCACAAGCTCTCAACGACAGTCAAACAAAAGCTCTACAATTGCAGCAAGGAATTGAGCGAGCTCAAGCCGTAAACCGCGTGGTCAACCGCGTTCGCAATACCTTAGATCTTGACACCATTTTTAATACTGCAACTCGAGAAGTTCGGCATTTGCTCAAGGTAGAGCGGGTCACCATCTATAAATTTCGTTCTGACTTCTATGGCGACTTCATAAGTGAATCTGTCACAGGCAATTATCCCTCTCTTGTCGGCAGTGGATGGGAAGACCCCTATCTCAATGAACACCAAGGGGGGAGGTTCCGCGACAACATTCCATTGGTGGTCCATGACATTCATGTTGGAGAGATTCTTTGGGAAAACGGACACCTGAATAGCCAGCAGGCACCCAAACCCATGACAGATTGCCATGTTGAAGCTCTGGAAGCATACCAAGTACAAGCCTGTGCGGTCGTCTCTATTTTTAAGGGCAAAGAGCTTTGGGGCTTACTTTCGGCATTTCAAAACACGGGCTCCCGTGTTTGGGAAGAGGAGGAAATCAACTTACTCATGCAGGTCGCGCTACAAGTTGGCAACGGCATTCAGCAAGCCGAATATGCCAACGAACTTCAGGCCAAGTCAGAGCAGCTCGCAGAAGCTGCTGCCCGTGAGAAAGCATCAAAAGAAAGCCTCCAGCAACGAGCTGTTCAACTATTGATGGCAGTGCGTCCAGCTCTTGACGGTGATCTAACGGTTCGCGCTCCGTTGTCTGAAGATGAGATGGGAACGGTAGCCGATGCCTACAACAACACGATTCAGTCTCTTCGACGGCTAGTCGTACAGGTGAAAGATGCCGCCCAAGAAGTGACCCAAACCTCCCAAGGCAGTGAAATAGAAATGAGGAGTCTGTCAGACCAGACCCAACAGGGTTTAGATGAAATCAATGATGCTCTGAATCGGATTCAGTCAATGATCGATTCGACTCATTTGGTCGATGCCAGTGCTCGACAAGTCGAAGCGGCTGTGCAGCAGGCCAACCAAACGGTTCAGGATGGCGATCAGGCCATGAACCGAACGGTTGAAAGCATTTTGGTCATCCGTGAAACGGTTGCTGAAACCACGAAAAAAATCAAGCGTTTGAGTGAATCTTCTCAAAAGGTGTCAAAGGTTGTCAGCCTGATTGATAGTTTCACCACTCAGACGAATCTGCTAGCGCTCAATGCTTCAATCGAGGCAACTCGCGCTGGGGAATATGGAAAAGGCTTTGCGGTTGTCGCTGATGAAGTGCGACTGTTGGCTCAGCAATCGGCTGAAGCTACGGCTGAAATCGAGAAGCTCATTCAGGGCATTCAATCTGAAACCAGTTCAGTCTCTGATGCAATGGAAACGGGCATTGAGCAGGTCGTGCGAGGGACAGAATTGGTGACAGAAACTCGCCAAAGCCTGAATGAAATTGTAAATGCGACGAAGCAGATTAGTGGTTTAGTTGAAGGCATTACCCAAGCGGCGCAGACTCAGACGCAGCAATCTGAATCAGTCAACCAGATTATGAAGCGTCTGACAGAAACTGCAAATCATACTTCAGATCGAGCTGTTCAAATTACAAACTCGTTCCAGCATCTGCTCCAAACTTCTCAAACGCTTCAAGATGGCATTGGTCAGTTCAAGGTGAACTAATTGACCTAGCTATTGGCTCAATTCTCTTTGGGAGGAGAGTCTATGACTCTTCTTCTATACTCCTACACTCACAGTCTCTACTTTTCTATCAGAACGGGTTTATGTCCGTTTATGTCATTGCTGTTTGCTATCATTTCTAAACATTATGCCTGCTGATTTGTCTTTCTACGCTGAAGCTGAAAACCAGTTCATGCTCGAAGCCCAAGACTTACTGGGTTCAATCGAGCAGGGTCTCATGAATCTCGCTGAAGAGCGCAATACGCAAACGGTGCATCAACTGATGCGAGCGGCGCATACGTTAAAAGGTGCGGCAGCAAGCATTGAACGTGAGACTGTGATGAAGGTCGCTCATGCCTTAGAAGATGTCTTCAAGTCTCTTTATAAACCGGAGCTCGAACTCGATGCAGAAGTCAAATCTCTGCTCTTTGATGGGTATGAGTGTTTGCGGCTTCTCTTAACGGCTGAGTTTACTCATCAGACCGTTGACGAAGCTGATATCCTCAACCGGATTGCGGCTGTTATCGCTCAGCTTCAAGATAAATGGGGAGACGACTTTAGCGAGGGGGCAACGATTCCCACGTCTGAAGAGTTGGGATTTGATATTGTGGCGTCAATTTTTGAGACGGGCATTACCGACCGACTCAATCGTCTGGGTCAGGCACTTCAATCAGAGAATCCTGACGCGATTGAAGAAACGCTCAGAACTCAGATGGATGTCTTTATCGGTCTCGCAGAATCACTCAACTTGCCTGGATTTAAGGCGATCGCCCAAGCAACGCTAGCCGCACTCGATCATCATTCAGATCAGGTGTTAGAGATTGCAGAATGGGCGATCGCAGATTTGTCAAATGGCCACGCTGCAGTATTAGCGGGCGATCGCACTCAAGGAGGAACGGTATCCGCAGAGCTTCAGCGTCTTACGTCTGCCGAGGCTCCAGGATTGGACAACGCTCTATCTTCAATGAAAAGCTCAGCAGCATCTATAGATGATGACGCTGATTTACCAGCGACCGCTCCCCTTCTTGAATCTTGGGAAGAAGAAATCTTCACGAGCGAGCCATCTGAAGCGTTTTCAGAATCAGATGACGCCATCTTCTTCGACGATGACTTTACAGACTTCGAAGAGAAGTTTGACGACACTTTCGACGATACTGAAGATTCAGACCTTCATTCCTCTGAACTCACATCATTTGACGAGTTTGAAGCTTCCCTAGAGCAGATTCTTGACCAAAAAGTCGTCGATCCTCAGACTCGTCATAAAGCTGAACCCTCGGGTATTGACCAGGAATTTACTCAACTAGAGGTTACCCAGACATCAACACCTAAATTCCAAGCTGAAAACCCAGAGACGATACGTTCTAATGGAGCGGCAGCTCAAGCTCAATCGGAGAGCCGAACGATGCCCGTTCCGACAATTCGTGTTCAGATTAACCAACTTCAGGATCTCGATCGACTCGCCGGTGAACTTCTAATTAGCCAGAACAAACAGGCTGATGAAGGTGAGAAATTGCGACTGAAGATGCAGAGTCTGACTGACCGGATGGACACTCATCTAAGTACCATTGATGCCTTACAAGATTGGGTGACTCAACACCTAAATCCGGCATTTATTCGGTCAAATTTAGCCCAGATTACGACTTCTCAGAGTTCATCTTCAGGTACTTTGAACACGATTGGATATGGCACTCAGTCATTTGATGCTCTGGAGATGGATCAATATACAAAACTACATTTGATGCTTCAAACTCTTGTTGAAGAAGCAGGTCATCTTCAGAGATCCTTGGAAGCAGCAGAATCGTCTTCCAAAGATGCTCAAAAGAATATTCACAAAAAGAAGCGTCTCATCAAGCATGTTTGGGAAAACGTGACGGCGACTAGAATGCAGTCTCTCGATACCCTTGTCAGTCGATTTCCTCAGGTGCTTAAGCAACTGAAGAGATCCTATGGGAAAGACGTTAAATTAGAAACACGCGGAACCAATCTACTTCTCGATAAATGGGTCGTTGAAAAGTTATATGATCCACTCTTGCACCTCGTTCGCAACTCATTTGATCACGGGATTGAGCAGCCCCAAGAGCGTCAAGAAATCGGTAAATCTACATCGGGTTGCATCCAGATATCGGCCTACAATCAAGGCCAATATACGGTCATTGAAGTTCGTGATGATGGCAAAGGTATTGACCTCGAAAAGGTGAAGAGTAAAGCTCTAATGACGGGCCTAGCGACATCCCAGCAGCTACAAAGAATGTCTTCACAGGAGATTCTTCAGCTTGTTTTTCAGCCTGGTTTTTCAACGTCATCAGAACTCAGTAATTTGTCTGGTCGGGGCATTGGACTAGATGTTGTGCGATCGCAGCTTGACCTGCTAAATGGGCACATTACAATCAATTCGACTCCTAATCAAGGAACGACTTTTTCTCTAAAGCTTCCGTTATCTTTGACCATTATTCGACTCTTGCTTTGTCGTGTCAATGACAATATCTATGCTCTCCCTGAAGACAGTGTCGAACGAATTATTTTCCCAAGTCCAGAACAAATACAGGTCACTTCAGATCATCGACGAATTTTACATTGGAAAACCTCATCTCAAGAAACGAAACTTCGGTTGTTATCCCTATCTCAGCTCTTACACTATTCCAAGACAGCGCAGGCTATTCTCCAAATTCGTGGTCAGAAACAAGAGTCAAGCATAAGCAGAAGGCGATCGCCTTCAACATCGGGCGATCGCTATCCTGTATTGGTTTTAAATATTGAAGGTCACCTCACGGGAGTCGAGGTCGATGCGATTCTGAGCGAAGAAGAACTAGTTATTCGACCATTGGTGAGTAACATAACAGCAGCACCCTTTATTCACGGCTGCTGTTTCTTTGGCAATAACCAACTGGCACTTGTTATTGATATCCTAACTCTCATCCAAGACCTGAAACACTCTGAAAAGTCGCTGTTAGAAAATGATAGACAATCGGCAGTTCAACCTCTCACAGATTCCTTTAGATCCGAACATCGCTCGATAGCATCATCGCAACAGTTAGCGCTATCTGAAACTGGGTCTAATTCGATCACAATCTCTGATAATTCTGATCTAAATACAAAACTCTATCAAATTCCTCTATTACTCGTTATTGATGATTCGCCAACCATTCGACAAACATTAACAGCAATCTTACATCGCGCAAACTATAGTGTGACTCAAGCCACTGACGGATTCGATGCCTTATCGAAACTCGATCAAAATCCCAATATAAAAGCAATCGTCTGTGATCTCGAAATGCCTAGAGTAAACGGCTTTCAATTTTTAGAAACAATCAAGAAAAAAGCTGGATTAGCAGACATTCCTGTAATAGTTCTAACGTCTAGAAGCAGCAGTAAACATCGACAATTAGCCATGGGACTAGGTGCATCTGAGTATTTAACAAAACCTTGTCAGCATGACCATCTATTAACAACGATTGAGAAAACGTTGCATATGAAGTCAATCTTACGAGCATGACCTAGACAACGATACCTTTTGGATATAAGTAGTCAGTCAATCTAATAGATCAAATCTGCCACCTAGAACACTAGGCAAGATTCATTTCAACAGCATTCAGAGTATTGCTCAAGAGCCATCTCTTAATCACAATCTCAGAGAGCATTTGCTCCTAGAACTTTTACTTTTTCTGCAACCTTGTAATTATGCTGGCATCATTAGTTTCCCAGAGCAACGAACCATCCCAGACCTGTCACTCAATAGTATTCAGAGTCCTGGATCAATTTTTAGCACTGCCTATCGACGTCATCGTGAAAGTGTCTCGCGCACCTGAATATCTTGAAAATCCAGAACTTAAGAGCGACTTCATGATGTTTAACGATCAATTTGTTAAACTTATCAACCTGCATGATCTAGTTCGTAGATTTCACTCTAGCCAATCTAACTCCAGTAGGCTTAAGTCGTCCAGAGACGTATCAACCACAGCAAAGCAGTTCTTGATTCTGACAAAAGTCCATGCTCAACATCTATCTGGATTCTGTGTTGATGATGTGCCTTATATGCTTGATGTTCCTGTTTCATCCATTCATCCTTTTCCAATACCCACGAGTAAGCATATTAGTGAGGTTTTAAGCCACGTTGCTATTCTTTCAGACCACAAAAATAAAACGATATTTCTACTAAATCTGAAAAATATTTGAATTCAATTCGATGCCCAAACTGAATCGCTATATATTTAAAGGTCATTGAGAATAGCTTCTACTTCCGCTGCCGACATACCAGGGCGAATATTAGGGGAATAGAGCATTTTGATAACAGCCTCATCAATGGGGTCATACTCTGTAGGAGCTGTCCAGCCTTGATAGAAAATGCTGGATGGATAATTCCACGAGTCTTTGAGAATACCCAATGCCTGAGTAATTTCTTCGCGAATGACGTGATCTCTTTCTGCCTTGCTGAGATGGTTAGACGCAACTAAAATTCGAGACTGGTTGATTCGATCTTGGTTCCACCACGTCCAGACAAAGCCGACTTGTCCTTGCCGAGTATTGGAATCATAAATAGGAAAGTTTTCAGCTTTGACAAAATAGAAGTCAAGATTGGCTTCGGCGTCCGCGCTCTCAGCAATTTCAATGCGAATCGGTCGCTGCTGAGTTGTGCCTACATTTGTATAAGATATGCCGTGAGTTTCAGCAATGAGTCGATTCAGATCTGAGACCACATCTGCAACTGTCTCCTGCACTTCTTGCTGAGTTTGACTATCCACACCCTCCGATTCTGGAATGTTGATGCGAATGCGAATGTCGTCTTCCCAGCGCCGAACAAAAGAGGATGAGCTGCCATATTCACTACCGAGGGCAACTTCCAAAAAGTAATTGATCTGCTCGTAACTAAAGGCGGAAGGAACACGAGCGCCTGAGCCTATTCCAGACTGCTCTGTAATGCCGTAGTCAGATGCAGCATCGTAGAGGGGCTCAGCAGCAGTATCAGACGACATATTAGAAACAGTGTCCGTGCGGACGGCGGAGCCATAGGCTGTGCTGCCTAATATTGCAGCAGATGCGATCGCCATCAATGCCGAAAATAATCGAAGTCCCATAATAGTGCATCCCTCTTTCAATGACTCACCCAGAGCGTTTGGCTCTTAATGACATCACCCGGCCCAAAGAAGGAAAATCAGGATGTGGCTGTTCGGTTATTGAACTGGCTGCGATCGCACCCGGTTTTCCGAAATGTATTGCATCAACAGTGATTTAAATCATTGCCTAGCGAGAGAATCTTGCCTTGTTCGGAATATGACTGAGACCTTTGTGTCGAGTCACAGCCATATATTCCTTGTCAGGAAAAATACAGGAAATAGAATGACTTGTCGCTGCTTTGTGAATTCCAAAAACAATTATTGTGTTGGTAGTTTTGATGCTGTCACTGGGTTTTAAGACTATCTTCTAGTAATTCGCCTAGTTGTTTCAGGGGCGCAGGCATAAAGGAAGTACCCTAAAAATTGGTATTGCAGTCAACATGCAGAGCGATCGTACTTTGGCATCTGAAACTCATTCACTTCGCTTTGTTGCGCAAATCTTTTGAATAGCGACATTCACTAACTTTTATGATATAAATCGTACTGTCTTGCTATTTGAAATGTTGCTGCCAATCTGCACAACAAAATCTAATCAAACAGTGCTGCAAACTATGGGAATTTACTTCTCAAACAGCAGTTCAAATTAGTCTAAGCCTCCTTCAAATTCTGTGCTGAGACGCTTGGAGCTTACCCAACGTTCCAGCTCAGGCTTTGAATAGACGTGAAGCTTTTAACCCAAAGTTACAGGTACAACACCATGGAAATCTTTGCATTTACTCAGAATTCTGTTGGCTACGAAGATCCAGGCGCAGAACCCCAACTGCGCTCATTTGACGAGATCAATCTTGAAATTCCCAAATCGGCGATCGCTGGTGCGGTCGGTACAGTCGCGGCAGTCGGTATCATCGGCGCTGCTCCCGATGCTCACGCGCTTGTGAGTCCAGGCGCTCAATGTGCTGCTGTGGGTAGCATTCAGCAAGCTGTAGGTGTCTCAGCTGATAATGTTTATGGCCCCATCACGACTTCAGCAGTAAGAAGCTTCCAGAGCCGAAATGGTCTGCTGATTGACGGCATTGTTGGGCCAAGCACCGCTTCTGCGTTAGGGCTACCCACTGACATCAGTTGTCTAACTTCAACTCCTCCTGTCAGTGGAACGTCTTATACAGTAACGGCGTCTGCCCTCAATGTGCGCGCAACGCCTTCCACGGCTGGACAAGTCATCACAGCTTTGTCGCAGGGAACTCAAGTTAATGTGTCTTCTGTCCAGGGGGGATGGGCTAAGCTTGCAGGTCAGGCTGGATGGGTTTCTTTTGCGTATCTCTCTTCAGGGGGTGGTACGACTCCTCCAGTCTCTGGAACTCCATATAGCGTGACAGCCTCGGCTTTGAATGTGCGCGCAACCCCTTCTACTTCGGGTCAAGTCTTAACGACTCTGTCCAATGGCACCCAAATCAACGTCTCTTCTTTCCAAGGCGGATGGGCTAAGCTTGCGGGTCAAGCGGGTTGGGTTTCTGGTGCTTACATCACAGGAGGTGGCGGCACTACCACTCCTCCTGTCGGTGGCGGTGGAGCCTATTCCGTGAAAGCTTCGGCTCTCCGTGTGCGCGCCACTCCATCTTCAGCCGGACAGATTATTACCACTTTGCCAAATGGTACTCGCGTAAACATCACTTCTGTCAACTCAGATGGTTGGGCAAAGTTGGCTGGTCAACCTGGTTGGGTTGCATTCTATTTACTTGAATAGTTAAGTCTGTTCTCTTTTGTTCCAGAGCAAACAAGTTGTGGCTGAGTCATCCAACGTGAGCTTTGTTGTCTCTCCTTGGATACACAACTGAAAACCGATTGAACCGAGGACGATATACGTTGTCCTCGGTTTTTGCTTGCCGATTCAAGAAGAGCCTATCTATTGCGGTGATGAATCGTTGCGAGTGCGAATTCAAGAAGTCAGATCGCTTCACCCAATGTTCTATCTGATGCCGATCGCCCCAAGCGCGCGCTTCAGGAGATTGTCATTTTTTCTAGCGGTCGTCGTCACTGTGGGTTGTTCTGGTGATTGTAGACGGCTCGCAACCTCAGTGGAGGTCATTCCTGATGTGACATCAGGACGATATAGCATTGAAATAATGGCGCGATCGAGGTCGGTGTAAGCAGTCGTATCTGTCCACCATTGATAGAAAATACTGCTTTGGTATCGGGTATCTTCGGTATCACGCATGAGACCTAAGGACTGAGTGAACTCTTCTCGAAGGAGGTGCGATCGCTCATTCTGAGTAATATTTGTCGAACTAACGAAAATGCGTGAAGTGTAGATTTCGTCATTATTGCTCCAACGAGGCCAAGCAAATCCAAGCTGACCCGGTAACGCATGAGGTTCATATCGACGAAACTGGCTACTAGGTACGATATAAACTTCAACGTTGGCAGTCTCCCTCGATGACGCGCTCAGCAGTTCAATATCAATACTGTTTGGATCGGCTGCATCGAGAAGTTCATTGAGTTCGCTGATCATAGAACGCAAGGTCTGCTGGTCTTGCGATGTTGGAGAACCGATAACGCGAACCTTAATGTCGCTGTTCCATTTGCGAACAACGCGGCTGTATCCTCCAAACTCCGTACCCATCGCAATATCTAAGAAGAAATTAATTTCTTCTTGAGTGTAGGAGTCGAACCGTTGTTGCTCTGAATCGACGACAGGCGTTGCAGCTCGATCATCATCTCTTCGAAAATCAGCAATAGAAACGTCATCGGGTTCGTTCTCTTCTGGTACGGGAGCAATGTTTTCTGAGGGATTGGGTGTATTCGCTTGCACGGTGCAGGTTTGCTCTTGGCTGTCAATAATCAGGAGGTCGCCCCGAATCCAGCCGATCGCCCTAGAACGAGGGAACTGCACGTTGTACCAGGTGTAACCGTCGAATCCTTGAGTTTGGTCAAGCACAGAAACGCGATCGCCCACCAGCCCGTAACCGCGAAGAGTACTAGCAATTGTGGGTTCGGCACGCAAGTTGACAAGAGAACTCGGATTTTGAGCAGTGAGTTGAGCCTCACAGCTTGATGACGATTTGGACGGGTCAACCAATCCCTGACTTGTCGTGTCTGCTTTCAGCGGTTCTGGAGTGCCTTGAACGGCGTCATACACATCTGCAACGCTGCCAAATGAAGCTGCAGAGGCGATCGCCACCGTAGCCGAGAATGAAAGAATTCCCACAATTAGCTCCCCTTTGAATTTCATGCATTAACCTGCTGAGGGGGGTACATCAATAAGACTTCGAGAAGCGTTCAGAGAACCGCGTAGAGTTCTACCTCCAGTCATCCCAAATCTAAGTGATTCAAAACGCTAAATCAAATGAACTCTAAAAATAGACTCACTGATTCTCAAGAGCGGTGATCAACTTTAGCCCCCAGCATCGCAGTATTAGAGAGGTATACCCAGATGGGTGTTGCCCTTGTGACTGCGCCTGACATAATCAGACAGAGAAAACAGGGGCAGATCCGGAGTGGCTGTTGCGCAAATCACAGCGTCTGATTCACTTATTTAAGTGTCTACGTCAATCATTCAAACGCTCATTGAATCCTACCAAAATCTAACGTTTTTTGAACTGTTTCCGAAATCTAGGGTGCTCTCAGTGGTTAGGTTTCTGGCTTCGAACCTTAGCTTTGAACCAAATTAGAATTTTGGAGAAATAATAGGACACTTTTTCAATTGACGAGCACTTTTTTGCTGAAGTAAGCGCAGCTCGGAAAAATGCTTTGCAGCCCGTAGCGCACAATCTTTCAGAAAAATATTTCAACTTTTCCCTGTTCGCGTCTTTCAATGTGGGCTTCAACCTCAGTAAAAATTTACTTAAAGCTGAATATCTGATTTGGCCTGTTCCAAAATGGGCAACCTAAACATAGAACTTAAGCTAGACGAAGTCAGGTGTTGCTATGAGAGATGCTGGTCGCCTCGATGAAAACGCCAGAAATGCCATAAGGTATCCAGTAGGTTCTCAGGCAGAGCCTCTCTCTGCCCACGAATCGAAACAACTCGTAATGACTCTCCGATCACAAAAAAGTGATCTAGAGCAGAAGGTGCAGGAAACTGAAGAAAAGGTCGAACAAAATCATCAACTCTATGTAGAAGAACAAAACCGATATCAATCGACGCTTGTTCTCTACCAAGAGGTACAAACTCAGGCACAGTCCTATCTCACCCTTTACGACCAAGAAAAGACTCGCAGTGGTGAACTATTAGTGCAGCTCGAAACCACTCAATCTGAACGCGACCAATACATCACGCTCTACAACGATGCCCAGTCGCAACTGAAATTTGAGCGACGATCGAAAGCCGGGATCAAAGGTTGGGAAACTCGCCGCAAGCGCGAAAACGAACGCCTGAAGAACGAAATTGGCGAAATGACTGTTTTGCTTCGTGATTCCATCTCTCGCCGCGATGTTGCAATTGGCAACCTGGAAAATCTGGCGACTCGTATGGATCGAATTCAAAATCTCGTAGACTCTGTGGAAGGGGACTCTAGCGACAGTCCAGTGGGTGTCGTGCAAAAGTTCAGACGCATCTGGCAGGCCGTTCAAGACATTCTTGCAGAATAGGAAAA
>JGI12048J13642_10444464_pt1 | contig 14496 bp, 14 predicted proteins | sample ElkSlonscriptome_16_FD_13642 | JGI IMG/M metagenome (IMG submission 13642)
TTTTTGAAAATGCAACGCCAACGATATAAAAGAATGATGCAAACGCCAGAATGCCGGCCATGATTCTTATTCTCTTCGTTTTCCCCCTTTTCAGCGCTATCGTGCCTGCGAAAATATAGATTAACAATCCGATGACTTTTGCCGTTAACCAATGATTTACCATTGGGTATTGGTGTAAGGTAATGGATAAGCCAATGGCGCTGGCTAACAGAACTGTATCGATCAGGTGAGGTAGTATTCTGGTCACTTTAAGGTGCAGGTATTTCGAATCCATCAGCATCCAGATAAAGCGCACAGAGAAAGACAGAAAAGTCAGGCCGATGCAGATCAGGTGGATATTCTTCAGAAGAACGTAACTCATTTGGCTGTCCAGATGTAGGAGGGGGGAAGTTGGCCGTTATTGAGGGTGACAGTATATCAGTTCCGAGTGAGCCTACAAAAATGAATGAAATGACAATTAAAGTTTGTCACGAAGACTTTGATGTAAGTGATGAGTTGCAACGGCTAAATCAGGCTAATAAGAAAGTGGGGGCTATCGCCAGCTTTATAGGTCTGGTTAGAGACTTCGGTGATGCTACCGATGTTGAAGCTATGGAATTAGAGCATTATCCCGGCATGACTGAGAATGCCTTACGAGGGATTGCTGAAGAAGCCTGCCGGCGCTGGGACATTGCCGGTGTAACCGTGATTCACCGGGTGGGTCGTCTGAAGCCAGCGGATCAAATTGTATTGGTCTGCTGCGCCAGTGCTCATCGCAGGGCAGCATTTTCAGCCTGTGAGTTTATTGCCGATTATCTGAAGGTAAGGGCACCCTTCTGGAAGAAGGAAATCACGGCTAAGGGAGCTCAGTGGGTTGCGGCGAAGACCTCTGATGAAGCCGATTTACAACGCTGGAAAAGTTAAGCCCGGTACACTATTTTTTGGCCTGCTTAATTTTGGCCTGCTTAAAATCTGAGCCTGAGCGGTTTTTATCATAGCGCCGGGTTCGGTTAAGTTTTATAAGTATTACCATTGCAGGGGCATTACTATTGCCTAGATTGCCGTATTGATCAGCCCACCTTTGCGACTCTCCAATGCTTCAGGCTTACCATCTTTCGCGCTTAGCAATTTCGGCATACGTCGATCCGATCGACGCCTCCGTTCGTTGCCCTGATATTCTGGCAGTCTGCTTCGGCGGCGCTCTGGGCGGCGTCTTCTCTCGTTGGGCAGGGTACTGTCAGTTACCCGCTGGGTTGGTGCAGTTTGCTGTAAGCGCTTGCTGTGTATCTTGTGTTCGCCTGTCGTTAAACTGGTTGGATTACGATTGTCGATAGTGAACATTGTCAACACCTGTTTCTTAGCCTGTCTTTTGCTATTTTTTTCTCTAATTGCCAGGCTGCCATTTTCTATTCAGCCTAACGATTAGCGATAATCCGCAGTTTATTGAACTGTACCGAAGCGGACCGAAGTCGATCGATAAAATGACCCCCATCACCAAGGTATCGGCCACAGCCTTTAATACTTTAGGCTTAATGCTATTCTTTTCTAAAAGAAGTTCAAGTGATCCCTCGGCCCGTAATCATTACTGCTATACTGAGCCGCTTTTGTGACGCATCAACCGCCGGTTAGCTGCTATTAGTAACCATGCTATTGTCTTTGCATATGCATCGAGGTGCGTTATTGGTTTGCAGCAGCCCCTGCCGGGTTCTGGAGAATTCCATCCATACTAAAGAGACTAAAGATACCAGGGAAACATTGAAATCAATGAAGTCAACCAGCCTATCCGCCAAACAGCTCTACAAGCCCTGTATAGCCAAAGAGCTGCCATTTGCCAGCACTCAGTCGCTGGAGCCGTTGGAAGGAATACTTGGGCAAGGCCGGGCTCAAGATGCTGTTCAGTTCGCCATCTCAATGATGGATAGTGGTTACAATATTTACGCCGTGGGACTGAATGGTCTTGGCAAGCGCACCATGATTATGCGCTATCTCGAGAAGGAAAGGGCGGAATCGGTTGCCAATGATTGGTGCTACGTCAATAACTTTGAGGATGTCCGCTCACCCAAGGTTTTGCGTTTACCGGCTGGATTAGGAACTCCCTTACGCAAGGATATTGAGAAGCTACTGAGTCGCTTACAAGCCGCTATTCCTCAGGCGTTTGACAATGAATCCTATTTCGATCGCTCAGAGGGGCTAAAGAATAATCTTAGCCAACGGCAGGAAAAAGCTTTGGAGCGGGTAGCGGAAGCCGCCCGCAAGCAAGATGTCAGCCTCACGGTGTCGACACCGGGGGGATATCGGCTAGTGGCAATGGATAACGATAAGCCCTACGACGCTGAATCCTTCGCTAAATTAAGCAAGCAACAACAGAACAAATTCGAAGAAAGTATCAACAAGCTGGAAAAAAGGCTTCGCAACGCGTTACGAAAAATCAGTCAGTGGGAGCAGGAATACGCTGACCATCAGCAAGCCCTGAATGAAGAGGTTGCCCTCGCCGTCTCCAAACATTTGCTCGATGGCTTGATGAAAAAATATCAGCAACACGAAGAAGTGGTCAGCCACCTGGCAGGTATGCAGGCTGATATTCTGAAAAACGTAGAGGTGTTCATACAAGAAGGCGAGGAACAGAGTGCTTTGGCGGCAGCCACTATGGATAACAAACTGCCTCGCCGCTATCAGATTAATGTCATGGTGCACCACGAATCCGCAGGGCACGCTCCGATCGTGGTGGAAGATAATCCCAATTACAACAACCTGTTTGGTTTTGTGGAAAATGTCACGTTTAAGGGTACCGTCTTCACTGACTTTACTTTAATCAGGCCTGGAGCACTTCATCGTGCCAATGGCGGCTACTTGTTGATGGATGCCATTAAAGTATTGGAGCAACCCTTTGTTTGGGACGGCATCAAAAGGTCGCTGCGATCAGGCAAACTGGCTATCAATACGCTGGAGAAAGAGTTGCCTTTGGCCGGTGCGATTTCGCTGGAACCTGACCCCATGCCTTTTGAAGTAAAAATTGTGCTGTTTGGGGATCGGGAGACTTATCTGTTGTTGCAGCAATACGACCCGGATTTTGGTGAGCTATTTAAAGTGGTAGCTGAATTTGAAGGTGAAATTGATCGTACACCTGAAACCCAACTGCAATACGCCCGTTTTATTACAGGCCTGGTGGTTACCAAAAATCTGCGTCACTTTGACCGGCGCGCTGTCATGCGTATTTTAGAGCACAGCTCGCGAGTGGCTGAGAGTCAGGATCGATTGTCCCTGCATGCCGCCGATATTGCCAACTTATTGCGTGAGAGTCACTATTGGGCTTTGCAAGACAAAACCCGGTTGGTGCGGGCCGAGCATGTAGAAAAGGCACTGCGCAGTGCAGAAATACGCTCAAGCCGGATACATGACAAAGTGTTTGAGAGCATCCGGGATGGCTCTATCTTGATCGCGACCAAGGGCGAAAAGGTGGGGCAAATCAATGCGCTTTCGGTTCTGCACACGGGGGATTTCGAGTTTGGTATCCCTAGCCGGGTGACGGCGACCACCTATTATGGTCATGGTGAAATTATTGATATTGAAAGGAATGTGAAATTAGCTGGTTCCATACATTCTAAAGGTATGATGATTTTATCGGCTTATATTGCCTCTGTTTTTGGTAGACGGCAGCCGGTGAAGATGGCGGCCAGTATTACCTTTGAGCAGTCTTACCAGATGGTGGATGGAGACAGTGCTTCGCTGGCTGAATTTTGCGCATTGATTTCCTCGCTAGCGGAGAGTCCCATCGATCAGGGCCTGGCTATCACCGGCTCAATGAATCAGTTTGGTGAGGTTCAACCGGTTGGTGGGGTGAACGAGAAAATAGAAGGATTTTTTGAAACCTGCCTTATCCAAGGTCTGACTGGCCGCCAGGGTGTGATTATACCGGAACAGAATGTGGTTAATCTTATGCTGAAAAAAGCCGTACAGCAGGCATGTAAAGAAAAAAAATTCGCTATTTACTCCGTTAGTAGCGTGAGTGATGCTGTTGAGTTAGTTATGGGCAGAAAAGCAGGATTGGCGAACAAGCAAGATAATTTTCCTAAAAACTCTATTTATGGCAGGGTACAAACTAAGTTGAAGCGTCTGGCTGAAAAAACTGTCAATCCAGATGAGTAGGCATTGACACAGAACTAGTGGTCCAAGGCATCAGCCACGGATTAGCTCTGCAGGTCTGGACGGATAAACCGGAAAGTCAGGTTGATTCGGGCTCCCACTGGCTGTTTGGTTTTAGGTAGTTGGTGTATCCAGTGATGCTGCATCGCTCCCGACATGATCAGCAATGAGTTATCAGGCAGTACTATGGCTTTTGCTTTCTGTTTGCCCTGCTTGGGTTTAATCAGAAAGCGACGGGAAGCGCCGAAAGAGTAAGAGGCGATGGTTGGATTGCGGCCTAGCTCAGGTTCGTCGTCGGCATGCCAGGCCACACTGTCATTACCATCCCGGTATAAATTGCAGAGCACACAATTAAAACGGCTGGTACTGAGTTCCTCGGCGATGGTTTTTAATTGCTCCAGCTCGCTAAACAAGGGAATGGGAGCTAATTCGAGTCCCGAGTAGCTATAGCGGCAATGGCTTTCTCCATACCAGGCCTGTAGTCGGGGAATGGGTCTTGGGGTGCCGTGGATAGTAATCGAATCCTGTCGCCAGGCAATGGTGTCCTTTAAGGCTTGGTAGAAGGTGGCGGATGCATCGGCTAGCACGGGATGGCAAAGGACCACCTCGCCCAGTTGCACAGGAATCTCAGTGAGAAATCGGTCAGGGTGAACCTGGATAGTCAACTGCCCCGCATGTCTCCGAGCTTAGTCCTTGAACATGGCAGTGCGGCCACCATCAACCACAAGGTCATGGCAGTTGATAAAACGCCCGGCTTCGCTAGCCAGATACAATGCAGCTTCAGCCGTATCCTCTGCGAGCCCTGCCATCGGTAAGGGGGTGGCGTGAGTGAGATTAGATTTCAGCTTTTCCAGCTTCTGCGAGTTTTCTTCATCACTTAAGGTATTGGCTCTGGCAGAACCTCCCCAAAATATAGGGGTAGCGATAGCACCAGGAGAAATCGCATTCACTCTGATTCTATAGCGGCCCAGATCAGCACCTGCCAGTTTTGTATAATGAGTTACGGCTGCTTTTAGCGCAGAATACAGAATGTCACCCTGGCGTGAGCGCAATGCAGCAATGCTGGAATTGTTAATGATGCAACCGCCGCCATTCGCCTTCATTGGAGCAATAGCGTAGCGGATACCTAGTATGACACTGCTCAGTAGCAGGCTGACACCGTAGTTAATCTGTTTGGAGCTGACGGTTTCCATCAGGTCAGGTCCACCGGCTGGACCACCCGCGTTATTAAATAGTATATCCAGTTTGCCAAAATGGGACACTGTCGTGTCTATCGCCTGGGCAATATCATCTTCTTTAGTGACGTCGGCAAAAGCATAATGTGCATTGCTACCTAAGCGTTCAGCTATGCTCTGTCCTTTTTCTTCCGAGCGACCGACCAACACAACTTTGGCCCCTTCTTTTACGAACAGTTCTGCTGTGGCTTCACCAATACCACTGGTGCCACCTGTGATCAGGGCTACTTTGTCTTCTAAACGTCCACTCAATTGACTATACCCCTTGTTTTGATGTTCTTATTGGCGCTTTTGGAAACGATGGCTGTGGTCTGTTGTTTTGGTTGCTGGCTATTCTTGTTGACTGTTTTTGTTTGGCAACCACTTGAAGCAGACTCTAAACGCTGACAGATGTACAATTTTAGGACCAGAAAGTATGCTTTAATTGCTTTGATTTTGTCTACAGACACCATAGTTTTAGAGCCTTTGGTATTAGCTTGTATTGACCTTTAGCCCTCGCCTTCTGTTGGTTCTGAAAAATCGCCAATCGGCTTGCCCGACTTCGACTCTGGACACGCTCCAGGCAAAGTTTTTTAGCACGGATCAGGTAGATTCGTTGAGTCTGACAGGATGTCGCTGCCGTCCCCATTGGCCGGGTTGTTCAGAAAATCTGCCCGCTACCCCATGGCCGCAGTGGGTGCAGTGGCCCGTCCCATCTAAATGCCATCGGCCGAGTTGATACCAATCTCGTTCAATAACAAGTTTATTGCACTCAGGACACCAGGTGCTGGCGCTGTCTGGGTCGTGTATATTGCCTGTATAGACGAAATGTAAACCATTCTTGAGCGCAATTTGGCGCGCCCGAAGCAGGGTTTGTTTTGGTGTGGCTGGAATATCGCGCATCTTCCAGTCCGGGTGAAAGGCGGTGAAATGGAGGGGGACATCAGCTCCTAGCTGATCTTCTATCCAGCGGGAAAGCTGTTCGATTTCTTTGTCTGAATCGTTTTTGCCGGGGATGAGCAAGGTGGTAATTTCTAACCAGACTTGGGTTTCGTGCTTAATATAAAGCAGGGTGTCTAGTACGTCCTGCAAGTGAGCGCCACAAACCTTGTGGTAAAAATCCTCACTAAATGCTTTTAGATCCACATTGGCCGCATCCATCCAATGGAAAAATTCCTGCCTGGGTTGCGGGCACACGTAACCGGCGGTGACGGCAATATTAAGCACTCCGGCAGCGCGGCATTCTCTGGCCACATCAATGGCGTATTCGTGGAAGATAATGGGGTCGTTGTAAGTATAGGCAACGCTTCGGCAGCCATGGCTACGAGCCGCCTGGGCCAATTGAGCGGGCATGGCCTGATCGGCCAGGGTGTCCATTTGCCGGGATTTACTCATGTCCCAGTTCTGACAAAACTTACAGGCCAGATTGCAACCCGCAGTACCGAAGGAAAGTACGGGAGTGCCGGGATAAAAATGGTTGAGTGGCTTCTTTTCCACTGGATCAATGCAAAACCCGCTGGAGCGGCCATAGCTGGTCAACACCACAGCATTCTGCTGGCGCGCTCTGACGAAGCACAATCCACGCTGACCTTCGTGCAATTGGCAGGCACGGGGACAAAGATCACATTGTATGCGCTGATCGTCTACTTGATGCCAGTACTTGGTTGGAAATGCCGTTGGTGGTGAGTTCATTGCGCCGACCTTGCTATCTTAAGCCTGAAAAAACCATCGTTTTCTAGTACTATTTGCAGCCGTAAATGGGGTTGCGACGGCCGCTTTAGTGCTGATGTTGGGGACGCCAGTTCCGTCTGTTTCAATTATTGCGGTAAACACTCGTGAGAATCGTTTGTCCGCCGCCTGCAGGTTGTTATTATGATGCTAAATACTGCCCAATGTCATGGCCTTGTCCGGTCCGGCGACTCTGCTTTTGATAAGTGTGTACCGGGCTTCCCGCCTTCTACCTCTTCTCCTTCTACCTTTACTTTTTTTAAGAAAGTTGCAGGTCTTAACGGCAATGTCCGTTTTTTTAATGCCATACTGGGACTGCTCATTACGATGACTTTAAACACTGTGGCTGTCGCTGCTGCTGAGCGAAGCGAAGACAGTCGTTTTGATCAGGTTCCTCTGGATGTTTCACTATCCACATCAGAACTGACATTAAAAGGAGAGTTGAAACAAGGTTCTTTGATTGTGGGTAAGACCTTGCCGGGAAGTTCAGTGAGTCTGAATGAGCAAATGCTCAAGGTGACTTCAGGTGGATTATTTGTCTTCGGCTTTCACCGGGATGCCCCGGCGCAGCAGGTGCTGACTGTCACCGGCGCGGATGGCAAAACCAGCCGCCATGACTTGAACATCATTGCCCGCCAATATGCTATTCAATACATCGAAGGGATTCCCAAAAAAATAATGCAGCCCAGTAACAAGGACCTGCAGCGCATTCGCCGTGAAATTGCCATGGTAAGGAAGGCAAGGACGGTTGATTCCGATCAACTGGCCTTCAGCGAACCATTTATTTGGCCAACCCAAGGTCCGATTACGGGGGTTTACGGCAGTCAACGATACTACAACGGCGAGCCTCGCAGGCCTCACTATGGAATTGATATTGCCGCAGCGACCGGTACCGATGTGGTCGCCCCGGCTTCCGGTATCATTACCCTGATTCACCCGGATATGTTCTACTCTGGTGGGACCATCATCATGGATCACGGTTTTGGCATTTCTTCGACATTTATTCATTTGAGTGAAGTATTGGTCAGCGAAGGGCAGCCAGTAAAACAAGGGGATGTCATTGGTAAAGTAGGGCAAAGTGGTCGCTCCACCGGCCCTCACTTGGATTGGCGAATCAACTGGTTCAGTCACCGGCTTGATCCAGCTTTTCTAATCGGACTACAAATGCCAGAATAATCGAGTGCTTTGCCGGGTTTATAGTTGAGGGGTAGTCAATGAGTGGCTAACGATGAGGTAAATTGTCAGGTTTGCATTAAACTTGAGTGATGGGCAAGAAAACCATGGGTATTTGGTCTATCTGACAGCAAGGCTGCGGTGGAACTGACTAATTTGCTAGCTCCGGCAGCAATGCAGAGAATATTTGTTTACCAAACCATGCGGTCTAATCAGGACAATCAGGATAAACAACGATGAGTGAAATTGAACAGACGGTTTTTGTAGTTGAGGATGATGATGCAGTAAGAGATTCTCTGCTGCTGTTGTTGCAAGCCGAAGGATACAGAACCAAGGGCTACACTAATGCACTGGAATTTCTAAAAGAAGATGTCTGTGCACTGCTGGGTTGCCTGATCCTCGATATTCGTATGCCTGGCATGACTGGAATGGAGCTGCATAAAAAACTGGCTGAAGTGCATTGCCCCTTGCCGATTATATTTGTCACTGGCCATGGGGATGTCTCTATAGCCGTCGAAGCCATGCGTCAGGGAGCCATCGATTTTGTCCAGAAACCTTATCGGGAGCACGATCTGCTGGAGAAAGTCAAGCAGGCACTGAAACTGGATAGAGATCAGCAGGAATCCTTGCGCTATAAAGGCGAGTTGCAAAAACGGATCGATTCACTCACGCCGAGGGAGTCGGAAATCATGGATATGATGGTGGAAGGCAATGCCAACAAAGTAATTGCTATTGATCTGAATATTAGTCAGCGCACGGTTGAAATACATCGCTCCCGCGTCATGCAAAAAATGGGGACGCACTCATTGGCTCAACTGGTGCAAATGGTATTGGCGGCACGAGCCTGATGTTGAAAAGGTGGACCGCATAATGGTCTCACTGTTTTGCGGAGAAGGGCTCTGTGTCCTTTACTCTTTGCTTCGTTTGCAAGCGCATGGGAGGGATGTCTCCTTCGATATTGATTGTCAGGCCCCACCTCGCTGCTAGTACGGTACGCCTTCTGTTCTTTTGGGGAACGTCGCTGACTGGTAAGTGTTTCCGCGTATATAGTCCATAAAACTCCCTGTTTATAGTCGAAATTTCGTACACTTAAGTGGTGGTCCATGGCTTTTTCAGCGCAGGTAAGAACAGAAGATTCGGAGCCAGACCAAATATTATTGGTAGACGACAATCCCGCCAATCTGAAAATTCTGTTCGAAACGCTGGATGGCAGGGGATATAAATTGCTGGTGGCTGATAACGGAGAGAAGGCCATCAGTATTGCGCAGAAATCATCCCCAGATCTGGTCTTGCTCGATGTCATGATGCCAGGTATGGATGGCTTTGATGTTTGTCGGCGGTTGAAGTTGTCACCTCAAACTGCACGCGCTTCCATTATTTTCCTATCGGCACTCGATGATACCGACAGCAAGGTCACTGGGTTTGATGCTGGAGGTGTGGATTATATTTCTAAACCCTTTCAAATGAAGGAGGTCATTGCCAGGGTTGAAACTCATTTAAAAATCCATCGCCTGGAGCAGGAACTGGAGCTCCGCAACCGGGAACTGCAAACAGATAAGTCCAGCATTCTTGCCACCATGAGTGAGGGTATTTATGGTTTAAATAATGAGGGTCAGATTGTCTTCGCTAACTCTGCTGCTTGTCATATAAATCATTGCCGGGAATCCGATTTGCTCGGGCAGTATTTTTTGCAGTTACATTTGGATCATGATCATGGCTCAGAAATTAGTAGTAATGGTAATTACTTCGCGTTAGATCACCTAAGGGGGTGCATACAACAAGTGCTGCGTGCTGGGGAGGCTCTCAAAATTAGTCGCGCCCTTTTTACCCGACCGAATGACACGGTTTTTCCCGTTGCTTTTCATGCCTCACCTTCAGAACAAGCACATTCAGCCACCCACGCCGTGGTGGTATTCCATGATATCAGCGAAGAATTAGCTCAGGAGGCTGAGCTTGCTAAGGCTCGTGAAAGCGCTGAAAGTCAGCGCGCACAATTGGCCCATGTGTCGCGCTTGTCGATGATGGGTGAAATGGCCGCTGGTATTGCTCATGAGGTAAATCAGCCGCTAACTGCTGTCGTTAATTATGTGCGTCTGGCCATCCGTCTTTTTAAAAGTGATCCTACCGATACAGTGGTACTAGGCAGCACCTTAGACAAAATTGAAGGTCAGTGTTTGCGCGCCAGCCAAGTTATTCAACATATTCGGGATTTTGTAAAAAAACCCATGCAGGGTAAGGTCCAGGTCTCTGGTAACAAACTGGTGGCTGATATTTTCGAACTGGCTAATATTGAAGCCAAAGAACTGGGCATTCAAATCATCAGTGACTGCAATAACTATCTCCCCGAACTGAATGTTGAGGAAATTCAAATCCAACAAGTGGCCCTTAATTTGATTCGCAATGCCATGGAAGCGGTTAAGACGGTGGGTGCCCGTGGCTCAATCCGCATTGTGGTGACCAGCGATAATGCCGATTCGATGCGTTTCGAAGTGGTTGATGAGGGTCCGGGTGTGAGTGATGACATTAAGCAAACCCTGTTCAGCCCATTTAACTCAACCAAAGAATCGGGTATGGGCATAGGGCTCACATTATGTCAGTCTATTGTTCATTCTCATGGCGGCGACATTGGTTACCTACCCAACCATCCCCAAGGCAGTATTTTCTACTTTACCTTGCCTTGTCTGCCCACGGATTGACTAAATTGTGGGTCGAAATTTCCAATTTATGCAGCTGTTTTTCAAAATACAGGGAGTAAGCTGTTATTGGTTTTGACGGTTTTTTTTGCTGGACCATCCTCGTCTCAGATTTTTCTTTTTAACAGGCTTTTTCGGTGGTGGCACATAAACCACTCTGGATTTCGATAGCTTATCCTGCCAGGTCATCTTATCTTTATCCCACAGCATCCACAGATAGCCCAAGCCCAACGCCGCTGCCGACAGCAGTGCTCCTGTAAAACGTAGTGCTGCTTGCTGCCAATCTATACCTTTGCCGCTTAGGGTTTGTACCCGGATACGCCATACTTGCATCCCCAGAGTTTGTCCTAGCTTTTGCCAGAAATAAGCGAAAAACAGAAATGTGACCAGCAGCAATGAGATTGATAGGAGTAAGTCGCTGGTGGGAGACTCTGCTTCTGCAATCTGCTGCATGGCCTCCGAGCCTATAATGATACCCTTGATCAGCATATAGACCATGGTGGTGGCAAACCATAAGGCGATCAACAGCATGACGTCGTAGCCAATGGCGGCCAATCTCCTCCACAGAGAGGCATTTTTTAAATCAGCATTTTCTTCGAAAATGGCTTTTGGCACTTAGGTTATCTCCAAAAAGGCGCTAGTTATCGTTGAGTTCTGGTTAAATCGTTCCCAGCAAGGCGAAAATGTGGGCGGTGCCGGTGGCCAAAACCAGCCTTCCTGTCAAAGGAGGTAGTTTAAACAATTCCGCTTGTTCGGAGCGGATGCAGAAGACCACGATCCAAATTGCTAGTGTTAACGGTAAGATAAATATCAACGTGGGTTGCAGATGGGTTTTCAAAATCGCAGCCAGATAAGCCAGCGCAGTGGCCAGAGTCAGTGACAAAAAGCAATACCGTGCCGGTTTGAAACCTACGCGAACAGTAAAGGTCTGGTCTGGAGTAAACTTGTCGCGCTCATAGTCCCTTAGCTCATTAGCCAGTAGTACCAGCGAAATCAGTGGTGAAAAAATCAGTGCATCAATCAGCACATCTGCCCGCCATTCGCCGGTCATCGCGTAAGCGCTACCGACCATGAGGAGCGGGCCCATGACCAGAAATACCACTACTAAGCCTAAGCCCCGGCGCTTGAGATTCAGCGGTTCCAGGGTATAGCCAAGGCAGGCAATTAAGCCGATGCCGGCCATCAATATGATGGCGAATCCTCTGACTGTGGCGATTAGCAGCCCAATCCCGATGGCGACGCCAAAACAAAGACAGGCAATGCGGAAATTCAGGTTGATGTTCCGATATTGAGCAGATGCCTTGGGAAATTGATGGCGCTCTGACCAATCATTAATCAGGTTAACACCTACCTGAGCGAGGGCCGCACCAAGCACCACCAGCCAGGCGAGCCCCAACGAAAAATTCGGCTGATCTTGTAATCTCGCGAACACGATTCCCGTTGTTGATAGCGCAATAAAAAGCGAAAAAGGCCTGAGAGCGCCACTGAATCGATAGTTTTTTTCTACAGTTAGTTGAGTTTGCTGGGACATCTGTGGACGTGCTCTGCTAAAAAAACTTGTTCCGGGCAGATCGCTTGGTGGTGTTGGCCCGGTGATGGTGCATCATAATAAAAATTCTCCCTGAATGCTGTTTTATTGAGACTGGCCTGGTTTTTTAATTTGGTGTTGAAGCTTTTTTCAGACTAAAGAATAAAGAAAATCACTAAAGAAAAAACCATTGCTGTCGTTAACCTCGTTAATGTCAGGAGGTTAAAACACATGCAAAATATTTCGCTTTTAAATCAGTTTTTCACCGGCCTCAGCGATCAGCGCTCTGCAAGGTCAACCCCGGATACTGAGCGTGCCACGGTTCCATCGCTTGATAAGCCCCGCTCGCAAGGGGTAACAGTTGAGCTAAGTTACAATAAAGCTGAGTTTTCTTATTCCGCTTCTGCGGGTGGCCGCAGCTTTTCTGTGAGTCTGATCGAGACAAAACTGGGTGCTCAAGTGCAGAATTTTGCATCATCCACTGACAGTTCCAGTATTCTCGAAGCGAAATTTTCTCAATCCAAACTGACTCAATCCAGTCTCTCTGATACCAGTGTTACTGACGCATTCAGGTCCAGCAATACCCTTTCTCCCGAGGCAGTTGCAGAAGTTGTGCTGGGTTTTGTTGAGCGTCGGATCGAAAGTGCAGTCAATGCTGGCGCTGATGATGAACAACTCAATAAACTATTTGCCGAAGGGCTTGCTGGTGTCAACCAAGGCTATGGTGAGGCTATTGAGCAAATAGAGCAGCAAGGCTTAATGACTGATGAACTAGCCGTGCAGATTGATGCGGGTTATGGCCTGATTGAAAGCGGATTTGAAGACCTGAGAGAAACCTATCTGGCAGCAGATACGACGGCAGTGAGTGAGCCCCCCTTGGCTGTTGATCCTGCATTCCCAGCACCAGAGAGCGAACAGCAATCCTCCCCACCGGCTGATTCTGTAGTGAATACGCCCGCACCAGTGGTAGCGCCGACCACTTCTGATTCCACCAACACTAATACCAACTCAAGTAGAAGAGACGAAGCACCAGCGACCAGAGCAGAAACACCTGCCTCCCAGGTCGACAGGGACGAGCGGCCCCAGCGCTCAAGGTTGGCTGAAGCCTTGTCTGCTAACCGTTCCCAATTGGCTGCGGAGGATGTAGGAATAAGTATTACCACTCAGGATGGAGACCAAATTCGTATACGGGCCAGTGAGTTGACAGGCCAGTCCCAGAGCTTTGGATATGCCGCCAACGGTGGTTTTCAATCGCTGCCTGCCTCAAGTAATGCCTTCAACTTTTCAGGTTTTGACTTGCAAATAGATGGTGACTTGGATGATGGCGAATTAAAAGCGCTGGAATCACTGCTGCTGCAAGTTGAAGATATAGCAGCTTCTTTCTTCAATGGTGATCTGGATCAGGCTTTTACGGCAGCCACGGAACTGGATGTGGATATGTCAGAGATTGCCAGCTATGCCGTATCGATGACTTCTTTGCGTTACCAGGCGGTTGAGGCCGCTTATCAGCCCCAACAATCACCGTCGCAAGCAGATGTGTTTAAACCGCTCACAGACTTGCTGCCTTCCTTCACTAGTGCGCTTGCTGAAGCAGAAGAGTTTTCCCGGCCTAAGCAATTGCTCAATGATCTGATTAGCCGTGCACTTGAGCCGATTGATCAATTGCAACAAACCAATCAGGATCGGTTTCGTCAGTTCAGCAATAGTCTGATTGACCAGTTGCTGGTGTAGTCCTTATCTGAAATCTCTGCTGTCGGGCTGTTCCCTAACTGGGTTAGTCCGGCGATTTCGATTACCCAAGGGTGTTCGTTAACTTATCCTGATGACCAATTACCACTCGCCGGTGGATTCCTCTTTTAGTCGCGCTAGCAGCTTCTCCAATATACTCGTTTTTTACCTTTGTGCTTCTGTGATAGAGTAGCCGGTTTTACAGGCCTGTCGGTCGCTTTGGTAGAGTAACTACGTGGCGCTTTTTCAAGCGACTCTTCAAGCGACTTTTCAAGCGACTTTTCAAGCGACTTTTTCCGCTTTGCTGGAG
>JGI12048J13642_10905642_pt1 | contig 14477 bp, 15 predicted proteins | sample ElkSlonscriptome_16_FD_13642 | JGI IMG/M metagenome (IMG submission 13642)
CGAAACGCCCTCCGCTTTTAAACCAACTTAAATTTATTCGTTCATTTTTGAATGGAATGACTTTTAAAAATTAGTCTCCAAAAACCAATATATTAAATCCTCTATCTGAGAGATTCCCATTCATGTCGTACGTTCGTACCGTAATTTGACTCGGACTTGAGGAGTATGTGGCAACAGCTACACCGGGAGCCAAATCGTTGTGTAGCGTTACAAGAACCGAAGGATTCGCTGCGGGGGATCCGAACAGACCACTATTCAGATTGACCACATATACTCCGGTGGTTGTTTTAGCAGATGAAATTACATTATACGCATCAAAATTGACACTTGTTGAGCCCAATATGGATACGTGCGCCCAAGCTTTAGCCATTGAATCACTGTCACCTGAACTGCTCGGCAGAGTTACCGAATTTCCGTCTGAGATACTCAGGTTATTCCCTGAAATGCTCAGGCTTTGAATTTCATTGACGGGATCTGCATCAGCGTCGTCTACATCGCTTGCGGTCTGAGCGTGAAATGCGTAGGGCACGCTGTTAAATTCGGATGTGCCCAATGAGGTATAGCTGTTCCCTCCGGTTTCGTCGAGCTCGACCTCGAGAAAATAGCTACTTGAACCCCAGTCAATGGCTGAGAAATCATCCGGGCCGGAGCCTGTTCCGATGACCATATTTACCAAGCCTCGGCTGTCAGTAGATACAGAATGGTCTTCTGAATAAACTTCGGTGCCGCTCGCAGAGCCCTCTAAGATGGTTAATCGGTAACTCACATTCTGATTTGCAATGATGTTTCCTCCGTCATCTCTTACCACGGCTTGGTAATTGAATCCGTCAGATCCTTGACCGAATGAATTAATGCAGAGAGCAAAAAGCACGGCTGTAATTAATAAGCTGAAATTTTTCATGACTATAATTTTTTTTAAATGATTGGTTTACTGTTTAATGATGGAGAGAGAAGTTGACTTGGCTCTGTTGATTGCCTGTTTGCGAATCATGTAATGACCTGTCGACAGGTGGTTCAACTGCAAGTCGACCATTGTTTGACCTCGCTGAGTTTGGTACTGAAAAACCAGAGTGCCATTTGAATCGAAAACTTCAATGGTGCCTAGTTCTTCTTCGCCGGTAACGAAAAGTTGTTGAGAGAAAGGGTTGGGGTATACCTTAAAACCCGGAGATTCTTTGGTTTCACTTATTGAGGTCACCATGTCGTTACTTTGGTGAAACCCTTGATGAACCGATGCTCCGTTTTCCAACGGACCTATCACCGTTTCGCCCACTGTTTGCGAAATGATTAGAGGCCCATTGCTTAGCGTCTGTCCTAAACTCCCGATCACCTCCTGTCCGAAAACAGATGCGGCCGATAGAAAGGCAATAATGAAAAGTGGTTGTTTCTTCATGAGAATGAATTTTTTGTTTTGACAAATATCGGGCAGCTAAGTAGCTGTGAGATAATGGAAAACACCCTTTGTCAAAACTCAGGGTTTTCACTGAGTCCGATAAAATGCTCCTTTAATGGTCTCTTTTTTATGTTGGATTTGAGAGAGAATCAAGCGGAGACTTAAAGTGCGACGGAGGGTATGCGGCAAGATGCCAAAGCAAAAAAGCCGACAAAAGGGATGTCGGCAGATATAAAGAAAATCGTTCTTGGTTTTAGAAGCTCAGCTAAGGAAAAATCTTGGAGTACTGCAGCCTACTCCAACAAAATGCCCGCTTCATATAAGAGTCCCAGCTCCGCAATCTTTGTGACTATTCGCTGGCGTACTATTGCGGTTTGCGCGTCGTTCAGGTTCAATTGAGCGTTTCGCAATTCAATGCCGGTAATTTGTCCGGTAGCGAATGCATCCTCACTTCTGGAAAAGTTGGTTCGTGCCAATTCCAAATTGCGGTTGCTGATTTCCAGCAGCTCTAAATTGGTTAGATAGGTGTCGTAGGCATTGTTTACCAATTGAACGACTTCATTTCGCGAACGCTCCGACTCTACTTCAGCAATGTCACGGTTTAATTGTGCGTTGGCGATATTTCGTTGCACACGGTTTCCGTCGAAAATGTTAAAACGAAATGTCAGACCCGCATTCCAGCCTAAATTCTCCTGCGTACTCAGGAAATTTGCTTCAAAATCACTGTATTGGTATTGATAGGCAGCATTGGCCGCCAAAGTGGGCCAAATATCGGATTGTGCGACGTCTAGATTTTCCTCTGCGGTGAAAAGCCCGTTGCGTGCGCGGAGATAAGCGGTATTGGATTCAAGAGCCCGATTCAGTAGTTCTTCTTTATCCAGTAATGCGGCAAATTCGTAGTCTCCCGCAACTGTCAGACTCGTGTCTGCAGGAATTCCCATGAGTTGAAATAGATTTCGAAGACTGCGCACATACTCCAGATTACTTTGCGCCAAGTCAATACTATCCCGTCGCAGATCTACCTCTGCATTTAATACCGATAATTTGGTCGAGTTTCCGTACTCGTAGTTCTGAGAAGCTCTCTCCAAACGCCTTTGCGAGAGCTCCACCGTTTCTACCAAGATGTTTACCTCCTCCTTTAAGCGGAGGGCATCGAGGAAACGATTAGATACCTGCAAAGTCGTATTTTCCATCGCCAGCCTTTGTCGCAATCGGGCATCTTCGCTGAGGCTTTGCAGTTGGTTAAAAAAGTGGACACGTCTGCCACCATTGAATAATACGTATTCCAAATTGGCACTGGCCCCGTAGGCGATAGTCGCCGCGCCGTCTTGGCTGATCGGGGGTTGTTCGGGACTCGCAAAAGTTACTTCCGTATTTTGATTACTATACGATCCGTTTGCTTGTAAAAATACGGAAGGAAGAAAACCCGCATTGCCAATTTCAGCATTGTTTTGCTCGATTTCGTACGAATAGCTCGCAATCCGAACATCGTAATTTTGCTCAAGAGCAATGGCAATTGCATCATTCAAATTTACTTCCTGTGCTCGTGCATTTCGATGAAAGGAAAAGAGTGAAAGCGCTGCGAAAAGAAGACTGATTGTTCTCATGATTCACTGAAAGTTATTTTTTCTTGATTGGCTCTTTTCACTGCTTGTTCCATGGATTCTCTGCTGGGTTTTTTTCCAACCCAAAGCCATTTTAACCAAACCTTTACTCGATTGGTAAGCGTCAAGGTGATGGGTAAAAAGATAATGATGAGCAATGAGCCCACGATCATTCCATAGGCGATGGAAATGGCCATTGGAATAAGAAATTGAGCTTGGAAGCTTTTTTCAAAAATAAGTGGTCCGAGCCCTGCTGAAGTGGTTACCGTAGTCAGGAAAATAGGTCTGAATCGAGATAGGGTGGTTTTTTTCAACGCGTCATTGAACTTGATCCCATCGGCCAGATACCCGTTGAAGGCGTTGATGTAAACCAAGCCATCGTTTAAGAGAATTCCGATCAGAGCAATTAATCCCAAAAAACTCAAGATACTCATAGGCTGACCATGGATGTAGTGACCCCATGCCGCTCCGATTAATCCAAAAGGGATCAGCATTAAAAGGGCGAATGACTGACTGTAAGATCTGAAACTGATGATGAGGATGGCCAAAATCAAAATCAAAATGACGGGTCCTACGGAAGCTACGGATTTTTGAAGCTTCGCCGTGTCTCGTTGTTGCCCCTCAAAGCTTACGTCGATGCCCGGATATTTGGCCAAGATGGGAGGGAGAATCTCAGATTGAACCTTCCCGATTAACTGGGGCACATTTACCTCCAATGAAGCTACTTCTCCCTCGAGGGTTATTTCCCTCCGCCCGTCTCGGTGGTTAATGGCAATCAATCCGTTTTTCGGTTCGAGAATGGCCACATCTTTCACAGCGACAAGTGAGCCGTTTGGCGCTCTTACCTCCATATTTTTCAACTGGTCGAGGCTCTGACGATCTTCCAAGGCATAGCGAACCCACACTTTGACTTCATCATCTCCTCTTTGCAGGCGTTGAGCTTCATAGCCAAAAAAACCGTTTCTGATTTGACTGATTAAACCCAGTTCAGTGAAGCCCAAGGCTCGACCTCCATCCGTTAAAGACACATTCAATTCGGGTTGATCTACCTTGTCATTGGTGATCAAGTCCTTTGCTTCGCCCGTTTCCAGTATACCTTGTTTTAGTTCATCAACGGCCAAGCGTATTTTTTCATAATCACGCCCCGATAGAGAAATATTGATTGGTTTACCAAAAGGAGTTTGGGTGGCATAACTCAGCTTTTCTGCTCTTGGAATGGGACCCACGATTTGCCTCAGGTCATTTGAAATATCGAAACTTCGAATGCTGCGCTCTTCTGAACCAACCAAGTAAATGGTTGCCAGAGCTTGATTGCTCTGCGGACCGAACTGTACTTCGTAATCTGTAAATAGCTCCTTGCCAATATCTTCGCGATTTTTGTACTGACCATTTAGCTTTTTTACGCGCTTCATAATGTAATCCATGGTTTCTACCGTCACATTTTCGGCAGTACCTGAAGGTAGCTCCAAGCTAACATTGACTTGATTCTGCTCGATGTTTGGGAAGAAAACGGCTTGGATCATTCCGCCTTTAAAAGCCCCGATAGTCAGCACAAAAGCAGCCGTAACAACAAGTGAGGTGAAAATTTTATGGTGAATGGCAAAATCCATGACAGGCTGAAAGAAAATATCTCTGAACTGAATCAAAGCTTGCTCGACTTTTTCTTTGATTTTGTTGGGCTGCGCTTCATCCGTGAGGTCCTTGATATGTGCCAGGTGAGCAGGAAGAAACAACAAAACTTCAATCAAGGAGAAGCCCAGAGCCGCGATAACGACTATAGCCACATCTCCAAAAAATTCTCCCAGCCGACCATCAATAAAAAGGAAGAAGGAGAAAGCTATACAGGTGGTCAGAATAGCAGAAAATACAGAAGGTAAAACTTCAACGGTTCCATCGATTACTGCTTGCAATCGGCTTTTACCTCGCTCGTAGTGCTGAAAAATATTTTCCCCGACCACAATTCCGTCATCGACCAAAATACCGATCACCAGAATCATCCCGAAAAGCGAAAGCACGTTGATAGTAATCCCTACCAAATTGGCAATTACAAACATTCCAAGAAAGGAGATGGGAATACCTACTGCAACCCAAAAAGCCAAGCGTATTCTGAGAAAGAGAGCAAGAAGTACGAATACCAGAATTGCTCCTAGTATTCCGTTATCCTGTAGGAGGGAGATGCGTTCCTTCAGTGACACCGTTCCGTCTTGAACCAATTCCAAGCTTACTGCTCCACCTCGCCTGTTGAAATCAACTATGTATTCATCCACGGCATCAGCGGCATCGAGAATGTTCTCTTCGTTCAGGGTGTTTACCGTTATCAAAATGGCGCGTTGATCATTGTAAAATGCAGAGTTCGTCGTTTCAGCCCTGTCCTCTTTGACATCCGCCACATCCCGCAATTCTATCCTTCTTCCGTCGGGGAGTATTTTTATCGTTAGATCAAGTAATTCGTCTGCTGCATATTCCTTGTGATCAGATCGAATGATTGTCTCCGTATCGGCTCGGATTCTTCCTCCGGTCACTTCGATATTTTGTTGACCGATGGCTGTGGCAATATCTTGGAAGCTAAGCCCGAACGAACGCAGATCATTCTCGCGAACTGCTACTTCCACTTCTTCAGCGGAATAACCATAGACACTTATTTGAGAAATATCGGGAAGCGCTCTAAGTTCATCCTCTACTTGGTCGGCCACTTCCTCCAAAGTATTTACGGATACATCTCCCACCAGTGCCAATTTTGAGGTGAAGTTTACCACCTCACGCACGTAGACAACGATCTGCTCCATTCCTTCGGGAAAATTGGAGATTTGATCTACCGCATTTTTTACATCTTGTAGTACCAAGTCAGCATCGGCCTTGGTCTTTATTTCCACCTGAATGTTGGCACTGTTCTCACTGCTCGTTGAGGTCACCCGATCTATCCCGGTAACGCCTTTCAAGTTTTCTTCAATTTTGAGGGTGATACCTTCTTCAATTTCACTCGGGGAGGCACCCGGATAAGTGGATTCGATGATAATGAACTTTTCCTTTTCCGCGGGGAAAAAGGAAGTATTCATTCGCTTTGCAGAGATGACTCCTCCGATGATCACCAGAATCATTCCCAGATATACCAGCAGCTGATTCTGAACGAAAAATGCAACAACCTTCTTCATTCCGTGAGATTTACCGGTGCTACTTTGGAACCGTTCAGCGACTCATTATGAGCATCAATAATTACATTGACACTTTTTTCTATCCCTCCGATCAGTGCGTGTTCACCGTCTTTATAAAAAACCTCTACTTCTTTTAGGCTGGCAATGGAGTCCTCGATAAAGTAGACCTTGTTCTCTGTAACTAAAGCTTCCAAAGGAATGGAAATGGCCGATTCAACTTCTCCCGCAGGGATGCTGCCTTTTAGGTAAATGCCGCTTCTGGCTTCGGGATCGTTCACAGCGGCATAAACCTTTACTTGTTGTGTTTCAGGGTCTACAGAATCGTTGATCCTTACGACCTTACCTTCGTATTTTTCACCAGTTTTCACATCTTCCATCTCAAATTCGGTACCCACTTGCATATACTTCACATCGGTGTAACTTACACCTGCCTCCAATTCGTATTGACCCGTACTGATGATTCTTCCCAGTGGTTGGCCCACTCTGACGAGTGATGATTCATCGAGTTCGACTTGTGTCAAAGAACCTCTGAATGGAGATTTTATCGTGTGTTTTTCCAAGCGAGTTTCCATTTCCAAAAGACTGTAATAGTCTGAGAAAATTCCTCTTCCGCTGAGGAACAGCTTGAGCTTTTTATCCTCCACAGCGGGGAGCGGCGGCAAGCGTTTGTCGGTATCTATTTGAAAGAGGTAGTTTTCCCACTCAGATGCCGCTTCGGAAAAGTCAAGTTTCAAGTCCGGAATTACCGAGGCTAAAAGACTTTGAAAATTACTTCTGCGAGCTGCGAGACTGCTCTGTAGCTCGTCGCTGTTGATTATCAGCAACACTTCACCTTGATTAAAGCGGACTCCTTCTTTAAACGGTTTCGATCCAAATGTGGCCTTTCCGCCTACTTCAGCATACAGCATAACCGACTGTTTTGGAATGAGTCTTCCCGTAATGGGGATGGTTCTTACAAGTTTTTTTGGTTGCATTTGCTCTGAGCGCACCGCAGTGAGCATCTCAACCTCATCCGGTTTCTCTGCCTTTTCCTTGGTCATAAGGCCTGATAGCAGGAACGATGCAGCGAATATTGCCACACCGGAGATGACGATAATTATTTGTCTTTTTTTCATTTAGAGCGAATGGATTTTAAAAATCTAATCATGGCTTTACGAAGCTCTTCTTCGGGATTTTTTTCGCCGAAAAATTGCTTTTGCGAATGTTCTGAAGGCAACTCAGTAGCGAAGAAAGAATAGCCTTTTATGATGGATATAAAGTTGGTGATCAGGTCCAGGCAGTCGTCTGTCCTTCCCGATATTTCTTTAAGCAGATTACTGACAATGTCACGTGTTTGGCACATCCCTGTAAGCACCGTTTCGCGAAACCACTTCGGGCTGTCGGTGGTAAACATTAGCGAGTGAAGCGCCGCATGATCTTTTGCAAATCGAAATCTCGCCAAGGCTATATTCACCAATTTCTCTTCCGGGTCATCCGAGCGGTTTTCTGCTTCCTCCATTAAATCTTTCAGGGTTTGAAAACCACTTTCCAGTATCGTTCTGATGAGGTGATCTTTATTGTCGAAAAACTGATAAAGTACGGGAGGTTTATAATTGAGTCTCGATGCGATTGCGCGTACTGTGACTTTTTTCCACCCTTCTGCAGCAGCCAAGGAAACAGCTTCCGCAATTATTTTTTCTCTGGACGGAGAAGGTCTTTTTGTAGTGATCAGGTTCAAAACGGGTGCAAAAGTGATAAATCTAACTTAGTTAGAAACCGAATTGTTCAATTATTCTCAATTTACTTTTACGTGACTCTTTTATAATTGCCACCTTTGCGCTAAATCCCTTAGATAATGGAGAATGCAACCTTGGCCGTTTTGATTGACGGTGACAATATACCATCTGCTCACGTCAAAGAAATGATGGAAGAGATTACCAAATACGGTAATCCTACCATCAAGCGCATCTATGGCGATTGGACGAACCCACGGCTGTCCAAGTGGAAGAATCTTCTTTTGGAAAATGCCATTACGCCCATCCAGCAGTACGGATATACCAAGGGAAAAAACGCCACCGATTCGGCGATGATCATCGACGCGATGGACATTCTGTACTCAGGAAAAGTGAGTGGATTCTGCATCGTCTCCAGCGATAGTGACTTTACACGTTTGGCCACACGATTGCGCGAGGCGGGAATGCTGGTAATCGGCATGGGAGAGAAAAAGACCCCGAGTCCTTTTATTGTGGCCTGCGATAAATTCATCTACGTAGAGATTTTAAAATCACGCTCGGATGATAAGAAAGAAAGCAAGGAACCATCTGAAGAGAAAACCAGCGTCGATAAGATTACGCCGAGCGATATCCGTTTGATCAAAGCATCGATATACGACCTTTCCGATGATGATGGTTGGGCTTTTTTAGGCGATGTGGGTAGCTTAATCCAAAAAAAGCAGCCGAACTTCGATTCGCGTAATTATGGCTTTCAGAAACTGACGCCACTGATCGACTCTATCGGTGACTTTGAAATTGAAACGCGACAAGGCAATCGCGGATCGAATAAGCTCATCTACGTGCGCAACAAGCCAAAGTCGAAAAGAAGATCTGCCGCAAAGGGCAATCGGTAAAAAGTTGCTTTTGGGCAATCGAATAGATCATCGGTTCAAAGAACGCGCTGTTCATCCTGATACGGAGATATTGATTATCGGGACCTTCAATCCCGAGACGCCACAAAATAAAGCTGACTTTTTTTACGGCCGCCCGCAAAATCACCTTTGGAGATTGCTTCCTACCGCATTTGGCGAAAGCTCGCTAAAAAGAGCATCTATTGAATCGAAACAAGCGTTTATCGCCGAACGCCACATCGACTTTGTGGACCTAATAGACACGGTTTCAGTCGAGCCGGGACAAGAGGCAAACTATTCGGATGATTACTTGGATTCACGGGTGGTGCAATGGCGTGATGTTCTCGCTCAAATGGATATCTTGCCCGGATTACAGCGGGTCTGCTTTACGCGAAAGACTTTTTCGGGCATTCCGAATATCGGGGCAAAGGTGGAGGAACTGGATCAGTACTGCGTTCGCCGATGCTTGACATTTAAGCGCTTGCTCACTCCTTCCCGAATTTACAGTACGACCAAGCAAGAGGAGTGGACGGCCTTTTTACAGGGTGGCTGAAGAGACCAATGACAATTAGAACTCATTAACTTGAAATGCGTGTAGATCGTATTGGCTATGCATAAGAGGTGAATTTTTTAAGTTTGATTTTTCAGATGAGTCCTATTTTTAGTGTAAATCTTCAAATAGCTTAATGCATTCTTTGTGCATTATCCCACCATGCACCTCAGCTTTTCTTCCCGATTGTTGGACCACCTCCCTCGCAGGAATCTTCAATTGTGAAAGGTATTTTGCGGCATCGTCAATGGAGGCGCCGAAATAAACTTTCTCGATACCGTACCAGAGAATGGCGCTCATGCACATAGGGCAAGGTTCGCAGGTAGACACCAAGGCATAGGGGCTCAAGTCTTTCAGTTCGGCGCCGGCAATTGATAGTAGATTCATCTCGGCGTGAGCCAGAAGCCCGTCGGTAGAAGTGCTGTTTGCCGCTGCAGCCAGTACCTTGAAATTTTTGTCGATCAAAACTGCTCCGAAAGGTGTGCTGTGTTCTTGAGCTATTTTCAGTGCCTCGGGCATTGCTTTTTTGAGATCTCTTTTAACCATAGGTTCAGGCTACAGTAATTTCCGGATTTAAATAAACGTCTTGAATAAGGTTTAGCAGTTCCACACCTTCCTTCATCGGTCTTTGAAAAGCTTTCCTTCCGGAAATAAGCCCTGAACCGCCGGCTCTTTTGTTGATCACCGCCGTTCGTGTGGCATCGGCAAAGTCGTTCTTGCCTGAAGCACCTCCCGAATTGATCAGTCCGATCTTTCCCATGTAGCAATTGGCCACCTGATAACGGGTGAGATCGATCGGGTGATTCGATACCAGTTTATCGTACATATCGGGATGGGTTTTGCCAAAACTCAGCGCCTTGAAACCGCCGTTTAGCGTCGGAAGCTTCTGCTTGATGATGTCCGCTTTGATTGTCACGCCGATGTGATTGGCCTGACCGGTCAGATCGGCAGCGGTGTGGTAGTCTTTGTCATCCGTTTTGAAATCACCGTTCCGCGTATAGCACCATAAGATCGTGGCCATCCCCAGTTCATGGGCTTCGGCAAATGCTTCGGCTACCTCTACAATTTGTCGATTCGATTCTTCGGAACCGAAATAAATCGTAGCCCCAACCGCGGCCGCGCCTAAATTCCAGGCGTCTTCCACCGTTCCGAACATGATTTGATCGTAGCTGTTGGGATAAGACATGAGTTCGTTGTGGTTGATCTTAACGATAAACGGAATTTTATGCGCGTATTTTCTCGAATGCAAAGCAAGAGCGCCGAAGGTGGTAGCTACCCCGTTGCAGCCTCCTTCCATGGCGAGTTCAATGATCTTTTCGGGATCGAAATAATCCGGGTTGGGAGCGAAGGAGCTCCCTCCCGTATGTTCTATTCCTTGGTCTACGGGAAGTATGGACAAGTATCCTGTTCCGCCGAGTCTGCCGTGGTTGTAAAGTCTCGACAGGTTCACTAATGTTCGGGTATTTCTGTCGCCCGTGCCGAATATTTCGTCGATGGCATCGATTCCCGGATGGTAAATTCGATCACTTGATATTTTGGGATTATCAAATTCCAATAGGTTGGAATCATCTCCGAGGTACTCAATAATCTTGTCAGTTGAGTGGCGTGTTGAGGTCATCGTTTTTTGGTTTTTGATTTGGTTTATGAATATAAAAAATGGGTTTGGTAAAAAACAGGGTTTTTGCTTTTTGGCTTTTCACAACTTCATTTTTGCTCCGACTTAATCTTTCTATTGGCGATGGGGCCTTTTCTGATTGCTTGTTCATTTCTGAGTCATCGCCGAATTTTTTCCCGACGGAATACAAATTGAACATGAATGAGGTTATTAAGTTTGGGTTAACATTCCACGATTGCCTGAAGGTCTGCCACGAAGGGAATTCGGGATCCGTTATATTGTCACTCAAACCGATCACATCATGACCCTGCGTTTCTTTTTCGCCGTGCCCTCCTTGTTTTTCATCCTTGGCTCCCAAGCCAACACCATTACTGTATCAGAAGATATAGGATTCGATTCTGAGAACAGTACGTCATTTTTGCAATTTGCGATGAATCAGGCCCCGGATACGGTAATTATTGATAATGTAGGCGAGCCTTGGATTACGGGTCCACTTCTTGTCAACTCCGGCGATCTGACCATAATTATAGAGCCCGGGACGGTACTCAACGCATTGGCAGGAGCCTATGGCGAATTCGATCCGATGTTTCGGATTCGCGATGTGGAAAATGTGACGGTATTGGGCTACGGCGCTACTATTCAAATGAACAAGCAGGAATACATCGATTTGGCCGATAGCGAGTATCGGCACGCCTTCAATCTGGGTTCGGTGGTGAATGTACGCATCGAGGGACTGGAAGTGAAAGATACGGGTGGCGACGGCGTGCTCATCGGGAAAAGCTTTCAGCCGGGAGCCTTAGTCAACTTCAGCGAAGATGTTGTGATCAGGAATTGCGTTTTTGACAACAATTACCGGCAAGGAATATCCGTGGTGTCGGTGAAGGATTGTTTGATCGAAAACTGCATTATGAAAAACACCATCGGCGCGCTGCCCGAGGCGGGAATTGACATTGAGCCTGATGATCCCACCGAACGGATCGAAGATCTGGTCATTCGAAATTGCCAATTCATCAATAACAACGGAAACGGAATACAGGTGGCACTTACCTTTATGGACGATACCTCAGAGGATGTATCCGTTTTGGTGGAAGACTGCTATTTCGAAAACAACTTCACCCTGTCCAATATTTACGCTTACGCAGAACTGTCCTTTAATGACAATGGTGGCAACGGGGTAGACGGTGCCGTGAACTTCAGCCGTTGCTACGTGGCTTCCAGCCAATGGTCGGCCGTGTATGTGAAGAAAACAATCGAAAGTTACGACATCAACTTTGAGGACTGCGTTTTCAAAAATGTTTCTCAGAACCCGATAGACTTTAACAATCCCATCTTTTTTGAGGTAACGAATTACGAAGAATCAGCACCGCGAACGGGTGGGGTTAGCTTTACCGATTGCAGAATCGATTTCTCGGCAGATATTCCGCTGCTTACCTATTTCGAAAACCTCGGAACGGTAGAAGGACTGGGCAATGTGACGGGCAATTTCTTTGTTTCGCCCACTACCTCGCAAACCATTGATATCGGAACCGATCCTGAAAATGTGGACATAACATTCTCTGAAATCGAGACCACTTTACCCACAGTCGATTTTGCAGGTATCGGAAATCCCTATCTCGAAAATGCCGGTGTACCCGTATCATATTTCATCGTCCGAACCGATCCTTCCCAATCTCCTTTGGCTCTGGATGTGACCTTTGGCGGAACGGCCACCAACGGCACAGACTACGATCTCCAGCCACCCTTTGTTTTGATGCCGGTAGGTGTATCGTCCATCCAACGGGAATTTGCCATTCTGGACGATGATTTAGTAGAAGGCACAGAAACTTTGTCAATAGCTATCCAAAGTTCAGATTGTTATGAAAGTGGAGCGGAGGATGAGATCGAGACTACTATTCTTGATGACAATGCGCTCTCACTCGATCATAACATTCGCTACAAGCGATACAGTCTCTATCCCAATCCTACCTCAGGCACCATTAATTTTTCTTTAAAAAACTCGGATTCGTTAAATCGATTGACGCTATTTAATTTGTCGGGTAAGCGGTTGAAGGAATTTTCGATTAACGAAGGCCAATTTTCAATCCAAGACCTGCCCGCAGGAGTTTATATTCTTCAAGTAAGTCATGCGGAGGGTAGCGAACATCATAAAATAATATTAGCAAAATGAAGAAGTGGACGCTTTTCTTATCACTGATAATATTATCGGCAGCCTGTGAAGATGACTGCAATGACATACACCGCATTCATACCGTGGAGGTGAGGGCGGACAGTCTGCACGAAGCCTATACCGTGCGCACCCAAACCGATGATACCTTAAATCGCTATACGGAGATTGCAGGGGATACCAATCGCTTTATGTTGGTGGGAGATGAATTTCAGGACCGGCTAAATGGGAATGGAGAGCGTTTTCTTTTCCATCTACGCACCCCCGATAGCTTGTATCAGTACACCTACCTCTTTGAGGATGGTGAATGTCACGTGGAGAAGCTGAGCGGACATGATCTGATTACACTTTGACTAGTAGCGGATTCCCGAGATTTCAATTCAGAACACAGAGACAATTTTTGCTTTACTTTGAGAATGGCTGCTAATAGCTCGGGCTTTACACTTGATATCCACAGATAAGCGCAAGAGGTGTTGCACTTATTCAATTGTTGGCAGCAAGCTAAAAATAATAAATGGATAGATGTCATATTCGACTAAATCGACAAGATTATTTTACGTTGTTGGGGGACTATTTCTATTGGTTTTAGGCGGCTTCAGTTTATTCGCGTCATTCGACAATGGCCAACCCTTTTACTTCGGCATTTTAGTCAGCATAGTCTTTATTGTTTTTGGTCTTATCTGTTGCCATGCAGGAATATACTGGCAGACTATGACAATTGAAGACGGACAGCTAAAAATCAAGGTATTTGATAAGCACTTGAAAAAAAGCATCGAAATCAATCAGATCAAAGCATATTCGGTAATTCAGAAAAAGAATAAGTATCTCAACTGGGAAGAATTGACGATTCATATGTCAAATGCAACTCATACAATATCCTCTCTTGGTACTCCAAATTATCATGAAATAAAAAGTCGATTAATCGAGAATGCAATCGAAGACACGTACCCAAAAAAACTTTGGAAATACAAGATTAAACGTCGACATAGCCTGTGGATAGTATCTGTAGGACTAGTATTAATAATTCTGACCATCGTTTTGAAACCAGAAGCAACATTCATTTACAGTATGTATATTTTAGCTTTGATTTGCATTACCTATGGAACAATTTCGGGACTTAGAAATAAAAAGCCTGCTGCAAAGAATGGCTAAAAAACATGCGGCGACACGTCAAAATGAAGATTACTAATTTCAACAAAAATCAAGTCACGGGTGACAGATCTGCGTCTTACATGGCGCACGTTTCTTAGCCGAGCCGTTGAATGATCTCCGGTACGATATACAAACATCCCTCACTCTTTTAAAGCTAACGTTTATATGGCTTAGGAGCTGCGCTTCAGTGGTGGTAGCGGGAGCGTTTCCTTGATAACTACGACAAGAGTAAATCTTCTTTTTCT
>JGI12048J13642_10891010_pt1 | contig 14465 bp, 12 predicted proteins | sample ElkSlonscriptome_16_FD_13642 | JGI IMG/M metagenome (IMG submission 13642)
TGTCCGGGCGATCAAGCTGGGTGCGACTGACTATATTTCGCGCCCTCGGCTGAATCACCAGGCGCTGATCGCGTTGCTGGAGGAGGTCGTCGATACAATCGACAAGGGAGCGGAGCCCAGTCAGCTGCCGGTGGCAGCACACGAGCTTGATGTACCCGGCCTGCGCGGCTATGCCATCCAGCGCTGTATTTCCGGCGGCGACATTTCTTCGGTGTACCTCGCCAAGGTTACGGCGACCGGGCGCTCGGTGGTTTTGAAAGTGCTGCGGCAGGTGCCTGACTTCGGCGGTGCCGACAAGGCGCTGGAGCGCTTTCTGGGCGAGTTCGAGTTAATCGGCCAGATCGATCACCCGAACGTGGTGCGCATATTCGATCTGGGCATCGCCGACCACCATGCCTACATTGCGATGGAGTACTGCAGCCGTGGCAGTCTCAAGCGGCGCATTCGGCAGGGCATGACTCCGGAAACCGCCGACCGGCACATGCGCGACATCGCTCATGCGCTCGACGCGATTCATGAGGTTGGAATTTTGCACCGCGATCTCAAGCCGACCAATGTGCTGTTTCGCGAGGACGATAGTCTCGCCCTGATTGATTTCGGTCTGGCCAAGCAGGCTCATTTGCGCGCAGAGCTGACCGGTACGGGGGAGATTTTTGGCACGCCTTACTACATGAGCCCGGAGCAGGGCCACGGCGAACCGCTCGACGTGCGTTCCGATATCTACAGCCTCGGAGTGGTCTTTTTCGAGATGCTGACCGGGCAGAAGCCGTTTGAGGGTGATACCGCGATGGCGGTCATTCTGAAACACGCTCGGGAGCCATTGCCGCAGCTGCCGGAGGCAATGGCGGCTTATCAGCCCGCCATCGACCGGATGCTGGCGAAGCGCCCCGGTCACCGGTTTCAATCGGTGGGCGAACTGCTCGAATGGCGACCCGAAGTCGTCTAGCGTGAACTGCCAAATCCCAGGTAGTCCGTTTGGCGTCCCGACTCGTCCCAGCGCAGCACCGGCCCGTGCTCATACCAGTCCCCCAGCACGATCCGCAGAGCATGGTGGCCGTCCAGCTCGAAGTGGTGCTCGGCCGGCCGGTGCGTGTGCCCGTGCAGCAGCGTGGTCATATTGTAGTCACGCAACAGCTGTTCGACGGCAGACTGATTGACGTCCATGATCCTGGCTGGTTTGGAGCGGACGGCTTTCTGACTGGTGCTCCGCGCGCCGGCCACGACCCGGTGCCTCCACGCGAAGGGAAGCCTGCGGAACCAGCGCAGCACGCGGGGGTTGCGGGCGACGCGGCGAAAGCGCTGATAAGCCGTGTCGTCCGTGCACAGCGCGTCGCCGTGAGTAATCAGCAGCGAGCTGCCGCACACTTCAATCAACGTGGGGTCGGGCAGCAGTGTAACGCCGGTGCATGCCGCAAACTCCGGGCCAATCAGGAAATCGCGATTGCCGCGCATCACAAAACATGGATGGCCGGCAGCGGTGTAATCGCGCAGTGCACGCTGAACCTTTGCAGGGTGCTCGGCCAGATCGTCGTCGCCGATCCAGGCTTCGAACAGGTCGCCCAGAATGTAGAGCCGTTCCGCGTCGCGCGCAGGACCCTTCAGGAAGTCTACAAAAGCCGCCGTGGCAGCCGGCCGCGCGGCGTCTAGGTGCAGGTCCGCAACAAACAGCGTGCGCACGCGGGCGGCGGGCCTATGAGCCGTCGGGGGTCTTCGCGTCCCCGTCCGCCACGCGCTTGATACCCAGAATGACTATCTGTTCGGCCGGCACGTCTTTCGGCAGCTGCGGGATGGGCCCGCGGGTGGTGGAGCGGCCGGCCATTTCGTCGATAACCTCGATCCCCTCGACCACCTGGCCGAATACCGTGTAGCCCCAGCGGGTAATGCGCGGGTCGAGCGCCGGGTTGTCACGCAGGTTGACGTAAAACTGAGAATCGGCCGAGTGTGGTTCACCGGTGCGGGCCATACCGACGAACCCGCGCCGATTCGTGAGGCCGTTGCCGGATTCGTTGACTACCGACGGCCGGGTTTCTTTCAGCTTGTAGTCCACGTCGTAACCGCCGCCCTGCACGACAAAGTTCTCTATCACGCGATGAAAAATGGTATTGGTATAAAATCCGGCGTCAACGTAATCGAGAAAATTACGCACCGTGAGCGGAGCACGGCTGGTGTACATTTCGATCGTGAAATCACCCAGGCTGGTGCTGACCTCGACGCGCGGGTAGGGCGGCAACTCGTCTTCGGCCACCGCCTGAGTCAGCAGTGACAGTCCAAGCAACAGAGTAGCGAAATACTTCATGATGACCTCGTCGTGTTGAGTCCGATGGGTTGTGATGCTATTGATTTTGATGCGGTTGGAAGCTTCCGGCGAGCGGCAATCAGGTTGCACGCGCCTGCGCGGTCTCAGCCGCGGTCTGCTCGGCAATGCTCAGCGTGTTGTGTAGCAGCATGGCAACCGTCATAGGGCCGACTCCGCCCGGTACCGGCGTGATCCAGGCAGCGCGTTCCGCCGCCGCGGTAAAGCCAATGTCGCCCTGCAGGGAGCCGTCGGCCGCGCGGTTGATGCCAATGTCAATTACGGTCGCGCCAGGTTTGACCCACTCGCCGGGGACGATCCCCGGTTTGCCGACCGCCACGGCCAGTATATCGGCACGCCCCACGTGCATCGCCAAGTCTTGGGTAAATTTGTGGCATACCGTAACAGTAGCGCCGGCCAGCAGAAACTCAAGCGCCAGCGGCCGGCCGACGATGTTGGAGGCGCCCACCACGACTGCGTGGCAGCCCTTGGGGTCTATCCCAATGTGGGCCAGCATTTTGATGACACCGTAGGGGGTGCAGGGGCGGAGCAGCGGAATCCGCTGCGCCAGCCGGCCTACGGTGTAGGGGTGGAACCCGTCGACGTCTTTGGCAGGTGTAATCCGCTCGATGACTTCCTGTGCCTCGATATGCTGGGGGAGCGGCAGCTGCACCAGGATGCCGTCGACCGCGGGATCGGCGTTCAGCTGGTCGATCAGCTGCAGCAGTTCACGCGCCGTTGTAGACGCCGGCAGATCGTGGGCCAGGGAATGAATCCCCGCCTCCGCGCAGGCCCGACGCTTGTTGCGCACGTAGATGCTCGAGGCCGGGTCCTCGCCAACCTGCACGACAGCCAGCCCGGGGGGCCGCAATCCTGCCGTGTTGCGCTCTGCAACGCGACGCCGCACACCCTCGCGGATCTGGCTGGCGATGGCTTTGCCATCGATGAGCTGGGCTGGCATACGGTTCTCTGGCTGCAAGCGCTGCGGCGCACCGGGGCGCCACGATACCAGAGCCGGCGAGGGCGCAAAAGCTGTGGTGCTGCCGTATAATCCCGCCGGCGGTCGGGGCATAGCGCAGTCTGGTAGCGCATCTGCTTTGGGAGCAGAGGGTCGGGGGTTCGAATCCCTCTGCCCCGACCAGTTTTGCTAGCATTATGGGCCGGCGGGCCGTCTGCGGCGCCTGTAGCTCAACCGGATAGAGCACCGGCCTTCTAAGCCGGGGGTTGCAGGTTCGAGTCCTGCCGGGCGCGCCATTTGCCAGCACAGCGATGCACGCTAAACTAGACACGGCGATGGTGGGTGTAGCTCAGTTGGTAGAGCCCTGGATTGTGATTCCAGTCGTCGCGGGTTCGAGTCCCGTCTCCCACCCCATTTCCGGGCCGCCTCGGCGACCTGTTAAAACAGTCAGCAAGATGTGGGCCTTTAGCTCAGTTGGTAGAGCAGGAGACTCTTAATCTCTTGGTCCAGGGTTCGAGTCCCTGAGGGCCCACCATTTTCTTGACGATTGTCGCTCGTTGCCCGGAAGACGGCTATGGGCGCCTTCGAAGCGAAAGCGGGCCGGTTGATGAACAGGCCTGAAGCAAGAAAGGCGCTGGCCGGTGGCTAGCATCCCCGACTGTAAAACCACACCGTGGGTTGGCCGTCCGCGCCGTACGCCGGGACCCAGCCCCGCTCCAGCGGCGTCGCTGCACTCGACTCACATGGACTGGTGCTCAGGCGCTCAACGTAGAACCACAGACTGCCGCCCACGCGGGTGTGCTGCAGCACGTTGACCGGCGTTTCGGCGCGGCGCGCGCGCGTCCGCATTGGGAGCCCGGCGCCGGGCTCAGGCCATAGAAACCCTGGCCAGCTCGACGTCAGGTAGCTGAGTCGACTCACCGGCAGCTTGGCGTAATCGAACCAGGTGCCGCCGTGCGCCTCATCAATCCAGCCGAAGCGTCCGTCGGTCAGCTGCACCCGATAGCCGAAGCTCGACCGCCCGTAGACAGCAGCGGCGGCGAGTTCGTAGCCTGCCTCGCGAGTTTCGAGCGCTTCGATGCGGCTGATGCGGGCCAGTAGCGGTGACTCAACAGCGGGCTCGGCATGCACCGCGACGTCGCCGCCATGCGCGAGGCTCTCGATGTCGAGCAACCCGACAAGCGCGGTGTTGTGCGGGTCATCGGGCCGTGGTGCGGCTGCAGCAATGTCCCGCAGCATCGCCAGACCGGCCAGCGCTGTCAGCTGTTGAACCACAAAGCGGGTGGGCACATCGATGAAGCCGCGCGGCCGCCCGTCTGCCGGCAAGCGCAAGGGCCGGGTGCCGCTGCAGGTGTCGACCCGCTCGCGCCCATCCGTCCTGACCGTCGAAAACAGCACCAGCACGCTGGACGGCGGTGCAATGACCCCACAGGCAGCGGATGATGACCCGGTGAGGTAGGTCAGCGCATCGCCGACCTCGCCCTCGCCCTTGTAAGCGTCGTCGACCAGCGTGACGTGGACAGCGGTTTCGGTGTCACCCGCAGTGACGCTCTCAACGACCGCGATGCGCACCGAGTTCGCCGCATTGAAATAGGCGGTAAGGGTGCGCTCGGCACAGCGGCAGGCATCGGCTGCCGCCGGCGCGGTCAGCAGCGCGAGCGCCGCAAGTCGTCGCCATCGCTGCTGCGTCACCGCGAGCGCCCGGCCAGCCAGCCAATGAATGCACCCAAGGCCATGGCAAACGGGGCAAAGTGCAGCGGAGCGATGACCAGCTCAAGACCGTGCGGGAAGCCGGGGTAGGGGAGCCCCGGCAGGAAGCGGGGCCAATACTCCAGGTTGGCCCACAGCATGACCAGCAGGATGGCCGTGCCGCCGCCCAGCGTCAGATCGCGGGAGGTGCGCACGGTTGCGCCGCGGCGCTGCGCAACCCATATGATCGCGGCCAGCAGCATGAAGGGAAAGCCGCTAAGCAACGCAGTGAGCAGCGGATTGCGTTTCGACTGCTGGTATTGCTCCAGGAGCGTGCCAATGCCGAGACCCGTGTGCTGCGCCGACAGCGCGTGGCTGAGCAGATAAGCCAGCGGGGTCACCAGCAGCAGCGTGGCGGTAAACAGCGCGGCGTATAGCATCCATACCCGTTTCATACTGGACATCCCGCCGCAACGGCCGACAATGGGTGGTCTGCCACCCAACGTGCCGGAGTTCACTGTGACTGTTCGACTCACCGTAGTTTATCCCACCGATGCGGGCCGGTTCTTCGATTTCGATTACTACCTCAAGCAGCATCTGCCGATGTCCGCCGAGTTGCTCGGGCCGCACGGTTTCGTCGGCTACACGGTGCAGCGGGGCTCAACTACCGTGCGGGGGGACATGCCGCCGCACTGCTGCATCACCCACCTGGACTTCGAATCGCTGGACGGCCTGCGGGCCGGGATGGAAGCGCACGGTTCCGCGCTGCGCGAGGATTTTGCCCGCTACACCGACATTGCGCCGCTGGCGACCGTCTGCGAGGTTCTCGAGCGTCAGGCTGTAGGGCCCGCCGGGCGCTGACCCTCTTACATGCCCAGTGGCGTCATGATGTCGCGCTTGCGCAGCCGTGCGCTCAGAAACCGCCAGATCACTTTCGGTGTCGTCAGCCAGCGCACCGCCGCGCCGTTTTCGCGGGCCGCCAGTATGCCATCGGCCAGCCAGGGCGTTACCGTGTCCACTGTGTCGGCCAGAATATTGTAGATTCGGCGTTTGCGGCCCCACTCAGGGCTCTGGCGGATATCCTCTGAGGCCAGCATGTCGGTGATGACCATCCCCGGGCTCAGGTAGCACACATCGACAGGCCCGTCCCTGTTTTCCTTGACCAGCACTTTGGTGAAGTAGCGCAGGGCGTATTTTGTAGCGCCGTAGGGTCCGTACTTCGGCATGGTTGCGCCGTCGCTGCCGAACCCCTCCATGTTGAAGATGCGGCCGTGGCCCTGGTCGCGCATGCCGCGAAGTGCGACATGGTTGCAGTGCATGAGCCCGATCAGGTTGGTCTGCACGGTCGCCACATAGTCATCCGGTGGCAGCTCGTGAAACAACTCCTGGGTACCGTCGCGACCCGCGTTGTTTACCCAGATGTCGACGCTGCCGAACGCGCTGACCGCCGCGTCCCACAGCATGCTGACCTGACTGTAATCGCCCACATCACAGGGTTGCCCGGTCATCTGCTCTGCCGGGAATTCCCGGCCCAGCTCCTGCAGGGCCGCATCCACCGCCGCCTGGCCGCGGCTGGAAATGACCACATTGTTGCCGCGGTGCAAAAATTCACGCGCCAGTCCCAGGCCAATGCCTTTGGTGCTGCCGGTTACAACGATATTCATGCGTGCTCCTTCGGTGTGCGGGTTATCCCTTCAGGGCGCCCAGTCTGCCANAAGTCGGCGCAGGCGTGTGTTGCTGCCCTGCAGCAGTACAGGTTTTTAGCGCCTGCTGGCGCAGGTTCGTTATAATTGGCGAGCAGGCGGTTCGACGCAATGTGCGAGAGTGGCGGAATTGGTAGACGCGCTGGATTTAGGTTCCAGTGGGGCAACCCGTGAGAGTTCGAGTCTCTCCTTTCGCACCAATTCACACAAATTGTCATATCACTTGGCTATCCCATTGATTAAAAAGGAAAGAGCGAATGCAGGTTTCGGTTGAAGCGGCGGCCGGGTTGGAGCGCCGCATGCGGGTGCAGGTGCCCGCGGAGCGCATCGAGCAGGAGGTGGCTGTCCGGCTCGACAAGGTTCGGCGCACCGCCAAACTACAGGGTTTCCGTCCTGGCAAGATTCCGGCCAAGGTGATTCGCCAGCGTTTCGGCAGTCAGGTTCGTCAGGAGGTCTTGCAGGATATTCTGCAGTCCAGTTATTCGGAGGCGGTCGAGCAGGAACAGCTGAAGCCGGCTGGCGGTCCGAACATCGAGCCGGAGTCGCTCGAAGCGGGCAAGGATCTGGCTTACACGGCGGTGTTTGAAGTGCTGCCGGAAGTCGAGGTGAGCGGATTGGAGGACATCGAGCTGGTCGTGCCCGAGGCGGTGGTGGCTGACGGCGATATCGACGACATGATCGAGCAGCTGCGCGCGCAACGGGCTGAGTGGGTCGAGGTCGAGCGCGCCGCCGGCGAAGGAGATCAGGTCACGGTGGATTTCGTTGGCACGCTGAAAGGCGAACCGTTCGAGGGTGGCAGTGCCGAAGATTTTGCCGTGGTTTTGGGTGCCGGGCAGATGCTCGACGACTTCGAGGCCGGGCTGAAGGGCGTCAAGGCGGGCGAAGAAAAAAGCTTTAAGGTCGCGTTTCCCAAGGACTATCACGCCGAGTCACTCGCGGGAGCCAAAGCGGAGTTCGCCGTAACCGTTAAGCAGGTCGATGAGCAGGTGCTGCCGGAAGTCGATGCGGAGTTTGTCCGGGCCTACGGTATCGAGAGTGGCGAAATGGCCGATCTGCGCGAGGACATCGCAAAAAACATGGCACGTGAGCTCGATGCCAAGCTGAAGGCCGAGGTTAAACGCCAGGCGATGGAGGGGCTGGCGCAGCAAAACCCGGTCGAGGTTCCGGCGGTGCTGATCAAGGAAGAAGCTCACTCGATGCAGCACGAGGCCATGCAGCGCATGGGCATCAAGGATCATGACGCGGCGCCGCCCGAGGACACGTTTCGGGAAGCGGCCGAGCAGCGGGTCCGGCTGGGACTGCTGTTGAACGCGCTGATTCGCGAGCAGGGCCTCCAGGTCGACCGGGAGCGGGTTACGAGCAAGGTGGACGAACTGGTCGCACCCTATGACAATCCCGAGCAGATCCGGTCGATGTACCTGCAGAATCCGCAGTTCCTGGGCCAGGTCGAGAACGTGGTGCTGGAAGAGCAGGTCGTTGAGTGGATTCAGACGCAGGCCAAAACCCGCGCCGAGAAAGTGACGTTCCGCGAGCTGATGGACCGTTGAGCACAGCACATCAATTCAAACAAAGGAAAGTAATGGAAACGCGAGCGCTAAATCTGGTTCCCATGGTTGTCGAGCAGACCTCGCGAGGCGAGCGTTCCTACGACATTTTCTCCCGTCTGCTGAAAGAGCGGGTGGTGTTCATCGTCGGCGCGGTCGAGGATCAGGTGGCGAACCTGGTCGTGGCGCAGCTGCTGTTTCTCGAGTCCGAAAATCCTGACAAGGACATCCACCTGTACATCAATTCGCCCGGAGGCTCGGTGAGTGCAGGACTGTCCATTTACGACACCATGCAGTTCATTCGGCCGGACGTCAGCACTATTTGCATGGGGCAGGCCGCCAGCATGGGCGCGTTTTTGCTCGCGGGCGGCGAGGCGGGCAAACGCTTTTGCCTGCCGCATTCGCGTATCATGATCCATCAGCCGCTGGCCGGATTTCAGGGGCAGGCCTCGGATATCGATATCCATGCTCGTGAAATACTGAAGACGAAGCAGCGGTTGAACGAGCTGCTCGCAGAACACACCGGCCAGCCGCTCGAACGCATTGAGAAAGACACCGACCGCGACTACTTCATGGCGGGAAACGAGGCGGTTGATTACGGCCTGATAGACGCGGTGCTGGAGCGCCGTGAGGCGCTGCCGGAACCGGAGTCAGAGTCTTAAAAAAGCTTGGCTGCGGGGGTTTTGCACCTCCGCGTGCAGCCATGCTATATAAGCACAACGCTGATTAACGGGTTTTCGGCGTCATCTAGGGTTAGCGCGGCTGACCGCGAGGTACACAATGTCTGACGATACGCGAGCCAGAGGGGAGGACGGGAAACTCCTCTACTGCTCTTTTTGCGGGAAGAGCCAGCACGAGGTTCGCAAGCTCATTGCCGGCCCCTCCGTCTTTATTTGCGACGAGTGTGTAGAGCTGTGCAACGATATTATTCGCGAGGAGCTCGACGACCGCACGGAGCAGGGCGGTTCCAAGCTGCCACGGCCTCACGAAATCAACGATGTGCTCGATCAGTACGTCATTGGCCAGTACACTGCGAAGAAAGTGCTCTCCGTCGCTGTTTACAATCACTACAAGCGGCTCGAGACGCGCAGCTCCGACAAAGCTGATATTGAGCTGGCGAAGAGCAATATCCTGCTGATCGGCCCGACCGGCTGCGGCAAAACGCTTCTGGCCGAAACCCTTGCACGGCTGCTCAATGTCCCGTTCACTATCGCCGATGCCACGACGCTGACCGAGGCGGGTTATGTAGGTGAGGATGTCGAAAATATCATCCAGAAGCTGCTGCAAAAGTGCGATTATGATGTAGACAAGGCGCAGACTGGTATCGTTTACATTGACGAAATCGACAAGATTTCTCGCAAGTCCGACAATCCGTCCATTACGCGTGATGTGTCGGGCGAAGGCGTGCAGCAGGCCCTTCTGAAACTGATTGAGGGCACGATCGCCTCGGTGCCCCCGCAGGGGGGACGCAAACACCCGCAGCAGGAGTTCCTGCAGGTCGACACCGGCAATATCCTGTTTATCGTTGGCGGAGCGTTTGCAGGCCTTGAAAAGATTATTCGTAATCGCACCGAGAAGTCCGGCATCGGTTTTGTCGCCGATATCAAGTCCGGCGAAGAAGAAACCGACATCGGCGAACTGCTGCTGGATGTCGAGCCCGAGGACCTGATTCGCTTCGGGCTGATTCCCGAATTCGTGGGCCGGCTGCCGGTGGTAGCCACGCTCAGCGAGCTCGACGAGGATGCCTTGATCACTATTCTGGTCGAACCGCGTAATGCGCTGACCAAGCAGTACCAGAAGCTTTTCGAGATGGAAGGCGTTGAGCTGGAATTCCGCGACGATGCGCTGCGAGCCATTGCCAGCCGTGCAATGCAGCGCAAGACGGGTGCGCGGGGGCTGCGCACCATACTTGAAAGTGTGCTTTTAGACACCATGTATGACTTACCGAGTATGACCAATGCGACCAAGGTCGTGGTCGACGAAGGTGTCGTTAACGGTGAAACCAAGCCCTACGTTATTTACGAGTCAGACGACTCGCAGGCGCGGCAAGCCGATGCGGAGAACGAGCCACGGCCGACGGGGTCCGACCTGCACTGAGGCCGCGGTTGTTCTGGCAGGGCGCGTGGCTGTTAGCACCCGTCCGGTTTGCAGGCCACCGTCGCGGGTGTCGGTGGCTGGTTCGACTTGAGCGGTTCTGTCTGGCCGAAAACCTGCCGCGACCCTGAAAACGGAATTCACTACGGAGCTGAGTATGTCTGAAACCCCTGAGCAAAACCTGCAGAGTTTGCCGATTTTGCCGTTGCGCGACGTTGTCGTGTACCCGCACATGGTGATACCCCTCTTCGTCGGGCGCGAGAAATCAATCATCGCGCTCGATACGGCGATGGAGTCGGGCAAGAAGATTCTGCTGGTGGCGCAGAAGCAGGCCGATATCGATTCGCCCACGGCGGACGATATTTACCGGGTCGGCACTCTGGCCACTATCCTCCAACTGCTGAAGCTACCCGATGGCACGGTCAAGGTGCTGGTCGAGGGTTCCAGCCGCGCACACCTCGCCGCAGTGCACGAAGGGGACTACTTCAGCGCCGATATCGAGCTGATCGACGAGGTCACCGATGAGGGCTCTCGCGAGCTTGATGGTCTGAAGCGGACGATCGTCTCGCAGTTTGAAAACTACGTGAAGCTGAACAAGAAGGTTCCGCCAGAAATTCTTGCGTCACTGGCCAGCATCGAACAGCCGGGCCGCCTTGCTGATACGGTGGCCGCCCACATGTCGCTGCAGCTCGACGAGAAGCAGAAGGTGCTGGAGGTTACGGATCTCAAGCAGCGGCTGGAGCATGTCATGTCCTTGATCGACGCCGAAACCGACATGCTGCAGATCGAGAAGCGCATTCGCGGCCGCGTAAAGCAGCAGATGGAGCGCAGTCAGCGCGAGTACTATCTGAATGAACAGATGAAAGCGATCCAGAAAGAGCTCGGCGAGATGGAAGATGCGCCTAACGAGCTGGCTGATCTGGAGCAAAAGATTCACGAAGGCGGCCTGACCGTTGAGGCCAGGGAAAAAGCGGTTTCCGAGCTGAACAAGCTCAAGATGATGTCGCCGATGTCGGCCGAAGCCACCGTGGTTCGCAATTACATCGACTGGCTGGTCAAGGTTCCGTGGAAAAAGAAGACGCGTATATCCCGTAAGCTCGACAAGGCAGAAACCATTCTCGAGGAGGATCACTACGGCCTCGAAAAGGTCAAGGAACGTATTCTTGAGTACCTGGCCGTGCAGCTGCGAGTGCGTAAGCTCAAGGGGCCTATTCTTTGCCTGGTGGGTCCTCCCGGCGTGGGCAAGACCTCACTGGGCCAGAGTATCGCACGAGCCACCAACCGGCAGTTTGTGCGGATGTCGCTGGGCGGGGTGCGGGACGAAGCCGAAATACGCGGTCATCGGCGCACGTACATCGGCTCGATGCCGGGGAAGATTCTGCAAAACCTGGCCAAGGTGGGCGTCCGCAACCCGCTGTTTCTGCTTGACGAAATAGACAAAATGTCGATGGACTTCCGTGGTGACCCGTCGTCGGCGCTGCTCGAAGTGCTCGATCCGGAGCAAAATGCGAATTTTGGGGATCACTACTTCGAAGTGGATTTTGACCTGTCGGACGTGATGTTCGTGTGCACGGCCAACACGCTGAACATTCCCGCACCGCTGCTGGATCGTATGGAGGTCATTCGTATCCCCGGCTACACCGAGGACGAAAAGCTCAACATCGCCAAGCGCTATCTTCTGCCAAAGCAGCTCAAGGCCAATGGCCTGAAGTCGGAAGAGGCTGCCATCTCCGACAGCGCGATGCGCGATATTATCCGCTACTACACCCGTGAGGCGGGTGTGCGCAGCCTTGAGCGAGAAATAGCGAAGGTGTGCCGCAAGATCGTCAAGAACCTGCTGCTGCACCCGAAGGATTCGCAGACTCACGTGCTGCCCAAAAGTCTGCCCAAGTACCTTGGTGTCCGGCAGTACCGTTATGGCCGGGCCGAGGAGAACGATCAGGTCGGACAGGTCACGGGGCTGGCCTGGACGGAGGTTGGTGGCGAGCTGCTGACGATCGAAGCCACGGTGATGTCAGGCAAAGGCAAGCTGATTCACACCGGCCAGCTGGGTGACGTGATGCAGGAGTCGATTCAGGCGGCTGCCACGGTGGTGCGCAGTCGTGCGGCGGTGCTTGGTATTGACGAAGACTTTCACCAGAACCTGGACATTCACATTCATGTTCCGGAGGGCGCGACGCCGAAAGACGGCCCGAGTGCCGGCGTTGGAATGTGCGCAGCGCTGGTGTCCGCCATTACCAACATCCCGGTACGCTCCGATGTGGCGATGACCGGCGAGATCACACTGCGTGGGGAAGTGCTGCCGATAGGCGGGCTCAAGGAGAAGCTGCTTGCGGCTCACCGCGGCGGTATCACCCAGGTGCTGATTCCTCAGGAGAACAAAAAGGACCTGGCGGAAATACCGAAGAACATCAAGGACAAGCTGGATATAGTTCCGGTGCGTTGGATAGACGAGGTTCTGGAGTACTCGTTGCAGCATATGCCGGTACCGAAGGCCGGTGCCGATGTGAAGGACGACAAGCAGAGTCAGAAAGGCGTGGCCGACGACAAAAATCTGCGGCCACATTAGAGCGGTTCTAACGAACAGCTCTGCGGTTTTGTTGACACAGGAATTTTGCGACTGGTATAAGGTTCGCGTACTCGTTACCGTAGCTGGTGTTCGGGTGTTGTCGCGGTTCGCAATGTGCGCGTAATCAAGCATCGCGACTGCTGCGGGGGAGCCACCGAGTCGTGGTGGTTCACGTAATCAAAGTTTAAAGGTGGATTAATGAACAAGGGTGAATTGATTGAGGCGGTAGCGGATTCGGCCGGTCTTTCCAAGGCTGACGCCAGTCGTGCAGTGGATGCTGTGGTGGATTCGATTACGGGCGCGTTGAGCAAGGGCCAGACAGTATCGCTGGTCGGCTTCGGCACGTTCGCTGTCAAGAAGCGTGCGGCGCGTCAGGGTCGTAACCCGCGCACCGGCGAAACCATCCAGATCGCGGCCAGCAATGTGCCTGGTTTCAAAGCTGGTAAAGCTCTTAAGGATGCCGTAAACTAGCGCGCCGCTCGCGCAGATCGGCTCTGTGTAAGGGCTGGCGTCGCTTTTTTTGTTAACGCGACGCCCGTGATTTCGGCGCTTTTTCTGGCGCCGATTTCATTTTGGCAAGGTATGTGCAGCATCAATGTCGGCGGCGCGAGCAAGAACGCGATCGGGTGCTTAGCTCAGCTGGTAGAGCGGCGCCCTTACAAGGCGTAGGTCGGGGGTTCGACTCCCTCAGCACCCACCAGTTTTCGCGCGGAGTGGTAGTTCAGTTGGTTAGAATACCGGCCTGTCACGCCGGGGGTCGCGGGTTCGAGTCCCGTCCACTCCGCCATTTCATGCAAGCGCCCCGCGACCGGGGCGCTTTTTTTTGGTCGGCTGGCGTGAATGGGCGGCCGCGGCCGCTATCGGGCTCCGTATACGGCTACAATTGCGGCGCCGGCGGCAACACGCACCGTTTCGCCGCGGCGACCAACAGGAGGCGCAGATTCACCAATGCTGCAAACAATACGTGAACGTCTGACGGGCTGGTTTGCCTGGTTCATCCTCGGAGCGATCGCGCTCACGCTGGTGGTTACGTTCGGAAACATTGATACCGGGTTTACCGGCATCAACGCTGCTGCGACGGTCAATGGCGACGAGATCCCGCTGCGCGATTTCCGCTCGCGGTACAACGGTCGGCGCCAGCAGTGGGAGGCGGATTTTCGGGCACAGATGCCCGACGACGTGGCGAAGCAGGTGGCCGACTCGGTCATCCAGGGCCTCGTGCGCACCCGGGTGATCGCACAGCATGCTGCGGAGCAGGGGTATCGGGTCAGTGATGCGGCGCTGGCCGAAGCAATTCAGTCTAATCCGGTATTTTACGTCGGCGGCGAGTTTTCGCAGCCGAACTACGAGCAGCTGCTGGCCACCGAGGGTCTGACCCCGCAGCGCTTCGAATACGAAGAGCGGCAGAACATGCAGGTGCGGCAGCTCGCCGAGGGTGTTGCCTATTCTGCGTTTTTTACGCCCAGCCAGTTTCGTCGCTACATCGAGCTCGACGGGGAGCGTCGTTCGGTTGAATTCGCGCTGCTCAGGCCGGAGCAATATCTGGCGGAGGTGAAGCTTGATCCCGAGACCGTTGAGCAGCGCTATGCTGAAACCCGCGAGCAGTATCTGACCG
>JGI12048J13642_10903234_pt1 | contig 14464 bp, 9 predicted proteins | sample ElkSlonscriptome_16_FD_13642 | JGI IMG/M metagenome (IMG submission 13642)
CTGTGACCCCTTCGCTGAGCAGTCGATCAAGTTCTTCGCGAATGACACGAAGCAGTTTTTCTCGGTTCTCGGGATTGGTGATCGCGTAGATCGTAAAGTCGACGCGAGTGTCTTTCGCTCGCGCCGACAAACTGCTGCGAACTCCGTAGGACAACCCTTCTTGTTGCCGTACGCGATCGGCCAAACGACTGCTAAGACCTCCGCCACCAAGAATGAAATTGCCCAGCACCAACGCGGAATATTCGGGGTTCTCGTCGCTCAATTCATACTGCTGGCTGGTAAAGTAGAACGCATTCGCTTTGTCAGGCGTCTCGATCACGTCCATCGAACCGTCGATTCCGGGATGCGGGTCGCGATCGACTCGCACATAGGGTTCTTCGACGGTCCAGTCTTCGAGTTGTTCTTCGCCGAGGCTTTCCACTTGATCGGGTTCAAAGTCGCCGACGATCGCAATTTCGCCAGCATGATTTCCTAAGAAACGATCGTGCAAGTCACGGATTTCATCGATCGAGACGTTACGATACATGTCGATTTGTTCATCGATCGATTGGACGTAGAGCACGTGATCGGGATCATAAGGAGCCAGACGTTTGCGCACGGAATTTGGAGCCAACGCTTGCGGTTCGTTCTTACTCTGCTGTAGTCCCGTGACGACTTGCCGCCGAATGACTTCTAGTTCGGACGCTTCGAGTCGAGGGTTTCGCAACACTTGTCCGACCAATTCGATCAATTCCGGCAAGAACTCTTTTTTGGTCTTGACCTGTAATTGCAGCAGTCCAATCGTGCTGTTCATCGACAATTCGGCACGCAAGCGAGTCAGTTCGTCCCTGAATTCTTGGTAGTTCAAATTGGTGGTTCCGCGTGCCATCAACATGCCTAATAGTTCGACCGCACCGACTTTACCTTTTAGCGAATCTTCGCTTCCGAAACGCAGGGTCACCAGCAGGGTCACGCTTTCGCCTCGCGTCTTCTTTGGAAGCGCGGCGTACTTCATCCCGCCGACAAAATCGCCGCGAATTGTCCTCTGCTCGATCGCTAAAGGAGACGGATCGAATTGTTCACCTTCAGCGATCGCTTCGCGTCCTTCGTAATTTTCAAACAGAGCAACCAAGTCGGGTGATTCGGGTATCTCGACCCGCTGAGCTTCATCGGATGGGATGAACAGACCTACGGTGCGATTGTTTGAAACAAAGTACCGATTGGCGGCGGATTGGACATCGTTCATCGTCAACGACTCGACGCGATCTCGGTAAAGAAGATACAAACGCCAATCCCCTTGCGCGGCCCAGTCGCTTAGCGCGACGGCGATTTGGTCCGTATCGGATGCTTGCAGCTCTCGCTCTTTGAGAATCTTTTGTTTCGCTCGTTCGAGTTCCTGTTCGGTAATCGGGGTTTCGCTGATCGAAGTTTCGATTGTCTCGATCAATGTTTGTCGTGCTTGCTCAATCGAATGGTCTTTGGATACTTCCGCAAACGCCATAAACAAACCTGGTTCGGCCAAGCCATACGCTAAGGTAAAGACGTTGCTGGCCAATTCTTTCTCAACCAACTGCTTGTACAACCGCCCACTCGGTTCGCTGCCGAGGATGTGAACGAGCGCTTTCATCGCAACATAATCGCGGTGGCTTCCCGATGGGATGTGGTAGGCGGCACCGGCGTACTGGACATCACCGACTCTTCGCAGCACGACGGTTCGCTCCCCATCTTTGGCTGGCTCGACCGTGTAGGTGTCGTCGAGCGGCGTCTCGGGATTATTCAGTTTTCCGAAGGTTTCTTTGATTTGGCGGAGGGCATTTTCGGGATCAAATTTTCCAGCCACAATCACCATCACATTATCGGGTCGGTAGTATTTGCGGTAGAACTTTCGCAGTTTGACGACTGGCACTCGTTCGATATCGCTACGGTTACCGATCGTCGATTGTCCATAATTATGCCAATCGTAGGCAGCCGATTGCATACGCTGCATCAGAACTCGGATGGGTGAATTTTCGCCTCGTTCGAATTCGTTGCGAACGACGGTCATCTCACTGGCCAAATCCTCGCCGCGAACGAAACTATTTTGCAAACGATCGGATTCCAATTCCAGCGCAAACCGCAGATTGTCTTCGCTGGCGGGCAGCGTTTCGTAGTAGTTGGTTCGGTCGAGCCAAGTGGTACCGTTGAAACGCGCACCCCGATCTTGCAAAACCTTGGGGACTTCTGGAAAGGTGGGCGTCCCTTTGAAGAGCATGTGTTCGAGGAGATGAGCCATCCCGGCTTCTCCATAGCCTTCGTGCCTCGAGCCGACAAATACAGTCATGTTGACGGTCACCACCTCTTTCGAGGCGTCTGGAAACAACAAGATTCGGACGCCGTTTTCCAGAACGTATTCGGAAATGCCTTCGATTTCAGTGACTTTCATTGGGTATGGGTCGCCGGAGGATTCGGGAGAGTTTAGGTCTTTTTGAGAAGCTTGGGGCTGCGCCTGCGACTGAGATGGGTCGGGGACATTATCCGAGTAAGCTGCGGTTGACGCACTGAAAGAAAACAAAATAGCGGAAAGCCATCTTGATGAACGTCGAAAATCCATGGCAATTTAACTCCGTGCTGGTCGTAAATCGGAAACCATTCTCAAACGGACGGTTTGGTTTATCAGCAAACAGTGTAACGTGGTGGGCCGTTGTCTGATAATGGGCGTCTGACATCGCCCCGTCGGAGATTGTTGTAAAAAATCAAAGCGAAAGGCAAGACAGCGAAGCGTCTCTAAGTTAAAATGCCGGTTGCAAGCCTGTTGACTGTATGAATGGCAGGCTCCAGCCAAAACCGATCCCCGCCCGTCTCCCTAATCCTTGGGTAAATCAATGAGAATCATAACGACCATACCACTCGTTTTGTTGGCGACGATGGTCTCGCTCTCTTCATCGAAACACTCCCATGCTGAGGTGGCTGTTGAGGATTTTGATAGTATTAAACTGTACACTCTCAAGAACCAATCGGGCGTGGTCGTCAAGGTGACCAATTTCGGTGCGATTATCACATCGATTCTCGTCCCCGACCGACAAGGCAACATCGCGGACGTTGCGCTCGGTTACAACCGAGTCGAAGACTACATCAATGCCGTGGACAAACCCTATTTTGGTGCTGTCGTAGGTCGTTACGGGAATCGTATCGCAAACGGAAAGTTCATGCTCGACGGGGAAAAGTACTCGTTGGCGATTAATAATGGCGAGAACCACTTGCACGGTGGGGTCATTGGGTTCGATAAGGTGGTTTGGGATGCTAAACCGATGGAAGGTGATGGATGGTCAGGGATCGAATTGAGTTACAAGGCCAAGGATATGGAGGAAGGCTATCCGGGGAACTTGGATGTCAAGGTTACCTATCGTTTGACCAATGCGAACGAATTGGTGATTGATTATTTGGCAACGACGGATAAGAAAACGTCCGTCAATTTGACTCAGCACACCTATTTCAATTTGGAGGGTGAAGGCGAAGGGACGATTTTGGATCATGAGTTAATGATCAACGCTAAGAAGTACACGCCTGTCGATGCAGGATTGATTCCAACGGGTGAACTAGCCGACGTCGCTGCGACACCCTTCGATTTCACCGCTCCTAAACTCATTGGCAAAGACATCGAACAAGAAGATCAGCAGTTAACGTTCGGGCTGGGATATGATCACAACTTTGTGCTTGACCGAAGCGAACAACAAGAAGGCGAGATGGTGTTGGCGGCGAGGGTTGTTCAGCCACAAAACGGGCGTGTCCTCGAAGTTCGCACGACCGAGCCCGGCATTCAGTTTTATAGCGGTAATTTCTTGGATGGCCGTTTGAAAGGCAAATCAGGAAAGGCGTACGAATACCGTGGTGGCTTTTGTTTAGAGACACAACATTATCCCGATAGTCCCAATCAGCCGAATTTTCCATCGACGATTTTGAATCCTGGTGAGGAATATCGATCGACGACGACGTTCAAGTTTACGACACAGTAAAACATCTTCTCGAAAGAACGCCATCTTCTTGAAGCCCCTTTAATGCGGCATTGGACTCCAACGGAGTCAACGTCTTCACCGCCACCGAGCGAAGAGGTCGAGCGACTTTCATTTGGTTGCGCGGTATCAACCTCCTTCACCCTTCCGGCGAAGCCAGTTTGTTGTACCCCACATCTCTTATTGAACGGTCTTGCTCTTTTCTTTCGGCCCAAAAGGCCACTCGTTTTCCTAGCCCAGGCCAACGGCCTGGATGACGCAGCATTTGATCAGCATCCAAGGGGCAACGGCCCGGCAGTTTGCGTAGGCTGGGGGTGCCGCCAGTCCGACGACGATTTCCGCTCGAGGAGCAGAGCGACAATCGGCCCTTTTTTTTGAGATGAAGTTTGGATGAAGCAGCCTTTCTGGTTTCTTCGTTCCAGCATACTGGCCTCTGGATCACGCGCCCCCACTAGGTCGCATGTTTCGCCGTAGGGCCTTCTTTAATACTCGCAGAGAAACCCGCCAAATTCGCCGTTGGCATCTTCCTATCTCGCGATCGTCTCGCACGTTTGTGAACGAAGGATTAAGAGGTGATGTGTTTACAGATTCGCTATTGATCTCGCTCAATTCGCCGTTTCAATACCACCGAACATCCAAGTGGTGAGCAGAAATGAACGCGAAGCCAATTGAACCGAAGCAGCTAAATAAACCTTCATCGGATCCTAACGAAGAGTCCACAGAGGGTTCACTTATGGTTGCTCTATTTCGGCAGATTTGGTGACGCACCGATTCCCCTTCTTTCAAGCGAGAATGATCTTGGCAAGTAAACCCACAACCCCGCGTAGCATGAGTCGTCTAAGCAGCGGCTTCACGCTCGTCGAAATGCTTGTGGTGATTTCCATCATCGGCGTTTTGGCGTCCTTGCTTCTGCCGGCAATCAACAAAGCACGTGCCGCAGCACGCGGATCGCAGTGCCAAAACAACCTTCGACAATTCGGCATTGGCTTGGCAGCTCGGGCCGTCAGTTCGCCAGACCGATCCTATTGCACCGGTGACTTCAATTTTGAACGTGATGGCGTTCCGACCGAATACGGCTGGGTCGCTGACCTCGTTGACCGAGGCGTTCTAGTGAGCGAGATGCGTTGTCCCGGTAACCCTGCTACCGCATCGGTTGCAATCGAACAAGTCTTAAATATGGACGTAGGTGATATCTCTCTCTCATCTGACGCCTCTTGTGCCGCGTGCACCCAATGCATGGACGACCGTCGCCTCGGCAGCGAGCCGTATGTCAATGCAATGGGTGACCGCGTAACCAACGTCGCATACGAGATTGTCGAGAATCATCTAGTCGATCCCGTTGCACGGGCGTCTGTTGTAAACCGAAAAATGACCCAAGAGGGCTACAACACCAATTACGCCGGTACATGGTTCCTGTTTCGTAGTGAATTTCGAATGGATGCGGATGGCAACACAAGTTTTGACGATTCGACTTGTGCCGCTGCGTTCTCAGGTGCATCCACGCGTACAGCCATGAAGCGTTGGCTTGGCGACACGAAAAGCCGGTATATGACTCGCGGTCCATTGACAACTCGGCAAGTCGATTCCGCTCGCGCTCCCTCGAGCACGATTCCACTTTTGTGCGATGCAGCAACGGCAGGATACCTCGATGTTGAGGTCGACGACACCGTCCCTGCACAGTCGCCCTACACCGTTTCGATGGTGGGCCAACCCGTTGCGACCGTTGCGGGTGCTCACGGTGCTCAATTCGAAGTGCCCAGCTTTAATAAAGGAAAGCCGCGTGAAGGCGTTAATGGCTGGCTGCGTGTATGGGGCCACAATACCAAACAAGATTATCGCGGGATGTCTCCGCTACATATGGGAGTCGCCTATGTGTTGATGGCGGACGGCTCCGTCCAAGCGATCCAAGATTCGAACGGAGATGGGTTCATCAACAACGGCTTCCCGCAACATCCAGATTATTGGACGAGCGATGAGATGGAAGTCGGAGATTTGAACTTAGCCAGCTACTACTCGCTAATGAGTAAAGGAGAAGAGAACTAGATCGATGACAAATGCGTTTGATTCTTTCACGGGAGGTCCATGAAACAGAGTATCCCGCAACGAACTTTTACTGACCCTCACTTTACAGACGAAGTATTGGAAATGTTTTCCTGTACTTCCCCCCCAAATCCATGATAGGAAACGAAAAATGAAGAAGAAACAGAACGGTTTTACCCTGATCGAAATGCTTGTCGTGATTTCGATTATCGCCATTTTGGCTGCGTTGGCTCTGCCTGCTTTGGCGAAAGCACGTGAAGCGGCTCGTCGTAGCCAATGCTCGAATAATTTGCGTCAATTCGGTATCGGATTGTTGACTTATGCGGAACGAGACCAAATTGGGCGTCTATGCACCGGTGCAAGCGATTACCGTCGCGATGGTTGCATGGATACCTATGGTTGGGTTGCTGACCTTGTCAACTCTGGCCTTGCCATGCCTTCGGATATGCTTTGTCCAAGCAACGGTGGTAAGGGTAGTGAGAAATTGAATGACTTAGTTGGAACCGACACCACCAACGGAAAAGGAACTACAGCCAATCGCCTCAACACAGGCGAATGCAGACCGATTTTTGGTGCAACTCCAACACTTGCAGCGAATTCGGCGGAACGCGCAGCACACATCGGTACGAAATTCCTCGAGAAGGGATACAACACCAACTATGCCGCTGGCTATCACTTGGTGCGAAACGCACCGCTGACCAGTGGAACAGGCGCTAATATCGTGTTGAACACACGAAGTGCAAATCAGACTGACTTCAAGCAACGCGAAGGTACGATGGGACCGATCCAACTCTCTGTCCTTGATGGCAGCCGCATTCCATCGTCGAGCATTGCTCTTTTGGGTGACGCGGGTCCTGGTGACATCGACGAAGCAGTGTTGACGATCTCGATTACCGGCAGCAACGGTGAAGAACTGCTTCCACAAGGCATGCTCTTGACCGAAGCGTTCAACGATGGTCCTGCATATGTGAACAGCGCAGGTTCCATTTCTTTGGCTAAGCAAGACGCTGCTGGACTTGCAGACGTCTCGCTTCCAATCGGTGGTCAAATGGCTTGTGAAAAAGGCAATCCAACGATCAACAACTGCTTCGACTTTACCCTCAATGTCGGTCCAACCGGAAAAGGTGGTAACAATCTCTACTTGCAGGACACCCGTGACTGGTATGCTCTTCACGGCGGAATCGCCAATATCTTGATGGCAGACGGTTCGGTCAAACAGTTTTACGATGGCAAGAATGGCGATGGCTATTTGAACCCGGGCTTCCAGTTCTACACTTCGACAAGTTCGACTGGCCTATCGCCTGATTCACAAGTCAGTGGATACGCTGATAGCGAAGTCGAGGTTGCTCCGAATGAAATGTTCAGCGGGTTGTTCATCGACGAAATGATGTTGAAGGGCACGTTCGAATAAGAACGCCGAGTACAGATATCACCATCACCGGAGCCGACGGTGCTAGCCGCAGGCTCCGATGATAAATCTGCTAATCGATCGCCCAGAGTTTTGCTCTGGGCGTTCTGCTGAATGACCGACGACTTGAAAACGCTTTGTCCTCGACTTTATAAACATCAATGCCTTACACAACCGCTCAAAAAATTGCTTTGCTACTGACCTCGTCCGCAATGATGATCGGCGTCGCTGTTGCGGTCGGTTCGGTTGTAACCTACAAACCCTACGGGGTTCCCGATCATCGCCGTGAAGAATACGACCAAATCGTTCGTAATTTACAAGAAAAGCAGGCTCAGATCGTTCAGTCGAAAGAGAGTCGCGGTGCCATCGCTTTCGTCGAGAAAACTGAACATGACTTTGGACTCATCGATCCGGGGACCGAAGGAGCGGAGCACGACTTTGTGATTAGCAATCACGGGGTCGGTCCATTGGTGTTAAGCGATGGAGGCAGTAGCTGCAAATGCACCGTCGCGAATATCGCCGATCCCATCGTGCCGCCTGGCGAAAGCCGAAATGTCAAGTTGATTTGGAACGTTGGCATCGATATCACCGATCATTACGAACAACAAGCGATCATCCAAACGAACGATCCGCAGCGTCCCGAGATCGAATTGACCGTACGTGGTAAAGTACGATCGAAGTGGGCGATACATGGCGACAACCTGACACAACTCAGGGGAATACCTGGACAACCCATTGAAGCATCGTGCGTCATCTACAGCCAATTATTTGAAGACTTCATTGTGCTCGATACCGAGACTTCCGTTCCAAGTATTGAAGTCACCGTCGAAGCGATGAGCGAGATGGATCGCGTCGGTTTTCACGCCAGATCAGGGTACGAACTACGATTCAAGTATCGGGCTGCTTCTGAAAATTCGCGACGTTTCCAAGAGCTAGTACGCGTCAATGTTTTCGACGTGGAAAGCGAAGAAGTCCACTGGATCGAAATTCCTCTCTCTGGAACGTACGGCGAACCAGTTGTCTTTCTCGGTCCCGCGATCGATGTCGGCTCAGGACTCGATTTGGGTACAATTGAAACGGGTTCAAAAAAGACGTGGTCCTTCCTCGCACGTTTTCGTACCGACAAAGAAGTTTCGGAAGCCTACATCAAAGATATCAAACCGGATGGAATCGTTGCAACGATTGAGCCGACCAAGCGTGTCAAAAATACGTTTCGTGTAACGCTAAGTCTCGCCGACGATAGCGCTCCACAAATGTTCCGCTTCGACAAACAGGGTTACGTCGAAGTCGCTGACCGAGCGGATCCAAAACAAAGCAATTGGATGCCGCTGAAAGGCGAGATTATCCTACCACCTCGGACGTAGGGTGCTGACCCAGCCTTCATGTTGCCGTTTAACCGCGTGCCCATCGGGCCGCGCGTTCAAATTGGTTGCTTTCCGTGGCTTGTGTCACGATGTAGAAGGAAAGTCGATTTGTTGGTATCCTTGGGTCTGAGCGACTTAAGCCTGACAGACTCGACAACGAAAATCAAGATGAGCGAAGCACAACCCTCCAACCATCGCGGCGGTCTAAAGGGCATACTGTATTCGATCGGGCGAATCATAGCCATTTGCTATTTCGTTGTTTTGGTTGCGCTTGTCGCAATGGAAACTCGCTTGGTTTACCCCGGTGCCTACATGGATGACGATCGGCAACTTGTTTTGGACCTCGACCCCGACATCACAACGGTTGTCTGTACTGCTGCTGATGGCGTTCAAACGAAGGGACGACTCGTCGAGAAGCCGGACGCGGATCAAGTCGTGCTGTTTCTACATGGCAATGGAACAAAAGCGATTTGGCAAGACAGCCACATCGAATCGATCAGCCGCGACTTCAACGCTCACGTCTTGGCAGCCGAGTTTCGCGGTTTCGCTGGCGACCACTACACGCCAAGCGAAGCAGGAGTGATCGCCGATTCCATTGGAGCATGCGATTATCTCTGTGAACGATTCGATCTCGAGCCAAATGAAATCATCGTTTATGGCGAATCGCTCGGAGGCGGATGTGCCGCGGCAGTCGCTGCCGAAGGGGGAGCAAAAGTCTTAATTTTGGAACGAACATTTGATCGATTGGTCGACCTCTCTGCAGGTATGTATCCGTGGGTGCCCGTAAAACGACTGATGCGTAACCGTTTCGATTCTGTGGCCCGATTGTCCGACTATGGCGGACCGCTCATTCAGTTGCATGGAGACGCCGATACGCTGATCCCAATTGAGAGTGGACGGAATCTATTCCAATCGATTCCATCGACTAACAAAGTTTGGATCGAAATGAATGGCATCGGTCATAACGACTCGATGCCGCCATCCGCAAAAGCAAAATTGAAGGAAGCGGTAACACGCTTGGTTACTGCATCCAATTGACCAGTTTTTCCTTGCTGGCCAAACCTGTTTGGCGATGGACCAATTGCCCATTCTTGACCACCATCAATGTTGGCAATGCGGCTACCTGCAACTGCTCAGCCAATTCGGGATGCTGATCCACGTTCACCTTGATGATCAACGCCCGCTTTCGTGCTGCGGTTGATTCCAGGTCATGTAGGATTTTGGCTTGGCTACGACACGGGCCACACCAATCAGCATAGAAATCCAAGATCACGGTTCCAGACGCAGTCGCGATCGTTTCGCCCAAATCGCTGCCTGCGGCCAGATCGATCAGTGACGGGGTGAGTGGCTGTGGCGTCGTCACCGAGCTAACTAACGTTGCGCTCGGTTCGCGGTATGTCGTCTGCCCGACGGTTTGTATCAAGGTCGACTCAGGTGCAACTTTGTGTTTCACGGCTACGTCCTGTTTCACGGCCGCATCTTGTTCCAGAGCTGATTCGTATGGCAGTGAAGATTCACGATTCAGAACAGCCGAAGTGCCACCCGCACAACCGACGATTGTAGATAGAGCGAAAAGCGAACCAGAAAATAGAACCAACCAATCGGTTTTCATGGGAGTGCCCTTTGATAATTGTCATTTCATTCAAGGGGCGGCCCATCCAAATCCGGCCAAATTGCCCCTGTCCTATTGAGATGAACAAACCAAATGTCAATCCGCCAAAGGTTTATGAAGACTCATAACTTGAAGCGGATTCCGAGCGGTGCGGTTTGAAGGGGAACGACGCGGGATCTAATCGGTAAGGTAGCTCGTTGGATCCCACACTTCGGTTGGCTGGACTTCCGTCATCAAGCCAACCCTTCAAAGCTTGCATCCGACCGGCAATCTTGTCCGTCACAGGATGGTTTGCCGAGCGGCTATAGACCCTGTTACCCATTCCGCAAAGCGACAAAAACAGGCGAACTGCCAGAGGATAATCTCGATGAAAAACGGAATCGAGATTTGTCAAAACCTGCTGTACTCGTTCAACTTCTCTGGTCTTATTTGGATCGTTGTAGTGATTGCACAACCAGGCGATCACGTCCGGCATATAGTTTCCTGTGATGCAAGACATCCCCCGCGCTCCGGCACGCAGCGAAGTAACGGCGTGCGGGCTATGAGCTTCATAAAGTGTCGCATTCATCTGGCAAACCACGGCCAACTTCTCGCCAATGCTGACCCGGTCACAGCTTGTGTCTTTACAATAGCCAAATCGGCCCGACGGTAAGAAATGCCTGTAAAACGCAGGAGAAACTTCCCTTCGATAAGGGACCGGACATTCATAGAATCCAAGTGGGATTGACTCCGTCTGCTGCATGATTTGGTGAACGACCCCCGTGAACCGATCTTCCGAATCGTTTTCTTCGCAAAGCAAGTTCGTGATGAGCACCACCCCTGTCGTGCCTGTATCCGCCATTCGGTGAATGAAGTCAACTTTCGCATCGACCGAGTCGCCGAAACCCCCGCCTGCGTAGACCGGAACATGCTCATCATCGGTTCTGACGATGTGCTGGACGTGTGCAATTCGCTCTTCATCCGTTAAAAACAACATTTCCGATGAATAGCAATTGGCAAAGATCCCGACCGCTCCGTGATCGAGATACCAATGGATCAGCCGCGTTAATGCCGGATAGTCGATTTGCCCGTCTTCGCGGTACAGCATTAAGCAAACCGGGACGAACCCTTGGGGCGGCGACGTTGTTGTAATCATGACTTAACCCTTTGCCGGTACTCGAATTCCGTCGGCGTTTTATTCCAGTCGGTTTCAAAGGCGCTGCAGGATGCCTCGCTGACGTGATGATCGGCCATGTTGCAAAACAGGTCATAAAACACGATCACTCCATTGGCTCCACTGCGAACGGCTTCGCCGATCTGTTCTCTGCTGCGAACACTGGCCGGAAAGATTCGCGTCGCACATTCGTGCCGCTGATAGAACTCCCGAATACCTTTCACCAATTCGCTCGATGATTCACCGCTTTCATCAAGCCGCGATAGGTAGGGACAAACCGCATCCGCACCCGCCGCAGCTGCCAAGTACGCTTGTTCGATCGAACATACGGTGGTCACCAACGTTTTCTTTCCTTCCAAAGCGAACGTTCGTGTCGCTGCGAAACCTGCAATGGTTGACGGCAGTTTCAAGCAAACGCGATCCGAGATCGCGGTATAGGCTTCGCCCTCCGCCAAGAACGTTTCGTAGTCGGGACCACGTAGTTGCACGTACAACGGTAAAGAGGTTGCACTGGTGACTTCGTCAATCACCGACTCGAGTGTCCTACCGCCGGAAGTCCAATCTGCCATGACGGTTGGATTGGTCACAATCGCCGTAGGAAGACCAGTGCGTGCAGCGGAGATGACCTCCGCGATACTGCCCGCAATCCATAATTCAATTTTCGTTTTCATTGTTTCTTTGGGTTGGCAGGGTCTTGTAAGCTTTCTTCAAGTCGCGATCGCGACGCAGACCCGGCATCCGTAACTTAACACCAGAGTTGGAGTCTAGGCTTTAGCCGATTCACGCATCTCACCGAATCGGCTAAAGGCTAACCCTCAGTCCCCTGCGTCAAAGAATGCTGTCTAAGTTCGTGCCATTTGGTATTGTGGTTAGTTGTGAATTGCCGAGTCGGCGTCGTTTTATAGGAAACGACTTGACCCAGCCTGCGCTCTTGCAAATTAGCCCAAGCTGGAGACGGTCGAAAAACGTATGACGGAGGATGAGATGGTGGCTTTCCTGATAATGCCACAATTTGCTACAGTTCCAAGGAATGCGATCGAATGTTGATGAACATCCCTTGCGAATCGATGGCAGAGGCTCGCTGTACGTGATATGAGTTCAAGCCTTCAAGAATCGCTCCCGAAATTCGCTCGGACTCATTTGTCGCCGCTTGCGAAAGGCTCGATTGAAGTTCGATAAACTGGTAAAACCCGAGTCGAAACAGACATCCGTGACCGGCATATCGGTCTCAATGAGCATCCGGCACGCATGACCGACACGAAGGTCATTAACGTATTCGATAAACTTCACTCCGGTCGCACTGTGAAAAAAACGACTGTAGGCAGCGGGGGTCAAACCTGCGTTGCGAGCCAGTACTCGCTGTTGCAGCGGTTTGCGAAAGTTGTCGCGAATTTCATTCAAAATGTCCCGCAATCGTTGAGGTTCTAAAATATCCTTGGCGATTGAATACTCTTCGCTCGCCAGTATTTGGTGCTCGGGACACTGGCTTACCAAGTCGAGTATTTTCAGCAATTCATAGAGTTGGGCTTTGTCTGTCATGGCGACTAGCTTCTCCATGCGCCGCGCAACGTCGGTGCGGTAGTTCCCGAGTATCTGCATCCCGCAGCGAGTCTCTCGAAGCAACGTTTCAATCGCTTTTAGCTCAGGACAAACTTGAATTGCGGTGCCTAAAAATGCCTCTTGGAATTGAATAACCAAGGTACGGTCCTTTTTCGAACTCCCTCGCTTCGACTTCCTTTGTGAAGAGAAATCACCTGAGGAAGCTTGCCAACAATGTGGCAAATAGGGGCCAAGCAATACAAGATCACCTTTGCCGTAGTCGCCCACATCGTCGCCGACAAATCGTTGTCCCGATCCTGCGATCACCAAGTTCAATTCATAGCCAGCGTGATAATGCCAATGGAACGGCCCCATCGGCACTTCCCTGGTAAACGCTTTGAGCGATTTGGCGGGCGGAATTTCGAGTTCAGAAAAAATAGGAACCATGAGATGATAAAATCACAAAACGAAAAGCGAAGTAGATAAGTCGAAGTCGCTAATCTATGGTAGCTGACAATGGGTGTAGCTTGTCATTTTACTTCGGTCTTTACCATCACAGATACCATTTATATGGTTTGGCGATCGTCGAAAACAGTTGACGCCACCCTTTATCAACACCCCCCCCCAGTCCGAGTCGAAACTCTGCGGCAATTTGCAGAAACCTTCCGCTATGGTATCTGATGATCGTCCATTTAACCAATTTGAGATCTTGACCCTCAATTTGAGTTTGAACGCAAAGTGGAGTTGATACGTGGAGAGATTTGTATCTTGAGTCCTGCTGGCCCCGGCCACGACGATTTGATTGCGATTCGGTATTCGACCGATAACGAAAAAGGAACGGAACTGACAGTTCTTACGTGAGGATAGAAAGGGGACGGGGGCGGGGCGAGCGAGAGGTTTTGCATTCATGGTGGCTATTCGTTGTTGCTCCGAACCGGGGCAAGCCCGGCGGAAGCAAAATTCGCTGCCTTGAAACTAACGCATTCCGCTTCAGTACACGCCATTCGACATAGAGGCCAAACAAAAAGGGAAGCCAAAAGGGGAAGGGGGCAATACTGTTCGGCACCAGACTTGCTATCTGCGGCAACAAATTTCATTCCGTCATTCTTGAAAACCCTGCGAGTTTTGGCACGACATATGCGCATGTGCGTTGACGACTTTTCTTTCTGCCAAGTTGTCATTCCAATTTCATCCGACCGTGCCTCAGAAACCATCAAACAAAACGCGAAAATTGACCACTAGCTCAATCGAGCTGTCGCCAAAACAAGCTGCCGGCACAGGGCGTGCCGAACAGTATTGCCCCTTTCCCCTTTTGTGCATCCTAACGGTTGCTCAGTTTTTGGTGAGCCCATGCGGCAGCCCCCATTGCTCCAGCATCGT
>JGI12048J13642_10224954_pt1 | contig 14461 bp, 12 predicted proteins | sample ElkSlonscriptome_16_FD_13642 | JGI IMG/M metagenome (IMG submission 13642)
GGGTCTCCACCACCACCATGGCTCCCAGCCGGACATGCCATTTTTCATGGGTCAGGATGTCGAACAGGGGCGGAAAGACCTCGCCCTTTTCCAACATCAACCGGGCCAGGCGGTCCGCTTTGCCTTCCTTGATGATCCGCTCCATGGTGGCCCGGCTCATCTCGGCCGGGTCCCGATTGACCACCACGTCCATGATTTCCTCCGGCTTGAGGGAACCGGTCCATCGGCGGTCGTCGTCGAGAATCAGGGTGGGCACCGCCTGTATTCCGTCCGCCTCGGCCGTCTCGGTGAACAGCCCGCCGTCGATAATGGTGAGGTGGACGGTATCCCCGGCCAGGGCCAGGGGGGCCAGTTGACGCACCACCAGAGGGCAGTGGGGGCAGGTCTGGGCCACGTAGAGCTTGAAATAGACCGGCGCCGGAATTTTTTCCAGGTCGGCCTGCAGGGAACCGGCGGGCGCCATGGATGTGCCGGCCAGGGCGTCCAGAAAAGGGGGCAGTTCCAGGCCCAGGGGCACCGCCTGGTAGCGCAGGGTCGGGGCGATCTCCAGGGCGGGCGCCGGATCATCCGCTTCGGCCTTGTCTTTTTTCAGCTGAATCGCCGGTGCGATTCGGGTCAGGGCATCGCAGAAGCCGGTCAGTTCGTGGTTTTTGGCTTCATCCGATCTTGATAAAACCAGCCGAAGATTCACCTCTCCGGTGAGTCGATCGCTCCATTCCCGGATTCTGTTTTCGTCGCGAGGGGTCATCTCTTCTCCTTTCTTGAGCGCGGGATCTTGTGCGGCTCGGGCGCCTCTGTTATGATTTGGGACGGATACGTGGAAATTGTAAAGGACGTTACACCGAAATTTAGCAGCCGATACTCCAAGAATCAATGGCAAAGGGCGGTTTCCCGATGGATGAGAGAAAAGGGATGATGAAAACCGAGGAACTGGATCGTATACTGGCCGGGGTCGACCGCGGGGGGGTGGTCCGGCGCCTGCGGGAATTGACGGCGCCGTGCTACGAAAGCAGCCTGCTTCGGGTTGCCTTTCCGGATATGGAGATCGGCTCGGCCTCCCCCCTTGACCTGTACCGAAGCCATTTTGCGCTGTTTCACCTCTTGTACCGGCTTCAGGAGGAGTTCTACCCGGAGGGCTTATACCTCCATGTCCATTTTATGCGAATTTTTCTGGCCGAATACCCTGCTTCGGGAAAATGCCGGTATTACCTTGATGATACCGGACAATTTTGCGGAGCAGGCTGTGAAGGGGAAAACGATTACTGCCCCTTTCATCGCAAGAGGGTGGGGGAGAGCGCCCTGGAGGCGCTCTCCGTCAAATATTTCTATCTGGATCGGGACAATTTCGACCGCCTGGATGAAAAAACGGCGGAAGCGTTCCTTCAGGGTGCCTGGGAACTGTTGACCCGGTACGGGGATTACGAAAAGAGCCTGGCGGTCCTGGGCATTAGCGGGAATCCGGACTTGCCCACCGTCAAGCGGAATTTCCGGCGGCTGGCCATGGAACATCATCCCGACCGCGGCGCCGAATCTCACCGGCGGTTCAATGAAATCAACCGGGCCTATCGCCTGCTTCTTCGGGTGATTCCCGGTTAATCCTGTTTTTCGAAATACTCTTTTTCCGCCCCGCACTTGGGGCAGACCCAGTCTTCGGGAAGGTCCTCGAAGGAGGTGCCGATGGAAATGTTTTCTTCGGCGCATCCTTCTTCGGGGTCATAGACATAACAGCAGGGGCATTCCCATTTTTCGGTGTTTTCCGGCATTTTTTTTCTCCTGGTCTCGGGGTGAAGGGAACCGGCCCGTAAGCTCGGTTAAGAACAGTTTTGAATATTTTCTTCCTGGCTGACGTCGAAAAAGAAAGCATTCTCTTATACGCTTGAAATCTAAGGTTCTCCCTTTTTTTTGTCAAGATTTTGTGTAACATTGATTGAATCAAGACAGGGTTTTCGAGCTGTTGATCTGTGAGCCAAAGGAGTCGCACCATGAATCACGCCAAGGATCTGTCTCTCATCATCCAATCCCGCATCCCCCTGGTGGTCATCCAAAGCCATGAAGAAGACCGGGTTCTGGAGATGATCCGGCGTCTGTCCGAAGAGCTGAGAAAACCCCTGTTCCATTGGACCGTGACCAACGGTCTCAGGTGCCTGGATCGAAGCCATGTGATGCAACCCTCCCGGGAAGAGACGGCCAAACCGGAAGCGGTCCTGGATGCGGTCCGCAAAAACCGGGCCCCGGGTATCTTCGTCCTGTGCGATTTTCATCCCTATTTTGAAAACGCCCCGGCCATCGTTCGCCTGCTCAAAGAGATCGCCATCGGATATGACCATCTCGGACATACGATCATACTTCTCTCCACCCAGTCGGCGCTTCCCGAAGATCTCAAGCATTTCAGCGCCCGATTCGATATGCCCATGCCGGACGAAGAAGAACTGGAGCAGATCGTTCGGGAGGAGGCCAATCGGTGGACCCGATGCCACCAGGGGCTGAAGGTGGTGGCTCATAAATCGGGCTTGCAAAAGCTGGTCCGCAGCCTCAAGGGGCTCACCCTGACGGACGCCCGCCGGTTGGCCCGAAACGCCATCTACAATGACGGGGCCATCACCGAAAGCGACCTGCCCGAGGTCAACCGGGCCAAATTCGAACTGCTCGGTATGGAAGGGGTGCTCAGCTTCGAATACGAAACCTCTTCTTTTGGAGAAGTGGGGGGGCTGAAAAACCTGAAGCGGTGGCTCAAACAGCGGAAATCGGCCTTTCACAAAGACCCCCGGGCCCTGGGGCTGGACGCCCCCAAGGGAATCATGCTGTTGGGGGTGCAGGGCGGTGGCAAGAGTCTGGCCGCCAAAGCAGCGGCCGGGGTCTGGGGCGTACCCCTGCTGCGCCTCGATTTTGCGGCCCTTTACAACAAGTACCTGGGGGAGACGGAGAGTAACCTTCGGAATTCCCTTAAAACCGCCGAACTGATGGCCCCCTGCGTGCTCTGGGTGGACGAAATCGAAAAGGGAGTGGCCACCGGAGACCACGACAGCGGTACCTCCCGCCGGGTGCTCGGGACCCTGCTGACCTGGATGTCGGATCGGAAAAAATCGGTCTTTATCGTGGCCACCTCCAACGACATTTCGGCCCTGCCTCCGGAACTGGTCCGCAAGGGCCGCCTGGATGAAATCTTTTTCGTGGACCTTCCGGACCTTGAATCCCGACGCGAAATTTTCAGAATCCACCTGGCCAAGCGAAAACGGAAACCCAAGGATTTCGACCTTCCCCGCCTTTCGAAAGAGACAGAGGGATATTCCGGCGCCGAAATCGAGCAGGCGGTAGTGGCGGGGCTCTATCAGGCGGTGGCCAAAGGCGTACCCCTCTCCACCGAACATCTCTTGGTGGAGATCGCCAACACCCGACCCCTGTCGGTAGTCATGCGAGAGCGGATTTCCGGTCTAAGGCAATGGGCCGAGCAACGGACGGTGCCGGCGAATTGATTCCGACCCGGAAAGGAGATGCCTTCCATGAAATTCCCTTATGGCATATGCGACTTTAAAGAAATCGTAACAAAAAATTATTTTTATTGTGACCGGACAGACCGAATACCACTTCTGGAAAGAGGTAAATATTCCCTGTTTATCCGTCCCCGGCGGTTCGGCAAAAGTCTGTTGCTCTCCACGCTGTTCAATTATTACGATATCGCGAAAACCGACGAATTCGATACCCTGTTCGGTCATCTTCACATCGGGAAAAACCCCACCTCCTTGCGCAATCAGTATTTTGTCCTCCAATGGGATTTTTCCTGTGTCGATCCATCCGGGAGTGAGCGAGACATAAAGCAGGCCCTGCACGATCATGTAAACGCAAGCATTAAGGATTTCAAGGTATACTACAGGGATTTTCTGGAGATGAATATCGAGGTCGATTCCGGAAATTCGCTCAATTCCATCCATTCTTTGATCACCGCCGTCCGCATGGCCGCTCGCTCCGTTTATCTTCTTATCGACGAATACGACAACTTCGCCAACGAAGTCATGATGGGCGTTCATAGGGGCGATCAGAAAAGATACGAAGACCTGGTATATGAAGAAGGGCCGTTGCGGACTCTTTTCAAAGCCGTTAAATCATCCACAAGCCAGTCCCTGTTCGACCGGGTTTTCATCACCGGAGTTTCACCGGTGGTCATGAGCGATATCACCAGCGGGTACAATATCGCTAAGAATATTTATCTCAAAAAATCATTTAACGATCTATGCGGGTTCACCCATGCGGAAGTGGAATCCATCGTCGGACTCGCAGCGGAGGAGTGTGGTCTGGAAAAACCGGATGTCACCAGTGCGCTCGAAATGATGCGGGCATGGTATAACGGTTACATATTCTCACCGGGCGCGGAGGAACCGGTGTACAACCCCACCCTGGCGCTCTATTTCATAGATGCCTTGCATGAAACCGGCGCATATCCGAGAAATATGCTGGATTCCAATTTGGCCATGGATGCGGGTAAATTGGAATACATATCTCAAATTCCCGATGGCGGACAACTGCTTCTGAATCTGATGCGAAACGATCATCAGGTGGTGATTACCGAACCGGCCGATCGGTTCGGGATTCGGGAAATGGTTGCGGATCGGAGCAAAGATCACACCTTTATGGTCTCTTTTCTCTATTATTTCGGCATCCTCACCATCAGCGGTTTAACGGAGGCCGGTGAAGTTTCCCTGGCGGTGCCAAATCTGGTGATGAAGAAGCTCTATGTGGAGAGACTTCAGATGATGCTGCTTCCGGAACCCCGGGATCGAGACGAGGGAACTTCCGCGGCGAAAAAGCTTTACTAGGAAGGGGATATGGGGCCCCTATGCGAATTTATCGAACAACGCTATTTCAGGGTTTTTCACAACCCCGATTACCGCTGGGCCAATGAACTGACCGTCAAGACGGCGTTTCTGACCCTGCTGTATAATGATATCCTCTACAATATGGACTCGGAAACCGAAATCGACCGGCGATATGCCGACTTGACGATGATCGTTCGACCGGATATGCGGCGGTTTAAAATTCTGGATATTTTGATTGAATTCAAGTTCGTGAAACTGAAAGATGCCGGATTAACCGCCGAGCAGGCCCGCAAGTTAAGTCGAACCGAACTCCATGCACTCCCCCGCATGACCCGGGAGATGACCCAGGCCCGGGCTCAAGTGAACGATTACGGCAACCGCTTGGAAAAGCGATACGATAATATTCGCCTTCGCCGGTATGCGGTGGTTTCCCTCGGGTTCGAACGCATCTGGTGGACCGAGGTGAATGGGGACTGAAAATTTACTTGAGGGTCAGGAGGATCTGTTCGAAGGCTGTGCCGGCGAATTGATTTATCCCTCTGTCTGCCAATCCTCCAGTTGAAGTCCTGTCACTCTTGAAAACTCACCGGTATTGTTGGTGACCAGAGTGGCTTTTTGAGAAACCGCTATAGACGCAATGGCCAAATCATTGGGGCCGATGGGGGTCCCTTTTGCCGCAAGATCGCTTCGGATTTGACCATACACCAATGCAGCGGCGTCATCAAAGGTCAAGCTCTGAAGGATGCTGAAAAAGGCATCCAACTTCTCCATATTACCGGTTCGATGTTTGCTCCGAAATACGCCATAATACAATTCGGCTTTTACAATGGAGCATATGAGAACGTCTCGAGGTCGGAGCTGCTCCATTCGGTAGCGGACAGGAGAATCTTCATGGTTCAGATAGTGAATGCAGGCATTCGTATCCAATAGATAGATCATTCTATTTTCTCTCGAATTTCATATTCTCCCTGGTTCGCTCGGCTAATGGGATCGGCTTGAAAAGCTCCGGCGGTTGTTTTGAAATAGCCTTTGGGCCATTCCTCTAATTCCGGGCGCTCTGCTGTGTGAGCCGATAACGGTTGAAGCACTACAAGGACCTCTAACTGCTGGCGCGGCGTTTCCATCGGAATGCGAATGTTCAAAACACCGTCTTCATCGGTAGATGTTGTCAGTTGAAATCGTTGCATATCTTTTCCTTTTCCTTTCAGAGATACTGGTCATCGACCGGTTGGGCATCTTTTTGGCCATGATCACCGTTCCGATTTTATCCCATTATCAATTGGCCGTAACGATGATCAAGGTCGACATCTTCTTTCAAAAAGGTAAGACAGCATTTCTATGAAAGCGAAGGAGAAAGTGCCGTACGGTTGATTTTCTATCGATGTTGAACATTGGTTATGTTTTGGCGCGAAATTGTGCAAGGCGTCCTACACCTTATACTCCGCCACAATCGCATTCAATTCTTCAGCCATGGCGCTCAGGGTTTCCGAGGCCTCGGTGGAGGATCGGGTGGAGACCACGAAGTTGTCGATGCCTTCGGAGATCTGTTTGAGGGTCAGGAGGATCTGTTCGAAGGCGTTGACCTGCTGCCGGATCGATTCGGTGATTTTGTGGGCCGACTTGGCCGAGGTATCCGAGGAGTCGAGGATTTGCTGAAAGACCTCCTTGAGGTGGGCCGAGAGCTTCCAGCCCGCGGTTATCTTTTTGGTTCCGTCTTCGGAGTTGAGGATCAGGTTGTCCGAGGCCTTCTGGATTTCGATGATTTTGGATTTGATTTCTTTGGTGGAAACCATGGTGTTGTTGGCCAGGCGCCGGATTTCGCTGGCGACGATTTCGAAGTTCTTTCCGGCTTCTCCGGCGGCCGAGGCCTCCAGTTCGGCATTGAAGGCGATGATCTTGGTCTGGTCCGCGATGGAATTGATGATTCCCACGATTTCCCAGATATTGTTGATGTGATCTCCGAGCGACTTGATGCCGGTGATGACCTCGCTGTTGGTGGTGCGGATTTCCTCCATCTGGTTCCGGTTGTCTTTGGTGATGGTGAACCCTTTTTCCACGTTTTCCCGGGTCTGGTCGGCGATCCGGACCACCTCCTCGATTTTTACCGCGATGCTTTTGGAGAGCTTGTCTGAATCCTCCATGGTGGAGACCACCTCTTTGACCGAAGCGGCCTGATTGTTGGAGGTGGTCTGAATCTCCCTTGAGGAGACCGACAGGTCCTGGACCGACCCGATCAGGGTTTCGGCCGCCGCTTTGATCTTGACCATCTGCAGGCGAAGCATCTCAAGAAATTCATTGAAATAGGCGGCCATCTGACCCATCTCATCCGTGGAATTGATCTGAATTTTTTGGTTGAGGTCCCCGCCCGATTTGGACAGGTCCTTGACCTTGCCGAGAATATCCGAAAGCGGCGCCGCCAGGATTCGGTGGACCAGAAAGAGCATAACCGCCAGAATGATGCCGATGACCACTAGGGACATCAGGATCATGTTCCGGGTCAAAAGCCGGGTATCGGCCAGGGCCTCGCTGCGGTCGATTTCGGCGATCACCGCCCAGTCGGTGTCGAAGATTCGGGCGGTGGTGAAGGAGCTGAGCACCGGAATTTTCCGGTAATCCGGAATCGCCTGAACCCCGGAGCGCCCGGCAAACGCCTGATCCACCGAATCGGTGTTGACCTCGAGAATCCCGATGGTGGTGCCGAGGCTTCGGGCCAGGGAATTGTCCAGATCGGCGATGAACCGGCTGTCGTTGCGCATCATGCGATCCCGGCCGACCAGATAACTCTCTCCGGTGGCCCCCAGACCGGCCTCGTCATAATTGTGGTTGAAGGTCATGATGGCGTTGATCTTGTCGATGGGGATCTGAATGATGAAGACCCCCTCCTTTCTTCCGTTCACAAAGACCGGTGTGCCGATGAAGGCGGCCGGAAGGTTGTAGCTGGGTTCATAGGGGGCGAAATCGTCAAAGGCGATCTCCCCCTCGTTCAGTTCCCAGGCCCCGGTAAAGGCCCGGGCCAGGCCGGTGTCCCGGTAGGGGCCGGAGATCAGGCTGGTGGCGTAGTCCATTTCTTTGAAATCGGTGTAGAGGATCATCCCGTCCGGGTCCACCAGAAAGACATCATAAAGATCGAAATTGTGGAGAAAGGCGTTCAGGGTGGGGTGGTATCGACGATGGACCTCGGCATAGGTGAAATCGGCCCCCTGAGGGGCGAGCAGTTTGTCCCGAGCCCCGGCAGGATGGGGGTTGGCGGCGATGTAGAGGTATTGGGCGATTTTTCCGTTCAGGGAGCCGGGCAGGTATTCCTCCACCGGCCGGGGTTTGGGGCCGTTGGGCACATTGTAATTGACCTCCCGGAGGTAATGCTGCCGGTAGTGATCGGTCAGGGCTTGATCCAGCCGGTCTTCGGACAGGTCGACCTCGGTCAGTATCCGGTAAAATCCCTCTCGATATTCCAGAAGGGCCTGTTTGATGCTGTAATCGGCGGCCAGGGAAATCAGGAGCTTGCCCATCAGATCCATGTAATTCCGGATGTGCTCCCGGGCCCCTTGGCGAATGGAAGTGAGTTGGTCCATACGGGCCTTGATCAGGCTTTTTCGAGAGTTCTGAATTGCGATGGCGCTGACGGCGATGCCTAGCGCCAGAAAGCCGATCAGACTGATGGCGATGATCTTCAGCTGAATCCCTTTCCGAGAAGCCATTTCCGTTCCCCCCTGAATGCAGATGCGGTGTATCGGCTTGCGGCCGGTAATGATGTGCCGTGTCGGTATTCATTCGTCTATTGCAATTTGTCCGGTTTGTCAATATATGTCACATAATCCGAGGAGAGGGACCTCGGTGTGAAATCGGCGTATTTTCAGGTAGAAAAATCCTTCTTTTTTCATCCGGCCAAGAAAATATTTTGACAAATGTCGGTCCGGGTGAGATAAAACGGAAGTATACACCTCAATTTCCCAATTCCTGAAAAAGGAAACTCTATGAAAAAGCGGTTCTCATCCATTCTGCACAGCCTTTCAGGAAGAGTTCAGCTGGTATTCGGGGGGCTTTTTCTGGTCATCCTGGCGATTCTGGGCACCGTGATTCATTTCAGCATGGAGCAGACCCTGGAACGTCGGAGCGAGGCTGAACTGGCCAACACCACCGAATTGATTTACCGAATGACCGACATCTATGTGGACAAGGCGATTCAGAACTACCTGCGAAGCATTGCCGAAAAAACCCGGGAAATGGTGGCCTACCATTATGGATTGTACCGAAGCGGGGTGCTGAATGAGGCTGAAGCCATGGGCCGGGCGCGCGCCATGATGCTGGACCCCGGGTACGGCCGAATCGGCGACACCGGATACCTGGCCGGGGTGAACCATCGCGGGGTGCTGGTGATCCATCCCAAATCCGAAGGGGTGGATGCCGGAAAACATGCCTTCATGAAAGAGGCGATTCGAAAGAAAAACGGGTTCTTGAGCTATATGTGGAAGAATGTGGGGGAAACCGAACCCCGGGAGAAGGTGGGGTATCTGGCCTATTTTGAACCCTGGGACCTGATTATCTGGGCTTCCTCGTACAAGAGTGAGTTCAACAGCCTGATCGAGATTCCGGACCTGGCCCAGCGGATTCGCGCGATCCGCATCGGCAAGACCGGGTACCCCTTCATCCTCGATTCCCAGGGGCGGTTTATTGTCCATCCCACCCTGGAGGGTCGAAACATTCAGGAGATCGGGGACGAGCGGGGCCGGTTGTATATTCAAGACATCCTGAAACGCGGTGAAGGGATCATGCGGTATCCCGGGGAAGCGGGCGCGTCCGGTGAATCGGCGGCAAAGATCGCCTATTTCAAGTATTACCCGGAGATGGACTGGATCGTGGTCTCCACCATGTCCGACCGGGAAATAGCCGACTCCCTCGCCAAGGTCCGGAATTTCAGCATCGGCGCCCTCTTGGCGGCCTGCATCGCGGTCAGCCTGGTGGGGTCCCTGGTCTTCACCCGCATGCTTCGGCCGGTCTCCCGCATGAAAAAGGTGGCGGACGCGGTCTCCGAAGGGGACCTGACCCGGCGCATCGAGGTGACCACTCGGGATGAAATCGGGGAACTGTCGACCCAGTTCAATGCCATGATCTCCAATTTCAACGATGTGCTTCAACGGGTTCAATCCTCGGTGACCGTTCTTTTGGGCGCGGTTCAGGACCTGTCGGTGTCGGCCCAGGAGATCTCCACCACCTCCAACCAGCAGGCCGCCTCCGTGAAAGAGATCGTCAGCACCATGGAGGATTCCGACAAGCTCACCAAGTCCATCTCCACCCGCATCACCGAGGTGGCCCGAATCGCCAATACCACTCGGGACGCGGTGACCCAGGGGTTTACCATCATTCAGGAGAGCCTGACCAAGATGGACGAAATCAAAACCTCCAACGCCGAACGGATCAACGGGGTCCGGTCCCTCAGCGACAAGATCGAAAACATCTGGGAGATCGTCAATATTATCAATACCATTGCGGATCAGACCAAGATCATCGCCTTCAACGCCGAACTGGAGGCCGCCTCGGCCGGGGATGCGGGGAAAAACTTCAAGATCGTGGCGGCCGAGATTCGACGCCTGGCCGACAGCACGGTGGAATCGACGGCCGAGATCAAATCGGCCATCAACGAGATTCAGCATTCTTCGGACAACCTTATCATCGCCTCGGAAGAGGGAACCGAAAAGATCATCGAGGGATGGGAACTCTCCAACCGTTTGCGGCTGGTCTTCGAAGATATTCAGAGTTCTTCCGAAATATCAGCGGGCTCCGCCGACCATATCGCCACCTCGACGGATCAGCAGGTCTCCGCGTTTGAACAGATTCTTCAAACCCTGAAGCAGATTTCCGAGGGTATCGACAATTTTGTCCTGTCCACCCGATCCACAACCGAGGCCTCCCAAAAGCTCAAGGGGATGGCCGATGAACTGAAACAGATCGTGGTGACCTATGTCACCTGAGACTGACAGGGAAGGGGGTATGCGGGAATTCATGAACAATGAGGCGATTCTCGAGAAGTTGTCGGCCGATTCCGGCGACACGGAAACCGGCCCGGCCGCCGCGGAAAAATGGACCAAATTTCTGATCGTGGAGATCGGTAAAGAACGGTACGGTTTCTACGCCGATCAGATCAAAGAGATCGTCACCGACGAGCCGATCTATTATGTCCCTTTTGTACCGCCCTATATCAAGGGATTCATCAACCGTCACGGAGAACCCTACACCGCCTTTGACTTAAGCCTTCTGTTCGAAAAACAGGAGCTGGACAGCGCACTGTTTCTGGTATCCCGGCACGGGGGGGATCAGCTGGCCTTCCAGATTTCCGACGTCACCGAGATTCTGAAGGTACCCGAAAGCGAGCTTCACTCCCTGTCTTCGGTGGATGACGGAGAATCCTATTTTTCAGGGGTCTTGAGCCGGGAAGGGGCGGATATATTCGTGCTCAACATCGACAGCGTGGTGGCCCGGCTGGAGCGGGATCTGGGTGAAGGCTGAATCGGAATTCCATTCTTTTCTGGTCTTCCGGTACCCCGGCGTGACGTTTTTTATCAACCGGAATTCGGTGGAGACCAGTCTTTTTCTGGAACCGGGCCGGCAATCTCCCGGTTTCAGCTTGAGTAAAGGTTTTTCCACCGATGTTTTCTTCGACGGCGAACATCTGATCAGCTATGATTTGACCCGATTCCTCGAAACCATGGGGCCGGTGGATAAAAGCGGACCCGAAGAACAGGGGCGGATGGGCGGGGTGGGCCTCATTCTGCCGGTGTCCCGGTTTTCTTCGGCGCACCCATCCCCACTCGCGAATATCCGGGGGTCCGGATTTGAAGAAAGGGTCTCCGAAACCCGGGTGGCGGTCACGGTGGGGCGGCACGGGGAGGCCGAATCGATTCCCTTCAGGGAGATTCGATTGTTTTCCCCGAGCCTGCGGTATCCCCTTCGGCGCCGGGGGCTTCTGGGCTGCCGGTTTCCGGGGGAGGGGGAATGCCAGTGGTTTTTGGACCTGGGGTGGATCTGGATGAATGCCTTCCGGAAGGCGACGGGAGATACGAAAGTGAATGACGGAGAATAGATGAGAATCCTGATTGTCGATGATTCGGCCCTGATTCGAAGCATCCTGAAGGGGATTTTGGCGACGGAAGAGAGGATGACGGTGGTGGCCGAAGGCACCAACGGAATGCAGGCCCTGACCCTGAACCGAAACCTGGAACCGGACCTGATCATTATGGATATTCAGATGCCGGTCATGGACGGTCTGGCCGCCACCCGCCGAATCATGGCGGAAAATCCCACCCCGATTCTGATCTTTTCCAATGAACTGGACGCCGGAACCGGGTATGAAGCCTTAAACAGCGGGGCCGTAGAGGTGATCCGAAAACCGGACATGGACCAGTTCAATGAACCGGCATTTCAGGAGGGTTTTTTTCGGCGGATTCGAGCGGCCGCCGCCTCCAAGGTGCTTCCCAAGCCCAATCCGCAAGAGGGGTCGGCTGAGTCGGTTTCCGGCGGGCGGGGCTTTAAACTGCTGGTCATAGGCGCTTCAACCGGAGGCCCCCTGGCCGTAAAGGCGGTGCTTCAGCATCTGCCGGCCAACTTTCCCCTGGGCATCGCCCTGGTTCAGCACATGGAGGCCGGGTTTGACCAGGGATACGCCCGCTGGCTGAATGATTTCACTCCATTGACGGTTCGGCTGGCCGGAACGGAGGAGCCGGTTCGGCCGGGGGTGGTCTGCATCGCGCCGGTGGACCACCACCTGATCGTGCGGGGGGACCGCCTGGTCCTGAATGAAGGGCCCAAGGTTTTGAACCAGAAACCGAGTGTGGACATGCTCTTCAGTTCGGCGGCCGAAAGCTACGGGGATCGGCTGATCGGGGTGCTCCTGACCGGCATGGGAAAAGACGGCGCCGACGGGTGCGCCGCCATTGTATCGCGGCAGGGGGTCACCCTGGTGCAGGACGAGGCCTCCTCGGCCATTTTCGGTATGCCCAAGGCGGCGATTGAACGGGGGGCCGCCACCCGCATTCTACCGCTGGATGAGATTCCGGAACATCTTTTCCGATTGGCGGGGGTCAAGCACATCGTCTGAAACTCGGGGCCGTTTTCAGAGAAGGCGGAATAACAGATCTATGATGGATCACCAGTTCGACAAAGTCATCGAGGCGGTTCGCCGGGACACCGGGATCCGCCTGCCCGAGTCCAACTACCGGACGGTTCGGGATTTTATTCGAGAACGGTGCGACTGCCTGGGCACCTCCCCGGAGGATTACCTCGACCGGGCCCGGGAAGATGCCGATGAATTCGAGCGACTGCTGGATGCGGTCACCATCAATGAAACCTATTTTTTTCGTGAGGAACGCCACTTCCGGCTTCTGGAGAACCGGATTTTTCCGGAACTCATCCGGAAGGGGGAACGTCATCCGCTGATCTGGAGCGCCTCCTGTGCCACCGGTGAAGAGGCGGTTTCCTTGGCGGTGCTTGCGGAACGGTTCTGGGGCGGGCACGGAAAAGAGGCCGGATTTACGGTCTGGGGCACCGATATCAATCCCTGTTCTTTGAAGATCTTTGAAAACGGCATCTATTCCGGCAATGCCTTTCGCCGGGACGGAAGCGGATATCATCCGCTTCTGAAAACCTTTCTCACGGCCCTGGATCGCGGTCACCGGCTCACTCCTCGGCTTCGGGAGCGGCTGCGGATTCGAAAACTCAATCTTTTTACCGATCCATTTTTTGATCTTCCCCAAAACTTCTCCGTGGTTTTCTTTCGCAATACCCTGATCTATATGGACCTGCCGGTTCGAGGGGAAATTCTCGATAAGATCGCCTCGGTTCTGGCGCCCGGGGGATCTCTTTTTCTCTCCGCCGCGGAGATGCCCTTGATCTCCCATCACCGGCTTCGGCTTACCGAAGCGGACGGGGTCTATTTTTTCAGAAAGACCGATAAAAAAGGGCCGCCTTCAGCGCAGACCCGTGTTCGGCGGGAATGCGCCCGGGAGCCGGGGGGAGTCGATCCGCCTTCCCTGAGACCAAGCCCCTTGGAATTGGAGAGCCGGACCAAGACGGTCGATCTTGCGGTGGTGCTTGAATTCGCCAATCAAAAAGCCAAAGATGAGCGGTTTTGCATTTCCGGAAAAGCCGAGTTTTCCGCGGCCTGCGGATTGCTCGACATTTTCTCTCGAATCAATGCCAATCATACCGAAGAGGCCGCGGCCCTGCTGGCGGAAATGGAAAAGCGGTTATCCCCCAATGAAATCCTCTGCTATCTGCGCGGCTATCTGTGCATGAACCGTCTGGAACCCGAGGAGGCCCGGCGCCATTTTCAAAAAGCCCTGCGGCATCATCCCGGCTTCTGGCCGGCCCGGTTCTATTCGGCCTCTCTGATCCAGCACACTACGCCGCACCAGGCCCGAACGGAATACCGTATCTGCCGGAAGGACCTCGAGGCGTATCTGGCCCGCGGCGGTTCCGAATACCAGTTCCTGCTGGAGGAATTCAGCCCCCGCTATTTTCACCGAATGTGCGGAAAATGGATCGATCGACTGTCTCGGGAATTCATCGATTGAGTTGAGCTCACGAACTACGACTTCAAACCTTCTTTCGCGCCGGAAAAGGAAGTCCGAATGCTGAACAGAGACGCCTTTATCGAC
>JGI12048J13642_10864228_pt1 | contig 14441 bp, 6 predicted proteins | sample ElkSlonscriptome_16_FD_13642 | JGI IMG/M metagenome (IMG submission 13642)
GAGAAGCCGCGCGGTGCGCGGCTTCTCCATCAATATTTGTCCTAACCTATCTGCGCATTGCTATATAAGTGAGTTGTTGGGTATTCGTTCGAATCAGCTCTGGTAGGAATGCCTTACTCCTTGGGCTTCGCCTCAATATCGAGCTGATAATCGACCGAGCGATCGCCATTCGCAACAATCGTCACTTCGTAGTATCCCGATTGGGGCAGCGTTCCTGACCACGATCGCTTTTGGGAGTCATTGAGCAGATACGGCACCTCATCGGTTGGACGCGGCACGTAGATTGAAAGCTGTGCGTTGCGAGGGGCGTCAAGTTTCAGATCAAGGGCTTGTCCCTCTGACAGATTCAGCGTGTAAACTTTCCCCGTTCCAGGTTCGAGAGAGCCTGACGTATCGTAATTGGTTGAACTTTGGGCAAATCGAATGTCTTCTAGATTGTTTCCGGCTTGCATGGCACCCACTTGGTCGGCTGCGATGGCGTGCCAAACTTGTCCGATGGGGCGATCGATAAAATCTTGGTCGCGTAAATTAGGAAACAGTCGAAAGAACTTAGCATCGGTTAGATCATAAAGGGCACTGCTGCTGACGTGAAGCCGATTGACGGCCTGTTTCCAGCGATCGCGATCGCCTTGTCCGTAGCTGCCAAGCTTGCGACGTGCGTCTGTACTCAATATCTCTTCTAATCGGTCGAGCCAGTTTGAGGCGATCGCATCCCAGCGAGACCGCCATTCCGCATCTTCAGGGTTTTCAGTTAGCGCCCGCCCTCGCTGATTGGGGTACTCCGCATAGAAAGTCGCATTGGCTAGATCGACTAATAGGCTGTTATCAACACCCAGAGCATCTCGGCGCGATCGCAGATCATTTTTACGCCTCTCTTCTTCCGAAGAAAACTGAGATGATGCGGTATCTAAATCACTGCCACCTGTAGGAGTCTCGGAACCGTCAGCGATCTCTTCGGTGCTGTCCAGATTGAGCCATTCTGGAATCCAGCGGTAACCGACCCAAGCGCCTACTCCAGCCAGGGTCACAATCAAGAGAAAGGCAAAAATTCCTTGAAACGGATTTGATGAAGACGGATCTGAGGCAGAAGCAGAGGGGACTGACCGACTAGGAGGGGTTCTTGGAGGCTGAACCCCTGCTGGATTCGGGGAAGCGATCGCCTCTGTCGGTTGGGGCGAGGAGGCCTGAGCAGGATAGTGACCTTGACGGGGGACGCTAGGCGCAACAGCCACCGTCCGCATGGTAGAGGTAGGCGACGCTGGGCGGGGAATTGGCTGTTGGGGAGTTGGTTTTTGAGGAGTGGATGGGGCAGGATGGGGAGGTGAAGTCTCAACGTTCGACGTAGATGATTCTGCTGAACCAAGGCGCAACATCCCCAAGGCGTGCAACACGTCTCGGACTGAAGGATAGCGATCGCTCGGGCGATCGCTTAACATGCGGCGCAACACTGTTCGTAGAGTTGGACTGACTTGTACCTGTTGTTCCCAATGAGAAATTGATTCTGAGTTGAGCAAGTCACGGGGAGACTGTCCGGTGAGCAGCACTAATATGGTGACCGCTAGAGCATAAAGATCGCAGTGAGGCTCAACTTTGCCTTCCTGGAGCTGTTCGTAGGGAGCAAATCCTGGTTTTCCGACGAGAGTCACTTTGGGCTCAGGGCGTCGAGCCTGTCTCAGCTCTGACACGACGGTGACTGCAGCCTGCTTCACTCCTCCAAAGTCAATGAGGACGGGAAGCTGATCGTCTTCACGCAAAATTAAGTTGTCAGGAGCGATGTCGCGGTGAATGACGCCGACTCGATGAATGTAGTCGAGCACAGGCAGCAACTCACTGAGAAACTGCATGATTTCAGGTTCTGCAAACGTTTTTCCCTGAAGCAGCCGCTCATCCAAAACTTCTTGGTAGGTCAAGCCATCGACATAGTCTTGCACTAAAAACAGGCGATCGCGCTCTTCAAACTCGGCTCTCAGCAGCTCTCGAAATTTTGGGATTTGAGAATGGTTGAGGCGATGCAAAACTCCCGCCTCCCGCTCAAACAAACTTTCGGCCTTGTGAATGGCATCAGTGCCTTCAACCTGAGGCGCGAATTCTTTTAGGACACAATTTTCACCAAATCGCTGGGTGTCTTCTGCCAAATAGGTGCGCCCAAACCCGCCGTGGCCCAACTGCCGCAAAATTCGATAGCGTAGACCGACTAGAGGCTCTTGAGACTCATTCTCTGAAGCAGAACTAGAGCTAGGAATTGATGGAGAAGAGGTCTCAGCGTTGTCATTTGATCCCTCTGGTGATGCAGCCAGTGATTCGCCACAAAATCGGCAAAAGCTACTATCTACAGGATTCTCATGACCGTTGCTACAGAAGATAGAAGACATGGTGCGTAGAAGGTGGGGCAAAAATGGGCTGAAGTATGTATGACAGAATTCACTTGCTGTTTGAACATTCAGGATCAGAACGTCTGAGCGATGATCCCGAATTTGTTTCACGTTAATTTGGTTTCACATTAAAGATCGAGTGGTTACAACTTAATGACCATTAAATGACATCCACACGACCTCAACGCTCGATTGTCACCCGCTCAAGTTCATTCTGCCGGATCACAGCACAGGCGAAGCATTGCAAAGGGACAATTTGGCGATCGCCCGACTCCTTATTCACACTCCTAATCCTGCTGTCGAAGCGATACGCATTTAATTCAGAGATGACCTTTACTTAAATCACAACAGCTTCAACTGTCGCCGTAAACTGGCACGGCTGCTCCACGAATATCTCTTGCCTGCTCAGATGCGAGAAAGCAAATCGTTTGCGCTAGAGACTGAGGCTTTACCCATTGGTCTGCCGAATCACTACCCATTGCTTCGCGATTAGAGGGAGTATCAATAACGCTAGGCAGTACCGTATTAGCAGTGATATTACTTCCTTTCGTTTCTTCTGCGATTGTCTTTGTCAATGCCACTACCCCAGCTTTTGATGCGCAATAAGCTGCAAGTTGAGCACCCGGTTGCACGGCTCCCCTCGACCCTACCGTAACAATCCGGCCATATCCCCGATCAATCATGCGTTTTAGAGCGTAGTGACACGTTAGAAACGTGGTGTGAAGATTGAGATCAAAATCTTTTCGCCAAGCGTCGTAGCTATATTCATGCACCTTGCCCATCGCAAACCCGCCGACGAGATGAATCAGAACGTCCACCCGATCCATCTCTTCGAACAGTGCAGCGACCGATTTTTCATCGGTCAAGTCTGCGCGAACCAACCGAATTTGCGATAGATCGGCGGGTGATAACTTTCCCTTTAGTTGCTCTGCTGATTTGGGACTGTGATAGGGAATTGTGATGGATGCTGCTCCTTGAGCTATAACTTCAGGCGTAACACCTATGCCTAATCCACCTGTGCCACCTGTCAGCAATACGGTTTTACCTTTCATAAGAACTCCAGTCCTTTCTTTTACACATCATGACCTTTGTTCTGTTAAAGAAAATTGACGAAGTTTGGCCTGATGGTATTGTCTAAATAGGGTTGTTCTAAGTTCTTCTATACTATCAGTCGCGATTTGTCGGAATGCTTTACTGCCCAAGGGCGGCGAATTAACAGATGGATGTTGTGCAGTTGATTTGGTGAGGAACGTTTATGTCCGTTCAGATTACGCATCCCCTCCACACCGCAATTTTGGTGTCTGATCTGGAGAAGGCAGCTCAATTTTATGACGACGTATTGGGGCTATCTCGGTGCGATCGCTCTCTCAAGTATTCTGGCATCTGGTATCAGGTTGGCGACCTTCAGCTTCATCTGATTCAGGATGACTCAACTCCTAGCGGAATTCACAATGATCAGAAGTGGGGGCGTAATCGTCACATTGCATTTGCGATCGCCAATCTTGCCGCAGCAAAAGACCATCTGTCATCCCACGGCTACGACATTCAAATGAGTGCCTCTGGGCGCGCAGCCTTATTTACCCATGATCCTGATGGCAATATTGTAGAACTAACTGAAGTTTGATTTTTTGGTCTAGGCTAGCAAAGGAGTCGTCGCAGTGGATTGGCGATTTCCACCGCACAAAAACGGGACGCACAATCAAGTGCGCCCATGTTCGAAAATGCTGAAGAATCAATGTTCAGGAATCGCTTATTTCTGAAAAAAGGCTCGCAACTGAGCTTCCATGCGATCAAAGACATCATCAGAACCTTCTGATTTTGCCTCTACCTCAGACTCAATTCGATCGACGGTTTCCGACGGCAATGCGAGAAGGTTCACTAGGGTTTGATAGGCTTGTTCCTCTTCTTCGTTGATGACCTCTTCTTCTGGTGCGCGAGCACTGGCAGAAATCACCTCATATCCAAGCCGCAGAGCCAATTCCTTTTCTTCTACAGTTTGTAACTTGGGCACTAGCTCAGTTAGAGGAATATTCTGCATCAGATAATCTCGCAGCTCTTCCCTCAGCTGGGTCTGCTGAGCATCACTTTTAGAGAAGATTCTGCAAAAGCGATCGAGCATGACATCCGCTTCTTCTTCAGCCAAGCCTCCGTCAGACCATGCCATATACGCTGCGACACGCAATAGGTTCATTTGGCGGGGCGTAATTGATGGTGGTGGTGGTGTTTGGAGAACCATAGCTACCCTCCTAGGACGCTCATGTCCGGTGACTTTGTATTTGTATCAAGAAGGAGAAAAGCAACCAACACAGAAAGTTTTCTGTGAGGCGGCGATACAAGGTTTTCTTGCTGCAAATCCTCAAACCATACGCCCCAGAAATACACTAATTCTGTGTGTTGAAATGCCAGTTTTACCTTCTGAATGGCTGTAACCTAGCACGTTAAACGGGCGATCGCCCCGACCTTAACCTTCTTGTTTGGAATGGTTTACGCTTCTTTGCATAGGAAATTTAACAGCCTCGCGGAAAATAGTACAGTTAGGTTCCTTGCACGTCATTGCTCCAGCGAATTCATCCTTCATCCAGGGAGCCGTTCCATGGGTCTGGATGTAACACAATAGTTGGGCGGCTGGCGATCGCTGACGCGCATCCAGTAACCCTGTATTTCTAGAGGCTTGAGCCTGTGATCCGATCTATCTGATCTAATCTAAGTGAGGCGATCGCTCGTTTCAGAAAGATGGTAGCAGGTCAAAACCCATTGCATTCTTCCTATCTAGTAGAGTTCGCGAACGATAATAGAGCTAGGCACAGCGGCAATCGTGATGAAAGCGAATCCTGGGGGGAAAAGCGCCATGCAGTTTGCACAGCGAATGGAACGATTGGGGACGGAATCAGCCTTTGAAGTGATGGCAAGGGCCAAGCATTTAGAGGCTCAAGGTCAATCTATTATTCATCTCGAAATTGGGCAACCTGACTTTCCCACCGCGCCCCATATTTGTGATGCTGCTTACAAAGCCATGAAAGAGGGGTACACAGGATATGCTCCTGCGGCTGGGCTGCCTGTTTTAAGGGAGGCGATCGCCCAGCACATTAGTACGACTCGCCAGGTTCAGGTGTCTCCTGAAAATGTGGTGGTGATGCCTGGTGCTAAACCCGTAATTTTCTTCACGTTGTTGGCGCTGGCAGGCCCTGGAGATGAAATCATTTATCCTGACCCAGGATTTCCGATTTACGAATCGGTCATCAATTTTGTCAATGCAACGCCTGTTCCCTTGCCCCTGAGAGAATCGGTGGGTTTTCGGTTTCAAGTGGAAGATTTGGAGGCTCGGGTATCAGATAAAACAAAACTGCTGATCCTCAATTCTCCTCAAAATCCCACAGGAGGAGCTTTGACAATAAAGGATTTAGAGGCGATCGCTCGACTTGCCCATCAGTACGACGTTATGATTCTTGCTGACGAAATCTACTCACGGATGCTCTATGAGGGAGAATTTTGCAGCATTGCGAGTCTGCCAAACATGATGGAACGGACTGTGATTCTAGATGGGCATTCCAAGACCTATGCTATGACCGGATGGCGACTGGGCTATGCGATCGCGCCCTTCCCCTTAGCTCAAAAGCTAGAGCAGCTGATGATCAACTCCAATTCTGCTACCTGCTCATTTACTCAAATGGCAGGAGTCACTGCCCTAACAGGCGACCAAGAGTTCGTATCTCAGATGGTCGACCAGTTTCGCCATCGACGAGACGCAATTGTTGCTGGACTGAATGATATTGCTGGGGTGTCTTGCCTCACTCCAGCCGGGGCTTTTTATGCCTTTCCTAACGTGAGTGAGCTGGCTATGGATGATCGGGCGATCGCTCACCTGTTGCTAGAAGAAGCAGGTGTTGCGGTATTGCCAGGATCGTCTTTTGGAAACTGCGGCAAGGGCTACCTACGACTGTCCTACGCGAACTCGTTGGAGAATATTCAGGAAGCCCTCAAACGAATGCAAGTTAAGCTAGCCGAGCTATCCTGACTACTCGAATTAGACCATATCAAAAATAGATGATTGCTGCTCCTGCTATAGTGCTACGCGCTGATATAAAACCAATAGTTGATGGAGAAGCCGCGCACCGCGCGGCTTCTCCATCAATATCTGTCCTAACCTATCTGCGCATTGCTATATCGCTCAATCTAGATCTATTTCTTGAACTATGAAAACGAAAACTCCCCACCTTGTAGAAGGTGAGGAGTCACAGAAGAGGTGTAATCTATTGGGCGCAGTTTTCGGCTGGATTTTCAGCAATCTTCTCGCACAAGTTCACCATGTAGGGATCGTCGGCAGGAGGCTCACTATAGAACTCGCTTCGAGGACTAGAACCAATGCTGACAAATCGTTCAGCCAATGGCCCAGCCGGAGCATATTGTAGAGCGACATCATAACCCCATCTCCGTTGAGGAGGATCGTAGTAGTTGATGAACCCTGAATCACCACCTGCACCCGGAATCTGGCCAGATTCCCAAGCTCGCTGAGCAAACGGCGCGGTTGCATACTGGCTAAAGTTTAGCTGTAGCAAAGAACCTGAGATGTACAGTGTGTCCCAGTCTTCGAGGAATCGAGGGAAGTTGTGTAGGCCTCCGTAAGATTGATTTTTCCGAGAGGGAATGAGACCGCTGATGATAATGGCATTGACTCGGTTTCTACCATTGGTGATCAGAGGTTTTTCATCTGTAAACAAAAAGTAGCGGCGATCGTATTCGTCAGTATCTACGTCTACTGGGTTGCCGTTACGTGACCAGACGATAGGAGTCGTCGGCGTATTGTTCAAGACCCTATCTTGCCACTGAGCTTCATAGCTATCGTCATCGTAGTTCCGATCGTTGTTGTAGAACAGCACATCGTAGGGATTAGAGTGCAAGAAGCGGGCTCTCTCCCCTGTAACCGTGTTGACCGGACTAATGTCATCTGCCGGGCGATTCATCGCCAGATATGAGGTTCGCTGGCTGCTATTTGTGCAGTTGTATACGTTGGTCACTAGCGAGTTATCTAACTCGGAACCCGCCCCTTCACCTACCGTACGGATAATATCTTCGATACTACCGTCGCAGAAATTGTCAGAAATAATCGTGACCGCATCAGCCAGAATCTCTGAAGGTCGCCACTGATCACTATTAGGGCGAGCAAAATCTGGCTGCAGAGTATCTCGCGAGTAGAAGTCTCCAAAGTCGTCGTCTAGTTCTTCTTCGAACTCCTCTAAAGGACAATTGCCTGCACAGCCAACTTCCTGATGGAGATTAAAGTCCCCTTTGATGTAAACGGGATCATCTGTAATAAATGATAGACCTCGTCCTTCATCATCCGTTTCGCGCCAAACCCTTCTACCATTACGAAGACGAAAACTGTGGGGACGCCGATCGGGATCGGGATAGTAGTCTACTCCTTTGGGGCTAATGCGATTTTCACTGCTCAGAGGCGGATCAACCGAGTCAAAGGCATCCACCGTTCCGGCACTCATATAGCAATTAGCGTTGCCTGCCCCTGGATCGGAAAATACAGAATCTTGCCCACAAGCATTCCATGCCGCAGCTGCGCCTCCACCTGCCGCTGTCGGGCGCGTAATCATATCTTCCCGTACGGCGTCTTCACGAAACGCGTAGATAATTCCCGTATTGGGAAGCCAGCGATCATCTGTCAATCCGCTGCTGGACTCCCGCAACAGTTCGAGATTCAAATCTAACGTGCGCACGGGCAACATTTCACGACCGTTGAAGAGAGCGGAGTCCTTGAATCCAACCTCTTCCAGTGCCATCGTTGCCGCTCCTGGAGCATTGGTGCAAAGGCCAGCACTGAGACAGCTAATCAACACACCATCGGGCGCATTAGAGAGGTTTGTGGTGCCCGTTCCAGCACCTGCATGGGGCAGTACCCAGTCCCCAACACTACTCTTGGGTAAGATTGCCAAATCGTCCAGTACGTCTGGATCACGGAGATCAATGCTGCTAAATTCGATAGCTCCATTTACATCGCGTTCAATAAAGCGATCGCGCACTCGACGCTCTGGTCGCCGATAGTCATACGAGTTGATCCGCTGGTCAATTTCCTCGTCTGCAAAGTTATCGTTTTCATCAACTACACCATCGGCTACGTTTGTTGCTCCAGAACTATCGGAGATATCGCCTGGGAAAAGATACTTGAGAGCAGGGAACTTGGCTACCTTTTCCGCATCTCTAGCTAGACGGTCTCTGATATTGGGATAAGCAGTAAGTGGATCTGCTCCAGCTAAGGCCAAAGGACGATCGCCAGAATAGAAGCCGTTGCGGCGATCGCGCGCAATTTGTTCTTTGAGGGCGATCGCCTCAGCCAACGCCACCATTTGACGTGGCACATCAGCAGGTCTCGCTTGATTCCACTGTTTTAGTCCAGCGATATATCCCTCAACCGCCTCATCAGCTCCAACTGCTCGTACCGCTGCGGGTCGTGCTGGGCCAGTGGTTCCTGACCCGTTGAGCCGACCAATGCGGGCTTCTAGATTCCCCATTAGAGCGGGGTTTCCGGTGTAATCGAGATTTTCGTAAAACCCAACATCGTAGGCCAACATACCAATCGTGCAGGCAGAAGCATGCAGGGTAGCTTTGTCGGCAGGACTCAAATCTGCGTAAGAGACGACGCCTCCTGCTGGGTTGCCCTCTGCCGCTGACAGCCCGTCAACTTGAGACAAAACTCGTCGCAAAACAGAAAAGTCTCCCCACGTGGACAACCAAGGATAGGGATGTACACGAGTTGAAGCGGCATTGTCAACCGGTTCGAAGGAGGGCGCGCCTCCCTCAGGATCGCCTGCGAAGTAAGCCAAATTCCGCAATGCTTTTCCGAGAGGATGGTTTGGGCTTTCGACAGCAGTGCCAAACTGAGCTTCATTGCCAATGCTGCTAGGGGCAGATTCGTACTCCCAGCCGTTTGTTCCAGTGCCTAGGAAAAAGTTGCTCAGCACTGGAGCCCCCGCAGCGCTGTATGGCCCTGCCGCAGGTAGAAAACTAACGAGATCTTCTTTCAGGTCTTTAAACGTGCTGCTGAGGATGAGCGTTTCAGCCGTTCCGGGATGAACGGTAGAAACCATACAAGCCAATGGAAAGTCACGTTGAGCCTCGGTTCCACCACTCTCACCCGCATGGTAAAAAGCAGTGGCCTGCACAGCAGCGAGATTGTCGTAGAGTGCCCGACGTTGACGAGTTTCATGACATCGGCCAGCGTTGTTAGCGTTGACATCACAGTTATCCCACGGCATTAGTGGTTCTGCGTCCAAATCTTTGCGGTACTTTCCATCGCTGGGGTTAATGCCGCCGCCCCAGCCATGAGCATTTCCGAGTTCAAGTCGCTGACTGACTAAAATCCGCATTCCCTGGTTACGAGCCCGACGATCCCAGTAACCGTCTAATCCAAGGTTGCTGCCGTCATCATCATCCGCAGGAGGAACCGTGCGAATCATTTCAGCATCCACTAAGGGTTGGTTCCCTGTATCTAGCTGATCTCCAGTAATCGGTTCGCCAATGTTGCCCGGAATTCGTTTTCCTCGAATTCGCGGTTTTGGCCCGTAGCGGTTGTCTGCTCTAAACGCATCGTCTACGAAGGGAGTTTCTTCAGACCGATTAAATAGACGGCCTCCCTTGACTAGCTCTCGATCATCCCATGCGGCTTCCCGAAAATCTTCAGGAGTATTGGGTTCAGCAATGTTTCGTGCTTTGGAAATATCTTCAGTTGCCAGAACGATAGGGTCAAGCGTGTAGTCGATCAGGCTTGGGTTAGCGGGAACAGAATCATTCCCATTAGAGAATTCAGTATCAGCGGGTCGAGCATCAACTTCCTGAAGTCCTCCGTCGTTCGCAATTGGAGGATTGCCATGAATGTGGAAGTAATTTTTTTCGTTGCTAAAACTATCAGTTCCTGTTTGTCCACTCATGAACTGCCCTTGAAATGCGGGCACTCCTTCGTCATCATTGGCAACCACATCGGCAATCGTAATTTCCGATGACGGTTTCTCATACAAGCAAGAAGCAGGCGAGCTAATCAAAAATCCTCTGAAGTCATCTCCTCCAACGATCAGATTTCCCTCTGTGTGCATGGCTCCGTTCCAGTTGAAGCGAGGACCGGGAAACACCTCCAAGTCGTTGCGGAACCAAGCTCCCCATTTGTTGCCCTGCTCCATTTGACGGTCTTGATGAAACTCTAGGGTTGAGACCGTTCCATTGGTATTGTCAGGTAAAACGTATACATCGACCTGAAAATTCTTCCGAAGAAGGGCACTGTTCGCAGGATCTGTGAACCAGCCCGCGCCGAGACCTGCACTTTCGCCTGCCTCAGCAAAGTTACAGGCAGGATTGTTCGCGTTGCTGAGGCTGAGAGGTGCGTGCCGAACCTGCAGTGCATCCGCACGTTCAGCCATCGATACATCACTTTGAGCTTCAAGCGGGTCTGGATCTCCAGGGTTTTCAGGGAGCGGGCGCGTCATGATAATCGAGTAGGCTACCGTAGCGTCGGGATCTCCATCATCGTCTGTATCAGCCCGAAATGCCCAAGCATTGTCAGGTTCGCCATCGTCATCTAGATCGAGGCGATCGGCACGTCCATTGCCATCGACATCGATAGTCCCATCTAACTCGGCAGCGGCAGCTTCCTCGTCTGGAAAGGTATAAGGATCAGTTTCATTTCCAGTCTCATCTTCGATTAGATGCTGTCCCTCATCAATGCCATCGTTTCTCAACATGGCTTGGAGCTTGCCTTGAGGCGGGATGCCACTGGGAAATCGGGGATCTCGCTGGCGATTAAACATATATTCCAGCTTGGCTTTTGCCCGATCGATAGCGGGGGTCGCCGCGTTGTAAACAACACGTTGTTGCCGTTCTCCGATCGCCTGATTCGTCCGGTTGTAGGTTCGTAGGGTGATCGCTCCTACCGTTAGAGTCAGTAGCAGCAAGAGGAGAACGGTAGTAGGCAGCACAAATCCCCGAACCGACTTAGGCTGGCGACCAATGAGCAGCAAACCTCGAAGAAACCAAAGCACCAGGCTTCGAGTCAGTTTTTTGGCAGATTGATGAATTTGTGAAAGCAACTGTTGGGTCGCCCGGATCAATGTTCGGTTAGACATCGTTTGTTTCCTATGGAAAACGAGTGCTTAGGGTGATAAAGGAGCAAGTTGGCAAAACGCCTTGTGACCTGAGGGTCGAATTTGAGACTTTTGTTCAGGCAGGGAAGAAACGTGCCGCTAATAAAAACAGTTCAAAATAAAAAAAGACTAAGAGCTTATCTCAAAAGGTTGTAAGTATTTGAAATTGGGGGGTTCTAAACGTGCTGTGAGTTGACAGAGCAGAAGAGTTCGCGGAAAGCCAATACGGTAACGATCGAAATTTTGCTAAATCGTCCAAAAAAATCCTGTTAGAGTCTTTCGAACCTGTATGACTGAATGTAGGCGGCTCGACTACACCAGCGAACCATCCGTAACCAATGTCGAAACTGATTGTTGGATGGGTTCGGCCAAGCCGACATGACGCAAAGCTTCAGACGCGACATGTGGAAATGGCGATCGCCACACCTGTCTTCTATTGCAACTGATATAGATACCTTCAAGCTAGACCAAATTCGATTTTACAAAACTGATCTAGTTTAAGCGATCTAATTTTGCCCTTGCATCTTGGCGTTTGCCTTTAGATTTCAAGGTTATCTTTAATTTTTTTGATTTTTCTCCTGACTTGCACAGCGACAACCCATATAGGGGCGATGATACCCACAATGACTTCAAATCCTGTCATGGGTAATTCGGAAATTGTGAAGTTATTAGGTTCTCTCATTGAGAAGCAGTTGGCGCGAAGCGACAGCCACGGCTGAGTTGAGGGAGATGAGACGATTTTAAAGGGGCGATGTGGGCTACGCCGTTGAGCGCATATCGAGAACAATCAGCAAAATTTTGGAGTTGCTCTGTGGAATTGCTCTAGAGTTGTAACTCCGCTGAGAGCGAGTACCGTTTCAAGTTTAGACTCGACACCTGTCATGATGTCAGTATCGGTGCGATATCGGTGCGATCGCCAATTAGGTGCTAACTTTAGTGTTCCCGGTAGATTTTTAGCTACGGAGGTAGAACTTTGTCACAGCATAGTGACCAGGGATATTTCACGTGCTGCTTTTCGTTTTTGCCATCCGACATTTTGCCATCCGATAGTTGAATAACGTGAACCCAGATCTCTAGGGAGGATCGAATACAGTTGCCTTCGGATATACATCCCTAGACAGTTCTATTCACAATCGTTACGATACATAATCCCGCAGGGTTTTGCTTGAACGGGCGATCATCACAACGAGTTCATATAGAGCAAAGCCTGCGGGAAAGACAGCATAAACTGATGAATGAATCAGCGCTCATTGACTTGTCCAGCTTAACCAAAGCTGACTTAAGCAAAGCATCTAAAAATAATCAAAAAATTTATGGTTGCAACGTCTGTATCTCCAATTCAGCTCGTCGAAGAGGACACTCAGAAATTACTAGACTGGGCCCATGAAGTTCAAGCTTCAGACGAAACTTTATTTAAGAAAGCGCAACATCTTGCTAGTAAGTTAGGCGCTCACTATCGTCCCATAGATGGGTTGACAGAAATTGGCTTCTGGGCACCTGAATTGGGTGCGGACATGATTCAGCCCAAGAATATCTATCTCGAAATTTTTACGCCGAAAAAGGCCATCGATCCATCAAAACCGACGCAGAAAGTTGTCTTTCGCCGAGACTCTATTCACCTGGAAAAGCAAGGCGAATATTTCTGGGGCGTTCTATCAGGGATGAAACCGGGGACTCCAGAAGCCTTTGGTTCCTTCTATTGGTTGCGATACCTCGATATGGAAACCAATGAAGTCCGAGTGATTGGAGATTGCTTAGGCTATTCCTACCCTTACGGAGTGTATGCACCTGCTGAACTCTACGATATGGTTTCCACTCAGCAGTGCCGTAAAGATTTAGATTATTTTTCCCAGGGCGAAACAGATGACGATGGTGTGGTTCAGGTTCAGGCCCCGCGCAACATTCTCCAGCTGCATGTCAACACCGCATCTCCTGATGGCACGATCGCCAGTCTCACTCGCGTCTATCGGGCGATCGCCAACAAGCTCAAGCGCAATGAATCATTGACTCCAGCCGAGCAATGTTTCATCGGCTACGATGCGGTTCAGCTATTGCCGATTGAACCCACGGTGGAACATCGGGGAAAGCATGAGCTAGGTCACGGGTTCTTCATCTTCAGCGGCCATGACTTTGGAGAAATGGATCCCGAGACTGAGGATATCGACATCGAAGCCGAAGATATCAAAGTCACCCTGAAAAAGCCCAATACTCAAAACTGGGGCTATGACATCGTCATTTTTGGGTGTTCTGCCACCAATCCATCGGTGCTGGAGACGCTGCGCCCGAGTGAGCTGGTCGAGCTCAGCGAGACGCTCCACAATTTCCCAACAGGCCCAATCCAGCTGATCTACGACATCGTTTACGGTCACGCCGACAATCAGGCCATTGACTTGCTCAATGGTCGCTTTATGAAAGGCCCAAACATGTATGGGCAAGACATTAATCACCAAAATCCGACTGTGCGTGCCATCTTGCTAGAAATGCAGCGACGCAAAAACGACACAGGAGTAGATGGCATTCGAGTCGATGGAGCACAGGACTTTAAATTCTTCAACCCTCTCTCTGGTGCTGTCGAATATGACGATGCGTATCTCAGCGACATGGCTGAAGTTCTACAGGAAATAGGGGACAGCAAACGACGGCTATTCACCATTTTCGAAGACGGACGGCCTTGGCCCGCAGAGGGCTGGGAAGAAATTTCTACCTATCGCGATATTGTCGAGTTCAAGCCTGACTCGTTTCAGTGGGGGCCGCTGATCTTTGCCCACAACACGCCCAGTGTTAAGAAGTTTTGGGACAGGAAGTGGCGACGAGTCACCGAAGTGATGCATATCGGAGCAGACTGGATTACAGGATGCGGCAACCATGACACCCTGCGACGGGGAACGCAAGTTGACCCAAGTCTCGATATCAACTGGAATTTGGGCAATTC
>JGI12048J13642_10733297_pt1 | contig 14430 bp, 9 predicted proteins | sample ElkSlonscriptome_16_FD_13642 | JGI IMG/M metagenome (IMG submission 13642)
GTCTTTTCGGCTAACCCCGAAGACTACACCGCCCGGGGCAAGATCATCACCCCCCTAAAAGACCGCATCGGCTCAGAAATCCGCACTCACTATCCAAGCACCCTTGAAGAAGGTATGTCGATTACCGCTCAAGAAGCTTGGTCTGCACGGGGTAATGATATTTACGTGCCCGAGTACATCGCCGAAATTATTGAAGAAGTGGCTTTTCAAGCTCGTGAAGATACCCGTGTTGACAAACACTCAGGCGTGTCGCAACGTCTGCCCATTAGTTTGATGGAGAACGTCTTGAGTAGTGCCGAACAGCGGGCGCTCATCTTGCAAGAAGACCGTCCTGTTGCTAGGGTAGCTGATATCTACTCAGGCACGTCTGCGATCACTGGGAAGCTCGAGCTCGAATACGAAGGCGAACTCAAAGGTGGCGAATCAGTCGCCCAAGATATTGTGCGCCGCGCCATTGGGCAAGTTTTCAGCCGTCACGGGATGCAACTCGACGTTGCCGATATCGTAGAACACTTTGAAGCCGATCACTACCTCAAAGTGCCTGATAATTTAACGACTGCTCAGTTGCCCGAAGTGATGACGGAAATTCCCGGGCTACTAGAAGCCGCCAAACAAGTAGCTGTTGACAAAAACCAAGACACCTTGGGCGCTGCTGCTGAGTTTGTGCTAGAAGGTTTGTATGCCCGCAGGCAGATTGCCCGCAGTGAAGAACGCGGTTATAGTGCCGCCGAACCGGACATGAACCAAAACGTGCGCAGGCGCTGGAACTAAGACCAGAGCTAAGGCTGAAGCTAAAAGCAGAAATAGCCCCTACGTATCACGATTTTTGCAGGTTTTGACGAAAAGTTTTGGTGGGCTCGAGCACCCCTCGAGCCTCGTTTGTACACTCCCATACGCTTTCATCCCCTACGTTCTCATCTTGTGAAAGGTGCTTATCATGGCGGTCACCCGCTACTCCAAATACGAGGCAACCCTAGACGATCTCGACATGGCGGACTTGATGAACATGATCAAAGACCGCCTCACCGAATCCGGTTTTAACCGCAACCCTTGGGATCCTGACCCGGATTATCAACAAACCATGCAAGACCTGTACGACGCTATTGCCGAAGCGTTAATTAATAACGATTTAGTGTCCGATGAGATGGTCGAACAAGCCATGGACGCTGAAAACTGGATGGATTCCAAACTAGGCGAAACAGTTAAGGAACTCTCCCAACGGCTCGAGCGCGAAGGCTACTTGCGCCCGCAAGAAGGCCAAGAACCCGGCGAACCTGGTCAGCAAGGCAGCATGGGACCAGATGGCAACCCCGGTCAAGCCAAATTTGAACTGACCGACAAAGCCATCGACTTTTTGGGTTACCGCACCCTCAAAGATGTGTTAGGTGGTGCGGGCAAGTCCAGCATTGGTGCTCACGAAACCAAGTTTCAGACTACTGGCATTGAAGCTGCTGCTGAATCTAAAAAGTACGAATTTGGCGACACCATGAATTTAGATATGAGCCAAACGTTTATTAACGCCGCCATGCGCCGTGGTGGACAAAATGGCGGCGGTGGTGGCAGTTTGGAACTCGATTACGGCGACTTGCAAGTGATGCAGTCCGAATACAACTCGTCAGCTGCTACTGTGGTCATGCTCGACTGTAGCCACTCGATGATTCTGTATGGCGAAGACCGTTTTACGCCCGCCAAACAGGTTGCCCTTGCCCTAGCGCATCTTATTCGCACCCAATATCGCGGTGATGTGATTCGTTTTGTGCTCTTTCACAACTCAGCTGAAGAAATTCCGCTGGGCAAACTGGCGACCTGTCAAGTGGGACCTTATCACACCAACACCGCTGAAGGGCTTAGGCTAGCGCAAAAGATTCTCAAGCGGCAAAACAAAGACATGAAACAAATCGTCATGATTACTGACGGCAAACCCTCTGCTATCACCCTTCCCAACGGACGCGTCTACAAAAACGCCTACGGGCTTGATCCGGTAGTCTTAGGCGAAACCCTGCGCGAGGTAGGCAGTTGCCGCCGTCAAGGGATTCAAATTAACACCTTTATGTTAGCAAGAGACCCCGAACTGATGGCGTTCGTGCAACAAGTCAGCCAGATGACCAAAGGCAAAGCCTACTTCACCCGCCCGCATACCATCGGGCAATATGTGCTGATGGATTACCAGTCCCGCCGCACTAAGATGGTCAACTAGGTCGCGGTCAATTAGATTGATGGGACTATCCCGAAAGTGAAACTGATAAAGGCGAGTACGCAGATGCACTCGCCTTTTTTACATTTTTTTGCTTGAGAAAGCCACCACACTACGTCTTTACGACATGGCGAATCTAGTGCTCGAGCAGTTGATATGCTTTTGTAGGACATTGCCAGCAGACAGCATCCTCGTGTTGTCGCTCGAGAAAATCATCCAATCGCCATCACGGTGCCATAATCGCGGGCAACAACCAGAGAATTTCGATGCTTTCGTACCACGCGCCAATAACCAGTAGCAAAAAGGCAATCGGCACCATCAGTAATAACTTACGTACCGCCAAGCGGATGCTACCAAAACCTTGCTTGGCCAGCGTACCGAGCATGATGCCACCCCCTGCGGTCACTAAAATGTAAGCGAGCAGTTCAATAATGATCACCGGAATATGAAAAAGCAACATACTAGCTTGTGGGCCAACAGGCGCGAGGGCAAAACCCAGCACGAAAAAGCGCGATAGGTTGAGCAAATACGCAGGAATAGCCAGCAGTGCTGCCGGAAACAAGGTCGTCGTGAGGGTACCTTGCACGAAGTTCCAGTAGGTGATGGCGGCGGCGGTTTGGGCGACGTTGTTGTTGTCGAGTACCTGCATAATGCCAATGTCATCGAGGCTACCGCCCACAAAGGTAGCAATGGCTACTTGACACTCGGGCAAACTGGTACCCAAAATTGACCCGAACGTATACACCCCATAAAGTGCCACGATTGTACCGATGACTAACCCTTTGGAGGTCTTAATCACCTGCCAACCGTCGGCAAGGAGTTTGCGAAACCACGAGGGGCGCACCAACAAAGTAATCAAGTAAGCAGTGAGCGCCAAAAAGGCAATCCCTGCAAAATTGGACTGCAAAAAGCCAGGCAAACTGAGGGTACTGTCGTCGAAACGAATGCGCACGCCTTCACTTTGCCAAATATCCCCTTGTTGGCTCAAAAGCACTTCCACTCGAGCCACCGTACCCTCACCTACTCGAGCCGGATACGAATAACGGCGCACTTGTGCAACGCCCAAAGCTGCTGCGTCCACCCCGGGGTTCTCGAGCAAACGGCGGTCATCAAAATTCACCGTGGTGCTACTGATGATACGTGGGTCTTGACCGAGCACGGTCAGTTCTTCACACAGTTCTGCCGGAGAGGCATCGGCACTCGCAAACGCCATGATGTCAAACCCTTGGGCTTGTTCTTGCCAGCGAGCAATGGCATCATCGGCAACTTGTTCAGGAACGTCACCTTGCGCTAGGGGGGCGGCCAATGCTGTGCTCGAGGCATTGTCAGTAATTTCGTCAGCAGTATCGTCGGCAGTATCGTCAGCGAGGTCAGTCGCGGTGACAGGCGGCGTGCTTACTTCGGGTTCAGTTTGTGCGCTGACCCAAACACCCGTCACAACTGTAAGAAGACAGAGTAGGTACAGCGACCTAAGGATCGCAATCATGGTTGTTATCATAGCCTACTCAACCACACTACCTTCGCTGCCCGTTGCATTGTTCACCTATTGGGGCAACTTATTGGATCCACTTATTCGGCTTGGCGTTATCAGGATGAACCAACTAAAGCACGTCAAAACGCTCGCGAGCAGGTTGCTCATGACTTTTTAGGCTTGGCATTTTAAGTCGTGGCAGGTTGGACAGGTTGGTCGTGGCAGGTTGGTCGTAACAGGTTGGTCGTGACAGGTTGATAGGGGCATCGTCGCGCTACACGTGCCACAACGTTAACCTACTACAGTCACGCAGCATAACCCCCAATATTGCCAACGCGTTTTCATGAGGTGGCGCTACCATCAAGCAGAAGGTTCCTGCAGAAGGTGCCTATTGATTTGTAAGATGTCGATTTATGAGGCGGCGTAACTACCTCACACAGATGCTGATCGTGGTTTATCCCAAAGACCTTGGGGAAGCTCGAGCTACCTCACGCGTTGATAACAAACTGACGAGCAGCACAAAGACAACGCAACGGATGATAGCAGCGGACTGTTACGCAACAAACACCCCTCTTTAGAAGCCGCAGTAGTACAATAAAAACTGACACCATCTACGGTCAACATCATGACGTGACGGTCTTACAGGCGGGCGCTTGTCGGTTTGGCCAATCACAGCCGCCCAAAGCACCGTGAATGTAGGCGTTTCATCTCATTTTTCGTTCAATGTGTGGTGACTTGGAGGACTATGCAGAACTACGCAAGCAACAAAAAAGCCGTTGATACTTTTGATGGGCGTGTATACACCAACAAATACACCATCTACGGTTTGCTGTATACCCCCCCCAACGAAGACATGGATATGTATCTCAACAAAGTCGACAGGGCGTTTGTACCCATTAGCGAACCGATGATTTACCGCAGCACGTTGCAATATCCACCTGATATTCGTACGCTCAGTGCGGCACCGCCGTTTATTGCTGTTCACAAAGAAAAAATTCTTTGGATAGTAGGGGCAAGATCTTCTGATGAAGTTAAAAAGCATGTCGTAGAACAGCGTGTTGCCGTGCTTTTCGATGATTTTTTTCTATCTGGCAATATCCGTTACCGAGAAAACACCCGCATGAGTAGTTATCTCGAAAATCTCACCAATAAAACTTCGTTTCAAACCCTTAACGACGTGCACTTGTGCAAACTCAAACACAAAGGCTACGAAGTGTTTAGCGATGATGAACCGCTCGAGCGCTTCGACAACATTGTCGTGAACCTTTACAACGCTGAGGGTGTCATCGAGTTTGAAAGCACGTCCAAACCCAGCAAAAGCCCCGAACAACCACAACCCAAAACCATCGGCAAGGGATCAAAAGTACGCGTCAAAATGCAAGACGACCACGGCATGACCAGTGTCGAAATCGGACGCATTCAACGAGAGATCCGCGCTGGTGTCTATCTGATGAGTTTCGAAGATCGCATGGGCGAACGCAACGACCTCGTTATCGTCGAAAAGAACGCCATCGTAGAAATACTAGCGTAGCTGATTTGCTGTTTGTCGGCATAGTTCTTGCAAAAATAGCCATACGTCAAGGAGATTCGTCTAGCACGCCAAATTTACATTGAGAAGTATGCGTTTACTTGACGATGACTATAGGTAGGCAGAATGTACGGCAGTCGCCAAGATTATCAACACAGCAACCCAGCCAACGCATTCATGTCACCCGCTAAAGTTTCTAACTATAGGGGTGTGTGCGTTCAGAGAGGGTGTCCGCTTGACAGTACTTGATTATGGCTATAGCCGGATGTGTGTGATGTTCGTTCTCATCACCGTTACAGGTCAAAGGCACACAACACCACACTTATGTAACACGGCTCATGTGACACGGTTTGTGTAACACGGTTATTTTGTGCGTTTACCGTATATTATAAAGGATATCTTTAGGAACGTCGCTGACACTGCCCGATAACGACAAAATCGATAAGTTGGGACTGCGGAAAGTGACATAGGTCTTGTCTTGGGTGGGGTAGTAGCCCCCTTCGACCTTGAAGGCTTCGTCGCTGTGATCACTAGCGATGAGCGCCAACGCCGCTGCAATGTCAGGCACAACCAAGGTGCGCTCGCTGCTGTCAACAACGGGGGTCGTTTCGGGTTCAAGGAGCACGTTCATCAGGTTGATGTACATGGTTTCATGCTCAGGGCGCACATTGGGGTCGAAGTGGAAGTTGCCTTCTTGTAGTTGCAACAGCATCTGTAAGCCTGCTTCGCTGTTGGTTTCTGCGTTGTCTCCGCTGTAATCGGGATGCGCCAAGTGCACGGCGTGACGGTCTTGCAAGTACAACTTAAACCCTTCGATAGTTAACACGCCATTAAGACCCAACATCGCTAACGACTGCAGCAAGTTGCGGGCACCGCCTTTACGCTCGAGCTTACCGTCAAACGACGCACTCAAACGTGCCCGCTGCGTGAGTCGACGTAGGGTATTGTCGATACTGACCAAGTCGATGCTGCTACTGATAAGGTCTTCAGTAGGGAGGTTGTCGCTTTCGTACCTCGAGATATTTTCTGATAGTCCCAACACCGTGCGGGCTTCTTGCAAGGTCGAGGATACCCGCCGCAAAGTATCACCAAGGCGCTTGCGTTCAGTTAGGTCGCGCTGAGTAGACGCAAAGTGAGTAATATCCCCTTGAGCATTACGCAAAGGTTCGATGTTCCACTCAACAATGTAAGGACGACCGTCTTTGCGGTGGTTGACCGTTTCGCCTTGAAAACTGTGGCCGCGCTCGAGGCTTTCACGCAAACGCTTGAGCATGTCGTAGTCTGTGCCAACCCCTTGCAAAATACGCGGTGACTTGCCGATGAGTTCGCTCGAGCTGTAACCTGTCATCTCACAAAACGCGTGATTGACATAGACAATGCGCGGCCCTGGGGTGTCTAAATCAGCCTCGGTAATTACCACCGCTTCAACTGCACTGTCACAGGTTTGTTTGAAAATTTGTAGTTGGACAAGTTGTTGCTGCTGCACCACGCGTTGCTGCTGCTGATACACTTCACGGCGCACAAAAGGTCGCAACCACACCCCCGCAATTGGCGCGTCGTCCAAAACCCCTAGCGCAGCACTGTCCGTCACCCAATAAACCTGGTCAGTAGCACTTGAAACCCGTGCTGCATCGGCCAAGTCTGTAATCAATACGATATCGACCTCGTCAGGTACACCCTCGGCAGCCGAAACGCACTGCACCCGGGCAACATCGAGCAAATCCGCTTGTAGCGTCTGTGCATAAGACATATCATTTGAGACGATAGCGATACTGATAACAGGAAGCGCGTCAGTCATATTGCCTTGAACCCCTTCAAACGTCAACACAAAAAGTATTAGCTTAAAAAATATCGATACAGCCAAATATAGACGTTGGGTAAAATATCACGGTGTCAAACCATCGCACACCGAAACGTGACCCCTGTCAAGACGCCACTATTGAGGGCGTCACGGATGCTATGATAATTATTAAAATAGCGTTGACCACACTCACCAAAGTGACATTCAGAAAAGTAACGTTCACGTTGAGGCATACAGCAACCCGCAAAACGTGTGAACTACTCCATTATACTATCACAAGTGAAGACAAACCTTGCATAAAAAGTTGCTGGGGGATTGTTGGTTGAGCGCGGTTCAGTTTGCTTGCTTACAAAGAGCCAATACAACACACCCAAAAGACAAATGCTGCTATGCACAAACACAGCAGCATATTCTATTTACAGCTAATTTCTCACGGTTTCAGTTAGCGTAGACTTGCCTATCAGTCAAAGGATTGTGCAAATTAAGTGGGGCGAGTGAAAAGCGCATTTCAGGGCTACGATAATCACGTCCACGCCGTGAACGTCCAGATTGAAAAACAAACTCCCCCACTGCCACTGACGCGTAAATATCACTACTTTCATTCACACTTTTACACAGCCCATTACCAACGAAGTAATCTTCATTTTGGCTTGTGTCCCCTGGATAGCAATCATTCTCGTCGATATTTACTTCTAAAGAGTCAGGGATTACGTAATCCACGAGAATTTGCCCAGCTACACCACTAAACTCTGTCGGTATCGGTACACCATCTAGGTAAAACGTTTCGTAAAAGTCCTCAGAGCTTGCGCCAACATTAAGATTGCTACGATACTCGTACAATACCCATTTCGCATTAGCACCGTTGTCGTTGGCAGGGTCAGCTAAATAGGGTACATTAGCAGATACGCCATCACGCGCAACAGGATAGTACGCCACGAAGGTATAGCAAAAATCTGGGTCGTCATCGCAGTCCCCCTCATTGGTGTCGGGCACGGTAATCATGGCAAGAATGGGATCATCACCTACGATCCATGTGCGGTTTCCTGTGTTGGGGTTGACAGTGGTGTAACCTGTTGTACCTAAGGTGACCGTTGAACCCGGTGGATAGATGTAGGCAGCTTGATTGATTTCGTCAGCAATGATGGCACTCGCTGCCCTAGCGTCTTCAATGATGTCCGCTTCACCAACGATCGTGGTGAGAGCATTTGATCCGGTGCGAAGGGCACTCATAACTAAAACCAAAATAGTGCTAAAGATTGCCATTGCTACCAACAACTCGACGAGGGTAAACGCGTCTCGACGGCGCATGAGGGTTTTCTGTTTAGTCATTGCGTTATCTCCTAAGGTGTTTGGTCAGTTGTCGGGCGTACAATCTGCGTACCGTAGGTGTAAGTTTCACCTTGTACATCAGTGAGCGTCAGCGTCACAAGACGCATAAAGTCATCATCGTCTTCGTCTTGCCAGTCAAACGCTCCCTCACCGTCATCTGAGGAAAAAGATGCTGTACCAATCGACGTTCCCGCTACATTACGACGATCAATATCAATTTCGTAAGAAACAAAACCTTCAGGAACGTCCAAGAAGGGTGGATTGGAGCGTGCACTGCTAGACTCTCTAGCGCCATCACGATACATTGTCAAATCTTGCCACTGACTGCGCAAAGCATCCAAATAGCTACGAGAAAAGTTTGCGGCAGCTGTTTCACGCCTCGAGTTACTCGTTGCTTGCAATGAGCTGCTGAAATAGCCAAACATCACCATCGTAACGGCAATAATAGCCAAGGCAACCAACACTTCAACCAAGGTCAAGCCTTTTTGCTGTCTGCACGTCTTCATCTGAGACACTAACATTCCTCTGAACCCCTCGCTGCTGCTGCATTGTCAGCATCACAGGTCGTTAACATAGCTTTACCCGTAACTCCATACACGCGTACTTTGCCAAAGCGTTCGTCGTTACGACTGCGTACTAACCATTCAATTTCAGTAGCCATCTTGCGTCCGAAGGGTGCCGTGTAGGTAAATTCGGTGTTGGGACCGTTTACAACATCAAACGATGAGCTATAAGGCAGTTCGATTGTTTGACAAGCCCCAGCACCACTACACACTTGCAGTTCAGTATTGCCTGCTGCCCCAGCCCAACTGATCGTCTGATCCACTGACTCACGGCGAGCATCGCTGCGGGCTTGGTTGATAGCTTCGAAGACTGTGCGCTGAGACGCACGAAAGTTCTCCGCATCGCGCCAGTTGCGATATGCACCAATGGCGATTGCCACCAATACACTAATAATACCAATAACGATGAGAAGTTCGATGAGTGAAAAACCCTGTTGACGCTTATTAGTCATTATCATCAACCTCTAATTGACAGGCAACCACTGTGAACGTGAGCGCAAAAGCACCGGCACATCCACGCGCAAGTCAATCAAACTAGGCAAGCGGCGATCATATTGCACACGCAGACCAACACAAAGATAGTTTTTGGCGTCGAACATACCTTTATTTTGCCCATGTTCGCATTTGTTGTCACCGTCAGGACCACTGCCCGTACCGTAGATGAGCAAACCCGTTTCGTAGGAAATGATGCTGCCATTGAGAATCAAACCACCAGCTGTGTGGCTACGACGACTACGGGCAGGCAAGTACGATTGAATAGCGTTGTTGGTAAAGAGCAAACCGTCAATGCGCATAGGGCGTTGGTCTCTTTCGGCGCGGTCATTGTTGAGACCGTACTCAATCCACGCACCTGTGAGCACTTCCATGGCAGCCACGGCGTTTTGGCGACCGAAGACCTTGTCCATGTCAGAAAGTGCAAGGTCGTCATTGTCAGGTACACCGTTACCGTTTAAATCGTTACTAGGTGCAAGCCAACTGTTGTTGGGAGACATGTAGATGTAGGCAGGCTCGAGGTCATTACCATCATCATCTCTAATGGTATTGCCATTGCGGTCTTCTACGAAGGTTTCACCCACGAGTTTCGCAAAACCTGCATCAAACGCTTCGCCGTTTTCAAATTGGTCAACAGGAATACCACCTGAGGAATTCTCTGTATCCATATCCCAATCCCAAGGTAAGTCATCATCATCTATGTCACGTAATGCTTGGAAGTAAGGGTCATCAAGGATTGATCGGCTGAAATCGCGAATGACTAGGTCTTCGTCTTCATCAAAGACTTCATTGCCATTCTCATCTGGAACAAAGTCGCCATCCTCGTTTGTATCGACACCAACGAACCATGTGTCTGGATCACTATCTCCATCAGTATCTACAAATGCACTTTCGCATTCCGGTTGATCGTCATCATCAAATTCGGTGAGTTGCCCAGAGATACAAGGAATATTCTCTTTTGCGCTCAGCTCATCTGCATTGCCATAGTGAGATTCAAAGTCGCGGCACTCACTCGTGCCATCACGTCTATCACCGTCAGGACCATCTTCACCATCAAAATTACAGCGCATAACAAACTCGTCGCCTTCGCGGTACAAGTAGTAGCGCGGCACGAAGATATCTTCAAGTGTGGTTGCACCCGCATCTTGAGAGGCAACATACTTGTCGTATTGCTTGGCGTTGAACGCGAGCAATTCGCCTTGCAGCGGGAATCTTCTATTACGTTCTCCAAATCCATTAGGAAAGCCCTTGGTTCGATCGGCTTGATTGGGGTCACCTATGACCATCATGCCGCCGGCAACCATGGCAAAACGTGGGAGCGAATTGGGTTCATAGTATGTGCAGTCCGTACCCGGTGCAGTGCCATTGCAATCATAGACAACATCACCTACGATATAGATATTTTTACGAACAATCAACACACCATTGTTCCCAGAATCAACAGGCCCTTGAATAACCAAGTCACCGTCAACGTACACCGTGCCATCAATTTCAATAGGGTTCGTGTCGGTACCAATCAAGAACAAGTTACCTGCAATACCCCGTCCAGTTTCGGTTTCAACGTTGGTTTGCATACCCGGAATGGTGACGTCTTGCCCACGCACTTCAAAGGGCAATGTTACACTGCCTGCACCGTCGGGTACGCCATCATCATCAGTCGGTGAGAACCAAATTTCAGCAGCGTCTTCTAAGCGGCCAATGGCTTTGTCTTCCATGACTGCTTCCCACTCATCATTGTCAATGCGGCGGTCACCATTTTCATCTACGATAGGTGAGGGGAACTGTTGCACATCAGGCACTTCACCATCAATCGGTGTTGCCTGACCTTCAACGACGGTTGGGTAAAATTCATAGAAACGTGCATTACGTTCGTCACAATTAGCGTTACCATCGTTAGCATTTTTGGTGCAGGAAAGTAACTGATCTCGACTATTTCGCGCTTGCGCAGGGCGGAAACCCTCCCAGTCATCCTTTGCGATGATACCACTGCCTTCACGGTAGACAGGGCCAAAGACATTTTGTTTGGGACGCGTGCCGCCACCTGTACCGTCTGTACGCATGATGTTTTGCGGGCCGCGAGTGTAGATTGTACCTGCTACCAAGGTATTGAGGTTATGCCAACCTGTACTGATTTGCATGTCATTAAGACCTGCTACCCTGATGCGGCTTTTACCTTCAGCAGCAGCTTCACGGGCGTCTTCGTCAGTTAAATCCACTAAGAATTCGTGGGCAGCCATACCTTCATCGCGGTCATAGCCCATTTCGATGGAAGTAAACGCTGAGTGGCAAAACGTGCAGTTTACGAAATCTGTTAAGAACGCGAACTCGAGGTTGAACTGTGGATACGCCACTTCCAATTCTTGCTGTATGCGGCGCTGAGAACCATCAGGCAGTGTTCCTGTAGACGTAATACGCAAGGTGGTGCGGTCTGTTAGTATCTCGCTGCCATCGACAGGATCTATTTCAATATCGTCACGACGTTCAATGCTGACTTCATAGCTAGCGATTCGCCCTGTACCATCGTCAACTTCACCCGTGAAGGTCACTGGATCACCGAAAGTAGAAATATTATCGGCATCAAGACCACCACTCAATAGCCTGTTAGCACCACCCCAGTCGTTGTGTGAAGACCAGTTGCGCACACTCTCCCAGCGGTCACGGTAGTCAGGAACATCACGCCTGCCCGAAATAGAACCTGTTTGGTTGATGTCGGCAGTAGCTTCGTGCCAAATGCGCAAAATAGCTTCATCAATACCTGCTTGGGCGGCTAGTTGCGCCCTAGTCGTTGACACCTGATCACCTGACAAGCGGGTATTGGAAATACTTACTATGAATGCTGTACTGATAAATGCCAACACCACCACCATAAAACTAATGGCAGTAATGATGGCAATACCTTGTTGCGACCGCGTTCCTCTCATGAAGACGCCTCCTAATTACGAGAATATTGGGTAACACAGATTCTGGAGTAAAGCGAAAAACTGTCGCGTTAAGGTTGATGTCATCATATGTTTATACAAAAAAAGGAGCATCTAAAAAATTTGACATCATGAATAACTCGAGCTTTACGCATAAGACTCACATTAAAAAGTAGTATAGCTAAGGCAATACTCGAGTCACACCCCCAATCGGGGGAAATATGTGAACATTAAGCGAATTTAGTAATATCCTATGTTTTCAACACTTACCTAGCAATTTCTTGGCACTAATACTGATTGGGAAACTGAGGACTTTAGCGCCCACAGAGGGTGTCTGCCCCTAGGGCACGATCAGCACAGAGCACACCCGCGCCATATTGCAGGGGATCCCAGCCGTCTTCGGATAACGTCGAAGTGATGATCCGAGTCGTGACATCGTCTGCTGTTAAGGTGGGGTCTTGGCTCCATACCAACGCAGCCACGCCGGCCACAAAAGGCGCTGACATGGACGTACCGGCCAGACAACCATAGTTATCGTCAGCGAAAGTGCTCAAAATGGCGGCTTCGTTACCAATGTCGCAAAAACTGCGGGTTGAACCCACCAACACGCCACCCGGTGCCATGATGTCCACTTGGGGTTCGTTGCGGTTGTAGTTGGAAAAGCTCGAGCGCAAATAATCGCTATCTACTGAGCCTACAGATAACGCACCTGCAGCATTAGCGGGCGTCAACACTTCACTACTAAGCCCTTGATTACCCGCAGCCGCAATCACCAACGCCCCCGCGCCCACCGCATCGGCTACGGCTTCGTTGATAGCAGCATTTTCACCGCGTGTGCCTAAACTAAGGTTCAAAATCTGGGCTGGATAAGGATTAGGGTTAAACCCCGGCACTGCCAAACCCACCGACCAACGAATGCCGTTAATGAGGTCATCAACTTGTGCGCCTACCCCAGCATCGTTAAAGACTTTGACAGGTAGGATCCGTACGCCACCGAACGCCACACCTGCGACGCCTACACCGTTGTTGCCCGTAGCCGCCACTACGCCTGCTGTGTGGGTGCCGTGGGTTGGGCGCGTGTTGAAACCGTCGGGGTCAAAAGCACCGGGGTTGGGGTCGTCATCGCGGTCAAACAGGTCACAGCCGGGCAAAAGGGCATTCGTCAAATCTTCGTGGTCGCTGTCGACGCTGCTGTCGATAATGGCTACCGTGACGTGTTGTTTGCCCGTTTCAATCGCCCAAGCTTGAGGAATGCCAAAGTCACGCAAGTGCCACTGTTCAGGGTAGAGGGCATCGTTGGGAATCACTGCATTCATAGGGACTTGCATGGGGACTTGCTGGGGAATTTGCTGTAGTTCTAAGGTTTCGTTGGGTGCAGCATACAGCACGTTGGGATCACGTTCTAAGCGGGCAATAGCAGCGTCCACGTCACCTTTGACGGCGATCACGTCCGGGACGATGCCTTCACCGAAAGCCACAGTCTTGAAGTTGTAGCGAGACTCGAGCCGTTTCATCACCCCATGTGACACATTATCGCGGTAGCGCACCAGAATTTCTTGTTCGGCAGAGGTTTGCTGCAAGCGGCGGCTCGAGCCATTGACTGGCATTGCCACCACACAACTCGTGGCGCTCACCATGCGGGTAGCCGTTACCTGTACGCGGCGGCTTTCTGTACCAGCAAGTACGGTGATGGTGGCGTTGTAGGTACCTGGCTCGAGCTCACTGTTGGGCACCACCACCACCGCATCACTTTCACCGGTGGCCAAGTTGCCTTGCTCACGACTGACCGAGAGCCAATCGCCCGTGACAGGATTGTTGGCGTTTTGAGAGATGGTCAGTCGCCATGCCAATGTCGACCCCACCGGACCAGCGTTACTCACCGTAAACGACTGCCCCCCCAAACTCACATCGAGTGCGCCCGTTGACACCGACAACAAGCCCGGTTCGCTGCTATTACACGCAGCAAGTACAAACGGCAGAACAANCCAAACAACACACCAACGCAGCACGCACCAACGGGATAGGGAGAGCAAAGACATCTTCATAGCACCGTTCAGCATAAACCAGCCACATGAAACGACATGGCAACTGAGGTGTCATTGTTGAGGTCTCGTTGTTGAGGTCTCGTTGTTGA
>JGI12048J13642_10317449_pt1 | contig 14423 bp, 13 predicted proteins | sample ElkSlonscriptome_16_FD_13642 | JGI IMG/M metagenome (IMG submission 13642)
CGGGTGCGAGGTGGAGATCCAGGACGCGGCGTCGCGCGCGAGAAAGCTGCGGTTCGTCGAGCGCGAGGCTCGGCTCGGTCGGTTCTGCCTGCTCGCCTTGCGCAGCCCGGCGGTGGCGGCGCAGGGCGGCCAACTCAGCGCTGTGACTTGGAGCCGGCGTCGCGAGCTGCATCAGAAAGCGGTCTCGCTGGGACCGCGAGAGGTGCGCGCCGGTCGCCTCCTCGAGCGGCGTCAGAGACGCCAGAAGCAGCGCGGGCATTGCCGCCGCGGTGGCCTCGCGCCCGCTGGAGAGCCGCTGCCCGTCGAGCGCCTCGCCGAACGCCGATTGCACCTGGGCGGGCGCTCGGTCGAAATCCTCGATCAGCACGATATCGCCCCAGAACCGAGCGGATGCGGCGGGCGGATCGGCGCCCTCCTGAGGCTGTTCGTCGTGGGCGGCCCAATCCGCTACCTCTAGGTCCGGCGTCATCTGGATTCGTCGGAATCCGGTGCGCAAGGCCGCGGCCAATGCCTCGATGGCGGCAGTCTCTGTGAGCCCTGCCGTTCCCGCCAGCAGCAGGTGTCCTTCGGCCAACAGTGCGATGAGCAGATCCTCGACGAGCCCCGCCTGGTCGGGGACCTGGCGTTCGATCGCATGCTTCACGGTTGAGAATTCCCGTTGCAAGGAATCCTGTCGGCCCGCGTCATCCTCATCTTCGAGTCGTGCCAAGAGGCTCGGTGCGATCGAGGGGGTGCCTTCGTGCGTCTGGTCATCCGCTGCGGTCATCGTCACCATTGTCCTCGCCGCTGGGTTCGCGGGGGCGGCCGATCCATCCGACGCGACTGGCCCCCTTCTCCTCCCATTGTCGCGAATCTTTTTCCCCTTGGGTATCCAGCAACCATGGGTCTGCGGCGATTCCGGCTGATCGGTCGAGATCGAGTGGGTCCGAGCCGTGCATTGTATTGAAAAGCATTGGAAATGCTTCAGTGCCCTGCTAAGCTCCAACCAGAGTGTCGAGGCGTGGGAGGCTGGCTATGGCGGCACCATACCGCAATGGTTTCACGGCGCTGGCGGCGGCGATGCTCGGCCCGTTGCTGTTGTGGCCGGATCACAGTGGCGGCGGCGGGGGCGGCCCCGACCCTGACTTTCGATCTGCGCGCGAGGCCCTGGTCCGGGAGGTGGAGCGCCAGGTCGTGCGGACCCGTCAGGCGCTCGGCACGGACCGGCTGAAGCCCGCCGTGATCCAGGCCATCGGGGCGGTCCACCGCCACGCCTTCGTGCCGCCAGCCCTGCAGTATCAGGCTTACTACGATGCGCCTTTGCCGATCGGTGAGGGCCAGACGATCTCCCAGCCCTATGTCGTTGCCGTCATGAGCCACCTGCTCGACGTCGAGGCGGGGGCGCGTGTCTTCGAGCTCGGTACCGGCTCGGGCTATCAAGCGGCCGTGCTTGCCGAGATGGGGGTCGAGGTCTACTCCGTCGAGATCGTGCCGGAGCTTGCCGAGCGGGCCGCAAGGACGCTCGCTCGGCTCGGCTACGACCGCGTTCAGGTGCGCGCTGGCGACGGTTATCTCGGCTGGCCGGAGGCGGCGCCCTTTGACGGTATCATCGTCACCGCCGGGGCGGACCATGTCCCGCGACCATTGTTGGAGCAATTGGCCATCGGCGGGCGTCTGGTGATGCCGGTCGGCGACCATGGCCGGGTACAGCAGCTCGTGACGATTGAGAAACGGGCCGACGGCAGTACGCTGCGGCGAGAAATCCTGCCGGTGCGCTTCGTGCCTGTGACCGGCGAGCACGTTCAGTAGCCGAGAACCGACGGCTGGCCCTCCAGGAGGCGTAGTTGGACCGGAAGGACCGCCTCCCCGCCGTCGATGAAGAGGGCCGCGACGTCAGAAAACGACGGCAAACGAAAGAGGGTGGATGACGATGGCGATGATGAACACCGGCAAGGTATTCCTTCACCGTCTCCTGCGCCGCGTCACGAAAGGGTGGGTCGTGGACGTGCCGAGCGAGATGTCCTGCTGTGAATTCGATTGTCACAAGCTCGAGTGCGCGCACGGCGAGTGGGAAACCTGCGAGGCGCGCCTCGCCTGCGAGCAGCGGCTCATGGCGGCCGGCAGCGAGGCGGACGGACGCTGACGGTCAGGGCGACCCGCCGGCGAAGACTTTACGATGGAATTCGCGTAGCGCGTTCGCTCCCTCGCCCTCCGGGAGAGGGCTGGGGTGAGGGAAGGATCAGGGGCGAGACGACATTTCATCGTCCGGGATGGCTCGGCTCGCCCCATGATCGTTAGGCCCATCAATCCCTTGTTAGTGCGGACTCCTCGGCGTCTTGCTCGCGTCGCTGCAGTTCCCACATCGCCGCGTAAACACCGCGGTGCGCGAGGAGCTCCCGGTGTGTCCCCTGCTCGACGATGCGGCCCGCGTCGATGACGAGGATGCGGTCGGCATCGACGATGGTCGACAGGCGGTGGGCGATGACCAGCGTGGTATGGTTGGTCGCGACCTCGGCGAGGGTCAGCTGGATGGCCTGCTCGGTGTGGCTGTCGAGTGACGAGGTCGCCTCGTCGAAGACGAGGATGCGGGGTCGCTTGAGGATGGCTCGAGCGATGGCGACGCGCTGCTTCTCGCCGCCGGAGAGCTTCAGGCCGCGTTCGCCAACGACCGTCTCCCAACCCTGTGGCAGCGATTCGATGAAGGCACGGATATGGGCCATCTCGGCGGCTTGCTCGATCTCGGCGCGGCTGGCGCTGGGGCGTCCGTAGGCCAGGTTGTAGTAGATGCTGTCGTTGAACAGCACGGTATCCTGCGGAACGATGCCGATCGCCGCTCGCAGGCTCTCCTGCGTGACGTCGCGCACATCCTGTCCATCGATGAGGATGCGGCCACCGGTCACGTCATAGAAGCGAAACAGCAGGCGCGACAGCGTCGACTTGCCGGCCCCGCTGTGCCCGACGACCGCGACCTTTGCGCCGGGCTCGACGGTGAAATCGATGCCGTGCAGGATCGCCCGCTCGGGCTGGTAGTAGAAATCGACTCCGGCGAAGCGAATCCGGCCGTCACCGAGGGCCAAGGGCTTGGCCTCGGGGTGGTCGTTGATCTCGGCCGTGCGCTCGAGCAGCTTGAAGACCAGGTCCATGTCCGCGAGCGCGTACTTGATTTGGCGATAGACGATGCCGAGGAAGCCGAGCGGGATGAAGACCTGCAGCAGGAAGGCGTTGACGAGGACCAAATCGCCGACCGTCATCGTCCCTGCCACTACGCCCTGGGCGGCGAAGGCCATGATCGCCGTGACGCCGACGGCGATGATGGCCCCCTGGCCAAAGTTGAGCAGCGACATCGAGGTCTGGCTCTTGACCGCCATCTCCTCCCAGCGCCCGAGGGTTTCGTCGTAGCGCTCGAGTTCCATCCGCTCGTTGCCGAAGTATTTGACCGTCTCGTAGTTGATCAGGCTGTCGAAGGCTTGGGTATTGGCGCGTGAGTCCAGGCGGTTCATTTGGTGGCGGTAGTCCATCCGCCACTCGGTGATGGCGAAGGTGAAGACGGCGTAGATCAGCACGGTCACGAGGGTGACCACGGTGAAGACGAGCTCGTACTTGACCAGCAGGATGGCGGCGACCAGCAGGAGCTCGACGATCACCGGGATGACGCTGAAGACGAGATAGTTCAGGATGGTCGCCACCGAGCGGGTGCCGCGCTCGAGGTCGCGGCTGATCGCGCCGCTTTGACGTTCCAGGTGATAGCGCAGCGACAGCGCGTGCAGATGCGCCAGGACGCGCGTCGAGAGCCGCCGCATCGCGCGATAGCGTACGCGCGCGAAGACCACGTCGCGCAGCTCGGTGAACAGGGCCGAGGTCAGCTTTAGCGCGCCATACCCAAGCAGTAAGCTCAGCGGCAGCACGAGCGCTTGGGCCTCGCTGTCGCCGAGGGCGTCGACGATCCCCTTGAGCGTCAGCGGGACACCGACGTTGGCCAATTTCGCGAGCAGCAGGCAGAGCAGTGCCAGGAGCGCGCGGCCGCGGAACTCCCAAAGGTAGGGCAGCATTCCGCGCAGGTTGTACCAGTCGCGGCGGTCGTTATGAACGCGCTTGCTTGAGGTGAGGGTCTGCATCATGGCGCTTGTCTTTGGCCGATCGCGAGCCTAGCTAGGGGGCGAGCGTCAAAGCTATGTGAAAGCAAAGGAGCCGTCTCATGTCCGAGGCCGCCTTGGAAGGCTCCGGCTGCAGCCTCCACGAGCCCTATGCATTGCAGGTGCTCGGCGATGAGATGGAGCCGGAGTTCCCAGATCGCTGCGTCATCATCGTCGAGCCGACCGACCGGTGCCGAGATGGCATGTATGTCTTCGTCGAAGTCGAGGACGTGCGTTGGCTGCGCCAGTACCGGATCGACGCGGACGGGCAGGAACGCCTGGTGGCGACCAACGCCCTCTACCCCGAGATCCAGCTGACCGGTCTGCAGTGGAAGGTGCTTGGCGTCGTCATCCAGCGCAACGTCCGCCGCCAGGTCAAGCACTATACCTACGAACGGCCGGCCGCTGCGACCACCCAGGTCAATGCCGAGGGGATCACCGATCTGACCCACCGGTGACCAACGAGGCCTCGCCCGAGGGCGACGGTTGGTGGGCGGGATCGGGGTCGGGGTCTGTATCGAGGCCGAGAAGCTGTCGGAATCAGCTTGATCCCGAATCCGATCCCGATCCCGATCCGTTGCGCCGGGTATCGGAGGGGATGCGGAATGGGCGGGGCGATCGGTTAGAGATCGAAGCCGTCCTCGACGGCGGCGAGGACGACGCCGGTCGCCGCGGCCGGATCGGTCGTGATGCGCAGGCAGTGGTCGCGGCCGTCGACGAGGTAGATGTTGCAGCCGGGGAGCGACTGGACGGGTCGGGCGGTCCCCATGTCGTCATCCTCGCAGAGGGTGAAGTGCATGTCGCAGAAGTCGCGACGCAGCCGCGCCAGCGTCCGCTCGCTCAGGCCGTCCGTGTTGAGGACCCGAAGGATTTGCTCGATCCGCGCCAGCGCGATCATGCCTGGCTGGCCTCGAGCGCGGATCCGGCGCGCAGCACTGGTGTGCGTCCGATCGCCTTGGCCAACCACGGCGGCGGTTTGTCGGCGAGCACGCGCTGCAGTGCGGCGATGTGTCCGCGGGCATTGCCGCCGGCCGGGAGGCGAACCGGGTGGATCTCGGCCTTGACCACTTTCGCCGCGGCCGGTGCGCCGATCGAGGTGACGTACAGCACCTGGCAATCGGCGATCAAGCCGGTGCGGTAGGCGTTCTTGTCGCCCGCGGCCTTGGCCTTGGCGTTGTCGACCTCGCGGACGTCGATCAGGCGGTGGCCTTCGCCCCAGACCTGGTAGACGAGGAATCGGCGGCAGGAGCCGAAGTGACCGTCGAGTGACTCCCCGCCGTCCGATGCACAGGCCACGCGGATCGAACTGGCGAGCGTGTCCGACGCCTCGACTTCGACCGGGGGTGGCGGGACGCTTTCGCCACTGGCCTCCCCTTTGAGAAAGGCCAGTGCGGTCCGAAGAAAGGACGCATCCAGGTCGGCGAGCTCGCCATCGGCGGCGGTTCTCAGCTGTTTGACGGTCAGGCCGGCGAGCGCCGTCTCGGTCGGGGGTAGCCCGACGGCGCTGTCGAGGACCTCGAGGAGGCGTTGCGGCTCGGTGTCCGGCAGGGCCCGTGCGGCGAGTGCGATGCGCAGCGCGATGTCCTCGGAGATGGGGGTGTCGGTGCTCATGTCGGGCCCCTCGTGTCAGCCAATGATGGAAATTGGATCCTGGAGTCGGTCAGGTGAACCGCAAAGGCGCCAAGGGACTCAAGGCTGGGCGACACCTGCAAGACCTCTGCGTCCTTTGCGCCGCTGCGGTCCGATTTCTGGTAGCGCGGCGCTCACGCCGGGACGATACAGTCATCCTCCATGCAGGCGTCGAGGCACTGTGGGGCATCGGCGTCGCCCTCGCACTCGGTGCAAGTGCTTTCTTCGATACGATACACGCCTTTGTGGGGACCGATCGATTGGGTCGGGCAGACGGGCTCGCAGTCACCGCAGGCGGTGCAGACTTCGCGCATGATTTGAAGGGCCATAGTGTTGTCTCCTTCTGGTTGGTAACGGGAATTGAAACCGCAGAGACGCGGAAGACGCCGAGTTGGCCGCAGAGAAACCGTCCTTCGTTTGGAATTGGGATCAACCAACGCGGAGTCTGCGTATCGGATCCATCCATGATTCGCGTGGAACTCGCATCTCTTCTGCTGACACTGCGTCGATCGCGGCAGCCTCTCCGTGTGCCTTTGTGTCCTCTGCTTTCTCTGCGGCCCGAGGACCGGACCGCTAAACTCGCTTGAAGCGCAGTGTGGTCGGAAAGTCCGGTGGCGGGCTCAGCGGGTCGATGTACCAGCGGGAGCCATCGGTCAGCGCGACCTCGCCGCCCCATTGCTCGGGGCTGTCGAATTCCACGGAGGCAACAGTCTCCTCCATGTCCTTCTTGGCGACGTAGAAGAGCAGCCCGCCGGCATCGTTGCGGCGGATCATCACGTTCGGCATCGGCTCGTCTCCAGTCTTCGGTTCAAGTCGGTCTTCAGCTCCCGCCCCCCTTGGCGGCTAGCGCGGCGTCAGGGGGCGGGGGAACCGCATCAACGGATCAAGTCGTAGTTGAAGTCCGTGACACCCATCTCACGGGTCTCCTCGTCGAGGCGCTCCAGCACCGCGTTGACCAGGGTCGTCAGGATGTACATCGCGCCCTCGTAGCCGAGCGTCGTCATGCGGTGCAGGTGATGTCGATCGAAGATCGGGAAGCCGATGCGGATCAGCGGGACCTCGAACGCCTTGCCCTTGTGCAGCGTGTCGCGTTGGATGAACTTGCCGTAGGAGTTGCCGATCATGAAGTCAGGCTTGTCCGTGAAAACCAGCGAGCGCATGTGCCACAGGTCGTTGCCCATGTAGACCTTACCGTCGGCGCCGTAGGGGGAGCTGGCCAGTAGGGCCTCGACTTCCTTCCGCCAGCGCTTGTTGGCGTGGTGGCAAAGGACATGGGTCGGTTCGGCGCCGAGCTCGAGCAGGAACTTGACCATACCGAGGACGAAGTCGGCATCGCCCCAGAGCGCGAACTTCTTGCCGTGCAGCCAAGCGTGGCTGTCGGTGATCATGTCCATGAGCCGTCCGCGCTCCTTGGCGAGGGAATCCGGGATCGGCTTGCCGGTCAGCTCCGAGACCTTCATCAGGAACTCGTCGGTCCACTCCAGCCCCATCGGGATCTTGATCGCCGCGGCCGGCTGCTGCCACGTGGTCTGCACGTACTTCTTGGTCTTCGTCAGCTGCCAGGGTTGCAGCAGCAGGGTGTCGATCGCGTTGGGGGCGTCCTTGAGCTCGGCGATGCTCGTGCCGCCGTCGTACATCCGGTACTCGCCGTCTGCCGGGGTGTCGAGCACCTCGGTCGGGTCGCAGAGCAGGCTGTAGTCGACGCCCATCTCCTGCATCATCCGGCGCATCACGCGATAGTTGCCGAGATAGGTCTCGAAACCAGGCACCAAGTTGATCTTGCCGTTGCTGCCGACCTGCTTGTCTTCCATCTCATTGAGGGTGAAATAGCGGATCGTCCCCTCAAACATGTTGTCCCAACCCGTCGTGTGGGAACCGACGAAGCTCGGCGTGTGGGCAAAGGGGATTGGGAAGTCCTGGTCGATGTGGCCTTCGTTGCGCGCGTTGCCGATGAAGGCGTTGAGGTCGTCACCGATGACCTCGGCCATGCAGGTCGTGGAGACCGCGATCATCTCGGGCTTGTAGAGGGCCTTGGCGTTCTTGAGCCCGTCGAACATGTTCTTCTGTCCGCCGAACACGGCTGCGTCCTCGGTCATCGAGTCGGAGACGCAGGCGACCGGCTCCTTGAAGTGGCGGTTGAAGTAGGTCCGGAAGTAGGCAACGCAGCCCTGCGAGCCGTGCACGTAGGGCAGGGTCTTCTCGAACCCGAGCGAGCAAAGCACGGCGCCCAGCGGCTGGCAGGCCTTCGCCGGGTTGACCGTCAGGGCCTCGCGCTGGAAGTTGAGGTCCCGGTACTCCTGGGTCGTCGTCCACTGGAAGACCTCTTCCATCTTCTCGGTCGACGGGCGCTCTTCGAACAGCGCCTGCTTCTCGGCGAAGCTCTTGGCATAGTCCTCCTCACGGAAGAGGGGATAGCAGGGCTTGATGTTGTCGAGTGTCTGGCTCATAGCGGGGCTCCTGCCTCGCCGCTCATTCGCGGACGGAGGCGTGGATAAGGATTGGGGGGCTTGCAGCCGCCAGCTTTCGGTCCCCAGCCATCTGCGAGCATCCTGGCGGCTGGGGGGTTGGTGGCTGGCGGCTTACTTCATCAGGCGCTGGCGGCTGCTGCCGGTGCCTCCGCCGCGGTCGGCTTCAGCCACGGAGCCTGCATTTGCGACCAGCAGGGGTTGTTGATGGTCATATCCATATCGCGGGCGAAGATGGCGAAGCCGTCGTAGCCGTGATAGGGGCCCGAATAGTCCCAGGAGTGCATCTGGCGGAAGGGGATGCCCATCTTCTGGAAGATGTACTTCTCCTTGATCCCAGAGCCGACCAGGTCCGGCTTGACGCGCTTGACGAACTCCTCGAACTCGTAGCCGGTGATATCGTCATAGATCAGCGTTGCGTCGCCCATCTCTTTGATCGTGCGATCGTAGTCATCATTGTGGGCGAACTCGTAGCCGGTCCCGACGACCTCCATGCCGAGGTCCTCGTAGGCGCCGATGACGTGGCGCGGGCGCAGGCCGCCGACATAGAGCATGACCTTCTTGCCCTCGAGACGCGGACGGTACTTGGCGATCACCGCCTCGTATTCCGCCTGATACTTCTCGATGACCCGCTCGGCGTTGGCCTGGATCGTCTCATCGAACTGGGCGGCGATCTTGCGCAGCGACTCGGCGATCTTGGTCGGCCCGAAGAAGTTGTACTCCATCCACGGGATGCTGTACTTCTCCTCCAGGTGTCGGGCAAGGTAGTTCACCGACCGGTAACAGTGGACCAGGTTGAGCTTGACCTTCGGAATCAGCTCCATCTCCGAGACGGTGCCATCACCCGGCATCTGGGCGACGACCCGTAGGCCCATCTCCTCGAGTAGGATGCGCGAGGACCAGATGTCGCCGCCGATGTTGTAGTCGCCGGTGATGCAGACGTCATAGGGTGTCTGCTCGAACGAGCCGTCGGTGTCGCGGTTGTGCAGCACCCAGTCACGAATGGCGTCGTTGGCGATGTGGTGCCCGAGCGACTGGGAGACGCCGCGGAAGCCCTCGCAGCGCACCGGCACGACCGGCTTGTCGAGCTCCTTGCTCTTCTTCTTCGCGACCGCCTCGATGTCGTCGCCGATCAAACCGATCGGACACTCGGACTGCACCGATACGCCCTTGCTCAGTGGGAAAAGGGTCTCGATTTCGCTGATCAGCTTGTCGAGCTTCTTGTCGCCGCCGAAGACGATGTCTTTTTCCTGGAAGTCGGAGGTGAAGTTCATCGTGCCGAAGGTGTTGACCCCGGTCATGCCGACGTAGTAATTGCGGCGCCCGGCCCGCGAGTACTGACCGCAGCCAACCGGACCATGAGAGATATGGACCATGTCCTTGACCGGCCCCCAGACCACGCCGCGCGAGCCGGCATAGGCGCAACCGCGGATCGTCATGACGCCGGGCTGGGACTTGCGGTTCGACGTAATACACTTCTTCGATTGCTCGACCGACGGATCGTTGACCGTCAGATGCTTGGCTCGATCCTTCTGGGCCTTCTCCGGGTAGACTTCCAGGACCTCTTGGATCAGGGTCTGGGCCTCTTCGCGACTCAATGTTGCCATGGTGGCGTTTCCTCATCTCGGCGCCGCGGCCAATCCGCCGACGAGCGCGCGTTAGAGCAAAGGCACCCCTCTTGCTCGATGGGGTGAAAGCTGGCGAATCCCCGCCTGGCCGAACGCCCCGAGACCTGGCCCCGGGACGACGGCAGTCCGCTCGGCGGCGCCCCTATGCGGCCGCGGCCTCGGCCGCCGTCTGGCCGACGATGGCCTCGTTGTCCGGACTCATGATGCCGAACTCGGTCAGCAGGTCCTCGAGCTCGTCCATCGTGCAGGGGGTTGGGATCACGAACTTCTGGTTCTCGATGATCTTCTTGGCCAGGGCACGGTACTCGTCGGCCTGTTTGGCCTGCGGGTCGTACTCGATGACCGTCATGCGGCGGATCTCGGCGTGCTGCACGACGTTGTCGCGCGGCACGAAGTGGATCATTTGCGTACCCAGCTTCGCCGCCAGGGCCTCGATCAGCTCGTCCTCGCGGTCGGTGTTGCGGCTGTTGCAGATGAGGCCGGCGAGGCGCACGCCGCCGGAGCTGGCATACTTGACGATGCCCTTGGAGATGTTGTTCGCCGCGTACATGGCCATCATCTCGCCGGAGACGACGATGTAGATCTCCTGGGCCTTGTTCTCGCGAATCGGCATCGCAAAGCCACCGCAGACGACATCGCCTAGGACGTCATAGAAGACGAAGTCGAGATCCTCCTCGTAGGCGCCCTCTTCCTCGAGGAAGTTGATCGCCGTGATGACCCCACGACCCGCGCAACCGACCCCGGGCTCCGGGCCGCCAGACTCGACGCACTTGACGTTGCCGAAGCCCACGGACATGACGTCTTCAAGCTCCAGGTCCTCGACGCTGCCGGCCTCGGCCGCCAGCTCCATGACGGAGTTCTGGGCCTTGGCGTGCAGCATCAGACGAGTCGAGTCGGCCTTGGGGTCGCAGCCGACGATCATGACCTTCTTGCCGGCCTCGGCCAGGCCGGCGACCAGATTCTGCGTGGTCGTGGACTTGCCGATGCCGCCCTTGCCGTAAATGGCGCATTGACGTAGTGCCATGGGATGCTCCTCTCTCGTGCTGGCCGTTATGGCCGTTTGAAGAATCGTGCTCACGAAGGAGTAAGCAATGTTGATGCCATGTTCTGTCGGCAGAGAAAGGGATTGTTTTTCAGTGCCCTATGGCCCTCCTCCGGAAGGGGTAGGCTGGTGGCAAAGCCGACAAAGGCCTGTCGGCTGTATGAGGCACGACAGGGATTAGGCGCCGAGGGGGGGATGGGGGACTGGTCGCAGTTTGGGTCTGCCGGAGACACGGCGATGTGATGTTTGTGTGACGCTGGGGTTTCGATCGGGTACGCAATGGGGCATGATGCTGGATCGGATCCAACTCCGCGACCGAGGCCGCGACCGGATGAGCCGGAATCCTCCTCGCCCTGCGCCCCAGCCCCCTCCACTGCCGTCCCTGCCGGCGAGCGCGCGGCTTCCGCTGAATCGCTGCAATCTGCCCCCTGTCATCCTCGGCAGTCTGACCTTCCAGGCCCATCCCGTCGCCCTCGAGATCGACGGCGTCAATGCCTTTCACGCGCGGCTCTTCGCAGGACTCGATGGGGTGCGGGGGCACGCCGAGCGGGCGCGCTACTTCACCGACTATATGAGTGCGCACTTCTGCCTCGAGAATCTCGAGGAGGCCGGGCTCACGCCGGGGCGGCGGAAGAAGAAGCGCGCCAACGCCAACTACCTGCGCCTCGTACGCGGCTGGTCGTTCGACTCCGATGGCCGCGAGGGGGCGGTGCTCAAGTACTGGGTCGAGACTCGCTTCGGACTACTCGCGCGCCATCACGGCGGCTGTCTCGCAGATCCTGGGAGCGCCGCCTACCAGCGCTATCTCGTCGCCGGCGTGAAAGGGCTCTATGCGACCAACGCGCTTGAGGCCCAGCTCGATCTACTCTACGCCTACTGCCAATACGAGCTGGGGCGCCAGAACCGCCAGCAGACGCATCTCACCCTGTATCGCGGCATCAACCGAATCGACGAGCACGAAGTGCTCGCGCGCGGCCCAAGGGGCCGCTATCGGGTCTTGCTCAACAACCTCAATTCCTTCACCAGCGAGCGCGAGCGGGCCGACGAGTTCGGCGACTACATCCTCGTCGCCCGAGTGCCGCTCGCCAAGGTCTTCTTCTACAACCGGCTCCTGCCGGGGCTGCTCAAGGGCGAGGACGAATACGTCCTCATCGGCGGCGTCTACGAGGTCGGCATCAGCACCTTCTGAACGGGTATGCGAGATCGGCGATTTGGCGTTGCCCTCTCTGAGGGCCCGATGTATCAGCGCGGCCGTCCCAGAATCCCCTCCTCCTGACGCCCGATCTCCTCGAGCTCCTGGCGCAGCGCGACGCCGCGCCCGACCGAGATGCGCTGCCCATTGAGCGAGTCCAGGATGGCGCTGCGGCGCATGCGCAGCTCGCGCAGACGCAGGCGATCCTCGTAACCGACCGATTTGCCAAGCTGAGCGCGTCCGGATTCGGTGCGGGCCTGCACGCGCATGGCCCGTTCCGCGAGCAGGCGCTGATACGCTTGCCACTCGTCGTCCGTTAGCCCGCCTCGCCCGCTGAGCGTGTAAGTAGAGCTGTCGATCTCGCGGCTGTCGCGCGCGGCGTCACATTGGTGGTCCCGGTAAACGATTTGTCCCTGCGCGTCCTCGCACTTATAGATGGGCGCCGCCTGCGGCGCGGTCGCCAGCACGGCAAGGAAACAGATCAGGCTCGCGTTCCTGAGCATCGCAGTCTCTCCCTTGATTTGCAGATCCGCTTCACAGGGTAACCGATCGGGGCCGTCCTGCCGCCCGGCGGAGCCGCATCACGTGCGCGTTTTGTGCGCTAGTAGTCTGTTTGCGCTCACGCCCTCCCAATGGGCGTCGCCGAACGGCGCCTCCCGCCACAGACGACTTATACCCAGGCGCTGTTCGTAGCCTGTGGACAAGTCTGTTGGCAAACCGCCCAAGGGATTGACTGGGATGCGAGGTTCGTCGGATTGACCAAGAACGAGCCAGTCGGCGAAGCGCTGTCTCTATGGCCTTGCGCGAGCGGGTAAGATGTTGTTTTTAAGTATTTTTACGTCTCCGTGCTTGCGCCGTCGGCGGGGCGCTTCAGGCACAGCATGTTGATCGGCCCGGTCGTCCCCAGCCTCTGTCGATACCTTGTGGACAAGTGTGTGGGGAATGCGGCTAAGGCGTTGAGCCGCTAGCGATCGGTATCAGAATGGTCAAAATTTGGTCACGCCGGTATCGCCGTGCAGCCGGGCCTGTCTCGATCCCCACACGAACCGCCTATGCGGTCTGTCGTATTGGCGACAGGGATGCCCCCTGTCGATCATCTGTTCTAGAAAAAACAATCTCTTGGTGTGCCGATAAGGAGCAGGCATGGAGTGTGCTTGGTGGGATGCAAGCGCATATCGACGAGCGCGGCAATCTTAGGCGTTGCGCGCGCTCGCCGAAGCGACGGCACGCCCCTCCTCTTTAGAAAGAGGGCGCGAATCGATCGAGCGGGGCGCGCCGTCCCGAGCCGAGCTGGAGATCGCAAGATGACATCGGACATTCCACGTCAAGAGCAAACCGGAGCCTGCCGGGCGCGTGGCTGCGGCGAGCGCGCCGATGCCCTCGCGCACCTACCCGAGCCGATTCGGCGGCGGGTGCACAATCACCCCTGCTTCTCCGAAGAGGCACACCAGCACTACGCGCGGATGCACGTTGCGGTGGCACCTGCCTGCAACATTCAGTGCCACTATTGCAACCGTAAGTATGACTGCTCGAACGAGTCACGGCCGGGGGTCGTTTCGGAACTACTCACGCCCGAACAGGCGGTGCAGAAGGCGTTGGCGGTGGCGGCGCACATCCCGCAGCTCAGCGTGCTCGGCATTGCCGGCCCGGGCGATCCGCTGGCCAATCCGGAGCGCACGCTGGCGACCTTCCGCGGGTTGGCCGAGAAGGCCCCCGACATCAAATTGTGTCTGTCCACCAATGGCCTGGCGCTGCCCGATCTCGTCGAGGAGATCTGCGCCCACAACATCGACCACGTCACCATCACGATCAACTGCCTGGACCCGGACGTCGGCGCTCAGATCTACCCCTGGATCTTCTGGAAGAACCGCCGTATCCGCGGGCGCCGTGCCGCCGAGATCCTCATCGATCAGCAGCAACGCGGCCTCGAAGCCTTGGTCGCCCGGGGTGTGTTGGTCAAGGTGAATTCGGTTCTCATCCCTGGCGTCAACGACTCGCACCTCGAAGAGGTGAGTCGCGTGGTCAAGGCCAAGGGCGCCTTCCTGCACAACGTCATGCCGCTGATCTCCGATCCGAGTCACGGCACCTTTTACGGGCTCATGGGCCAGCGCGGGCCGACTGCGCAGGAGCTTCAGTCCCTGCAGGACGCCTGCGCGGGCGACATGCGCATGATGCGTCATTGCCGTCAGTGCCGCGCCGATGCGGTCGGGATGCTGGGCGAGGATCGCAGCGCGGAGTTCACGCTCGAGCGCATTGCCGCGATGGAGATCGACCACGCCGCGGCGCTGGAACGGCGCCGCCGGGTGCAGGCCGAGATCGAGGCGCGCCGGCGCGCGGAGCGAGCACCGAGGGGCG
>JGI12048J13642_10781431_pt1 | contig 14414 bp, 12 predicted proteins | sample ElkSlonscriptome_16_FD_13642 | JGI IMG/M metagenome (IMG submission 13642)
CGAAAACGAGAAAAACGTGAAAGCGACAAGGCTAGTTAACGATTTCATTTTTGTTCCTCGACAATGGTGATCTTAAAACGGTTCGGTTTTTCCGCAGATCGATCAAGGGAGATGGTTGCGGTTTGATTCTCGATCTTGTAGGAAAACGGTCTCCCTGTCATCGGATCGTCTGGGATCGGAACGAGCTTGATCTCGCCAAGCGACTCGGGAAGTTTTGCATTGTTTTCAGCTGAATACATTCGGATCGCTTCGATGACTCGCAGCAGTGCGATCTTTGTTTCAAGTTGTACTTTGCGATGGAGAACCTGTTCAACGCTCATACTAAAATCGAAAGGACTGAGCAGCGACAGCGGATCGGATGCAGCGGGTTGAAGTTCATTCAACCGTCTGATCGCCTCGGGATAAGACAAGAACGTCAACGGATAGCGTTCTTCAAGTTGTCGTTGAAATTGACGATACTCGTACATCAGAATAACTCGAGACACCGGCATCGACTCCACTTGTTCCAGATCGTAGCCTTCATCGAGCATGCTTCGTTTCGCTACGGGATAGACTTTCATTGTCAGCATTTCAAGTGGCATCAATTTTCTACTGGAGACACCCGCCAATTCACGGTTTGCGGCTTCCCAAATTTCTAACAGCTGCTCGTTCCAGTAGTTGGAATTGAAGTTATCGGAATGAATATTCTCAAAAGCCGAAAAAGAGCGTTCAAGAATTATTTGGTTCATTCCAAAACCGGTTCGGTAGTCAATGAACGGGTCGGGAAGAGCCGTGAGTGCCCAATACAAGTTGGGTGAACTCGGTTGCTGAACCCATGTGTATAGTTGGGACACGTGCTCCTTGGCTGTGAGAGAGCCAACCACCGGATGCGTCAGCGTTTGGCCTGCGGCAATGTTTCGCGATAGACCAAAACCCGACTGTAGAGCAGTCAACGATGCATCATAGTCGCCCAAAGATAGGCTGTACCGGGTCTTCAACGCCAGTACTTTTGTAAATGCAAACGTTCGCTGAACTTCCGGTAGCAGGATAGAATAATACGGTGCATTCACCTGCGAGATTTGCCAATCACAAGTGTCGGCATAGGAGGCTCGCTCCAGCAATGCAAATATTCCTTGATGTGCAACCACTTTCAAGACAACCTCGTTGTTTTGGAGTTCGCCGAGTGGTGCGGAAAGCAATTCAGGGTGCTCAAACCAAAACTCGTTGTCATGCGACGTACTCTGTCGTTCTGCGAAGACCTTGGCATAGAAGACTGCGGCATTGCCAGGGAATTGTTTCTCTAATGAAGGAAGCAACCGGTACTTCAGAGGAGGTGTCGGTGCGGCTTGCGGGTGAAGCGTTAGCGTGACGGTTTCCGGTTCATCATTCCCCTCTGCTTCGGAAATACCTACCAGCCCAGATAACTGGAGTAAAAACGTCACGACGAAGGTCGTCGTGACCTTAAAGAATGTTTGCGAAGTCATCATAAGGTGTGCTCCTCAACGTGATCGATCGTGCCACTCGACAGTAGTGCTCGTTGCCACTGAGCATTGGTTCGATTGGAATTAGAATCGGTTGTCATCGGTTGCTTCAACCTGACCGATTCCGCACCCAAACGTTTTGATGGATGTCTAAATCCGAGTGCACCAAGAGTTCCGTCATTCGAATGGAGAAATCTATCAGCAGCATAGGCGGATGTCTCGGCAACACTTTCATTCAACGCTACCGTCGATGTTTCTATTTCGGTTTCGCTCGTCATCGCGATTTCATTTGCAGGCATACTGAGGGCGTCTTCGTTGGAAGACGAAAAAAGGATCATCCCGATCCACATCGCTGCTGCTCCTGCAACCATCCCTGCAAAGACTTTTAGCATGCTTGTGGGCTGAGAGCGCTCAGTCATCGCCGCTTCGTAGCCCGTACGGTAGAATGATTGGGCGATCCATTGGTCAGGATCGAAACCACAATGCGGCCTCAATTGTGTAAGCGTTTTTTCGATCGCCCTTAGATCATCAGGTAGATCGTTCATTCTTTCTCCAATTCGTTATTGACCTTTAATTGCATTCGCAGCAATGTGAGACCCTCTTGGTATTTGCGTGACGCGGTTCGCGATGACGTTCCTACTAAGTCACCAATTTGATCAAACGTTAAGCCTCCCCAAATCCTGGCGACGATCACTTCGCGGAACTCCACCGGTTGCGACTTGAGAGCCTTGCTTAGCATTTCGATTTCAAGCGAGTTCTCTGGCGACGCTTCGAACCACGGTTGCCTTGTCTCCGCCGCGATTTGTTCATGTCGATTGCGTCGAGACTCCGAGCGGACTGAGTTGATTGCATTACGGCGGATGACCTGGTAGAGCCATGCGGCAACGTTCTCAGGCGACTGCGGCATCTGAAACAATTTCATGAGTGAATCCTGAACCACATCCTCCGCGTTTCGACATCGTTGTCGCGCAAACAACACCAACCCCGGCATCAAGCGGCGAAGCGTGTCGAAATCGTGATGGGATAATGGACCGTTCATGGATTATGTGGATTTACTAACAAGACACCGGCCAAGAGTATTCCAGACAGAGAAAAACGAAAATTGCGGAAAAATTGGAACGACTCGCTGATCGCCACCAACTTTCCCCTCCTCAAACGCAGAGGTCGTGAGGCTTTTAGGTGCTTGTTCCCAGGCTCCCGCCTGGGGACACGATTGCTGGGAGGCTCCCGCCTCTCGAGCAGGATAAGGAGGCGGGAGCCTCCCACCATCGCGTTACAAGGCAGGAGCCTTGTAACGAGTTGCTACGCAACAACTTCAGAGCCGCACGACCTCTTCGCCGGGAGGGTAAAGAATGTTGATCTAACGGATTCTAACCCCGACTTTGCGGTGATTTCGAAACGGAGGCGGTTTATGGTAAGCTATTTGCTTCATCCTCGAATCGCAAAAACGATGCGCACAAACTTCACTCTTCAACAGCAGGAATCGGATACGTGAAAAAATCGATTGGTATTTTAACGAGCGGTGGTGATTGTCCGGGCCTGAATGCGGCGATTCGGGGAGTCGGCAAGGCGGCGATCGATGAGTTCGACATGGCCGTTATCGGATTTCGCGATGGTTTTCGAGGGCTGACCCAAGATCGGATTTTGCGCATTGATGGGGAGCAGCTAGCTGGGATATTGACCGATGGCGGAACGATTCTCGGAACCAGCCGCGATAAGCCTCACAAAATGCCAATCGGCGATCGCACCGAAGACATGACGCAGGCTGCCGTCGACACCTACCGAAAGCACGGGCTTGACGCCGTTGTTTGCATCGGAGGGGGCGGCACTCAAAAAAATGCAATGCGAATGGCCGACGCCGGACTAAATGTAATCACCCTACCCAAAACGATCGACAACGACATCTTTGGTACCGATGTGTCGTTCGGCTTTGACACAGCGTTGGAAATCGTCACCGAAGCGATCGACCGTTTGCATTCGACCGCCACAAGCCATCATCGCATCATTGTGGTCGAAACAATGGGACATCGCGCCGGATGGTTGGCACTCGGCGCTGGCATCGCTGGCGGAGCCGATGCGATTCTCATTCCTGAAATCCCGTACTCGATCGAATCAGTCGCGGGGGCGATCAAAGAACGTGCACGCCGAGGGCGTCGATTTAGCATCGTAGCGGTTGCCGAAGGCGCGATGACGGCAACCGAATCGAAAAAGATCGAAGAATTGGCTCGCCAAAAACGTGAGGCGGACTCGAAGAAGGAACGCAAGCAAGCGTCGGAGGAATTGGCCGAGTTCCATGAGAATCACGTCGGCAACACACTCAAGCTTACGAAACGCTTGGAAGAACTCACCGGCATTGAATCGCGCTTGACGATTCTCGGCCACTTGCAACGGGGAGGCACACCATCGGCAACCGACCGTATCTTGGCGACTCGGCTCGGTGCGTCTTGTGCAGAACTCCTTCAAAACAAAACCTATGGCGTGATGGTTGCCGCCCGCGGCGACGGATTCGAAGCGTTACCGCTATCCGATGTCGCAGGCAAGAAAAAACTGGTGACGGACGATCACCCATGGGTACGAGCCGCCGAACTCACCGGCGTTTGCCTAGGCCGCCCGTAGGCAACTTAGGCTTCCGATGCCGGGACTCTCGTTAATTGCCTCTGCCTACAAGCAACCCACAAAACAATCGGCTTATTCTTCGCCGTTCAATTCACGCAGACGGATGTTTTTGAACTCGGCCCACATCGGTTTGCCGGCATGAAGTTGCAGCCCGATTTTGCCTTCCGAGCGTGCCAATTCAGGGTGCTTGTCCGTGAAGTCTAAAACCAACTTTCCATTCAAGTAGTGTTGAATGCGGTTGCCCTTGGCAATGATTGTCACCTCGTTCCACTGATCGAGCTTCATCAATTCTTTGAAAGCAGGTTTGCTGATCAATGAGTCATCGAGCACTTTCTTTCCGTTCGCTGTCCAAACGGCTTTTTCACCGACCAAACAAATTCGGCCTCGCTTGCCTTTCTCATCATAGATAAAGCTCGGGACGTTTGGAAACTTCTCTTCGTTGCGAATTTCGTGTTGGTAACCTTTCATCGACCATGGGTTTTTGCTGTTAAGCTGTTCAGATCGATACATGATCCCCGAATTATTCGTTGCATTACAGCGGAAAGAGAGGTTCAATTCAAAGTCTTTGACATCGCCACCTTGCCAAATCAAGAACGTGTTTCCTGTTGCCGGGTTTTCGGAAGTCGTTTCGCCGTGGATGACGCCGTCAACCACCGACCACAGTCGAGGGTCACCGTCCCAGCCATCCAAATTCTCGCCATTAAAAAGAGTCTTAAAGTCGGCGGAATCAGCCGCTGCGGGCTTCCACACATCCTCGGCGAATAGGTGGGTGACAAACGATCCTAGTAGCAGAGCAAGTGAAATGCGTAACATGATGCAGACTCCGACATGTTTGAAGGTGTGATTGGGAACCGGTAAGTAGCCAAGATTATGACTGCTCGGATCTGAATAATCAACAAGCCCTTGCCGAGTTTCACCTGCCAACTTCAAATTTTGAGAAGCGATTTTGACCAGCCGAGGTTATCGCCCGAACGGCTCCGACACTTGGTAACTCCATCGGCTCGTGCCTTGATCTGCAATCACCTTCGGTTTGATTGTCACGAAGTTCGCGTCATGTTCGAGCCTCGCATCATCGCCGGGTGTGATGATCAGTGACGGATGTTGCTCGTAGCGACTACCCAAAACGTTTGGCGTTGCTTTGCAGCGACATGCCAATTCGAACTTCAACGCTGGCTTGCCCGAAGTGGCGACTTCGTGAACACTAAGACTCCAATGACTCGTCCCGGCACTTCCGACACCGAGCAGGGCATCGCCAAAGGGCAGGGCTTCGAGCGACAATTGCTGGATCGGCGGCGAGCAGGGCCAATCGAGGCGATCATCGTCTTCGACGCTGGCCATTCGCGGCGTTTCCGCTAATATGCCGAAATGGTGTCGGTAACGGTCTTGATGCCAACGGAAGCAAACCTGAATCGATCCATCTTGCAACGCAAGAGTCAAATCAGGAGGCGATGAAGTCACGCATCGCCTCCGTTCGCGTCGCCCAGCTTAGCGAATTCGGCCAATAGTTTCAGTCCCACTGCTTGACTTTTTTCGGGATGAAATTGGGTCGCAAAAAGGTTGTCGCGGCTGACCATCGCACAGAACGGACCGCCGTAATCACACTCCAACGCAATCACGGACGGATCGGTTGGACGAACGTAGTAGGAATGCACAAAGTAGAAGTGTGTATCGTCGTTCAAGTCATTGATGATTCGACAAGACTTTCGGGCGGAAACTGTATTCCATCCCATATGCGGCACCTTGACTTTGTCTGGCAAATCGAAGCGGACAACGTCGCCTTTGAATACCCCCAGTCCCTCGTGCTCACCGTGCTCAAATCCTCGTTCAAAAAGCAATTGCAAACCAAGACAAATCCCCAAGAAAGGGCGTCCCGATGCGATAAAATCGAGGATTGGTTTAGCCAAATCGCGGCGATTGATTTCAGCCATCGCATCGCCAAACGCACCAACGCCTGGCAATATCAACTGGGAAGCATTTGCGATTTGATTCGGATCCGAGCTAATGGTTGCCGAACCTCCAACCCGCTCGATCCCTTTTTGGACGCTACGGAGATTCCCCATTTGGTAATCAACGATGGTGATCATAAGCAGTTCAAGGGCAAATCGATTCAGGAAGAGACAGTCGGAAGGAAACGATTCCTGGACGATATCGCGAAAGTACGTTCTTGGCAAGATGGAGACAAGACTCGGCAAGACTGGGGAATTTCAGCGTCTCGAAGAGACGCTGCTACTGGCGATATCGACCACTTCGGGAGTATCACGACCCGCTCGCCGACGAGCCCATTGTTTCAACTCAAACTGGGTTGCCCACGCGGCATGACAGACTTTTGCCCACAAGCGAGGTGCGACGATCCGGTATTCGAGTAACCGCGTCGGAGTGGCTCCGAGCATCTTTTTGTAGGTTTCATCGCCACGCAAAAACTCAACGCCCTTCATGTGATGCTGGTGAGCATACTTCAATGTCTCGGTCATCAAAATCCGGCCAGGCTCTAGCTTCGCGACATCGATGTCATAGCCAGTACTGTAGACGTAAAGGCATCCATCGTCGCCTCGATAATTCAGCGCGTTGCCGATGGTTTTCCCATCCTTAAAAATCGCGATCAAATACAGGCGGTCTCGGTCGAGCCAATGATTGGCAACTTGATGGATAAAGCTCCGCATTTTCGGATCCGCGTAGCTGCCAGGTTCTCCGACCGCGTTCCAGCGACGTTGATGTAGATCAATCAAACCATCGATGAGTTTGGCCACTTCGTCGTGATTTGATGCAACGACTAGCTCCATGCCATCAGTGTTTTCGACGCGAGTTTCCAAGGAGTGATGTTTGCGGCGTGTTCGGCGACTAAGCGTTTGCAGCCAATCGTCCCAGCTGGCCTGACATTCGAAACGCCAAGTGTGCATCCGACTCTGAGCGTGAACGATCGCTCCGACCTTTCCCAGTTCGGCGGCAAACGCATGCATAACATCATCATCTTCGCTAATGCCGTCCATCTCAATCACGTCCCAATCGTTGTTCGATTCATGAACTTGGTCGATTAGGAAGTCTGCCATTGCCTTGGCGATCGTTTTTGCATGTTCAGCCTTAGCGATCACAGAAACGAAATCACTGCAAACGTTGTTGTTCCCGAACGAGCACAAAACCCGAGATGCACCTGATTTGCGATAGAGTGGCAACAGGCCACAAATCTGCTGCGACGAGTCTCGGGCGATTAGGATGTATGGTTCTTGTCCATTGGAAAAGGTCTCCCACCATGTTGCCAACCAAGCGGGTTCCCGAAACGGGACACCATCGGCAAGCGAATTCCAAAGCTCGCATGATGAATCATCAGCCGACAAGAGGGTCGCCAATTTATCGGTCCGTTCAATCGAAAACATAGAGGGTCCAGTGGGGCGCAGGTTTTTTGGGGGGGGTGATCTTGGCGGACGAAAGTCTTGACGACTTCCGCTACGGTTTTTATGCAATACGTAGAAACCTTAGCTTTTCCAGAGAAGCCCTCGCAGCACGAATCATTGCTTTCGCATACAATGTACGTTTGCAAAGTAACCGCCACTGTTACAATCCGACTTTTTGCTACAATCCCCGGTACTCATGTCTTCTGTTTCTGAAAACGCAAATCGGTTAATCAAGAAACTCCGTCCATTCGGTCGGGTCGTGATCGCATTTTCGGGTGGCGTCGATAGCAGCGTCGTTGCGGCTGCCGCTGCGGTCGCTCGTCTTGATTCGGCAATCGCGGTGACGGGCAATTCGGCCAGTGTCCCCGAGTGGCAGATCGATTGGGCAAAGCGGATCGCAAATCAAATCGGAATCAAGCACCAAATTGTTGACACTCACGAGGGAGAACTCGCTCAATATGTCCGCAACGATTCCAAACGATGTTACTATTGCAAACAAACTCTCTACCGAACATTGGCATGTTTGGCCGCTCGATACGACGGAGCGGTCATCGTTAGCGGCACCAACGCGGAGGACCTTGGCGATTATCGTCCTGGCATCGAAGCCGGCATTCTGGCCTCGGTCAAAACGCCGCTCGCCGATCTCGGTTTCGGCAAACAGGACGTGCGGGACCTGGCTCACTATTTCAAACTTGACAATGCCGAACTACCTGCTTCGCCTTGCCTAGCAAGTCGAATTGCTTATGGAGTGAAAGTCACCCCGGAACGTCTTGATCGCATCGAACGAGCAGAAGCTTGGCTACGAAGTCACGGCTTTCGTGACCTTCGTGTGCGTCTTCATGCCGACGAATTGGCTCGCGTTGAATTATTGCCCGACGAGCAATTCCGTTTACTCGAAAACGGACTGGCGGAGCAAATGAACCAAGTCTTTCGCTCTCTGGGGTTTCAGTTTGTTACGGTTGATGTCGAAGGTTTACGATCAGGAAGTATGAACCAAACACTAGTCAACATCGATCTTGGTTGTCGGTCGACGCCCTCATCGACGGGAGCGGTGCGTTGATACAAGACGACTCTGATCTAAGCGATCCATTGGCGGATCGTCCCGAAGCGAACGACTCTGCACCGCAGCGAAATAAAGGCAACGTCTCCTCGTCTCAGTTGATGGGATCACGTTTGGGGAATTATCAAATTTTGCGTAAACTTGGCCGCGGTGGGATGGCGGATGTCTACGCGGCACGAGATCTAATTCTCGGACGTGAAGTCGCAATTAAAGTCCTACGAAGCGATTTCGCCAGCGACGAAACGTATGTCAATCGATTTCGCCGAGAAGCAAAGGCGGCGGCCACGCTAAACCACCCCAACATTGTCCAAATTTATGAAGTTGGTAATGTTGATTCGTTTCATTACATCGCTCAAGAGTTGATCGATGGTGACAATTTACGGCAAGTGATTAGTCGGTGCGGGGCCGTGACAGCGGACGAGGCGCTTGAGGTCTTGGTGGGTGTCGGATCCGCTTTGGAAGTTGCCGCCGAAGCTCGAATCACGCACCGCGATATCAAACCCGAAAACATCATGCGGTCGAGTCGGGGGATCATTAAGGTCGCCGACTTTGGATTGGCTCGAGTCGCAACGGACTCCGTTGACGCCACCCGCAGCGACCTAACGCAAATTGGCTTGACGCTCGGCACGCCGCGGTACATGAGTCCCGAACAAATCCAAGGGCATGCCGTCGACGTGCGCAGCGATTTATATTCGCTCGGCATTTCGATGTACCATTTGATCGCTGGCCGTCCACCGTTCGAAGCCGAGGACCCGCTGGCTTTGGCGGTTATGCATTTACACGAGCTTCCGACTCCCTTGGATATTGCCCGTGGATCAAGCGATGTTCCCGAATGGCTGGTCGCAATCGTGGCTAAGCTGATTCGCAAACGCCCAGAGGATCGCTTTCAATCGCCAGCCGACGTGCTCGCGGCAATTCGTTCTCAAACGATCTTCGGCGGCACCTCGAATGCAACGATCGGAACCGCTGCCGCCACGGTTCGGTTACAACGAATCGTTGATGAATCACGACTTCGAAATCGACGATCGGTACTCAAGTGGATTTGGGCTGTCGTGGCCGCAATCATCGGCATCATCGTGACTGCCGCCGCGATGCTTTCGCAGCCCGCAAAAAGTGTCACGCAAATCCTTCGCCCTGACCAAGTTCCGCGGGCAACGAGCGTTGAAGAACAATACTTGATCGCGGTCGTTCGGAACGACGAAGCAGGATGGTCCGCGGTGTCTGAATATTTTCCACCCACCGAAAACCAATCCCTGAATATTGGCTATTATGCGAAGAGCCAGTTACAGATGGCTAGGCAAATGCAAAGCGAGAACCAATGGCGCGCGGCCGACGAGGTGCTGCGGCGACTATCGGTCGACCCCAAGATTGATCGACTCTATCGCACTTTAGCATTGCTTCGTCGCTGCGAGGTGCTCAAGCAGATTAACCGCCCAGAGGTGCTCAATGAGACTCAACTTCAATTGCAAGCCGCCTACCAAGAATTGCATCAAACGAACCCCGATGCCGCCATCGTTTTCGATCGAGTCGTTTCTGAAAAAACGCGTTCTCAGTTGGGATTGACGCTATAGCCTGTGCAATGTCGCTCCGCTCTCCGAGCGGATAGCGCCTACTGATTAGATCGGTCCATTTTTTTGCTCCCGCTGCTGAAAACGCAATCCGCTCGGAGAGCGGAGCGACAATCACCGACTCGGTATCAGCTATCCCCGTCGCTTAGAACCGCCATAAACGCTTTTTGACTGATCTCAACGTTGCCGATCGCCTTCATTCGCTTTTTGCCCTCTTTCTGCTTCTGCAGTAGCTTTCGCTTTCGCGTGATATCACCGCCGTAGCATTTTGCGGTCACGTTCTTCCGCATCGCTGGGACCGTCTCTCGGGCAATCACCCGGCTGCCGATCGCTGCTTGGACGGCAACTTCAAACATGTGCCGCTCGATCTCGGCTTTCAATTTCTTTGCGACCGCTCGACCACGACGATCCGCATCGGCTTTGTGGCAAACGATACTCAGCGCATCGACTCGATTTCCGTTGACCATGATGTCCAAACGGCATAAATCCGCTGGCTCGTAGCCAACCATCTCGTAATCGAGTGTCCCGTAGCCTCGCGTGCAACTTTTAATCTTGTCGTGCAAATCGTAAACGACTTCCGCTAACGGAATGTTGTAAACCAACATCGCTCGCCCCGCACCGATGTACTCTTGCGTCTTCAGAAGTCCTCGACGTTCTTGACATAATTGGATCACCGATCCGATGTATTCATCAGGAACGACAATACTGCATTTAACAATCGGTTGGCGAAACTCTTCAATGTCGCCTGGATCGGGAACGTCTTGCGGTTTGTGAATCGTCAGAACTTGGTTGCGTTTGGTCACGACTTCGTACGTCACGTTCGGAGCGGTTTGCACCAAGTCGATGTCGGATTCATTCTCCAATCGCTGCTGAATGATCTCCATATGCAGCAGCCCCAAGAAACCACAACGGAAACCAAATCCGAGTGCATCACTCGTTTCCGGTTCGAATTCGAAGCTGGGGTCATTAATCGACAGCCGCTCGAGGGCGTCACGAAGTTCCGTAAAATCTTGACCGTCGCTCGGGAATAAACCGCAGTAAACCATTCGTTTGGGCAACGCATAACCTGGCAAAGCCGGTGCGGGTTTATCGCCTGGAATGCTAACCGTATCCCCAATGTGAACCTCGCTAAGACTTTTGATGTTGCAAATCAAATAGCCCACTTGCCCTGCCTTCAATTCATCACAGGGCACGCGTTGTGGTGAGAAGCGGCCTAATTCAATCACCTCGTGAACCGATCCCGCTTTTAGGAAGCGAATCTTTTGGCCCTTTCGCACGGTTCCGTTCATGATCCGCACATAGGTGATCGCACCACGGAAATCGTCGTAGTTGGAATCAAAGACCATCGCTTGCAGCGTGGCTTGGGCGTCACCCGATGGCGGTGGGATGTGCTCGATGATCGCATCAAGCAAATGGGGTACCCCTTCGCCAGTCTTGGCACTCACACGGACGCATTCATCCGGGTCGGTGCCAAGCGAATTCATCATTTCTTCGGCAACTTCGTCCGGCCTAGCATGGGTCAAATCGATTTTGTTGATCACCGGAATGATTTTCAGGTCGTGCTCCATCGCCGCAAAGGCATTGGCAACCGTTTGAGCTTCGACGCCTTGAAACGCATCCACCAAGAGTAGAACGCCTTCGCAACAAGCCAGCGACCGAGAAACCTCGTAATGGAAGTCAACGTGTCCAGGCGTATCGATTAGGTTTAGCTCGTAATCTTTACCCTTGCGGTTGAATCGCATCGAAACCGCGTGCGCTTTGATCGTGATCCCTCGCGACCGCTCCAGTTCCAAATCATCGAGCAATTGTTCTTTCATTTGTCGCAGAGTCACCGTTTCGGTAAACTCCAACAATCGGTCGGCCAACGTGCTTTTGCCGTGGTCGATGTGGGCGATGATGGCAAAGTTGCGGATGTTCGATACTATTTTGTTTGCTGACATTTTGTTTCTTGTGAGGATAACCGAAAAGCTTATTTCGACATCTCTGATTTTCGCCCAGGTGTCACGATAAAGTCCTTCGCGGTCCAAGGCACCGCTCAGGTCGCGTTAAGGGGGCGAATTGCCTCCTGGATTTGAAGGCATTATGGTGTGATGGGCAACAAGCGTTTGCCTGTCGTTTGAAGGTAGCAGTAAGAGTATAGAATCAGCGTGGAACGACCACAATATTGTCAATGGTCACCTCTCGCCCGGGGCGTCGATTTAATGAGTGGCGTTATTGTCGTAGCGGAAGTCGTCAAGACTTTCGGTTTCCAGTGTGGACGAAACTCTTGACGAGTTCCGCTACCCTAGTAGTCAACATCCGATTCCCCGAAAGCAAACATGAAAGTCGTCTTTTTGACCGCCGGTGCTGCTGGCATGTATTGTGGCAGCTGCATGCACGACAACGCTTTGGCTCGGACGCTGATTGCCGACGGCTACGATTGTCTATTGCAACCGATCTACACGCCGATTCGAACCGATTCGGTCAGCGTTGCGAGCGACAAGATCTTCTTTGGCGGCATTCACGTCTATTTGCTCCAACAAATGCCATGGCTGCGGTTTGTCCCACAATCCGCCCGCCAGTTTCTCGATTGGCCGCCGTTGATTCGCATGGCCACCCGCAAAGCCGCTTCGACGGACCCAGCGAAGCTAGGGGCATTGGCCATTTCCATGTTGAAGGGGACGGAAGGGCGGCAAGCTAAAGAGGTCAGCCGACTCGTCGATTGGCTGGAGAACAAGATCCATCCCGACGCACTCATCCTGAGCAATCTGCTCATTGGGGGTTCAATGCCGCTCGTTCGCCGGCGATTGCCGAACACACGAATCATTGTGATGCTACAAGGCGACGATATCTTTCTAGACCACTTGCCCACCGAGGCGCGTGCGGAAGCGATCGCATTGTGCAGCGAACTGGTTCATTCGGTCGATCGGTTTGTTGTCAACAGTCGTTTTTACGCCGACAAGATGGGGGGACTCTTGAACATCCCCCCTGAGAAACTTTTCCAAACTCCGTTGTCGATCGATGCGGCCGCTTACTCAGCATCTTCATACGTGGCCCACCAATCGGACGACACCTCGTTTCGCATCGGTTACTTAGCCAGAATTTCACCCGAAAAGGGACTGCATCGTCTCGTCGATGCGTTTCTACATCTTGCAAGCGAGCATGATGACATCACACTCGAAGTCGCTGGTTGGCTAGGTGAAGTCAATCGTCCGTATTTGCAGACGATTCAAACGCGAATCCGCGAAGCGGGTATGGAAAATCGTTTTACGTACCACGGCAGTCCTGAATTGGCCGAGAAGGTTGCATTTTTGCAGTCACTTGATCTGTTGTCCGTACCAACCGAGTATGAAGACCCCAAGGGACTATTTGCCTTAGAAGCGATGGCAGCCGGCGTACCGGTTGTCTTACCTGATCATGGCGGGTTTTCAGAGCTCATTGCATCGACGGGTGGTGGGATCCTCGTGCCGCCGAACGATCATCATGCTTTAGCCGAGGCGATCCTGCGGTTAAAGAACGATGCGCCACTGCGAAAAGAGCTAAGCGAAAACGGAAAAAAATCGGTACACGAAAAGCACTCGATCGAAAGCGCCAGCCGATCATTAGCGACCTTGTTCCAGACTGGTCATTAGGGTCGATCGCAGCGGATCGAGTCCATTCGTTAACAAAGCAACGACTAATCAATGCATTGCGCGAAGATTCCGTGAATTGGCATCATCTCGTTGGATTCTTTCTTTACCAAGAGTGCTCTATCGATAGCATGACGATGTTGAGCAGCCGAACCGGTCGGCCACAGTGGCACGATTCTGGGATTGGGTCCAATGTTGAAATCCATCATCGGCTGACGTTTTTGCTTACCTTCCACAACTGGGAAACGATGATGAAGATGAATGTGTTTGTATGGATGACCGCAGGTTTGGTCGGCCTTGGGTCGATGTCAATGAGTCAGGGGGCAGTCGTGTACACGGGAGGAACGCTGATCCAAGACTTCACAGGCTATGATGGAACCGCCGGACCCACTGGATGGGATGCGGATGGTTTCAGCAGTGGAGCTGGTTTTTCCGAAAACCGTGGTCCATCAAGTGGCGGTGAAGGAACAGGCGGCACCTATGCGTTCGACATTGGATCGGGCAACATCGCCCTCGGTGTTCAACCAGGCGGCTCTGACTTCACGCCAGGCTTCTATGAATTGGTCGTCGACAATCAAACCGGTGCCGAAATCTCTCAGTGGAATGTTGCCTTTGAATCGTATTTTTTCAACGATGCGGATCGCGGCAACTCGTTCGACTTCTCCTACTCGACAAACGGAGTCGACTACACAAACGTTGTTTCAGCAGGTTTC
>JGI12048J13642_10326272_pt1 | contig 14412 bp, 12 predicted proteins | sample ElkSlonscriptome_16_FD_13642 | JGI IMG/M metagenome (IMG submission 13642)
GGCTGCGTGACTGGCTGGCGCTGCTGGGTATGCGAGTGGACATTCTTCGTCCCTGCTACCTGCGTCCCGCCCGAAACCCGGTGCGACGCGCGCTGCAGTCGACCGGCTGGTGCGCCCATGCTTATTTGCTGGCGGCGACCAAGGAGACGGTGCCGCTGACTATCGTGCGCCCTAGGTTGCGGCGACGGCCAGCGCTGGTGGGATCGCTCGTCCGCCCGTCCGCGCGGAATGCCCGCAGCGTGCCATGAGCCGTGTGGTGATCTATACCGATGGCGCGTGTCGCGGCAACCCCGGCCCGGGCGGTTGGGGAGCATGGCTGCAGTACGGGAAGCACGAGCGTGAGCTGTGCGGTGGGGAACCCGAAACTACCAATAACCGTATGGAGCTGAAGGCCGTCATTGAAGCGTTGCGCTCGCTGAACCGCGATGTGCCGGTCGACGTGTACACCGACTCGCAGTATGTGCGCCAGGGCATGACGGAGTGGCTGCTCGCCTGGAAGCAGCGTGGCTGGAAAACGGCCGCGCGGAAGCCTGTCAAGAACGTTGACCTGTGGCAGGAGCTGGATGAACTGGCGGGCCAGTACGCGGTAACCTGGCACTGGGTGAAGGGGCACTCGGGAGACCCGGGCAACGAGCGCGCGGATGAGCTGGCGAACCGCGGAATCGATGACATGCTGGCACGGTAGGATTGCCGGGCGATTGCAAGGAGGCAGGTGAGTGCGACAGGTAGTGCTGGACACGGAGACGACAGGGCTGGACTGGCAGCAGGGTCATCGAGTTATCGAGATCGGTTGCGTCGAAATTGTCAATCGTCGGCGGACCGACAATACGTATCATTGCTACCTTAACCCGGAGCGCGACGTGGATCCGGGCGCACAGGAAATACACGGGCTGTCGCTGGAGTTTCTCAGCGACAAGCCCCTGTTTGCCGACATCTGTGACGAGTTTCTCGCCTATCTGGGTGATGCGGAACTGGTTATCCACAATGCGCCGTTCGACCTCGGTTTTCTCGACTGTGAGTTACGCGAGCATGGACCGGCAGCACCTGGCCCGCTCAGCCGCAGCCATCCGGTGCTCGATACGCTGATCCTGGCGCGTAAGCAGAACCCCGGTCAGCGCAACAGCCTCGACGCGCTTTGCAAGCGCTACGGCATCGACAACTCGAAGCGCAGTCACCACGGGGCGCTGCTGGACGCCGAGCTGCTGGCTGACGTCTACCTGGCCATGACGGGCGGGCAGGGGGCATTGCTGCTTGGCGAAGATGAGGCCGGCAGCAGGGAGGTTAGTGACGCAATGCCGCGCCAGCTCGACCGCTCCGGGCTAAACTTGGTCACACTGCAGGTCTCCCCGGATGAACTGGCGGCGCATCAGGCGCACCTGGAGCTGCTTGATGAGGCGAGCGGCGGAAGGACTGTATGGCGACAGACCGGGAACTGACAAACAGACCTGTTAATATTCGCCCGGTCCGAAGAGCGCCCTTCAGCGCTCGCAAATCGGCCACTGCGGGTGGCAACAAGCAAAAGATGATCGTGCTATGAATAATTCGTTGGGCCAGTCGCTGATCGAGAACTTTCTGGGTAATTCTCCAGCATGGTACAAACTTACTGTTCTCGGTTTTCTGGCCGCTAATCCGTTTATCCTGTTTGCGCTGGGGCCGGTCGTCGCTGGCTGGGTGCTCGTTATCGAGTTTATTTTCACACTGGCGATGGCGCTCAAGTGCTATCCGCTGCAGCCCGGCGGTTTGCTGGCGATCGAGGCTGTCGTGCTGGGGCTCACTTCCGCCGAAGCGGTGTACCACGAAGCAGAGCATAATTTCCCGGTCATTCTGTTACTGATGTTCATGGTGGCGGGCATATTCTTTCTCAAGGACATGCTGCTGTTCGTGTTCACCAAGATTCTGCTGGGCGTCAAGTCGAAGCGACTGCTGGCGTTGCTGTTTTGCGTGGTGTCGGCCGTGCTTTCGGCATTTCTTGATGCGCTGACCGTTACAGCAGTGGTTATTGCAGTAGCCGAGGGCTTTTACTCGATATATCACAAGGTCGCTTCGGGCAAGCGCTATGAAATGGCGCATGACTCCGGCGACGATGCTGAAGTGATCGAGCTCCACCGTGATGACCTGGAGCGCTTCCGCAATTTTCTGCGCAACCTGATGATGCACGCGGCGGTCGGCACTGCGCTGGGCGGTGTCACCACGATGGTGGGTGAACCCCAGAACCTGCTGATTGCTCAGGAGGCAGGCTGGGATTTTATCGAGTTCGTGGTGCGAATGGCGCCGGTGACCTTACCTGTGTTTGCGGTGGGGTGCCTCACCTGCGTGATGCTGGAAGTCACCGGCTGGTTTGGCTATGGTGTCGAACTGCGTCCGGCCGTCCGCGAAATTCTTGAAGATTACGACCGTCACCAGACCGAAATCAGGACAGCCAGGCAGCGTGCAGTCATTCTTGTTCAGGCGGCGGTCGCTGTGTTTCTGGTAATTGCGCTGGCGCTGCATCTGGCCGAAGTCGGAATTATCGGGCTGGTTGTCATCGTTCTGGCTACAGCGTTCAACGGCGTCACGTCCGAGTCGCAGATTGGCCACGCGTTCGAAGAAGCCCTGCCGTTTACCGCGCTACTGGTGGTGTTCTTCGGCGTTGTGGCCGTCATCGACCAGCAAAACCTCTTCAGCCCGATTATTGCCTGGGTATTTTCACTCGAGGGCCAGCTGCAGACCTCTGCGTTCTATGTCGCTAACGGCGTATTGTCGATGATCAGCGACAATGTCTTTGTGGCCACTATTTATATCTCGGAAGTAAAAGAGGCGCTGGATTCCGGCTCGATCACGCGGGAAGCATTCGACAGTATGGCGATTGCTATCAATACAGGCACCAATATTCCCAGTGTCGCGACACCCAACGGACAGGCCGCCTTTCTGTTCCTGCTCACCTCGGCCCTGGCCCCGCTGATTCGGCTCTCGTACGGCCGCATGGTCTGGATGGCGTTGCCATACACGCTCACCATGAGTGTCACCGGCTTGCTTGCGGTGTACTTTTTCATCTAGTGGCTTACCTCAACTGACGCGTAAACATGCGATCAATTGAAGATACCCGCATTTGTGTCATCGGCCTCGGTTACGTCGGCTTGCCGCTTGCGGTCGAGTTTGGCAAGCACTTCGATACCTGTGGCTTCGATACCAGCGGCGAGCGCATCGCCGAGCTCAAGGCCTGCGTAGACAGAACGCTTGAAGTCACCGCAAGCGAGCTCGAGTCTTCACCGCGACTGCGCTTCACGGACACGATTGACTCGGCTGCCGACTGCAACTTCTACGTGATTACAGTGCCGACGCCCATTGATGCGGCCAAGCGGCCGGATCTCGAGGCGCTGATCGGAGCCAGCAAAGCCGTCGGATCGGTGCTCAGATCGGGGGATACGGTGGTGTACGAATCCACTGTTTACCCGGGTGCAACCGAAGAAGACTGCGCGCCGATTCTGGAGTCGGTATCCGGTCTGCAGGTCAATCACGATTTTTATCTGGGTTATAGCCCGGAACGCATTAACCCGGGTGATCGGTCGCACCGCTTGCCGGATATCAGGAAAGTTACGGCAGGCTCTACACCCGCTGCCGCTGACTACATCGATTCGGTGTACAGGGTCGTGATTAGCGCGGGTACCTACGCGGCGTCGAGCATTCGCGTGGCGGAGGCGGCTAAGGTCATCGAGAATACCCAGCGGGACGTCAATATTGCGCTGGTTAACGAGCTGGCGATGATCTTCAGCCGTATGGGGCTCGATACACTGGAGGTGCTTGAGGCCGCCGGCACCAAATGGAACTTCCTCAACTTCCGACCGGGCCTGGTGGGCGGTCACTGCATTGGGGTCGACCCCTACTACCTGACGCATAAATCGCAGGAGCTGGGTTATCATCCCCAGATGATCCTCGCGGGTCGGCGTATCAACGATAACATGGGCCTGTATGTCGCGTCGCGGGTGGTGCGACTGATGGTTAACAAGGGCATTGCAATGCCCGAAGCGCGGATACTCGTTCTGGGCGTCACCTTCAAAGAAGATTGCCCCGATGTGCGCAATACTCGGGTAATCGACGTAATCAAGGAGCTGGAGGGCTATGGTGCCGCCGTCGACGTGCACGATCCCTGGGCGGACAGCGCGGGCGTGCAGCGCGAACACGGTGTAACCGTCATGCCCGAACTACCGGCGCCAGGGGGTTACGACAGTATCGTGCTGGCGGTCGCGCATCAGCAGTTTCGGGAGTTGTCGGCAGACCGTATCCGCGCGCTCGGCAAGCCCTGTCACGTCGTCTACGACATCAAGAGTGTTCTGCCGTCAGCTGCGGTCGACGGTCGGCTGTAGCGGATGAAAGGGCGCTAGTCAGTGCACGTTCTGGTCACCGGAGCCGCTGGTTTCATCGGGTTTCATACCGCGCAGCGCCTGCTTGCGCGCGGTGATACGGTGGTTGGTCTTGATAACCTGAACGATTACTACGACGTATCGCTCAAGCAGTCCCGGCTGCGGCGTCTTGAGGAGCATGCGGGTTTCGGATTCAGGCGCATGCAGCTGGAAGACTCGGCGGGGCTGACTGCGCTGTTTGCTGCTGAAGAATTTGACCGTGTTGTGCATCTGGCGGCGCAGGCAGGCGTGCGGTATTCGATCGAGAACCCGCGCGCCTATATCGACAGCAATATCGTTGGCACACTGAATGTGCTGGAGGCTTGCCGCCACTATCCCGTTGACCATCTCGTGTATGCGTCATCGAGCTCGGTATACGGAGCTAATACACGCATGCCGTTTTCGGTGCATGACAACGTCGATCACCCCCTGTCGCTCTACGCTGCGTCGAAGAAAGCCAACGAACTGATGGCGCACACCTATTCCAATCTGTACAAGTTGCCGACAACCGGGCTGCGATTCTTCACGGTATATGGCCCCTGGGGACGCCCTGATATGGCGCTGTTCCACTTTACGCGTGCGATTCTCGAGGGAGCACCGATCGATGTGTTCAACTACGGTAACCACCGCCGTGACTTCACCTACATTGATGATATCGTCGAGGGTGTAGTGCGCTGCCTCGACCTGACAGCAACGGCCAATGCCGAATGGCGTTCGGATGCGCCTGATCCTGGGAGCAGTCGCGCGCCTTACCGGGTGTTCAATATCGGCAACAGCCAGCCCGTCGAGCTCAACCATTACATCGAGGTCATCGAGCAGTGTCTCGGCAAATGCGCTGTCAAGAATCTCCTGCCGCTGCAGCCGGGTGATGTTCCCGATACCTATGCGGATATAACTGCACTGACTGACGCGACCGGCTATCAGCCGCGCACCACGGTGGAAGAGGGTGTCGCGCGGTTTATCGACTGGTACAAGCGCTATTACAACGTCAGCTCCCCGGAAGAGAGGTAAATGCATGCCGGCGAACGTCAAGATGACAGACCCCACGGCGACACCCGCATGGAGCGACCTGCTTGAGCATGCCCGGCATCTGAGTTCGGTTCATCTGCGGCAGCTGCTGGACTCTGACAGCGATCGCTACGAGCGTACCCGGGTGCGGGTCGGTGAGGAGCTGGTTGTCGACTTTTCGCGCTGCCGGATCGATGCGACGGCCATGGAGCTTTTGCAGCAGCTCGCGGTCGAATGCGCCGTACCCGAGGCACTCGATCGGTTGTTCGCCGGTGCACAGGTCAACAACACCGAGGGGCGGGCTGCGCTGCACACCAGCCTGCGCGCGGAGGGCGAGACGGGCCCCACCGTCGACGGCGTGGATGTTGCCACTGCGGTTCGCACGGAACGTGCGCGCATGCTCGAATTTGCCGAGGCTGTGCGGGACGGCGAGCGTACCGGCCATAGCGGCGCGGCATTTACGCGAGTGGTTAATATTGGCATTGGCGGCTCGGACCTCGGGCCCCGGTTTGTGGCCGACGCGCTGCGTGGTGCGGCGTCGCCGGATGTCCGCTTTGTGGCGGGGCTGGACGGCATCGAGTTGGCGCAGGCACTGTCCGGTGCCGACCCAGACACTACATTATTCATTGTGTGCTCCAAGACATTCAGCACGCTGGAAACGCTGACCAACGCCCGTGCAGCGCGCGCGTGGTTGTGCAATTCGCTCTCAGCCGAGCAGGCGGTGGAGCACTTTGCGGCGGTCAGCGTCAACGGTTCCGCCATGGACGAGTTCGGGGTGGCGGGTGACGCACGCTTCGCGATGTGGGACTGGGTCGGCGGCCGTTATTCAGTGTGGTCGCCGGTAGGCCTGGCGGCGGCCATCGCGGTGGGCGCAGACGCGTTTCGCGAGCTGCTGGCCGGCGCCCGACATATAGACCAGCACTGTCGCGAAGCGCGTCCGGACTACAACGTGCCGTTGCTGATGGCGCTTACCGCTGTCTGGCAGCAGAACTTTCTCGGTCTCGATCAGCACGTAGTGTTGCCTTATGATCAGCGCCTCGCGGGTTTGCCGGACTACCTTCAGCAGCTGTGGATGGAGAGTCTCGGTAAGTCGGTGCGGGCTGATGGCCAGCGCGTCAGTTATATGACAGGCGCATCCCTCTGGGGCGGTGCGGGGTCCCCGGCCCAGCATTCGTTTGCGCAATGGCTGCATCAGGGCACCTCAACCGCAACGGTTGACTACATTGGCACTGCCGTCGGGCCGACAGACATCGACAGCGACGCGCATATGCAGAGTCTCGCCAATATGATCGCCCAGGCCGAAGTGCTGGCGCGCGGCCGTGAGGCGGCAGAAGGCGACGATAGACGAGAGGCCCATCGGGTCCATCCGGGCAATCGTCCGTCGACTGTACTGCTGCTGCGTGAACTGACGCCCCGGTCTTTGGGTATGCTGCTTGCAACCTACGAGCACAGTGTCTACCTGCAAAGTGTGATTTGGGGGATCAACGCGTTTGACCAGTTCGGCGTGGAGCAGGGCAAGCTGGTGGCAAGAGCCTATGCGAAGGCGCTGACGGGGGGGGCTCTCGATAAGCTGCCCGACATCGCGCAACAGATCCTCGCCTGGCAGCGGGACTGAGTACAGGCCGCTACGGCAAAGGGGTATAGAAGAACATGAAATTAACGGTGCATGGTGCAGGCTACGTCGGTCTCGTCACGGGAGCGTGTATTGCCGATGCCGGCAATCATGTCATGTGCGTGGATGTCGACGTCGACAAAGTGGCCCGCCTGAGCCGGGGCGAGGTGCCCATCTACGAACCGGGGCTTGACGCAATCGTGCGCCGGAATCTGGCCAACGGGCGCATCAGGTTTACGACCGACGTGGCCGAAGGCGTTGCGCACGGCTCGCTCCAGTTTATTGCTGTCGGGACTCCACCGGATGAGGACGGTTCTGCCGACATGCAGTACGTGTTGGAGGTCGCCCGTTCCATCGGAGCCTGTATGGACGGCTACAGGCTGGTCATCAACAAATCGACCGTGCCGGTGGGCACGGCCGACCGGGTGCGATCGGCCATCAGCGACGAGCAGGCGGCGCGTGGGGTCAGTGTCGAGTTCGACGTGGCGTCGAACCCGGAGTTTTTGAAAGAAGGCGCGGCGGTCAACGACTTCATGAAGCCGGACCGGATAATCCTGGGAGCCGACAGCCCCCGGGCGAAGGAACTGATCCGCGAGCTGTACGAGCCGTTTAACCGCAATCATGACCGACTGCTAGTAATGGATGTCCGTTCAGCTGAGCTGACCAAGTACGCGGCCAATGCGATGCTGGCGACCAAGATCAGTTTTATGAACGAGTTGGCCGGGCTCGCGGAAAAGCTTGATGCCGATATTGAAAAAGTCCGCATCGGTATAGGCTCCGATCCGCGTATCGGCTACGAGTTCATCTATCCTGGCTGTGGCTTTGGTGGTTCGTGCTTTCCGAAAGATGTCCGCGCCCTGATTCATGCCGCGGGCGAGGTGGGCGCGCCGGCTGAGTTAATCGATGCGGTGCAGGCGGTCAACGAGCGACAGAAGTCTGTGTTATTCGCCAAGCTCAGTCGCCACTTTGCCGGCGATGTGCGTAACAAAGAGATAGCGTTGTGGGGGTTGGCTTTCAAACCCAACACTGACGACATGCGGGAGGCGCCCAGCCGGGTGTTTATTCATGAAGCACTGGCCGCCGGCGCAAAAGTTCGCGCCTATGATCCGGTCGCGCGACCGGAGGCCGAGCGGGTGCTGCCCGAGAGCGGACAGCTTCGCTACTACGACTCGGCTGAGGCTACGGTAATCGGGGCAGATGCGGTCGTAATTGCAACCGAATGGCGCGAGTTCCGCAGCCCGGATTTTGAGCGTATGGCCGAGCAGATGCGCATGCCCGTGGTGATCGACGGCCGCAATCTATACGACCCGGACCAGATGCGTGCCCGCGGGTTCGCCTATTACGCGGTGGGGCGAGGCCTGTAATTTTCGGCGCAGCCGAGGCTGCGCCAGCGAAGAAAATGGTGGGCGATGCTGGGATTGAACCAGCGACCCCTGCCGTGTGAAGGCAGTGCTCTCCCGCTGAGCTAATCGCCCGAGGATGGGTATCCTACACGTCAGTCGGGCGGTAGGCAAAGACTGACTGACCGCCGCTCCAGCCTGATGAAATCCCCAGCGGGGTCTGGCAGAGTAACGCTGCGGGCAGCATGAAGGGCCGCGCGAAACTTGTACTTGCGGTAGTCCATACTGTCTTGAATACCCGAAACGACCCGGCGCAGCAGATTACGGTCATCGAGCCTCAAGCTCGATGGGGGCTGCTCGACTGGCGCGAACTGTGGCAGTACTCAGATTTGCTGTATTTCATGGTCTGGCGGTCCGTGAAGGTCGCCTACGCGCAGAGTATCGGGGGGCTGGCGTGGGTGATAATCCAGCCGGCTCTGCAGGTTATCGTTTTTTCGCTGGTGTTCGGCGGGTTGCTGTCGGTTGGCACCGAGGGGGTGCCTTACCCCTTGCTGACCACGCTGGCTGTGGTTCCGTGGACCTATCTGTCGGCCACGATGAACGGCGCCAGCGTCAGCCTGGTGACCAACTCGCAGATGCTGGCCAAAGTGTATTTTCCACGCATTATCTTCCTGCTGACGCCGGTGCTGAGCAATCTGATTCCCTTCAGCGTGTCACTGATATTGGTAGCTGCAGCTATGCTTTATTATCAGGTTCAGCCGACGGCACAGCTTGTCTACCTGCCGCTGGTGTTTGTGCTGATGATCATCACGCCTCTGGCGATTGGCCTGTGGCTGTCGTCGCTGGCCATCAGGTTTCGCGACGTGCGCATTGTCATGGGCTACTTCATGCGGCTGCTGATCTACCTGGTTCCGGTGATGTATCCGAGCAGCCAGATACCCGATGAGTACCGCGTCTACTACATTCTGAATCCGTTTGTCGGAGTGATAGAGGGTTATCGCTCATGCTTTCTGGGCGATCCCATGCGCTGGGACTCACTGGGCGTAAGCGCGGTAGTGTCTGTCGTGCTGTTGTTGAGCGGCGCCCTGTATTTCAAGCGCATGGAACGCATTATCGTGGACGTAATCTGACAGTGGCGGGTCCGACTCTTCGCGTCGACAATGTCAGCAAGCTCTACCGGATCGGCAGCGCTTCCGACCTGCAGTCTGGCAGTGACGGCCCGCTGCTGCGGGCTCTCCGCTCGCCGCTGAACAACTACCGGAAGTACCGTTCTCTGTATCGCTTCACCCCGGCTGAGCTGGCGGGTGCGGCTGAGTCGGCGGACGTGTTGTGGGCGCTCCGCGATGTGTCGTTTGCGGCAGAGGCGGGCGAAGTGCTCGGCATCGTCGGTGCCAACGGTGCCGGGAAGTCCACGCTGCTGAAAGTGGTGTCGCGAATTACGCCACCCACTCGAGGCCGGGTTCGGCTGCAGGGGCGGGTCAGCTGCCTGCTCGAAGTTGGCACCGGTTTCCACCCGGAGCTGACCGGCCGCGAGAATATTTACATGAGCAGCACTATTCTGGGGATGCGCAAGCGCGAGGTCGACGCGCGCTTCGAAGAAATCGTCGAGTTTTCCGGCGTCGGCCCGTTTATCGACACACCGGTGAAGCGCTACTCCAGCGGCATGAACGTGCGCCTGGCGTTTGCGGTGATGGCGCATCTGGAGCCGGAACTGTTGATCGTCGACGAAGTGCTGGCCGTTGGTGACGCCGAATTTCAGCGTAAATGCCTGAACACCATGAGCACGGTCGGCAAACACGGCAAGACCGTGCTGTTTGTGTCCCACAACATGGCGGCCATTACACGGCTGTGCGATCGTGGCCTGCTGATGCGTGGTGGCCGGCTGGTGCTGGACGGCGGCGCCGCCGACATTGTGCATGCTCACCTGACGGCCGGCGGGAGCGATATCGCGAATCGCGAGTGGCCCGAGTTGACTGCTGCGCCCGGTGACGACGCGGTGCGTCTTCGGGCCGTGCGCGCGGTATCGGCGAGGGGGGCACCCATTGGGTCCGTCAAGTCGACCGAGCCCGTCGCTGTGCAGATAGTGTACGACGTGCTCGAGCCGGGTCACGTGCTCAGCCCGTACTTCACCGTTGTCAGCGAGGCCGGGATCGATCTGTTCACCACGGCTGACAGCACGCCGGGTTGCGATCAGGAAGCACGGGAAGTAGGCCGCTACACGGCGACTGTGACCATACCGCCGAAGCTGCTTGCGGAAGGTCGACACTATGTGCGCGTGGTGATGCGCTCGGTCAGAGCAAAGTACCGACCGTTCACCGAGCGCGACGTGATTGCCTTTACGATCGTTGACTCGGTCGGTGGCCTGCAGGACAGCTGGTGGGAAGGTAAGCCCAGCGGGGTGATCCGGCCGGCCCTCGACTGGCGGACGGAATACACCCAGCCGCAGATGGTGTTTGACAGAGGTGACTGAATGACCCTAGCGGAACCGGTAGCGCAAGGCCAGCGAGCCAGAATTGCCTCGTCGGTCAAGCAGCGAGCGTACCGGCAGTGCGCTGCCCTCAAAGCGGGTCAGGTCCTGCTTCTGGTAGCGGTAAGTATAGGTGCTGATCACTGACCAGTTGCGCGCCAGGCGCCAGCGTATGGCGAGATCGCCACGATAAAATTCGTTTTGTTGAACAATTGCTGCGCTACGCAGGTCCTGCTGAAAAGCCACGCCGGTCAGTTCCAGTGTCATAAGCCGGGTCAGTCGGTAGGTAAACGAAGTGCTAAGCCGCACTGTGTCGGCAGGCTGTCCGAACGAAGTGGGCTGTACGATGCGCGACAGGTTGACTAACAGGTTGCTGCGTTGGCCGGCATTCGTCAGTCTGACGTTGTACTCGGTGCTGCGGAACTGATCCTGCGTCAGCTGATCGTCCACGGGCAGCACCAGCCCGCTGACGATATCGGTATTCTGCCGGCCGATCTGGGCACTCAGCTGGAGCTGCTCGGAGAAGTTGAAGTTGTAGACCAGCCGCAGCGACGTGCCCTTGCTGTCGTTGACAAAATCCGCGACCGCCAGTTGGGTGGGAAACACCAGAATATTGTCGGGCGGGCAGTCGGGCAGCCCGATAGGCAGCAAGACCGGCAGTTCGCCGTTATCACACACCGGCACCCTGACGAGCCGAGTTGAGTCGAGGTTGGTGCGGCTTGCCAGAAAACCCAGCGACTGGCGCTGCGTCAGCTGCCGGTCGTAGGTGATCGAACCACCGTAATTTTCAAAGTCAGAGCGCAGCGTGAAGTCGCGGTCGAAATCAGAGTCCTGGTAGTTCAGCGTGACGGAAACCCGATCGCGCGGTGTCAGCTGCCAGTTGATCGAGGGCGCCACTACCAGCGTTTCCACGCGGTCATTGGCTGCCAGGAAGTTGGCGTCGCCACCCTGGGTCGGGTCGTCGGGATCGACGTCTTCAGCCGTCAAAATGCCGCGGTCGGCGTAGGAGAAGTCCACTCCCCAGGTGAAGCGCCGACGCAATGTATTGGTCGAGGCACTGAACAGGTAATCCGTCTGATTCAGCTCGGAGAAGTCTTCATCGAAGTAGTAAATGCGCTGAATTTTCGGCTGAATCAGCGTTTCGCTATTGGCAGTGCGGTAGGCAAACCCCGCCTGCGCAGAGCTGACGCAGGCCAGCGCCCCCTCAGGGTCCTGTCCGTCGGCCAGAAACCCGGGGTTGTCGTTGTAGCGCAGTGCGGTCGACAGGTCCGCTTCAGTTTCCCAGTCAGCGGCGTCCGCGCTATCCGCAAAGTGGCCGAACAGCGCCAGCAGCAACGAGCTGGCGAGTATGCGGCAGCAGGTCGGTCGGCGCCCGTCACGCCGGACAGTTGGAGTCGGGATCATGGGAGAGGGGTGCGTGCAGCGACTACGGGACGACAACCACATCCCCGGCTTTCAGCATGATGTTCTGCTCCAGCCGCTTGCCTTTCTCGACGTCGCCGTAGCGAAACGGAATCGAGATCGGTCCCGCTGCCGTGCGTCGCAGGATCGAGATGTCGTTCAGCTCTGCAAACGGCGTGGTGCCCCCCGCAATGCTGAGTGCCTGCATCACGTCGATCTGCGGGTTCGCGATAATCTCGCCGGGCCGGTTGACCTGGCCAATCACGAACACCTTGTTGCCGTTGATGGCCAGAACCGACACGCTGACCACGAGGTCGGGGATATACTGCTTCAGCCGCTCGGTCAGCTTCAGGCGTATTTCCTCGATGCTGCGGCCGCGTGCCTGAATGTCGCCGGCCAGGGGAAACGAAAATTTGCCGTCCGGCCGCACCAGCACCTCGCTCTGCAACCCTTCCTCCTTCCAGACCGAAATCGACAGCACGTCGCCGGCATTGATCTGGTAATCGTCCAGTATCGGGGGTTGATCGCTGCTCTGAGCGAAGGCGCCGGGCGCGCAGATGAGCAGCAGGGCCAGCAGCGGGGCCAAAGAGCGTGGTGTCGTCATGCGCGAATCCCGGATATCTGAAAAGAATAAGAAAAGGTCGCGTTTTCAGCGACTACCGAACGAAATCTTACTTCATCTTTGACTGTAAAGCTGCTGACGACCAGGCTTTCGCAGACGCGACGGGCGAATGCGGCGACGCAACATTTAGCGTTATGGCAGCAGCGCGGGCTACTCGGGCAGAGCCGCCAGCCAGGCACTGGCGAGTACATGTTCCTCAGCGCGCGCGAAGTGGCCGCGCAGCTCAGCCGGTAGCTCCGGTAAGGGGCTGGCCCAGTGGGTCCGCGCGGTAAACCGGCCACGGCCCGCGTCCAGCGCGACCTCGATCTCGGCAAAGTCGACGTAGCGGCCGGCCGTGGGAAAGATGCACTTGTATATCGCCTCTTTAATACTGAAGACGAGTCGGCTGTCCTCGCTGGCGATGGTGAGCTGCTCATTGGGACGCAGTATCAGCTTGCGGGTTGCTTCGTCCAGCGGGCCGTCCCGCTCGATGTCGATGCCGACACCGCTGAAAAGCTTACTGTAGCCAACGGCAGCGGCTGCCCAGCCCCCCGTGTGGGTGATGCTGCCAACAATACCGGGCGGCCAGACGGGTTCGCGGTTAGGGCCTTTCGCAATGGGGGCGGCCGCCGATCCCAGCTGACGCAGGGCCAGCCGCGCGCAGTGGCGGCCGTGGGTGAACTCGGTCAGCCGTTTGGGAACCATGCCCGCCGTCGCCGCTCGCTCGTCGCCGGCAAGGGCAGCCTCGCGGGGGCAATGGGTCGAGGCAGCGACCGCGAACGCTTCCGGCAGCAGGGCCTGCAGCGTCGTCGTCAGTGTGCGTGCGTCCAGCATGGTCCGAGTGTGCCGCAGCGGCACCGCCCTGCCAATGCAGCACTGCTCTGCTAAAATGCCCGCCGTTTCGCTTGCTGCAGGCCTACCGCATGAAAACCCGCTTTGCCCCGAGCCCGACCGGCTATCTGCACCTCGGCGGTGTGCGGACGGCGCTGTTTTCCTGGCTGCATGCCCGCCATCACGGCGGGCAGTTCGTGCTGCGCATCGAGGACACCGACCGCGAGCGGTCCACCCCCGAATCGATCGGCGCCATCCTCGAGGGCCTGCGCTGGCTGAATATTGATTGGGACGAAGGTCCTTACTACCAGAGCGAGCGCTCTGCCCGCTACGCCGAGCTCGCAGAGCAGCTGCTGGCCGCGGACAAAGCGTATCGCTGCTATTGCACCCGCGAAGAGCTGGATGCGCTGCGTGCAGAGCAGATCGCGCGGGGCGAAAACCCTCGCTACGACGGCCGCTGCCGCGAGCGCACTGAACCGCGGGCCGGCGTCGACCCGGTCGTGCGGCTGCGCACGCCGGATGCCGGGAAGGTGGTGATCGACGACCGGGTGCGAGGCGAAGTCATTTACGAAAACGCGATGCTGGACGATCTGATAATTGTGCGGCCCGACGGCACACCGACTTTTCATTTCGGGGTCGTCGTTGACGATGCGGACATGGGCATCACCCACGTCATCCGCGGCGACGATCACCTGAACAACACTGCCCGCCATATTCATATTTTTGACGCGCTGGATTTCCCGCGGCCGGTCTTCGCGCACCTGCCGATGATT
>JGI12048J13642_10271343_pt1 | contig 14400 bp, 14 predicted proteins | sample ElkSlonscriptome_16_FD_13642 | JGI IMG/M metagenome (IMG submission 13642)
GTCAACTTGCAAGTTCGAAAAGGACATAGAACCTTCCTCGGGGACCGGGGAAAGCATAAGGCAGCTTTCAGAAGGTGTTAAGTTCCATCAGTCATGTTCTGTTCGAGGGATGGGGCGCGCTCTTACTCGTCGGTCCGGAAAAAATTGATCTGGCGAATCTCCAGGGCAAAAGGCCCCGGCTGTTTGTCGGACAGCATGATTCCGATCTGCGTAACCGCAGCGGGATCCACCGGTCCGGCCTGCGGTACAGGCCTGCCACGAAAAACCGGCTTAAACTCGGCAAAGCTGAACTCGATGGTTTCCCAGCCATCCCCGGTCTGGAAAGGCGCACTCCACGCCACGCCGTCAAAGCGCTGGTCCTGTCGCAAGCGGAGTTGGTAGGCACGTCCATCGCCACGGACCTGCAAGCGAACGCCATTCATGCCAACCGGCGCGTCACTTAGCAGATGACGTGTCGAGCTGAAGCCGCCATTGTTCTCCAGCGACAGGTTGCCAGCAAAACGAATTCCATCGTCCGTTACGTCCACGCGCGCAGTTGACCGGCCGCCCATCACGCCATCGTTGACGATTTCCCAGGGACCAGCACTAAGATTGATCATCGCAGCCATCAAATAACTCAACACGTCAAAACGCTCCGGGATAATAAAAATACCTGCTTACATGCTATTAAATCCAGGGTGAAGTTCTCTTGACGCGGGTTTCACCACGCCTGCCCTAACGTTTCGGGCTCGAATTTGAGGTCAGCATGTTGCCAAAAGTTCTGTGAAGCGAGCGCGTTACTCCCCGGGAGTGAAATGTCAGAACCCCCAGTCACTCCCGATTGCCCTTGACCCCGGTAACATGCCGGGGTTTTTTTGTTTCAGCATCGGCTCAGCAGATGGGAGGCATTCATTAGAAACTCCTGGTTCGACAGGAGCAATCAGTGCCCTCACAAGCTGAGGGATACATAATCGGAGTTGGGAATGGCGGTGGATACACAACAAATGAGCGACACGGAAAAGTCTGGCAGCCGGGCGATTGGCTGGGCAGAAATGGGGCTGGTTCCTGACAGCGTAATTCGCGCAGGAATCCGCAGGCTGTGCCGGGAACGATTGATGGAAATCAATGCGCTGGATCTTGCCGCATCGGCAGACCATAAAAATGAGTTTGTGCGGGCCATGGAGCAGGCCGGCGTTGCCCCGGTTCCCGAACTTGCCAATGAGCAGCACTACGAAGTGCCGCCGGAGTTTTTCGCCATTGCCCTGGGCAAACACCGCAAATACAGTTCCTGTTTCTGGGACGAAACGACCCGTACGCTGGATGATGCGGAAGCCCGTTCGTTGGCCATCAGTGCCGAGCGTGCGGGTATAGAAGACGGCATGGACGTGCTTGACCTCGGCTGTGGCTGGGGTTCGCTGACACTCTGGATTGCCAGCAACTTCCCCAATTGTAATGTGACTTCAGTCAGCAACTCGGCCCCTCAGCGTCGCTATATCGAAGCCGAGGTAGAGCGACGCGGATTGCACAATGTGCGCGTGATCACCGCCGACATGAACGATTTTGATATTGACCAGCGCTTTGACCGCGCCGTGTCCGTCGAAATGTTTGAGCACATGCGCAATTACCGCACCCTGTTTGGCCGGATCAGCAAGTGGCTCAAGCCTGGCGGGCAGTTTTTCATGCACATTTTCTGCCATCGTTCGACGCCCTATGCCTTTGAGGACAACGGGCCCAGTGACTGGATGAGCCGGTATTTTTTCAGCGGCGGAATCATGCCCAGCGCTGACCTGCCGCTGCGCTTTCAGCGTGATCTCCGTCTGGAAGAGCAATGGTTGTGGGACGGAACGCATTACGAAAAGACTGCCAACGCCTGGCTGGCGCTGCTTGATGCGAATCGCAAGGCGGCGCGGGAGGTGCTGGCACCGGTTTATGGTGAAGAGATGGTGCAGCAGTGGATACAACGCTGGCGAATTTTCTTTATGGCCTGTGCGGAACTGTTCGGCCTGAGTGATGGCCAGGAGTGGCTGGTGAGTCATTATCGCTTCGTACGCCAGCAGGACAGTGAGCGCCTGAGCGTATCCTGATGATGGACTGGAGCGCCTACAGCATCATGCTCGCATGCCTGGTGGCCGTTGCCGTCGTTTTCTGGGCTGTCAGCGTGCCGCGCAAGGACGTGAGTTCTGTCGACAGCCTGTGGTCACTGATGTTTCTGCTGGTTGCGCTGGGCTACGCCTGGCAACTGGATGCGATGAGTGCCCGAACAACCCTGGTGCTGGTGCTGGTTGCCACGTGGTCACTGAGGTTGTCGTACTACATCACCAGGCGAAACCATGGCGATGGTGAAGACCACCGTTACCAGGAGATACGCGCGAACAATCAGCCGGCATTCTGGCTCAAAAGCCTGTATATCGTTTTTGGTCTTCAGGCGTTGCTGGCCTGGCTCATCGCGATGCCCCTGGCGGTGGCGATCGGCAACGATGCTCCGCTGGGCTGGCTGGACCTGGCGGGTGTGAGTTTGTGGTGCCTGGGCATGGTGTTCGAGGTCGGCGGAGACAATCAGCTGGCACGTTTCAAGGCGAACCCGGAGAATAAGGGCAAGGTGCTCGACTCCGGCCTGTGGCGTTATACACGCCATCCCAACTATTTCGGTGAGTTTGCGCTGTGGTGGGGTTATTACCTTATCGCCGTGTCTGCCGGCGGCTGGTGGACCATCGGTTCGCCCCTGTTGATGTCCTTCCTGCTTTTGCGGGTGTCCGGTGTGGCTTTGCTGGAAAAGGATATTGGCGAGCGACGACCGGCCTACGCCGATTACATCGAGCGCACCAACGCCTTTTTTCCGGGTCCGCCGCGCGATAGTCATTGAGCAAACAAACAGATGAGAGAAAGTCATGCACAACGGTCGAATGAATTCACTGCGCAACGCGGGTTTTGCCCTCGTGGCGCTTCTGCTGGCTGGCTGTAGCAGCATGGAGCCGCTGGAGACCGTCGATTACGTGGACATAGAGCGCTTTATGGGCGACTGGTACGTGATCGGCAACATCCCGACCTTTATTGAAACCGAAGCCTTCAATGCGGTCGAGACTTATGCGCTGAACCAAGACGGGACAATCGCGACCACCTTTACGTTTCGTGAGGGCGGATTCGATGGAGAGGAAAAAGAATACAACCCCAAGGGTTTCGTGCAGAGTGAAAACAATGCCGTCTGGGGTATGCGTTTCATCTGGCCCATCAAGGCGGACTACCGGATCGTTTACCTGGACGAGGAATACTCCATCACGATCATTGGACGCAACAAACGAGATTATGTCTGGCTCATGGCGCGCGAGCCGACCATTCCAGACGCGCGCTATGCGGAACTGGTCAAGCTGATGGCTGACATGGGCTATGACACGTCGAAACTTCGCAAAGTGCCGCAACAATGGTGACGTTTCAATGAGAAACCCCCTGCGCGTAATAATGAGCTGGTTTGATGCCAGCGCGGTCGATATCAGCGCCGAGGCAGTTGCAGATGGCGTGCCAAATGCCGGCCAAATCGATTGGCTGCGCACCTTGCCTTACATTGGCATGCACCTGGCCTGCCTGGCCGTGTTCTGGGTGGGTTGGAGTCCTGTCGCGGTGGGCGTGGCGGTGCTCGCTTATGCAGTACGCATGATTGCCATCACCGGCTTTTACCACCGCTATTTCTCGCATCGCAGTTTCCAGACCTCGCGTCCCGTACAATTTATTTTCGGCCTGATCGGGGCCGCCTCGGTCCAACGCGGACCCATCTGGTGGGCGGCGCACCACCGCCATCATCACGTGGTTTCCGAGCGGCCAGAAGACCCCCATTCGCCGGTACAGCACGGTTTCTGGCATAGCCACACTGCCTGGTTCCTGACCCGCGAGCACTTTCCGATTCAGGAAAAACGGGTCAAGGACCTGATGCGTTTCCCTGAACTGCGTTTTCTGGACCGCTTCGACATTCTCGTCCCGGTCCTGTTCGCCGTGAGTATGCTGCTGCTTGGTATGTTGCTTGAACGTGTAGCGCCAGGCCTCGGTACCAGCGGCGGACAGATGCTGGTGTGGGGTTTCTTCATTTCCACGGTGGTGCTTTACCACGCCACGTTTACGATCAATTCGCTGGCTCATCGCTGGGGTAGCCGGCGCTATAAAACGCGTGATGACAGCCGCAATAACTTCTGGCTTGCGCTGCTGACCTTTGGCGAGGGCTGGCACAACAATCACCATCATTACCCGGTATCGGCCCGCCAGGGTTTTTACTGGTGGGAAGTTGACCTCACCTATTACGTTCTTCGCGGCATGGCCGCTGTCGGTCTGGTCTGGGACCTGAGGCCAGTTCCCGTCGAGCGGCGCGAGGCGCATCGCTCGATTGCGGAACCGGCGCCGTGAAAATCGCGCTGGTTGGTACGGGAGTCGCCGGCAATATCGCAGCGTGGAAGTTGGCCCGGGAGCACGACATTACCGTGTTTGAGGCAGACCAGCGCATTGGTGGTCACACGCACACCGTTGATGTGGAACTCGCCGGCAGGAATTACGCGGTGGACACCGGTTTTATCGTTTTCAACGACTGGACCTACCCGAATTTTATTGAAATGCTCGATACCCTGGGCGTGTCCTGGCAGGACAGCGATATGAGCTTCAGCGTGAAGCATGAGCGCACCGGGCTGGAGTACAACGGCACCTCGCTAAACGCCTTGTTCGCGCAACGCAGCAATCTGTTGCGACCTTCCTTTCTTGGCATGATTCGTGACATTCTGCGCTTCAACCGTGAGGCGCCTGGCTTGCTTGAACCGGGAGCGCCGGATGCCTTGCTCAAGCTTTCTCTGGGCGAGTATCTCGAGCGTGGGGGTTACGGGCGCGCATTCCAGGAGCACTACATTGTGCCGATGGGCTCGGCGATCTGGTCGGCAACCCAGGAGCGGCTGCGCGACATGCCCGTGCCGTTTTTTGTCCGGTTTTTTAAGAACCATGGGATGCTTTCCGTCGACCACCGGCCCACCTGGAGGGTCATCCAGGGCGGCTCACGTAATTATGTGGAACCCCTCATTGCCGGTCATCGTGAACAGATTCGCCTGGGCGCGCCGGTGGAGGTCATACAGCGGTTTGCCGATCACGTGACGGTCAAGGTGCGTGGCCAGGAGGCTGAGCGTTTTGATCATGTGTTTATCGCCTGTCACAGCGACCAGGCGCTGGCGATGCTGGCAGATCCTGACGATGCGGAACGCGAGGTGCTGGGCGCCATGGCCTATCAGCAAAATGAGGCGGTGCTGCATACCGATCAGTCGGTATTGCCCAGGCGCCGCCTGGCATGGGCGGCCTGGAACTACCATCTGCTGGAGGCCCCCGACCGGCCGGCAGCGGTGACCTACAACATGAATATTCTGCAGGGCCTGGACGCTCCGGAGCAGTTCTGTGTCACGCTGAATCATTCCGAGGGCATCAATCCGGACCGGGTTATCGACAGCTATCAATACAGTCACCCGGTGTTTACCCCGGCAGCCGTAGCCGCCCAATCCCGGCAGCGCGAGCTTAACCAGGGGCGCAGAACCAGCTTCTGCGGGGCATACTGGCGTAACGGTTTCCATGAGGACGGCGTGGTCAGTGCCCTGGCGGCACTCGATCACTTTGCTACAGACCCTGTTTATGCACAGCGCAATTTTTCAAGGGCAGGTTAGACACCGGCGCATGCAGCCGGTTGAGCATCAGTTCAGCTACCGGCTGTTCATGATGTACCTCGACCTGGATGAGCTGGATACGGTTTTCGACGGCCGCTGGATGTGGTCCACGAAAAATGCAGCGCCGGCGCGGTTTCGCCGTGAGGACCACATGGGTGATGCGCAGCGTCCGCTGGCCGATTGTGTTCGCGAACATGTCCTGGAGCAATCCGGTGCCCGTGTTGAGGGCCCGATTCGCTTGCTGACCCACCTTCAGTATTTCGGCTACTGCTTCAACCCGGTGAGTTTTTACTACTGCTTTGACAACGCGGACTCGCGGGTTGAGGCGATCGTTGCCGAGGTCAATAATACGCCCTGGGGCGAACGCCACTGTTATGTCCTGCGGGATGACAGCGGGCGAGGTGGGCGGCACCAGCGCTTTGAGCCGGTAAAAGCCATGCATGTCTCGCCGTTTATGCAAATGGACGTGGATTATGACTGGCGCTTTCGTGCCCCTGACGAGCGCCTCACAGTCCATATGGAAAATCATCGCGAGGGTCACAAAGTTTTTGATGCCACGATGGACCTCAAGCGCAAGCCGATCAGCGGCCCGGCCCTGGCCGGAGCCCTGGCCAGTCACCCGTTCATGACCGGCAAGGTTCTGACCGCAATACACTGGCAGGCACTGAAACTGTGGTTTAAAGGTTCGCCGGTTCACGATCATCCGGAAAAGCAGGCGGCCGCAGAAATGGAGCAAAAATCATGAAAGCTGTCAGTCTTGCCTCCGATCGCCACCTTGGCGGCACCCCCAAGCCCCGTAGGCTCGACCAACTGGCCGAGCGCCTGGTGATCAGGCAGCTGGCCCGGCTGGAGGTCGGTCGCCTGGTCCTGATCGACGGTGACCAGGAGCACACATTTGGCCTGGGTGACGCGCCCGCGGCGACCATCACCGTGCGTGAGCCTTCTTTTTATTCTGACATTGCCTTCGGGGGCTCCATCGGCGCGGGTGAGGCATACATGCAAGGCTCATGGGACTGCGACGACCTGGTCGCCCTGGTCCGGTTGCTGTTACGTAACCGCCATGTGCTTGATGACATGGAAGGCGGTGCCGCCCGCTTTACCGCGCCTTTGCAGAAAATGTTCCACTGGGTAAATCGTAATACGCGGGAAGGTGCGCGGCGCAATATTTCAGCACACTATGACCTGGGTAACGACTTTTTTGCGCTGTGGCTGGACGAGACCATGATGTATTCCAGCGCCATCTTTGCCACGCCGGATACCCCGCTTCACGAGGCGCAGCTGGCACGGCTCGATGCAGTATGTCAGCGCCTTGACCTGCAGCCGGGCGACCACCTGCTTGAGATTGGCACAGGCTGGGGTGGGCTGGCGATCCATGCAGCAAAGCACTACGGCTGCCGGGTGACCACCACGACTATTTCTGAACAGCAGCATCGCTGGGCGGAGCAGGCGATCGCCAAAGCGGGTCTCGAGGACCGCATCGAACTGTTGCTGTCAGACTATCGCGACCTGCAGGGCCGCTATGACAAGCTGGTCAGCATTGAAATGATCGAGGCCATCGGCTGGCGACAGTACGACACGTACTTCAAGAAATGCGGTGACTTGCTCAAGCCCGGTGGCCGGCTGCTGATTCAGGCGATTACCATTGCTGAACCCCGCTTTCAGGAAGCCAAGCGCTCTGTGGACTTTATTCAGCGCTACATTTTCCCTGGTTCGAACCTGCCATCCGTCAAGGCAATGGTTGACTCCATCTCCGGCCAGAGCGAAATGATGGTGACCGGCCTGCATGATATCGGTCGCGACTATGCGATCACGCTGAATCACTGGCGTCAGCGGTTCCACGCGCGTCTCGACGAGGTCCGCGAGCTGGGCTACTCGGAGGCCTTCATCCGTATGTGGGAGTACTACCTGTGCTACTGCGAGGGCGGGTTTATTGAACGGGCCATTTCCGACGTGCACCTGATCGCTGAACAGCCCGGCTAGGGACTGTTATGGGTCGACGTACGCCCAGGCCAAGCAAGTTATGTCCGGTCTGTGAGCGCCCTTTTGAATGGCGCCGCAAATGGGCTGACTGCTGGGAAGCGGTGAAGTACTGTTCTGAACGGTGTCGCCGCGCGCGGCGCAAAGCCTGATGGAAATCCCCGCCTGCAAGCGGCTGCGCCTTATTCTGGGCGACCAGCTCAATGCTGAACATTCCTGGTTTGCCGCGCCGGACCCCGACATCCTGTACGTGGTTGCCGAGCTGCACCAGGAGGCGACCTATGTACGCCACCACGTGCAAAAAGTACTGGCATTCTTTCTGGCCATGGAGGCGTTGGCCGGGCAGCTGAAAGCCCGGGGTCACCGCGTGCTGCACCTGGACCTGGATGACACTGCCGGCTTTGAGGGTCTGCCTGCACTTTTAACGCACCTGCTTGCGCAAAGCGGATCTGAATCGTTTGAATATCAGCGGCCGGATGAGTTCCGGCTGATGCAACAGCTGTCAGAGTTTTGCGATAGCCTCGACATTCCCGGCCACTGCTGTGGCACGGAACATTTTCTGGTCACCTTTGATGCGCTGGAGGAAGTGTTTCCCAGCGATAAAAAGCAGCGTATGGAGCACTTTTACCGGCGCATGCGGCGCGATAGCGGCTGGTTGATGGACGAGGACAGTAAACCGGTCGGCGGCCAGTGGAACTATGACGTCGAGAATCGCAAATCACTCCCCAGGCAAATTGTTCTCCCGGAGCCACTGCTGTTTGAGAACGATGCGGCGGCGGCCCATAAACGTTTGCAGCGCCATGGTATCGAAACACTGGGTGAAATCGCCGGAGACAGGCTTGCGTGGCCGGTGACCCGCGAGCAATGCCGGGCCTTGCTCTCACACTTCACGGCCGACCTTTTACCTCGTTTCGGTGACTACCAGGATGCGTTGACGGATCGGGACTGGGCACTGTTTCATTCGCGTTTGTCCTTCGCCATGAACAGCAAGTTACTGTCGCCGCGGGAGGTCGTTGAGGCGGCGCTGGAGGCGCGCGCCTCCGATCCGGATGGTTACCCCCTTGCCTCGGTTGAGGGTTTTGTGCGCCAGGTTATGGGTTGGCGCGAGTTCATGCGGGGCATTTACTGGACCCGCATGCCGGCTTACGCATCCCTCAACGAACTTGATCACCAGGCGTCTTTACCGGCTTTTTATTGGACCGGGGAGACCCGCATGGCCTGCATGCGACAAGCAATTGGTCAGTCGCTTGAGCATGCCTACGCGCATCACATACAGCGCCTGATGGTCACGGGAAACTTTGCCCTGCTCATCGGTGCGCACCCGGATGCGGTTGATGCCTGGTACCTGGGAATTTACATCGATGCGATCGAGTGGGTGGAAATGCCCAATACCCGCGGCATGAGCCAGTTCGCAGATGGTGGCCTGGTGGCCAGCAAGCCCTATGTGTCCTCCGGCAACTACATCAACAAGATGTCAGATCATTGCTCCGGTTGTCACTTTGATGTGAAAGCCCGCAGCGGGGACAAAGCCTGTCCCTTCAACCCCCTGTACTGGCACTTCATGGAACGCCATCGGTCGCGTCTGGAAAAAAACCCGCGTATCGGCATGGTTTACCGGAATTGGGACCGAATGAGCCAGGACCGACGTGATGAAATTCTGACCACGGCCGATGCCATACTGGCCGACCCCGATGCCTTGTGAGTGGCATCCCGTCCAGAGTAATCAATTGCCCATAAAAAACGCCCGTCGGTGTGTCGACGGGCGAGGGATTGTTCACATCCATCAGAGCGATGGGTTTGCGAAGTGCAGAGGGAGATGCGAACAATCGTTGGGAAGTCGCACTCCTTTGTTAACCTTTCGTTTAACTAAGGAATAGGTAAACAGTACACAAAAGATAAACAATATGCAAGTCAGTCGAAGGATAAACCTTCCTCCTGGGCCAGGTAGGCAAGGGCGGTTTCCATCAGGGCCCGGGCCTGGGCCGTGCTGCGATGCAGGTGGGCGTGTAAAGCCGCATCTTTCTCACTGCGGTCCTCGCACTGTGCGCAATAGCTTTCAAAGGCTGTCAGGGTCTGGACGACCTCGGCCATGTGGTTTGGGCATTCGCAATCAACGGTGCTGTCTATTCTTCCCAGCCGGGCGAGTTGGGCCTCGGAAAAGCGGCGTGCGGGAATGTCCACCGGCGGCCGTGCGATATCAGGGCGTGGTATGACCGGTGTGTTGAAGTGCTCACCGGAGCGGAGCCTCACGGCCGCTGCCAGCACACCAACCGCGAGTTCGTCTGCGCTGAGCGGTGTGCGCAGCAAACGGAACCCCGCCCCGGCAAGGGCCCGCTCGTCTTCAGTGCGCGCAAACCCGTAGGCCACCATGACTTCACCGGCAGCCGTGCTGTTTCTGATGGACTCCAGCCAGTCCTTGCTGTCGGGGCCCAGGCTGCTCATCTCAAGCAGCAAGACATCCGGCGCCAAACCTCTTGTATCTGCGAGAAACCGCTCCACCCTTACGCCACTCGCGACCACTTCAATCGGGTTTGTAGGCACCACATCATTCTCGATGACTTCGACAAGACGCTCACCCAGCACGGCCACCCGGATTTTCCCATCCAATGGTTTAAGGGCAACCTGGTCCGCCTCATTGAGTCGTTCGCGCAACAGCGCACTCTCCAGGCCGGCAATGGTGCTGATCGCAAAGCCCCGGTCCGTCAGCGTCTTGAGCAGACCGAGCCTCTCCACGTCTGCTGCGCTGTAACAGCGCCGTCCATTGTCTGAGCGGGCTGCGACCACCGCACCGTAACGCTGTTCCCAGGCGCGTATCAGCTGCGTACTGAGTCCGGTCAGGCGTGCGGCGGCACCGATGCTGTAGCTGCTCGAGTTCTTGTCATCCGCTTGCGTGTTCATGGGGTGTCTCCGGTTACCAGGGCAGGGTTTCACCGTTCCAATTCATGAAACGGCCCGATGCTTCGGGGGTGCCGGCCATCACCACGCGCAGTATTCTCGCGGCGGACTGTTCCGGCGTGTATAGCCGTTGCTCCGGGACATTTGCCTGGAACGGTTTCGAGAGGTCGGTATCAGTCGTACCCGGATGGATCGCGGTAATGCACAGGCCGGGATGGGTTCTCCGAGCCTCGATGGCCAGGGTCTTCAGGAACTGGTTGAGCGCGGCCTTTGAGGCACGGTAACCATACCAGCCGCCAATGCGGTTATCTCCAATGCTGCCCACCATGGCCGACAAGGCGGCGAAATGGCAGGGGCCGGACTTCGGGACCAGGGGCAGCACGGTGCGTGCAACCAGCAACGGTGCGATGCTGTTTATTTCAAACAGGCGTAGCAGGGAGGCTCCTTGTGCCTGGGTCAGGGCTTTCTCAGGTTTCAGCCCCTCCTCATGCAAAATTCCCGCCGCGTGCAGGGTAAGGGACGGCCTGGCTTTTGCTGCACGCAGTTGATCGCCCAGCGATGCGATTGATGTGTCGTCGCCGAGCTCACAGTACAGTGGCTGTAACCGTTCACCGAAGCGGGCGGCCAACGATTGCAGGGACGCTGGCAATACGTCCTGACGGTGCGTCACGAACACGCGCCCCTGCTCATGGCCTTCCTGTCCAGCGTCGAGTAGGGCATGGGTCAGGGCCAGGCCAATACCACGGCTACCGCCGACAACCAGTGCGTCTCCATCAGCGAGGTCGAAGGTTCCGGTCATTGCGAGGACGCCTTATCGCGGGTCTCATTGCGCATCTTATTGGACTGCAGCGCGGCCAGGGCCCGCTCACGACCCGCTTTATGCTCAACAATCGGCTGCGGATAGTTGTCCCCCAGGCGCAAACCTGCCTTGTGCAGAACATCCGCGGGCGCTTCCCAAGGGCTGTGAATATATTTGGCGGGCAAGTCTTTGAGCTCCGGCACCCAGCGTTTGACATAGCTGCCTTGCGGGTCGAATTTCTCGCCCTGCAATATCGGATTGAAAATACGGAAATAAGGCGCCGCATCGGCGCCGCAGCCCGCCGACCATTGCCACCCCATGGTGTTGCTGGCCAGATCCGCGTCGACAAGCGTATCCCAGAACCACCGGGCTCCTTCCTGCCAAGGCTGCAGCAGATGTTTGACCAGCAATGAGGCGACAATCATACGCACACGGTTATGCATCCAGCCCGTGTTCCAAAGCTCCCGCATGCCGGCATCAATAATCGGATAGCCGGTCTGACCCCGTTGCCAGGCGCGCAGCTGTCCGGCGTCGGGCTGCCAGGGAAAGTCAGCGTACTTGTCGTAAAGGGCTGTGTCCGGAGTTTTTGGAAAGTGCACGAGCAGGTGATAGGCGAACTCCCGCCAGCCGATCTCGCTCAGAAACTTATAACCGGCCTGGCTGTCTGCCGCCCCGGCTGCATGTACGGCGGCCCAAACCTGGCGCGGCCCAAGCTGACCGCTGGCCAGGTAGGGTGAGAGCCGGGATGTTCCTTTCCTGGCCGGATGGTTGCGTCGGTCCGGATAACCCTTGATCGGACCATCAAGAAATTCTTCCAGCGCTGCCGTGGCGCCTTCCAGGGTTGGTGTCCAGCGCTCAGCGAAGTCGTCCGCCCAGTCGAGCGTGGGCAGGAGTGCCAGTGCGTCCAGGTCGCAACCCGCGGGAGGGTTGTCCAACCCCAGCCACTCGGTATCCGGCAATGGACAGGGTGCGGGTGCAGGGCGTGCACGTACCGACTTCCAGAAAGGCGTAAACACCTTGTAGGGATCACCGTTTTGCGTACTTATCTCATGGGGCTCCCACATAAGGCTGCCATTGAAACTCCGGGCTTCCAGGCCGTCCTCGCGCAAGGCGCTTTTAATATCACTGTCCCGCGCTTTGATCGCAGGTTCGTAGCGCCGGTTCCAGAAGACTGCATCAGCGCCGCTTTGCGCTGCCAGTTTGCGGAGGCCTGCAAGGCTGGCGCCGCGTTGCAGAACCAGGCTGAGACCCTGTTCCAAGAGCGCGTCACGCAGGCTGGCCAGGGCATGGTGCAGCCACCAGCGGCTCGCGCCGCCCGGTTGCCAATCACCTTCCTCTTCCGGGCTAAAGAGATACACTGGGACAATGGGCGCGCCGCGCTCCAGCGCCGCGGCCAGGGCCGGGTTATCCTGCAGGCGCAGATCGCGGCGGAACCAGACAATGGTGGCTGCTTTTTTCATGACGAGGTCGGGATCCGGTGGTTTTCAAAGCGTTCGGGTCCGGATTGTATAATATTTGTTTAGGATTATGTGATGAGTGTGTCGAAGGTCAACATAGAGATTGTTTGCCCGCGCCGGCCATGGGCCTTTCGCGCGCCCTGGCTTATGCCGGTGCTGCTTGCCGTCCTGTGCGGTTTGCTTGCCGCCTGTTCCGTTGAGGCACCGGAAGGGGTAGAACCGGTTACTGATTTTGAAGCTGAGCGCTATCTTGGGCGCTGGTATGAAATTGCCCGCCTCGACCACCGGTTTGAGCGCAACCTGAGCGCTGTGACTGCAGAATATGCCTGGCGGGAGGACGGCGGTGTTGCCGTACGCAACCGTGGCTACAAGACCGATAAACAGGAATGGGATGAGGTTGAAGGCAAGGCGTATTTTATTGGTGAGCCGGACGTGGGCTCCCTCAAGGTCTCCTTTTTCGGCCCGTTTTATGGGGGTTATCACATCATGGCCCTTGATGAAGCGGCGCCGGACTATGCTTATTCACTGGTATCAGGCCCCGATCGCGGATACCTGTGGGTTTTGTCCCGGACACCCACGCTCCCGGAAGATACGCTGGCCCAGTTACTGGCCATGGCCGAGGCGCACGGCTTTCCGATGGATGAACTGACCATGGTTGATCAGTCAGCAAATATTGAAAACACGTCCCGGGACTGAAAATCGTGACAGTAACGGCGGCCGGAATCACGTTCTTTTGACCCTTTACTGCGCATACTCACGTGCGACACCAGTTAAATCCCTGTTTTACGAGAAACCGGGTCGAAAGCAGAATGATTTTAAAAATCTGCTAATCCAATAACCCATACGGAGTGCGCAATATGCGGAGTGCAAGAAACACCCTTCTGGCTGGCATGCTGGTCCTGGCCCCGATGACTGCCCTGGCAGACTGGGAACCCACACAGGAAAAGATTGAAGCGGCCCTGGCGGCAGACATCCGGGATGAAGGTGACACGGAGCGGGACCGCAATCGACGCGCGCTGGAAACCCTGGAGTTTTTCGGCCTGACCGAAGACATGACGATCCTTGAGCTGATGCCGGGTTCCGGCTGGTACACCAAAATTCTTGCGCCCGTGGTTGCAGAGAACGGCCAGTATTTTGGTGCGATTGGAACGGGTCGCATTGAGTCGCTGATGAGTGAGCCGGGATTTGAACAGATGGAACTGGTGGCAACCGACGCCAACATGTTCCGCGCGGACGGCGACCGCTTTCTGAGCCTGGAGTTTGATGGCCTTGGCGTGGAAGACGTCGATATGGTGCTGACTTTCCGCAACTATCACAATTTCAATGCCGAAGCCCGCGCTGCCCTTAACGAGGCAGTCTACGATGCGCTGGCGCCCGGTGGCATTTATGCCGTGGTGGACCACACGCGCCGGCATATGGAGCCGGACGGCCCGGAAAATGGCCGCCGCGTCGATCCGGTACTGGCCATCATGGAAATTCAAAATGCCGGCTTTCGCCTGGTGGACTTTTCCACGCTTCACCGCAGGCCTGATGATGAGCTGCGCTATGAGGTTGGCCGTGAAACGGTGACCGGCAATACCGATCGATGGACCCTGAAATTCATCAAGGAATAAGCTTC
>JGI12048J13642_10696969_pt1 | contig 14400 bp, 12 predicted proteins | sample ElkSlonscriptome_16_FD_13642 | JGI IMG/M metagenome (IMG submission 13642)
ACCGGATTCGGCTGTTTTCTCGCCGGCGGCGTAACGGGCTTAAGAAGCTCCGCTCAGTCTGCGCCCTTCTACTCGCTGGCCAGCATCGGTCCGCTGCAGGAGCCCGATGCCAATGGCATCATGCTGCCGACGGGTTTTCAGTCCCGGATGGTTGCCCGTACCGGCACTACACCGATGGCTGGCGGTGACTACTTCTGGCACGCACGCCCGGACGGCGGCGCCTGTTTCCCGACGCCGGAGGGCGGCTGGGTCTATGTGTCCAACAGTGAAGTGGGCCGCGGTCGGGGTGGGGTGGGAGCACTGCGTTTTAATTCCTCAGGCGAGGTCGTTGACGCCTATTCGATTCTTGACAACACCTCGGTGAATTGTGCTGGCGGCGCCACGCCTTGGGGCACCTGGCTTTCCTGCGAGGAGTTCGATGCGGGACAGGTTTACGAATGCGATCCTCTGGGCAACCGTGCTGCGGTTGTGCGACCCGCTCTGGGCACGTTCCAGCATGAGGCGGTAGCCGTGGACATGGCCAACAATGTTATCTATCTCACCGAAGACGAGCGTGATGGCGGTTTCTACCGGTTTATTTCCGCCGCCGGGCTGCCTGATCTCAGCGCCGGCAGGCTGGAAATCGCCTCTGTGCAGGCGCGCGATGGTCAGCGCAGCGTGCAGTGGTTGCCGGTGCCGGATCCGCTGGCTGCGTCCCTGCCCACCCGGGAGCAGGTGCCAGGCTATTCTCCGTTCGCCGGTGGTGAGGGCATCGCTCTGCACGACAGCAAGATCTATTTCACCACCAAGCACGACAACAGGGTCTGGTGTTATGACACCGTAAGCCACGAGATTGATCCGATTTACGACGTCGCCACCAGCGGCAACCCAATCCTCAGTGGGGTCGACAACGTGGTGATCACGCCCGCCGGAGACGTGCTCGTGTGTGAAGACGGTGGCGACATGCAGATTGTGCTGATCACTCCAGATTACCAGCCGCTGCCGCTGCTGCAGATTGTCGGCCAGGACCGCTCCGAGATTTGTGGCGCTGCTTTTGATCCGTCCTTTCAACGTCTCTACTTCAGCTCCCAAAACGGTTTTGGCAGCGCCGGAATCACCTACGAGATTACCGCCGCCAGCGCCGCCTGAGAGCTGGTTCAGCCGGTAAATTCCGCATGCTTGCTAGATGTGCTGCTGGCCAGCAGTAAGCTGCGTATACACTCCGCGGGAGATTTGCTAGTCTGCAAAATCGGCCTCTGGAGCTTGTCATGGCTAAGAAAAACAACAAAACCAATTCCGCTGCTTCCCCGCTGCTTGATTCGCCCACCGACCCTTCCCGCCGCAATCTGCTCAAATCTGCCGGACTCGTCGGCGCTGTAGTGGGCTCTAGTGGTGCCGGCAGCGTCATCGCTGCTGATTCGCCAGGAGTCGACCCAGCTTCGAATCCGCTCGCCCGGGAAGCGCTGGAGGTGCTCACTGCCGAAGAGGCGCAGACACTGGAGGTGATCTGCGACTGCCTGATCCCCTCAGACAGTAATGGTCCAGGAGCTCGGGAGGCGAGGGCGGTACACTACATTGACCGGGCTTTAGCCAGCCACAGCTTGGAGGACCGGGACGACTATCTGGTCAGCCTGAGCGCCATCAATGACTACGCCCGGCGCACGCGCGGCAAGGCCTATCACCAGCTCATTCGTGATCAACAGAATTCGATCCTGCTTGCCGTGCAGCAGAACAAGGTGCCAGGTTGCTCACCAAGTGGCAGTGGTTTTTTCAATAAGGTTCGCAGTCATACTATTGACGGCACTTTTTGCGACCCCTACTACGGAGGCAACCGCAATTTCGTTGGCTGGGACATGATCCGCTACCCTGGTATTCGCCTTACAGCCAGCGAAACCGATGTGGCTCGCGGCGCGGAACTGGCGCCCAATCATCAGTCGGCGTATGACTACGACACCTACACTAAGATGGCTCGCAACAGGATGCTGGCGGGCGCGGGAGGTGACCAGGATGACTAGACAACTACCTCCTACCGATGTGGTCATCATCGGCGTGGGCGCCGCTGGCGGCGTGGCGGCACTGCCGCTGACAACGGCCGGACTCAAAGTCGTCGGGCTGGAGGCTGGCGGCTGGCTCAGTCCGCGCGATTTTGCCCCCGATGAGCTGCGTAATGGTGCCCGCAATTGGCCACAATCAGTGCAGAAGGCGGCCACCGAGGCGCCGACTGTGCGCGCTACTGCCGCCGATGCGGCTGTACAAGGCGGCCATCCCATGATGAATGCCGTCGGCGGCACGACCATGCACTACTGGGCACAGAGTTGGCGCCTTAATCCCTGGGATTTTCGTGTCGTCAGCGCCACCATAGACCGCTATGGTAGACACCGGCTGCCGGGGGACAGCACAGTTGAGGACTGGCCATTCGGCTACGACGAGTTGGAGCCTTATTACGACAGGGTGGAATACTCCGTTGGCGTCTCGGGTCAGGCTGGCAATGTGGGTGGGCATCTCGATTACCGCGGCAACATCTTCGAGGGCGAACGCCAGCGTGCCTATCCCATGCGACCGCTGCGCGCCTCACCGTTCACGGACATGATGACTGCTGCGGCGCGGGGATTGGGCTGGCATCCTTTTCAGGGCCCGGCTGCTATTACCACTGAGCTCTATAACGGGCGTCCACCCTGTCAATATCACGGTTTTTGCAACCGCGGCGGCTGTCATGTGCAGGCGAAGAGTTCAACCGCTGTCACCACGATCCCCTTGGCCATGGCGACCGGCAATCTCGATGTCGTCACCTTTGCGCGGGTAACTAATATAGTCACTGATCACAGCGGTAAGGTCACTGGAGTCGACTACATCCGCGGTAACGAGACTTACTTCCAGCCGGCCGCAGTGGTGCTGCTGGCCAGCTATACCTACGAAAATGTCCGCCTTCTGCTTCAATCCAGGTCGCGCGCCTTCCCCAATGGACTGGCCAATAATGCCGGTCAGGTCGGCAGGCACTACATGACCCATCACCAGGGTGCGCCGGTCACGGCGCTATTCCCTCGCGACTTGCACAATTGGTACGGACTGCCAGCCCAGGGGGTGGCGATAGACAACTGGGCCGATGACAATTTCGACCACAGCGAGCTGGACTTCATAGGGGGCGCTAATCTTTGGGCCCACACCGATCGCAAACCCATTTCCGCCGCCAAGATGAGCACTTTCGGTGAGGTGCGCAATTGGGGCGCGGACTGGAAGGCATTCATTATGCAGAACGCGGACCGAACCAATTCTTCCTACATTCAGAAGACCACATTGCCCTACGACGACAACTACCTGGATCTGGACCCAGTGGTCAAAGACCCCCTCGGTCAACCGGTTATTCGCATCACTGCGCGCTATCATGACAACGAGAAGCGCATTGCAGCCTTCTCACAGGATTTGATGGAACAGTGGTATCTGGAGGCCGGTGCAATCAAGGTCACCAGATCTGGTCTGGGCAATACCATGGGTGCCTCAACTCATGCCTATGGCGGCACTCGGATGGGCAATAACAGCCAGACTAACGTCGCTGATCGCTGGGGTTTTGCCCACGAGGCGCCCAATCTTGGGATACTCGGTGCCTCGGTGATGGGAACCAGTGGGGCTCGAAACCCGACGCTGACCGTGCAAGCCCTGGCCTGGCGTAGTGCTGACTATCTGGTCAATAACTGGCGCAGTGTCACGAGCTGATGCGAAGTCTCTGTTAAGCACGGTCAGCGCGGCCGCGGCAGGCTGCTCAGGCAATGATCTGCTGCTACTGCGAGCTGACCCGGCCGCTACGACGGTTTGCCTGGGCATAAAGAATCAGTAGAAGTTTCGCGCGCTCAAACTGCCTATTTCCGGGATTTTACGATGCCCTGGAGCCTAGAGAATATGCGGTATTTGGCTTGACACCCTGACTTTGTAAATGCTTATATCGGTGCTCCTTTTTTGGGTGTTACTTACAATTAAAGCAATAAGGTAGAACTATGAAGAAGCAATGGCTACTCCCTGCAATCGCCGTTCTCGCGGTCGGTTGTTCACCCAGCGACACGAGTACGAGTTCTGTGTTGTTTGGCCAGGTTGCCGAAGCCGCCGAAATGGCCAGCACTCGTGATATCCCGCGCATGCCCAGCGGTCGACCTAACCTGAATGGCATCTGGCAAGCGCTGATGAATGCCAATGACAATCTCGAGCCAGCCCCGCCCAAAGCCGCCTACGACCTGGTTCCAGGCGACTTCGTGCCGGTTCCGCACCCGGACATCGTGGCCGCAGGAGCCGTAGGGGCAGTCCCGGCGAGTTTTGGCGTTATCGAGGGCGATGGCTTGATCCCCTACACCCCGGCCGCGCGTGAATTGCAGCAGGAAAATCAGGAAAACTGGCTGGAACGGGATCCGGAAATCAAATGCTACCTGCCTGGTGTCCCCCGCGCCAACTACATGCCCCATCCTTTCCAGATCTTCCAGAGCGAGAGCGCCTTCTTTATCGCCTATTCTTTTGCCGGAGCGGTGCGTAATGTCTTCCTCGAAGATCCGGGCGAAGCACCTCTTGATTCCTGGATGGGCCAAAGCTATGGCTATTGGGACGGTGACACCTGGGTAGTGGAAGTGACCGGCATGGACAGCCGCACCTGGCTGGATCGGGCTGGAAATCATCATTCCAACCAACTGCGCGTCACCGAGCGCTGGGACATGGTGGACGAGAACGTGATCATGTACTCGGCCACGCTTGAGGATCCAGAGGTTTATACTGAACCCTGGACCATGAGCCTGCCGCTGTATCGCCGGCTGGAAGCTAATTACGAGTTACCCCAGTTCAAATGTGTAGAATTCGTTGAAGAGTTGATGTACGGCCGCTTCCGGGCCGGCGGCGAATTCGAGCAGGAACTGCGTGAACAGATGCAGCAGGAGCAGCAAAACTAGGTAAATAACGGTTTTTGCGGGTCGAGGCAGTTTTCAGAGTTTGGAAATTGCCCCGGCCATTCGCTAAACTACAGTCTATTAGCAGCCAAAGACTTTTAGTCAGTAGCCTGATTGTGTTAAAAGTTTTGATGGCATCAGGGTGGGGAGGGTTATACTGGCCCCGTCTGCACCAGACCCGAAGAGGCCGGTGGTTTAACTCAATAATTAAACGGTGAATTCTATGAAAATGAAACTTCTGGCTCTAGCAGCCGTTACTGCTGTCGGAGTAGTTGCGATCAAACCTCCAGCTACAGCGCACCACGCCTTCTCTGCTGAGTTCGATGCGAACCTTCCGGTGCGTCTGGGCGGTCCTATCACTCGGGTAGAATGGATCAATCCCCACACCTGGATCCATATAGAAAATAACGATCCCGAGTCAACTCGCGATCCTGGACCCTGGATGGTAGAGGGTGGCACGCCTAATACCTTGCTCCGCCGTGGCATCAGCCGCAACTCCCTGGAGCTAGGTACCGATATCATTGTCACCGGCTACCAGTCCAAGGACCGGCTGTGTGAGCCGACCTGCCGGGCTAACGGGCGCGATATTACTTTTCCCGACGGCCGCAAGCTCTTCATGGGCAGCTCGGGAACGGGTGCTCCGCGTGATGGGTCGGACCCCACCAGCAATTAATTGCGCCGAATTAATCGCACTGAATAGAAGCACAAAAAGGCCCGGATAAATCCGGGCTTTTTTGTGGGCGGTCGTACACCGGCGTCTACGCAGCGCCAAGGCCGCGGTGGAACAGAACCTCTGCTGGGTGGGGTATCGGCCGACTTCCCGTCCTGATATTGCTTCGCTAGCCGAACAGCTACCCCTCGCTTCGCGTGAAAGCATTCGGCAACGCATTCTTAGCTTCAGCTTTTAGCCTGTTTTCAAAATGGTCAATTCGTGGGCCCGGGGTGGCGGCGTTTGATGTAGGAGCCTGTGCTGTGCTCACGCTGTAAGCGCCAGAAATGGTGACGGTAGTCTTCTCTTCTGAAATAGTGGGTCACCAGAGATCGGCGCCTCTTGCTCCTGTCTGTGATCGTGCTGCCGCCATGTAATAGTTGGGCATGCCAAATGAGTACGTCACCGGGTTCGGCGTGAAAGGTCTTTTCTTCAATCCCGCGCGCTGCAAGTTCTTTGCCGATATAGCTATGGAAATTCTGCATCTCGGCGCTGACGGCATTGAGCTTGCCGGTGCTGAAATAGAAGGGCGGAATGAGATGACTGCCGGGGTAGTAGGTGACGGCGCCGTTACTGCCGTCCACCGCATCGAGAGCGATCCAGGACACGACGAGTTTGTTCTGCTTCCGCGGCGGCATGTACAGGGTATCGATGTGGGCCGACTGCTGGGAGCCATACTCAAAGTTCAGGCTGTTGCAGACCAGGGGTTCACCATCAATGAGTTCTGACAGCACCCGGCACAGGCCCGGATCCAGATTCGCAGCGCGCACGAGTGGCTCTTCCAGATAGAGGTCATTGAGCTTGTAGGGTGAGTGGCGGGCTTCGTTTGGCGCTTTGCTGAACAACAGCCTCTGGCTGCGCGCTTCCTCAAGCCAGGCATCTATAGTGATTGCCGCACGGAGACTGCGTCGCTGCAGCCAGAGTTGGTTCAGTCGCTGATTCAGGGCCTGCACATGCCGCTGCTGAATTTGCTGCTTCAGCACCAGGTAGCCCAGTTCCTGCCATTGCTGCATTTGTTGCGCACTGAGGGTCTTCGCTTCAGTTCGATGCTTGGCGCCGGTCTTGGCATCCTCAAATTCTGCGCTGTGCTTCACTTGGCAACAGGCTCTAGACTGCGCTCGTAGTCTCCGCCGTCGCGAAACACCGTCGAGGCCTGATAAAAACCAGCCGTATAGAGACGGACCAGCACCGTACTGCCGCTTCGATTCTCCCAGAACCAGCCGTGTATTCCTGAAAATGGTGCATGATAGGAACCCGAGCGCTGACTGGAATTGCCTTGTTCAAAGCTTTCGGCATAGTCCTCGCCGAGACCGGCTGGTTCCGCATGCAGGTCATAGTAGACTTCGCCATCAGCGCGCCAGCTGAAGATCAGCGGACTCTCCAGATCCATCAGGTACTTATATTCAACCGACTCGAATGGGCCGAGTTCGAATTCAACATAGTCACTGCGATGTACTTCGAGCTGTTCTTCGAAAGGGTTAATGGGGTTCGAGAGGGCTGAGAGGCCGGTGAGTCGTCCGGTACCCAGAGGATCGACGCCAAACTCTGCCGGCAGAATGACGGCCAGCAGTATAATCACGGCAACGATGAATGCCAGTGCACTGGCAATCAGGATATTTCTAGGTGAGGGCGCTTGATTCGAGTCTGCTTGGGTCATGGGCAGTGGTAATCAGTAAGGCGGCTGCAGGAGGAATGCGCTCAATTGATAACCCGCCAGCAGGAAACCACCGGTCATGAGGACGGAGTTGCTGACAAACGCGTGACGCAGATAGCTGGCGCGATGACGCCAGACACTGAGCAGGATAAAGACCGCGGAGAGCGCCAGCATCTGGCCGATCTCAACACCGATATTGAAGCTGATGATGTTGGTGACCAGGCCGTTGTCGGAGAGGGTGAATTCCTGCAGTCTGGTTGCCAGACCCAGGCCGTGGAACAGTCCAAAGACGAAGACGGCAACACGGGTATTGGGTTCAAAACCGAGAAAACGCCTGAAACCATCAATATTCTCGAAGGCCTTATACACTATGGAAAGGCCGATGATGGCGTCGATGAGATAGGCATTAATGCGAATGTCTGCCAACACACCGAGCAGGAGCGTGATACTGTGGCCGACCGCGAAGAGGGTGACATATTGGACCACGTGGCGGGGTCGGTAGAGAAAGAAGATCACGCCGACAAGAAACAGCAGATGGTCATAGCCTGTGACCATGTGTTTAGCGCCCAGATAAATGAATGGAAATACAGCCGGCCCGTCGATGGCCTGCACGTAGCTGGCATCGGAGCCTGCTATGGTATGAGCGGCAGCGACGGCGCTCACCAGCAGGGCCCAAACAGCGGCTGATGCCGTTGTCAGCAGTTTGCGAATATTTACCCCCATATTGTCAGCTTGCTGTCTTGCCTGGGTTGTTCGCACGGTCTCAGCGTCAGGGGCCTGTCAGCAGACTCTGGCGCGTCCTGACTCAATTAACGGATCCATCGCCCATTTCGCCCTGATCCCACTACGGTAGGCGCCGCCGCAACGCGGTAGGGCAGCCCTGCGGTTCACTAATTGCCGGCATCGCTGACGAAACGGTTATTGATGTCCGGGTTGTAGGCCTGGTGACAGGCTGTACAGACGCTGTAGAGCTGGGCGCCGGCCTGGAAATATTCCTCATTATCTTGCGCCTCTGCGGCAGCCATGGCGCGCAGGCCGGCCTCGCTGAGACCCTGGGAGTAGATCATCCAGGCGTCGTTGTCCTCGGCCCTAGCCGGCAACGCCAGCATGTTGCCGGTTTCGACGATAACAGCGGCTTGACTGCGGACAAACTCCCAGCCTTCATCAGTAGTGGGATAGAGTTCCTCGTACCCGGAAGCATCGAGTATCCAGCCCCCCGAGTCCCATAAAACATCGGCCGCAGGCTCCAAAACAAGTGCCATGAGCTGCTGTATATTCAGGCTCGTGTTATAGGAAGTCCCGGCCTGTGCAGCCTGTTCGTTCTCCTCCGGACCGGAACAGGCAGCAAGTGAGGTCACTGCAATTACCGTCGCCAGCCGGCTGATCCGGCTGATAATGGGGGTTAAGTTCATAATTTCCGCCCTGCTAATAGTCACAATGCATTTTCCAGCGGGTGCGAAGCTGATAGGCTGCGCATGATATCCCGTTTAGTCAGGGATCCTTTGATTGACTCAGAAAGGTCTCTGCAGGAGTCTGTAAGCCAGACAAGGGTCCGAGTTGAGCAGACGACCATCAAGTCTGCCTTAAAATGCAATACGATGCCACTGTAGCCACACCGGCTACCGGGCGGTGAGCCAAATTATGCAAAGTATGATTAGACGGTTCCTGCCGTCGCTGCTGCTGGCAGCTGCTTGCCTGTTATGGGCAACTCAGGGTTTCACTCAGGTCTCGATTCAGGCAACACCGGATGCTGGCCTCCAGCCCCGATTGATTCAGGGGGACGATGGTTCAACCCACTTGCTGTATTTTCGCAAGCGCATCGATCGGCCCGGTGCGCGCGAGGGCAATCTTTACTACCGCCCCTATGACTCCGAAAGTTTGCAGTTTGGAACTCGGGTCCGCGTCTCTAATCAGGCCTTCGCCCTGCAAAGTTACGCCATCGCCCGGGCCGCAATGGCGATGGACGCTGCGGGTCGCCTGCACGTACTCTGGTACATTCCCCGGGATTCTGCGTTTTATTACACCCGTTCCAATGTCGAGCGCACGCTGTTCGAACCGCAGCGATTGATCGTGCAGGAGTATGTCGAAGGAATCGATGCCGGCGGAGATATCGCCGCCTTCGGAGATAAAGTCGCCATCATTTGGGGCGCTGGTGATCTGAGTGACGAGGCTTCCCGCACCATGTTCGCTCGATTCTCCGACAATGGTGGTGCCAGCTTTGGGGCAGAGACCATGGTCAGTAATCCGGATCTGGGTGCCTGTGCCTGCTGTTCAATGGCTGCCGACTATCTGGATGCACAAAAACTGCTGGTGGCCTATCGCTCAGCGATCGACTCTATTGGTCGGCACATGCAGCTATTGACGATTCGCCAGAACGCCCGAGAGGCAAGTGGCGCCAGCTATGGGCGATTGGCTGCGCTGCAGGAGTGGGAGGCCTCGTTCTGTCCGCTGAGCACTAATGATATCGCTAGCACGGTCACGCACAACCAGCGGCTGGTTTTTGAAACCGAGGGGCGCATTATCGAGATGGCGTTGCCCGACGGAGAGCGCAGGGCGGTAGCGGCACCCTTCACCGAAACGCGGCAGAAAAACCCCGCCGTGGCTGTCAATGAGGATGGCCTGAGGCTTATTGTCTGGGCCGAGGCGATCAGTCATACTCGTGGCGGTAGGCTGAACATGCGCCTGCTCAATGAGCAGGGGATTGTTGCGGGCTTTCAATTCGAAGATCAGATCCGGATTCCGGACTTCAGTTTTCCTGCTACCGCAGCACTGCCAAACGGGACGTTTCTCGTGCTTTACTAAGCAAGCTCTGAATACGCAGAATTTGCAGAGAGGCTCTGCTTAGTGCAAAAAAGCCAAAGACATGCCTGCATTAATCAGAGCACCCCTTTAGCAACACAGCAAGAACTTGAGCTAGCGGCCACCCTGCCAATCCCGGCTGCGCTCGAGCTGACGTCGCAGCAAATCTATTTCGACATCGTTCCAGAGTTGATTGGTTTCACCCCGTAACCGCTGGCGCTGGCGCTGGTGCGATTGATAGACCGACGGGCTGGGAAGAGGACGGTTGGCACCGACGCCAGGCGTAGTAGTGGACCAGCCCGAGTAGGATGCTCCGAGCGAACCAGTGCTGCGCAGCCGATTGAATGCCGTCTGCACGAATTCTGTTCTGCGGCTTAGTGCATCCTCGCTGCAGTAGTATTCGACGCCGCGTAGGCGGTTAATAATCCGATTCAACTCCGCGGCTGAACTCGTCTCGTCCCGTTCTATGCTGACAAAATTATCGCGCCAGCGGGTGAGGGCCGAGCAGTGATCGAGGTACTGCGCAACTGCGTCGCCGTCGACCGTATTCATGAAGCGGGAGCAGGCTTTACCTGCCGCATCCGGCGCTGCCTCTTCCAGTTCCTGCAGGCATTGTTCGGCCTCGCTGTCGAGCTGATCGAAGAGAGTTTCGGCAGCCTCGAGACGTTGCTCTAAAGTGATGTCCTGCGCGCTCGCGGGTGCAGACTGAAGCGCAGTCGCCAGCAGCAATGCGGCCAGACTGGCGGCGCCAGTGGCGGGGCTAATCATAAAGTTCAAAGCGCTTGTCCCACTTCTTGAAACGCTTGCGACAATACTTCTCCAACTGCTTGTGATTGGAGAAAAAATACTCGCTGGCCTTGGGAATGGGTTCGTCGTATTCGCACCAAGCGTTATCGTATTCTCGACAGACCCAGGGGCGGGTCTCATAGATACCGCAAACGCCGCCAGGGAGAAGATGCGTGCAGGGCGTCGAAATGTGCAGAAACCAACCGTCGGCGTCTTTGAAGAGGTTAATGTTTTCATGAGAGACCTGCCAGAGTAGATGGTCGAAATCTTCCTTACTTTTCGGGGTGGGGATCTTCTGGTTGATCGAATTACAACAAATCGATTTCTTGCATTTTCCACACTTCTTATCAATCTTGACTTGCCCCTTATTTTTACCGGCTTTAGCCACATCGACCAGCTTGATTGAGTCCTTGGCGTTCATACCCCGTACCGTAATAGATGAGATGAATAGTAGCTTGGTAGTGTAAACCTATCTTAACATTTCCCGCCGGGATCAATACCAGCGATTTAATCTAATAGCCGACTCAGCACTGATCTAATTGTTTCTTCGATTTTTTCACTGCGACAAGTGATAGCGGTACTATCTCCCGCTCTCCCGCCTACCTAGCACCAATATTTGTCCGTAGCTTCATCCTCTGAGCGCAGCGTTCTGCGTCAATTGCATTGCTGGTGCAGCCAGGGGGATCAACTACAAGCTCCTGAAACAACAGTCGCTCCGCCGCCGTTTGTGACTTCGATCGGGCCGTCTTTACTTTGCCTGGGTGAGTCAGCAAAATGAAACCTATAAGCAACGGAGATTTAGCCATGCGCACAGGTCTCTACCAGGATGGGCGAGCATTTATTGCCTGTCTCCTGTCAATATTTCTGAGCTGTCTGCAGGTTGCCTGCACCAGGCAGGAGCCGGTTTCCACTGCTGGCTCGACGATTAATACTGAAGATTCCAGCACGCTGGAACTGCGTGCACTTTCTACCCAACCCTGGCTTGTTACCGGCGGCGATCTTCTCATTGAGCTGCAAGCTCGAGATCCCATGCCTGCGGGAACACCCTCCCTGCGACTCAATGGCCAGCCCCTGCCCGTTGAGCTTGTTAGCATCGACAGCGGTCGCTGGCTGGCAATGCTACAGGGTTTGCCAGCGGGGGACAGCGAGATCGAGGCCAATCTTCAGGACGGTGCCGATTCAGCGAACTTGATGATCAGCAACTATCCGATAACCGGACCCATTATTTCTGGACCCCATGAGAGCCCTTTTCACTGTCAGACCGAGGAATTTGAGCTGGTAACCGGAGAAGCTCTGGGACCAGCAAGCGACAGTAACTGCGGGATCGCCGCCAGCATTGACTATGTTTACTGGTCTGAGACGGAAGCGGGTTTCAGGGCACTTGCCGACGCCAGCGGTGAAAGCTTTCCGGATGACGTGGCGTATCTGCCGGGCGCTGGCGGCGAGGGACTGCCTTATATCGTGCGCGTGGAAACCGGCACGGTGAACCGTGCCATCTATGAAATTGCCATGTTGCACGTGCCGGGTGAACCGGAACCGGGTCCTTTCGATCGCAATCCCCGCTGGAACGGCAAACTGGTCTATACCCACGGCGGTGGTTGCCGCAGCGGCTGGTACCAGCAGGGCAGCCGCACCGGAGGCGTCATGCGCGACGGACTCCTGCGTCAGGGTTATGCGCTCGTGTCTGCTTCCCTGAATGTGTTCGGCCAGAACTGCAATGACTTGCTTGCCTCCGAGACACACATCATGGTGAAGGAACGCTTCATCGAGCATTACGGCGTCCCGGATTATACGATCGCCACCGGTGCTTCGGGTGGTTCCTACCAGTCGCATCAGACGGCGGACAATTATCCCGGCGTTTTCGATGGCATCATCGTCGCCGCGAGTTTTCCGGATGTGACCTCGGCCACCATTTTTACACTGGCCGATTCCCGCCTGCTGCATCACTACTTCAGCGCGGTCAATCCAGACGCCTTCAGCCGCGAGCAGCAAAGAGCCGTTGCCGGTTTTGGCAGTTGGGGTTCCATCGCCAACCTGGCCAGGGGCGCAGCCCGGTTAGATCCATTGTATGAGCCCGATGTGCCGGCGGAGGAGCAGGGCGGGGAAGTCAGCAATGCGGCACTGGAGTCGCGACGCTATGGGTTGAATAACCGCGGCGGCGTGCGCGCCACCGTGTATGATCACACCCGCAATGTTTATGGCAGCATCGACGGCACCGGGACTGCACAGCGACCACTGGATAACCGGGGCATACAATATGGCCTGCGGGCACTGAATCAGGGGCTCATCTCGGTGCCACAATTCCTCGATCTGAATCGTCGGATAGGTGGCTTCGACCACGACATGAACCATGTGGCTCAGCGTCACGGCGCTGACCCTCGGGCGCGCCGTCGGGCGCTTGAGTCCGGACGCATTCTTTACGGCGGCGCCGGTTTGGCGACGACCCCCATAATCGATTACCGCAATTACACCGATCACGCCGAGGGCGGCGACATTCACATGATCGTGCATCAGTTCTCCACGCGACAGCGGCTGGTCAACGCCAATGGCCATGCCGATAACCATGTCATGCAGATTGGCGGTCGCTGGGGCTTCACAGCCTCCGAGCCCGATCTTGGTGTTCTGTTCCAGGCCATGGATGAGTGGATTACAGCCATAGCGGCCGACACGTCCACGATTGATGCGGCGATCAAAGTAGTGCGCAACAAGCCGGCGGCGCTGATGGATGCCTGCTGGGACAACAGCGGCGACGAGCGCGTAAAACTGCAACAACCGCAAACCTATATGGGCGCCAGCGACTGCAATCGACTCTTTCCGGCCTATTCGACGCCGAGGCACGAAGCCGGAGCGCCACTGGCCAATGACATCGTCAGCTGCAGTCTGAGGCCGCTGAGCGAATCCGATTATGCAGTGCAATTCACTCGTGAGGAATGGATCGAGCTGCAAGAGATATTCGCCGATGGCGTCTGCGACTGGTCACAGCCGGATGTGAGCCGGACTTCGCACCAGGGCGTCTGGGCGTCCTTTGGGCCCTCTCCGGTGAACCGCCTGTACTGAGAAGACAACCTGATTGAAGGCCGCCGATGGCAGTGAGGTCAATGCGGCCCGGGTACGGGCTGGCACAGCTTGCTTATCAACCGGGCCTGGTTTAATTTTCGGACCACCTTTGAGACTAAGGATGCATTGATCAGAGCATCCCCAATGAATGCAACAGCCCCGGATGAGTCCGCTCCGCATCAGCGGCTCAACTTCAGGCAGGAGTGACAATGACTATGAGTAAAATCAATCTGGCTTTGGCAGGCCTATTCTCCGCGCTCGTGCTGGCGCCACCGATTCAGGCACAGGGAAGCAGTAACTACGAGCCGCCGCGCACGCCGTTTGGCAAGCCCGATCTGCAGGGCTTCTGGACCAATGCCTCACTCACGAACATGCAGCGGCCAGGCAACTATGAAGAAATTGGCCTTGTCATCCCCCAGGATCGGTTAGCAGAACTGACCGCCAATCACCATCAGAACGTGCGCCAGGAGACCGACGACGGCCTGGTGCAGGGTGAA
>JGI12048J13642_11609605_pt1 | contig 14398 bp, 11 predicted proteins | sample ElkSlonscriptome_16_FD_13642 | JGI IMG/M metagenome (IMG submission 13642)
ATTCGTATTGATGAGGCTCATCGACCGTTTCAGCTTTGGCGACATCGCTTAGGTGAAGACCCTAACAATGATGTCTTGGTCTACGAAGAATCCGATGAAGCCTTTTATCTTGGTGTAGACCGCAGTCGCAGCACTGCGTATGTGTTTCTAGCCGCAGATAGCAAAATCACGTCTGAAGTACACTTTCTGGACGCGAATCAGCCAGAAGGAGATTTTCAGGTCGTCCAGCCCCGACAGCATGGGGTGGAATATCAGGTCGTCCATCATCCTGGAACAGGCATCATTTCAACGGATAATGTGCAGGGCGATCGCTTTTATATCGTGACCAACGAGGACGCGATTAACTTCAAGCTGATGGTGACCCCAGTGGCGACGCCTAGCCGCGAGCATTGGCAAGAGGTGATTCCCCATCGAGACGATGTCATGCTCAACGGGGTAAGTACTTTTGCTGATTATCTGGTGATTGATGAGCGTGAGCAAGGACTACCGACGATTCGAGTGCAGACCTTGGCTACGGGAGAGATAGAGGCGATCGCCTTTCCTGAACCGACTTATGAAGTCTATGGCGGCTACGTTCCAGAATTTGAGACGGAGACGTTGCGGTTCACTTATACTTCGCTGGTGACTCCGTCATCTGTGTTTGACTACAACATGGCGACTCATGAGCGAGAGTTGAAGAAGGAAACTCCTGTTCTAGGAGGCTATGACCGCACCCAGTACACGAGCCAACGGCTGATGGCGACGGCAACAGATGGAACCGCTGTTCCGATTTCACTGATTTATAAGAACGGTAGTCTAAACGGTTCAGATACGCCCTTGTTTCTCGTGGGCTACGGTTCCTACGGATTTCCTTATCCTGCGACGTTTTCCTCAAATCGGCTCTCTCTGCTCGATCGGGGTATTGTGTGTGCGATCGCCCATATTCGCGGGGGAGGAGAGATGGGTCGCAAGTGGTATGAAGAAGGGAAGTTTCTCCACAAGAAAAATACCTTTACAGACTTCATTGCCTGTGCTGAATATCTAATCGAGCAGGAATGGACAAGCCCTGAAAATCTAGTGATTTCGGGAGGAAGTGCGGGAGGACTGCTGATGGGAGCAGTGCTCAACATGCGTCCTGATCTATTTCAGGGAGCGATCGCCGATGTTCCTTTTGTTGATGTGGTCACCACGATTCTTGATCCAAGTCTGCCGCTCTCCGTCATGGAATGGGACGAGTGGGGCAATCCCAATGACCTCACCTTCTACCGTTACATGAAGTCTTATTCACCCTACGATAACGTCACGGCTCAGGATTACCCGCATCTGCTCGTTACTGGGGGGCTTAACGACCCTCGTGTGTCCTATTGGGAGCCGGCCAAATGGACTGCCAGATTACGAGATGTCAAAACCGATTCTCATCAACTGCTGCTCAAAACCAATATGGATGCAGGTCATGGCGGTGCTTCAGGACGCTATGGTCGCCTGAAGGAAACCGCCTTTGACTACGCTTTCATCCTGGATTGCTTTGGCAAAGTCTGAATCAGCAGCGCTAGCCCAAACTCGCAACTGAAATTTAACGCTAGGCTGCTTTTGGCATTGTCTGCTCCAATCCATGGAGAATGGGGCGTGGGGAAAACTGCGATGTAACCTCAAGCAACTTCGGAATATCTGCGCTGTTGTAAACCCGAAACTCTCGCTCGACCACGGCCTGCTCATCTCGCACGGCCTGGTTGAGCACAACAGAGCCATTGGCATCAGAGACCGAGCGATGAAACGTACCGGGTGGAATCCGCAAAATGTCGCCATCAGCCTCTAACCGCACGATGTGAAATGGTTGCTTCCACATAAAGTTCACAAGATAAAACGTGCGTCCTCCCGCTAGGGCTAGAAGATTATCTTCTTGATGAGGATGGAGATAAAACTGCCAGTGACCTGTCGCGGAATTGTTTGGGCTGGTCGCAGGGCCATCATGGCTCACCAAGTCACGGGCGTTAGACTGGTTGACCGTAATATCGAAAAATTTCACACCTGGAGTATTGCGGAACTGCCGATAGGAGATGAGTTCAAACATAGAAAAAGCGTTGAATGAGGACAGGTCGGATAAGATGCCTGGACCAGATCAATCGCGAAATATGCGACGCAGCCGAATCTAAACGATCACTGCTGAAATGGAAAACCGAAACTTCAGAAATGATTAAGACATCTCATTTGCTGTTGTCATCCACGGTAACGTCGTGATTTTGGAATAACAAAACCTTTTCTGACGCACATCTATGCAGATATCGCATGGAATATGTAACGCTCTATTCGAAAAATGAACAGAAAGTGAGCCATGATGAAATGCTGGAAAGCCGAGCTATTGCGGCTGATTCTTCTGCTTACTCGATGTTCTGCGCTTGTTTAATCGCCTGTACCAACTGCTGCGTATAAGTTTCTGCGGCTGGAGCCATAAGGTGATCAGCGTTTTGCATTTGGTCAGCTTCGAACGTCACAGGTTGCTTGAGGATGACGTGAATGCGATCGCTCGTCTCTGCAAATTCGGAGAGCGATCGCTGCATTTGACGAAAATAGTGCTGAAAATCTTGCTTTTGGTATAGTCCCTGATATAGAGGTGCAGAAGCTAAATAAACTTCAATTTGATACTGTTCTGCGAGGGTTCGAATGTGTTCGAGAGCCTGCTGATTAATATTTGACTGTTGGAAATGATGCGCTCCGACAAATTCCAAGTGGCTTTGAATATCTTGTCTAAACAAGTCCCGGTTAATTTCCGTTCGGGGCATGAATCCGCGATCGGAGACAAGGAACTCACGACTTTCCCGAAACGATTCAAGAGGTTCCCTAATCCATTCTTCTAAAGATTGGTTAGCGGCATAGAGCGGAACTGAACGATGTAGAAAAAGCTTAACTTGGTCATCCTGATCTAAGGATAAAGGCAAATTAAACTCTCTGATTGCTTCATGGGATAAAGGAATTTGAGCAAGATGAGCTAGCGTTTCGTCTTCAATATCTCGATGCCAGATATCGTAAACGTGGACAATCAGTAAGTTGCGAGGTGGGCCTACTTGATTGATGTGCTGTTCCAACATCCAAACATCATCAATTGTCAGCATCGAACCTACTGTACATAAATTCAATGCTTCCCCTTCCATCTCTTCCATCAATACTTCAGGAACGACCCCTTGATTGCAACTCGAATCTCCCACCACGAGCCAGTCTGTTGGCTGACGCTGTTGCATAAGCAAGTTCCATTTCAAACTTACTAAGAAATAGCCTCGATTTGAGTTGAGATAGTTTAGAAAGATGTTTGCCAAACCATTGCATAGTAATAGAACGAAAATAGCTCCGAATATATTGACCCAAATTTCTCTCTTTCGTGCAGATTTGATCAATTCTTGGGGAAGAGACTTCAGAGTTTTATTTAGCTGTGTTGAAGAAGGAGGATTCATGGTGGAATGAGTTTTTCAAGGTGAGTTAATGAACAGGAAGTTATGGCTCGCTGATTTAGGAAAAGCAAAGTGCAGCATTATGACTCGTGTTCGTAGCGAAAAATCAAACAGCTTTGAGCTGTGCATAATGCAAAGAGATCATTGCCCTTTCTACTATGTCGTGCTGCCATCAGCTTGAGTAATTTTGTTTATGAGGGAGCATGGATAAATATATCTTGATTTTTTCTAGTTACGGGTGATTTTTTCTAGTTACGGGCGCGAACTGTTTAATTTCTTGTCGATTGCGGCTGTGGACATCTTTGAGTTTGGACGTTGCCGAGTCTAGTCGAGACGAATCAGTTTCATTGAGGATGGCGATCGCCCCCAAATTCCGACAACCTCTTCTCAATCTGACATTTTGTTGTCTAATCCCGCATAATTTGAAGACTACGTTGAGAATCGCGAACTCTTGTGACTCAATTTCATACTTGCTCTGAACCTGTAACGCTCGTTATTTCTGAAGTGGTTGATGCTGACCGCATTGCGGACTACGAAGGCTGGACGCAAGGTATTAACCAAGCAGCCCAGCAGTTTGAAGGCTTTGTCGCAGTCGAAGTGTTGCGTCCTAGAGATAATGCTTATTCTGAATATGTTGTGATTGTGAGATTTGACTCTTACGATCACTTACGGCGTTGGGTTACCTCCTCTATTTACAAACGATGGATTGAAAAATCTCATGGTCTTATCTCTAAACGATCGTTTCGCCATATGACAAGCGGTTTGGAAATCTGGTTTTCTCATCCTCACCTTTCGTCTGAAGAACAGACTATTCAACCTCCGTATTACAAAAAAGTAGTGCTAGGGGTGTTGGCAGTTTATCCATTGATTCTGATAGCAGATACTCTTTTGGGCTCTTTCTTAGAACCTCTCCATCCTCGTCTAGGACTGCTCATTTCTGTCATCTTTGTGTCAGCTCTCCTCACGTATCCTGTGATGCCATTGCTGACCAGAATTTTAGATTTTTGGTTGTACCCAGCTTCTTCTCAACAACAAAGATAGGATCTGGTTTGAAAAGCGATGAGGCGGAGGGCGATCGCCTTCGTGCTATCCTGTTCATATTTCAGCAGTCGTCGCTTCGTCGGCAACTGCGAGCAATCTATCCCAGAAGTTTTCTCAACAAATTAAGTTTGTGTTCGAATACTCCTTGCTTGATGCTCCGCATTACGTAGCTACAGCCAGTAGCCTGAGGACATTTTTGTGTCCGCTTTGTGTCTGCGCGGCTACGAAAATGTCTATGTCCTAAATTCGCCGACTACAGCCTTAAGTACAGGTGTCACTTCGAAATTCTGACTTAAAGTAGACGACTTAACAGATTGCTTAAATTACTATTTACAACGGTACGAACTATCGAGGATCATTTTCAATGCCGATTAAACTTCAGGATGACGTCGCTTATATCTTGCTCAAAAAGATAGGTGAAAGCGGCGAAAGTTCAGAAAGCAAGCAGGAAGTTAACTTTTCAGCAACAGATTTTACGGGGCGATCGCTCAGCAAATCTGATTTTCTAGGGCACCTTGACTATCTCAATCAAAAGGGGTTTATCGACGCCAAGTTCTCAGGCAATGCCTATGGAACACAAGAGGACGTTCCTGATGTTATTGATCCCGACCAAGTTGATGCCCGAGTTGCCAATACTTTTGGTGCAGAAGATGGCCCTTTGCCTCACCTCATTACCTTCGAAAAGGCCGCTTTGACCGAAAAAGGCAAGTCGATGCTGCAAAGAATGGAGAACAATCCTCCGGAAGCGCTGCGTGGCGGCCCCTCAAAACCCATTGCTACCGAAAACATGGATTTTTTGGAGAAAGTGATGGTGCGGGGTGATTTATCAGATATTTTTGATGCTCGTGACCTGTCGGAAGTGGTCTTCCGGACAATGCGAGACTTGATGACGACTGAAGCGTCAAACCGAGTCGCAGGCGAGCTGGAAAACACACCTGCACTAGAAACCGACAACAAGGCGTTACAGAACGATTTGGCAGAACTGTGGCAAGACACGAATCCGATCGTACGGTTCCTCAGTCAGTTGCGATCGCCACTGAAGTTTGAGGACGAAACGTTCTTGCGTCGGATCCGCCAAGAAGGTGGTCTACAAAGGAATGTTTCGCCAGAAAAAGTAGTTGCTGCTGTGTTCGCGACTTCAAAAGAAAACCTTTCCGAGGAGCGAGTCGCCGAAATTTCACAGGCTTTGCCAGGAAAAATTCGTGAGCTCTGGGAGCAAGCGTAGTTACGAATTGAGCGGATGAACCTTCAGGCGGTTCGAAAGAGATCGCCGCCCTGAAGGTTTCTGGGATTGCTGAGTGATCGAGTTGCTCAACCGCAAAATGATCTCAGGAAGCTTGGCTGGCAAGACTTATTTGTTGGCTTTTGCATCTGTGGGGAAGTAGAGGACAGGATGCATGCTCTGGCGCATTAGCTCGCCAGCAAAGCTGGGAACAGATAGCTCCAGCAACTTGCCCATGACCTCTGAGGAAATGGCGATCGCGCTGATATCTTTTTCGACAGCGATATTCATAATTTCTGTGAGCGCGTTGCCTTGCACCACACTTGCATCTGCTGCTAAGCCAATGGCTTTTAGCTCACGCTCAACCTCTGCAAGTTTTGATTCGGCTTGTTGAGCCTGATAGTCTTGAATATCTTCCAATCCTCGCCGTCTAACATCATCGACTACCCAGCTCAGAAAGCAGCTCTCCAGACTGTTTTCAGGCCGATCTTTTGCATAGAGCTTAATCTGGTCGACTAGATAGTTTGACGAGTTGCTGCCGTCATAGGGAATCAACAAATAGCGGAACAGGTGACGACACCGAAGCTCTAACTCTTCATTGGTGTATGCCGAGATGAGGCGAGGCCGCAGAATTAAGACAGGAACCTGCACTTGCTTGCAAATGCGGCGGGTCGTGCTGCCAAACAGCTCATCCAAGCGCGTACGCCGGGGAGTCCCCAAGATGACGACTTCAGACTTCTGCACCCTGATCGCGTTTAGAACCCCGTCGGAAGGTCGCCCTGTCCGTACGTCGACTTTCACTTCAATCCCTTCAGGAATGTCCTTGAGAGCAACCTCTAGGCGATCGCGTGCCTGCTTCTCTTTTTCTAGGTCAGGTCTAGGAATTTCGCGGTCATCTTGAATAGGGACAACGTGCAGAAATGTGATGGAGCGGAGTCCTCCGGCAGCCAAACTTGGTACGAAGTTAACGAGGCGATAAAGCCCATCTTCAAAATCAGTACAGACAAGAGCACGCTGGAACATAGGGAGCTTCTAGATAACGTCCGAACAAAGCAAACTCAATGTCCTATAACCTAACATTATTGAGTCAAGTCAATCGAGTCTATTCGAAATCAGTGAGCTCTTTAGTGATCTGTGAAACTCTCAGAGCATTCCGCATTGCAAATTCTTGCGCTGTTCCGTAGATTGCCTCGACGCCCCCATATCTTCTCCAGAGTTTGACTCAACTATGAAAAAGATATGGAAACTGAGACCTCATGAATCCTCTGCCTTCGCTACCATTTGGCTCTGAGCGGCTAAAGCCTTCGGACATAGCTTATCAGCCATTGTCAGTCTTATAAGCAGACTCAATGCCCCATTCTTGCTTAATGAAGTGCTTATACATCGACTCTCGAAGCATCATTTGCTCATAGAGCTTGATGAGAAACTCCTGAGCTTGCTCTCGGCTCATACGGTCAACTTGGGTTTCGAAAGAACGAAGGCTAAATTGCTGCTCTAGGGTTAGCTGTGCGGGTTGATTCATTGTTTTCTCCTTTGTTAATCGAACAGACTGTTGCTCGAACAAAGGTCGTGTGGCTTGCGCCTCCCTAGCGTTGGAACAGTAGGGCGACTTCAACCGAAACACTTCCCTTCTTACTTCTTTCCCCTCTGGGCTGCGGTTGAGCCTAGATAAGAGAAGACTTGAGCGTTGTTATTACAGATAATAACAATCGTTTGACAAGGTCGCCACTACTCTTATGGGGTATTTGTGTGAAACATTTTTAGAATGGCGTAGGGCGAGGTCTTAAATGTAGTGTCTTTTGTTAGCGACAACAGTCCCCAAGAAATCGGATACTCGAAGCCTCGAATGCTTCTGGTTGGGATCCACAGCACATAACGTTCTGCGAGTTCCTATCGCTTGGCGCGATGTCTACCTCTTAAGACACAATCACAAATAAAATGTCCTAACCTTCCTAAAGATGGAGTTTTATGGACGAAGCTGACATGATCACATTCCTATCATGTTAAGAATTGCAAAAAAGATTATTGTGAACCAAAAAATGTGCTTCTGTTCTCTGCTGTGAAATTTTCCCTCGAGACAGTGCTCAATGCTCCCATCTGACAAGGCACAGAGCTTGAGATAAGAACAGTATGAAGGTAGGTGAAGGTTTGATTAAGGTTTGATTAAGGTACGCTTCGGAGTTTTAAGCTATGGCAATGCGCAGATAGGTTAGGACAGATATTGATGGAGAAGCCGCGCACCGCGCGGCTTCTCCATCAATTATTGGTTTTATATCAGCGCGTAGCACTATACGTCGGAATGAGTAAGCAGAAGCGGCAACAAAAAAGGATGGGGTAGAAGCCCATCCTTTTTTGTTGATATTGCGGCAGTGAATGCCAACGAAATCAGCAGTAGGCTTTGGTAACCCAAGCCCTAATCTTTGTTGATGCGAGGGGGCTCTCGGAATGCGATCGCAAAGAATAGCACGCCGATAGCACCAGCTAAAACCAGAATGTAAGCAACACTCTCCATGTCAAAACCCCTAACCGTTTTTATGGTTGCCAATTATCAATAGCTTACTAAGAAAATGAAAAATGATCTAACAGGCTACATCGTAAGCAGCAAACCACTAGACCATTTTTCACTCTTAGTACGTCACAGACGGTGAGTCAGAAACGTACTGGTTTTCCTAGATAGGCTCTTCACGGCGAGTTGATTTGTCACCCACCTTCTGGAAGAAGCCCCACTCAACCTGCTCAGGTGAGAGGTCGGGGTCAACTCCAGCGAAGACGTCTCGGAACAGTGTTCGAGAACCATGCCAGATATGCCCGAAGAAGAACAACAGAGCAAAAACGGCATGACCGAAGGTAAACCAACCTCGGGTGCTGGTTCGGAAGACACCGTCAGAGTTCAGTGTCTCTGTATCAAACTCAAATGGCTCACCAAGCTGTGCCTTACGTGCAATACGCTTCAACTCAGCCGGATTTGTCACCGTTTGACCGTCTAGCACACCGCCGTAAATCGTAGCCGTGACGCCAGTCTGCTCGAAGCTATACTTCGATTCAGCACGACGGAACGGGATGTCAGCACGAACGATGCCATCAGAATCAACTAAGACAACCGGGAAGGTTTCAAAGAAGTTAGGCAGGCGGCGCACCGTTAGCGCACGACCCTCACCATCTTTGAATTCGGGGTGGCCTAGCCAATCCCTCGCGATGCCATCACCTTTCACCATGGGACCAACGCGGAACAAACCACCCTTGGCAGGGCTGTTGCCCACATAGTCATAAAAGGCCAGCTTCTCAGGAATGGAATTCCAAGATTCAGTTGGAGAGGCTCCATTCAGCTCTGCAGTCTGAACTCTACGTTCAATTTCTTGCTGGAAGTATCCGCTATCCCACTGATAGCGAGTCGGGCCAAACAACTCAATCGGCGTTGCAGCGCTGCCGTACCACATGGTTCCAGCAACGACAAAAGCAGCGAAGAACACTGCCGCGATACTGCTTGACAAGACCGTTTCGATATTACCCATCCGCAGCGCTCTGTATAGGCGCTCTGGAGGACGAACCGTTAGGTGGAATAGTCCAGCAATAATTCCAACTACACCGGCCGCGATGTGGTGAGCAACGATGCCGCCAGGATTGAACGGATCAAATCCCTCTGGCCCCCACGCGGGCGCGACAGCTTGAACGCTGCCCGTTAAACCGTAAGGGTCTGATACCCACATTCCAGGGCCCCACAATCCAGTTAGGTGGAAGGCCCCAAAACCGAAGCACAGCAGACCAGACAAGAACAGGTGAATGCCAAACATTTTAGGCAAATCTAGTGCAGGTTCGCCTGTTCGAGGATCTCTGAAAAGTTCTAAATCCCAATACACCCAGTGCCAGCATGCTGCTAGAAACAGCAGACCAGAGAGAATAATGTGGGCAGCAGCAACGCCTTCAAATGACCAGAAGCCAGGATTGACAGCTGGGCTGCCAGTAACACTCCAGCCTCCCCAAGACTCAGTTACACCTAAGCGACTCATGAAGGGAAGAACAAACATCCCTTGTCGCCACATGGGGTTTAAGACTGGATCACTTGGATCGAAAATAGCTAGCTCATAGAGTGCCATTGAGCCGGCCCATCCAGCCACCAGAGCAGTGTGCATAAGGTGTACAGAAATCAGCCGCCCAGGGTCATTAATGACGACTGTGTGTACCCGATACCAGGGTAGTCCCATCGACTACACTCCTCCTATCTAAATGATGTTTTAACTCTCTATTACCAACTTGCTCAGACTCAGACTTGCGAAAACCTATCATTCCGCCTTGGGAACATTGTAGTTCGACACAAGCAAAAGCTCTCTTCGACAAATCGGGTTTATTGAAGCATGTGCAGTCAATACTATTTGAGACACTAAGGTCTGGATAGTTTGACAATTCGCTTGTAAAAATGAAAGTGTATAAATAAATGTAACCAGTTGGAGAGCCGATTGCAAGTAAATAAGGCTTTTCACAACACCCGCTGAAGCTGAATATATAGGGGTACGATGGCAAATATTAAGTTTGTTAAAGAAGATCTGGAAGTGGTTGCTGCTGATGGCGCTAACTTGCGGTTCAAGGCTTTGGAAAATAACATCGACCTCTACACTTTTTCAGGCAAGCTGATGAACTGTGGAGGCTATGGTCAGTGCGGAACCTGCATCGTCGAGGTTGTCGAAGGGATGGAAAATCTTTCGCCCCGGACAGAAGTTGAATCGCGAAAGCTCAAAAAGAGGCCCGATACTTATCGGCTAGCTTGCCAAACTATTGTGAACGGGCCTGTAAGCGTCCGAACAAAACCTCAGAAAGACAAGTAAAAGAAATATTTCTTAACTAAACTGGATTTGAGTTTGTCGGAAAACCTGTTTGTGTTACTTTCCCGACAAAATAGTTTTGAGGCTTCTCAGTTCTGCTAGTGCTCAGGTGTCTCTTTTTGATGAACAAAAGTGAGTGCAATAGAAATCGCCACAGCGGCGAAAATCAGTTTTGATGCAGCGAGAAGTAAGGAAAAGAGGTAGTTTCGGAGGACTTTTTCTCTTTGCTTGATCAAGGTTTGTGAAGGCAGAGAGAATAACGAATAATTTCACTGCTCTCAAATATCGGCTTGCTCTCGTACAGCACGGGCAATGTTTGAGACATCTTCATCCCCATAGCCACGGGTCATAAGGCCTGTTTCAACTTGCTCGACGAATGCTGCAATGGGGAGGGGGACGCCTAGTTCTCGGGCGGCTTCTAAGGCAATGTTAAGGTCTTTGCGGTGAAACTTTACCCGAAAGCCGAGGGGATATTCGTTTTGGATCATGTTGTCTGAGCGGTTAGTGAGTCCCCAGGAGCCAGCCGCTCCTCCACCGACAGCCTGAACGACCTTTTCCATATCGAGTCCAGCTTTTAGCCCCAGAGCCATGCCCTCGGCGATGCCCCAATAGGTTCCGGCAATGATCACCTGGTTGATTGCTTTGGTTATTTGACCTGAGCCGATCGCCCCAACATGGGTAATCGTTTTGCCCATTGCTTCAAAGGCCGGATAAGCCTTCTGAAATGCAGAGACCTCGCCTCCTACCATGATGGATAACGTGCCTTTTTGGGCTCCTTCTGAGCCACCTGAGATGGGAGCATCTAACATGACAATGCCGCGATCGCCCAATTTTGCCGCAATTTGTCGTGTGACGGACGGGCTGATGGTGGACATGTCGATGGCGATCGCCCCCGACTCTGCACCTTCAATCACTCCGTTCTCGCCTACCATGATGGCTTCCACATCAGGGCTGTCGCTGACGCAGGTGATAATGATCTCAGCGCCTTTGGCGGCTTCCAGTGGAGAGTTAGCTCGTGCTGCTCCTGCCTCCACCACTGTTTCTTCTCGCTCACGGGTGCGATTGTGAACGGTGACCTGATGCCCTGCTTTTAGCAAGTTGAGCGCCATTGGCTTGCCCATCGTTCCCATTCCAATAAAAGCAATTTTCACAATTGACCTCGCGAGTGAATATCTGCAAACTCGTTGATGCCCCTGAGGGCAAGAAGCTGGATTATTATGGCTCGATTTAGTCAGGCTGTTAAGAGCTTGTAGGTTTCTGCTCAGAGTTGGGCTAAAATCCTGTGGCCTAGTATTCAGCGACATTCAACCTCATGAGCTGGATGTTGTCTGAAATGCAGCGAGAAAAAATCAAGCGTTTCAGCACGAGTCACGCTGAATGCAGCAAGCTAAATCTCGTCAGCAAAGACTGGAAATCTTTGCCAAAATCTTGGGTATCGAATCACTCTAGTGCATCATATATGGCATGATTGCTCATTCCTCATCTCATCCCCTCTCTTCTACGTCACCGCCTCAAGAAATGGAAGAGGCGCTGAAGCATTATTTTGGCTATGACAGTTTTCGACCCGGACAGCGGCAGGTTATTGATGCCTTTTTGGGCGATCGCGACACCCTCACCATCATGCCTACTGGGGGCGGCAAGTCTTTGTGTTTTCAGCTCCCAGCTCTGTTGAAGTCAGGCGTGATGGTTGTCGTGTCACCGCTGATTGCGCTCATGCAAGATCAGGTTGAAGCACTTCAGAATGCAGGAATCAGCGCCACGTTTCTCAATAGCAGCTTGTCGCTAGATGAACTTCGGACTCGTGAACGCGATCTAGCGGCTGGGCAAATTCAGCTGGTCTACGTCGCTCCAGAAAAACTGATGAGGGATACATTTCAGTTCTTTTTGGACGGAATTCATCGGCGGGTTGGGCTCTCTGGTTTTGCGATCGACGAAGCCCACTGTGTATCCGAGTGGGGTCATGATTTTCGGCCTGAATATCGGCAGTTGCGGCATCTCCGCCAGCGATACCCTGATGTGCCGATGATGGCGCTGACGGCGACAGCCACGGAGCGGGTGCGATACGACATTACTCAGCAGCTTGATTTACGCGATCCGCTGATTCATGTCGCCAGCTTCAACCGCGCTAATTTATATTACGAAGTGCGGCCGAAGCAGCGACAAAGCTATGCTGAGCTGTTGCAGGTGGTTCGAAAGGCTAAAGGCAGTTCAGGAATTATTTACTGTCTGAGTCGGCGGCGGGTCGATGAACTGACCCTGCGGTTACGGCACGATGGGATTTCGGTATTGCCCTACCATGCGGGTTTACCTGACAAAGAGCGATCGCACAATCAGACGCGTTTTGTCCGAGACGACGTGCAGGTGATGGTGGCAACTGTGGCTTTTGGCATGGGGATCAACAAGCCCGATGTCCGCTTCGTGGTTCACTATGACCTACCCAAAAACTTAGAAGCGTATTACCAAGAATCAGGCCGAGCCGGACGCGATGGAGAATCGGCCCAGTGCATTCTTTTCTTTGGCTACGGTGATATTCGTACCGTCGATTTTCTGATTGAGCAGCAGTCTGATCCGGATCAGCAGCGTATTGGTCGGCAACAGCTCCGCCAAGTGGTGGACTATGCCGAGGGTATTGACTGTCGCCGCACGATTCAGCTGGGTTACTTTGGCGAACATTTTGACGGCAACTGCGGCAACTGCGACAACTGCCTTCATCCAAAGCCGTTTGAAGATTGGACGATTGAGGCGCAGAAGTTTCTCTCTTGTGTCGCTCGGTGTCAAGAACGCTTTGGCATGACCCACATCATTGACGTGCTGCGCGGGTCGAAGAACAAGCGGGTACTGCAAAATGGACATGACAAGCTTTCGACCTATGGTATCGGCAAAGACCATACGGCAGAGCAGTGGCGATCGCTCGGACGGTCACTTCTTCATCAGAAGCTCGTTGATGAAACCACAGACGGATTTCCTGTGCTCAAGTTGAACGCGCTGAGCTGGGAAATTCTTCGCAAGCAGCGAACGGTGAGCATTGCGGTTCCAAAAGAGCTGAAAATTTCTGGAGAGTCAGCCACTCCAAAAGCACGGCTGGAAGCGGAACAGTTATTTGAACGACTGCGATCGCTCCGTAAAAATCTGGCGGATGAGCAAAGCGTGGCTCCCTATATGGTGTTTTCGGACTCCAGTATGCGAGTGATGGCTCAACAAAAGCCCACGACGCTGGAGGCATTTGGCAGCATTTCAGGAGTTGGCAAGCGCAAGCTGGAGCGCTATGGGCAGAGCTTTGTTGAAGAAATCCGCATGTATTGCGATGAGCTAGGAATCGAAGTGCAAGGCCCTGCGCCAGATATCAATTCTTTGCCGACTGCGAAGCCGCTCATGGGCGCAACCCATGTCGAAACGCTGGAGCTTCATCAGCAAGGGCTGGCTCCGTTTCAAATTGCCGAACAGCGAAAGCTTTCCCTCCGCACCGTCATCGACCATTTAGCCGCACTGCTTGAAGATGGACGGGAAGTCGCGCTAGATGAACTTGTCGATGCTGAGCGTCAACCTCCCATCATTGAGGCGATTGAGAATGTGGGCGATGTTTCGTTGAGAAATATTCGAGAATATCTTAACGAAGCCTACGACTATGACGAAATTAAGCTTGTTAGAGGGCTGTGGCGATCGCAACAATCAGCATCTTAGAGAATATTTGAAACGCGTTGGACAGCGCGTCACAAACCTGATTGCCTGATACATCTCCTGAAATGACCAGGGATCGTAGGTTGTGGTTGACTTAAGGAAACCCAACAATGCCATTAAAATCTGGCTGTGTTGGGTTTCGCAAGCTCAACCGCAACCTACATCATCAAAGACTCTGGCTACCAAATAAAATGTGTCAGGCAGCCAGGTCACAAACT
>JGI12048J13642_10157944_pt1 | contig 14383 bp, 8 predicted proteins | sample ElkSlonscriptome_16_FD_13642 | JGI IMG/M metagenome (IMG submission 13642)
GACGCTGCCGCACCACGCGCCGGCCGCGCCCATCGCCATCATGCCGGCCATCTGCCGCCCGTTCATGATGCCCCCCGCCGCGAGCACCGGTATGTCGGCGCGCGCGCGTTCGACCGCGTCCAGCACTTCGGGGACGAGCACAATCGTGCTTACCTCGCCGCAATGTCCTCCGCCTTCCCCGCCCTGCGCGATGAGGATGTCGACCCCGGCCTCGATCTGCTTGATGGCGTGCTCCTTGGCCCCCACCAGCGCCGCCACCGGGATGCCGTGCCTGCGGCCCGCCTCGATCATTTCCGGGGGCGCGGTGCCGAGCGCATTGGCGATGAGCCTTACCGGGTGGTTGAAGCTGACCTCGAGCAATTCCTGCCCGAGCGAGGTGTTGGGCCGCGCCGAGCCAGGCACGGGACCGGCCTCCTCCAGTTCGACCCCGGCCTCGGCCAGCAGCCTTGCGGTCATGTCGCGATATTCCGACGGGATGGCCGCAAGGATCTCCTGCGTGGTGATCGACTGGTCGACGGCCTGCACTTCGGGAATGAGGACATCGACGCCATAGGGCTTGCCCTCGACATGGTCGTCGATCCAGCGCAGTTCCGTCTCGAGCTGCTCGGGCGTGTAGCTGACCGCGCCGAGCACTCCGAAACCGCCCGCGCGGCTGACCGCGGCGACCACGTCGCGGCAATGCGAAAACGCGAAGAGCGGGAATTCGCATCCCACCATTTCCGTCATTCTGAACGGCATATTTTCCCTCCCGAACATACTCCCCGATCAAGCCTGAACTAGGACAGGTCTGCGATCTTTTCCAGCAGCCCCGCCGCCAACCGCGCCGCAAGCCATGGCGCACCACGCGAGGCCGATGCTACCGGGCGATCATACGCCAAACAGCCAGCGAGGTATCACAGCCATGACGCATCCCGTTCTGGTCGAGGACGAAGGCCCGGTCCGCATCGTGACCATCAATCGCCCTGAGCGGCGCAATGCTGTCGATCGCGACACGGCCGCAGCGCTCGCAGAGGCATTTCGCACCTTCGACAAGGATCCGGCGGCTCTCGTCGCGGTCCTTCAAGGTGCCGGAGGCACGTTCTGCGCCGGCGCCGATCTGAAAAGCTTCGCCGAGGGCGCCGGCAACCGGGTCAGCCCTGATGGCGACGGGCCCATGGGACCGACGCGCCTTGCGCTGTCGAAACCCGTCATCGCTGCGGTATCCGGCCATGCGGTCGCAGGCGGGCTTGAACTCGCCTGCTGGTGCGATCTGCGGGTGGTCGAAGAAGACGCCGTGTTCGGCGTGTTCTGTCGCCGATGGGGCGTGCCGCTGATCGACGGGGGCACTGTCCGGCTGCCGCGCATCGTCGGACGCGGGCGAGCGCTCGACATGATCCTCACCGGACGACCGGTTGGCGCCGAAGAGGCTCGGGACATCGGGCTCGCCACCCGCGTTGTCGCGAAGGGGAGCGCGCTCGAGGAGGCAGTCGCGCTGGCCCGGGAAATCGCCCGCTTTCCCCAGGCGACGATGCGATCCGACCGGCAGTCGCTTTATCTCGGCGAAGCTCTGGAGGTCGAGGCGGCGATGGCGATCGAGCTCGAACTCGGCATCGGCAACCTCGAGGAAGGCCGTGCGGGCGCCGGGCGATTTTCCGCCGGGCGCGGCCGGGCGGGAGATTTCGAGGACATCTAGCGCCAAGGGATCGCGCTAAAGCCCGGCGAGAAGCCGCAGGCCAACGAGCATGACGAGCAGTGCGGTGAGCCACCTGATCCAGCGGCCCGGCAGGAATCGCAGCGCGAGCAGGCTTCCCGCCTGCCCCCCGATCACCACCGCGAGCAGCAAGGGAAGTCCCGCACCGATGGCAGTGCCGAACGCTTCGGGACCGCGCTTGACCAGCTGGCCGGCGAGGCCGAAGAGCGAATTGACAAGGATGAAAAAGCTCGCAGTCGCGGCAATCGCCCGCGCCTCGCGCCAGCGGGTCAGGTGCAGCAGCGGGGCGAGGAAGATACCGCCACCGATCCCGACCAGTCCGGCAAGATAGCCCAGCGGCGCGGCAAGGACCGGCATTGCCCGGGCCCCGCGCGAAGGTTCCTCGGCGCGCACCTCGCTCAGCGGAAGCAGCATNGTGATACCGGTGAGGACGAGGCTCCCCCCAAGCAAGGCAAGGAACGTCGTCCGGTCGATCGGGGTCAAGCCGCCGAAAAACGCCGCGGGGGCCGCCAGAGCGGTGACGAGCGCCGCCCCGCGCCACGGCAACACGCCCGCCCGGGCAAAGCGCAGGGTCGATCCCGCCACGACCAGGATGTTGCAGGCAAGCACAAGCAGCGGAAGCAGGCGGTAATCGAGTCCCGACAGCGCAAGCAGCGCGGCATAGGTCGATCCGCCGCCGAACCCGACGCTCGCATAAAGCAGCGCGGTCGCGGCGAAGGCGAGGACGAGCAGGATCGGAACCGCGCCGATCACATCCCCCGCCCGCTACCGGTTACGCTTCCGCCGCCTCAGGCGATCTGCCGGGCCCCGGCCGCGCCGTGGCAATGCTTGTACTTGTTGCCGCTGCCGCAGGGGCACGGCGCATTGCGGCTGATATTGAGGTTGGCATAGGGGTTTTCGCGGTTCGCACCGCCCGGGCCGGCCGCGGCGCGCGGGCTTCCGGCGAGCGAGCCGAACAGTTCCGGACGCTCCTCCGACCCGTCATCATCGTCCGAATTGTCGAGCCCGGTCAGCGGGTCGATATGGCCGGTTAGGAAATCGGGCAGGTCAGGCAGGCTCACCGGCGCAGGCTGTGCAGGGCGGAATTCGTTCTTGAACAGGAACTTGGTCACATCCTCGCGCAGCTTGTCGAGCATGGTCTCGAACAGGCCGAAAGCTTCCTGCTTGTATTCGTTGATCGGCTGCTTCTGCGCGATGCCGCGCATCCAGATGACCTGCCTGAGCGCGTCGAGCGTCGCGAGGTGGTCCTTCCAGTGGTGGTCGAGCTGGCGCAGCAGGATTTCCTTTTCCGCGCGGCGCCAGTCGGCTTCCTCGAAACGGGCGATCTTCTCGTCCATGATCGCATCGGTCCGCTCGCGCAGCCGTTCCTCAATCAGTTCGGGTTCGACCTGGTCTTCCTCGAGCCATTCATCGAGCGGGACCTCGATCCCGAAGACCTCGTCGATGCGCTCCATGAGCCCGGCAATGTCCCATTGTTCGGGATAGGAACCGGGCGGGCAGGCACCCGAGACGACCGCGTTGATCGTGTCGTGGCGCATGTCGACGACAACATCGTCGACCGCTTCGGCATCCATGATCTCGGCGCGCTGTTCATAGATGACCTTGCGCTGGTCGTTCATCACGTCGTCGTACTGGACGACGTTCTTGCGCGCGTCGTAATTGCGCGCCTCCACCTTCTTCTGCGCGGTCTCGATCGCCTTCGACAGCCATTTGGAGCCGATCGCCTCGCCGTCCTGGAGGTTCGAATTCATCATCTTGGCGAACAGGGTGTCGGGGCCGAAGATGCGCAGGAGGTCGTCTTCGAGGCAGAGGTAGAAGCGCGACAGGCCCGGGTCGCCCTGACGGCCAGAGCGGCCGCGCAGCTGGTTGTCGATCCGGCGCGATTCATGCCGTTCGGTGCCGAGCACGAACAGGCCGCCGGCTTCGAGCACCTTCTGCTTTTCCTCCTCGAGCTCGCGCTTGATCCGCTCGATCGCCTCGTCGCGTTCGGGGCCCTCGGGCATGTCGCCGAGTTCGTCATTGATCCGGAATTCGAGATTGCCGCCAAGCTGGATGTCGGTCCCGCGTCCGGCCATGTTGGTCGCGATGGTCACCGCACCGAGCCGCCCGGCCTGCGCGACGATCCCCGCCTCGCGCTCGTGCTGGCGGGCGTTCAGCACCTCGTGTTTCACGCCTTCCTTGTCGAGGAACTGCGAGAGGAGTTCGGACTTCTCGATCGAGACCGTGCCGACCAGGATCGGCTGGCCGATGGCGTTCTTTTCCTGGATCGCCTTGGCGATGGCCTGGAACTTGTCGATCGTGTTCTTGTAGAACTCGTCCTCCTCGTCGATCCGCTGGACCGGCTTGTTGGTCGGGATCTCGACGACGTTGACCTTGTAGATGTCCCAGAATTCCGCCGCCTCGGTGGCCGCGGTCCCGGTCATGCCGGACAGCTTGGGATACATCCGGAAATAGTTCTGGAATGTGATCGAGGCCATGGTCTGGTTTTCCGGCTCGATCTTGACGCCTTCCTTGGCCTCGACCGCCTGGTGCAGGCCGTTCGACCAGCGTCGGCCTTCCATCATGCGGCCGGTGAATTCATCGATGATGACGACCTTGTCGTCCTTGACGATGTAGTCGGTGTCGCGCTGGCGGGCGAAATTCGCGACCAGCGCCTGGTCGAGATGGTGGACGACCTGCGTGTTCTCGACATCGTAGAGGTTTTCGGTTTCGAGCAGTTCCTTTTCGACGAGAATCTTCTCGACCTCGTCGATCCCGTCTTCGGTCAGCTGGACGCGCTTGGTCTTCTCGTCGATGTCGAGCCAGTCCTTCGGGATCTGCTTCGCCACCTCGTCGAGCGCGACATAAAGATCGGACTTGTCCTCGGTCGGGCCGGAGATGATGAGCGGCGTGCGAGCCTCGTCGATCAGGATCGAATCCACCTCGTCGACGATCGCGTAATTGAACGGGCGCTGCACCATCGATCCGCGATCGTGCTTCATGTTGTCGCGCAGGTAGTCAAAGCCGAACTCGTTGTTCGTCCCGTAGGTGATGTCGGCGTTATAGGCTTCTCGCTTCGAATATTCGTCCATGTTGGGAACGATCACGCCGACGCTGAGGCCGAGCCAGCCATAGAGCTGCCCCATCCATTCCGCGTCGCGCCGGGCAAGGTAATCGTTGACCGTTACGACATGGACGCCCTTGCCCTCTAGCGCGTTGAGATAGACCGCCAGCGTGGCGACCAGCGTCTTGCCCTCGCCGGTTCGCATCTCGGCGATCTCCCCGCGGTGGAGAACGATGCCGCCGATCATCTGCACGTCGAAATGGCGCATGCCGAGGACACGGAACGAAGCTTCGCGCACGGTGGCGAAAGCTTCGGGCAGGATGTCGTCGAGGCTCGCGCCGTTATCCAGCATCTCGCGCAGCTTGGGCGTCTGGGCCTTCAGCTCTTCGTCGGAGAGCGAATTGATCCGCCCTTCGAGCGCGTTGATTTCATTCACGATCTTGCCGAGCGATTTGACGTAGCGGTCGTTCGACGAACCGAAGACGGACTTCATGAGGGTGTTCAACATGGATCGAAACCTGCGTTTGGCATCGGTCCCATGGCGCGGGACCGGAGAATATCGGGGAAGGGTTCGCGCCATCTACGGACGCGCGGGAGCCTGCCGCGCGGGCAGGCGTAACTGTGGCCGGAAGCCTATTCGAGCGCGCGCTCGACCCCCATCAGGACCGGCATGCGCAGCACGCGCGGGCGCGGCACGGGCGCGGTCCGCCGGGTCTCACGGCAGCGCCGTGCGGCCTTGTCGGGCGCATCGAGGCGCTTTGCGGGAAGATGGGCGCGGCTTTCTGCCGCCTCGGCGGAAGCGCCGATATTGCAGGCCGCAAGCGGGCCGGCCGACGACGCATGCGCCGTGCCACTAAGCGCAGCAAGGCCCGAAAGCAGGGCCAGTAGGGCGAGAATATGACGCGTCATCGCCCGCGCAGATAGGCACTTTTGCCGCATACGTCCACCTCGCAAGCTCAATCACAGCGCAATATTGCGCCGTTTACTCGCGTGCTGGCGGGAGTTAAGCGCGCCTCTCATGGACCTCGATTCCTCGCCCCTCGCCCTTCCCTTCCCCGACATGCCCGCGATTTCCGGGGTGCGTCTGCGCGCCGTACAAGCGCGATACAAGGACTGGGACCGGGCCGATCTCACCTTTGCCGAATTCGCCCCGGGGACCAGCCTCGCGGGTGTCTTCACGAAAAGCGCCTGCGCCTCGAGCGAGGTGGAACTCGGCCGGGCGCAGGTCGACGCGGGCGCGGCACGGGCCTTGATCGTCAATGCAGGCAATTCCAATGCCTTCACCGGATATCGAGGGCGCGAGGCGGTCGAGGCGATCCAGTCCCAGGTCGCCGAGGCGCTGGGCTGCACGCCATCGCAGGTGCTTGTCTCATCCACCGGTGTGATCGGCGTGCCGCTGCCCAAGGAGAAGGCGCGCGCCGGGATCGAAGCGGCGCTGGAGGCGAAGGAATGCGGTTGGGAGGACGCGGCGCAGGCGATCTCCACCACCGACACTTTTCCCAAGGGTGCACATGCAAGTGCTATGCTCGGCGAAACCCGTGTCGATCTATGCGGCATCGTCAAGGGGTCGGGGATGATCGCGCCCGACATGGCGACCATGCTCGGCTATGTCTTCACTGACGCGGACGTTGCGCCCGGTTTCCTGCAGGAGGCGCTGGAACGCGCCAATGCCGAGACGTTTTCCTGCATCACAGTCGACGGCGACACCTCGACCAGCGATACGGTCCTGGTATTCGCAACGGGCAAGGCGGGCAATCGCCGGATCGAGGACTGGAACAGCCCCGGCGCAGATGCCTTCGCCGCGGCACTGGCAGATGTCTGCCGCCGCCTCGCCCATCTCGTCGTGCGGGACGGGGAAGGCGCGTCGAAATTCATCACCGTGCGCGTGGCGGGCGCTGCCAGCAATGAAAGCGCGCGCCGCATCGGGCTCGCCATCGCCAATTCGCCGCTGGTCAAGACCGCGATCGCGGGCGAGGACGCGAACTGGGGCCGGGTCGTGATGGCGGTCGGCAAGGCGGGCGAACCGGCGGACCGCGACCGGCTCTCGATCGCGTTCGGTGGCATCTGGACCGCGCGCGAGGGCAATCCAGCCGAGGATTACGACGAGGCCCCGGTGGCCGAACACCTGAAGGGACGCGACATCGATCTCGCCGTCGACCTCGGCATCGGAGAAGGCCGCGCCACGGTTTGGACCTGCGACCTCACCCACGGCTACATCTCGATCAATGCGGATTACCGTTCATGAGTGAATTGACCGCTCTCGACGCCGAGATCCGCGACCTGCTGCGCTTTGCCGCGGAACGGTCAATGCTGCCCCGCTTCCGCGCATTGGCGGAGGGCGACGTCGAGATGAAGGGCGAGGACGATCCCGTCACCGTGGTCGACCGCGAAGTGGAGGACTTCCTTACCGAAGCGCTCACCCGTCTCGCCCCCGGGGTCGCGGTGGTGGGAGAGGAGGCGGTCCACGCGGATGCGGGCGTGCTAGGGAACCTTTCGGACCAGTGCTGGATCATCGACCCGCTCGATGGGACAGCGAACTTCACCGAAGGCAAGGAACCCTTCGGCATCATCGTCGCGCTGGCTGATGCCGGGCGCGCGGTCGCGGGGTGGATCTACGACCCCAATCTCGACCGCCTGTGCCATGTCCGTGCCGGGGAAGGCGCGAAGATCAACGGAGAGACAGTGAGCGCGCGAACCACCGGGGAGAACCCGCCGGTGACCGCGGTCAGCCGCATGTTCCTGACCCCCGAAGAGGCCGCGGTTCTCGATGCGAAGCTCGCCGCCCATTACACCCTTGTCGACATCCCGCGCTGCGCGGCCGAGCAATATCCGCGCCTTGTGCTGGGGCAAAACGACGTTTCGACCTTCAAGCGCACCTATCCGTGGGACCATGCCGCGGGCGTGCTCTGGCTGAACGAAGCTGGTGGAAGGGCAGCTCGGCTCGACGGAAGCGAATACCGGGTCGACGACGGCGCGGGAAAGCCCGGCCTTGTCGGCGCGTCGAGCCCTGCGATCTGGGATGAATTCATCGCCCGCGTCACGGGCTGAGAACGCGCGAGCTTCCGCCTATGCGGAAAGCTCGCGCGGGATATCAGAGTTCGCCTTCAAGCCACTGCTTGAGTTGGCTTTTTGGACGCGCGCCCTGAAGATGCGCGGCGGGCTTGCCGTCCTTGAACAGGACGAGGAAGGGAATGCCCTGGACGCCCATCTCGGTTGGCACGCCGGTATTGGCCATGATGTCCATCTTGGCGATCGTCACCTTTTCGCCGAGTTCATCGCTGATTTCCTCAAGCGCCGGGGCGATCATCTTGCACGGACCGCACCAATCGGCCCAGAAATCGACCAGAACGGGCTTGTCGCTTTCGAGCACGTCGGATTTCCAGCTTTCATCGGTCACATTGACGGTGGCCATAATTCGTCTCCTTCGAGGGGGGCTGTATCTTCTCAACCAAACTAGGGTCAATCCGCGCTCACTCAATATGCATCGGGCCTTCGCGCGGATAGCTTTCCTGCGCCTCGCCCAATCCCCGCTTGTGGCTGGCGAGCGTTTCGCCGGGCACTTTGATCAGGACCGGGGCGTGGGTGTAGAGCAATGCGGCGCGCACCTTGCGGCCCGGATAGATCGCCTCCAGCGCGGCCGCATAGGCGGCCATCTGGCGCAGGGTGGCGGCAGGCACTTCTTCAAACCGCGCGGGCGGGCGGCGGGTCGTCTTGAAATCGACCACGGTCACGCAGTCCTGCTCGACCAGCAGCCGGTCGGCGGTCCCGGCGACGACGATCCCTCCGATCGTCGCTGCAAGCGGGACCTCGGCAAGCGCGCCGGGCGCGAAGATCGCGGCGAATTCGGGTTCGGCGAGAACCGCGAGCGCCTGCGCCGCCATTTCCTCACGCGCGGCTCCGTGCAGGTCGTGCGCCTGCCTCTCGAGCCAGCGTGCGGCCACCGCCTCGCGGGCGTCGGGCGCGATATCGGGCAGGCGTTCGAGCAGTCGATGGATCAGGATGCCGCGCCGCGCAGCGTGCGCGGCCCCGTCGCCCGATCCGGCCGAAAGCGGCGGGTCGGCGCCCCGTTCCTCGCCCGCACCGCTGGGCGCGAGCGGGCGCGGCGGGCGTGGTTCGGGACCGACCGGGGTCGTCGCCCATTCAGGCAGCGGCTCCGATGTCCCGCCGACAGCGACGTCGCCGTCCGGCACCAGCGGTTCGGCCCGGTAGCCGATCTCGCGCCGAGCGCCCCAGATGTCGTCCGGCTGATCGTCACGGGTAAAAAGCGGGGCGAGCCGGAAATACCAGCTGTCCTCGGGCGGTCCCTTCTCGACCTGTTTCGGCCCCAGCGACCCGCCGATGAAGAGCGCCTCTTCCGCCCGAGTCATTGCCACGTAAAGCAGCCGCCAGTGCTCCTGCATCTCGGCGCTCCGGCTGTTCTCGGCCGCCTCGGCAACACGTCCGCACAGCTGGTCCTTGCTCAGACCGGGCACCGGCACCATTCGCCCGGTCGGCTCGCCGAGCGGCATGTCCTCCAGTTCGATCTCGCCGCCCTTACCGGGCTCGCCGGTCGCATCGGCCAGGATCACGATCGGCGCCTGCAGGCCCTTGGAGCCATGGACCGTCATCACTCGCACCTGGCCGGTCCCTTCGCCTGAATCCCGTTTAAGATCGGTCGCTCCCGCGTCGAACCATTCGAGAAAGCCTGCAAGGCTCGGCACATGCGCGCTCTCATAGGCGAAGGCGGCGTTGAGCAGTTCGTCAATCGGATCATTCGCCTCACGCCCTAACCGCGCAACCAGCTTTTCGCGCCCCCGCCACGGGCCGGTCAGCAGCCAGGACATGAGCGCCTGCGGAGTCTGGTAATCGGCCAGCGCAAGGAGATCGCGCAGCCGCTCGGCGCTCTCCGCGACGAACGGGTCGCCATGTCTGCGCAGATGGTCCCACAGCCGCACGCCCCGTTCACGCACCGCGAAAGCGAGAAGGTCGTCCTGGCTCCACCCGATCAGCGGCGAGACGAGCATGCAGGCGAGCGACAGGTCGTCGCGCGGCTGCGCGGCAAAACGCAGCGCAGCGAGGAGGTCTCGCACCGCCAGCGGCTCGCCCAGACGCAACCGGTCGACGCCAGCCACCGGCACGCCGCAGGCATAAAGCTTGGCGACGATCTGCGCGGCGAGATCCTTGCGCTTGCGCACCAGCACCATGACATCGCCCGGCCCCGCATGGCGCGGCGCGTCCCCCTTCGCGAGCACAAAGGGCTCCCCACCCTTGACCCAGCGTTCGACCTGGAGCGCGATCTTCTCGGCCAGCAGCGTGTCGTGGCGCGGGAGCCAGTTCTTGTCCTCGGCCCCTTCATCCTCGCTCGCATCCTCCGGCGTCTCGCCCGCCGCATCGACCGCACGCACCGGCTGCCACAGTGTCACGAGCCCCGGCCGATCCGCGCCCACATGATCCCCCGGCGCGGTGTCGAGCCCGAAGGCTCCATGCCCGAGCGTGAGGATCGCGGAATTGACGAAATCGAGCACCGGGCGTGACGTGCGATAGGACTGGCCGAGATCGAGATCGCGAAAGCGCGGCGCGCGGCGATTGGTCCGCATGCCCTCGATATTCGCTCTCGCCGCCTCGATCCTCGCGCGAACCCGTTCCTTGGCGCGCGCGAAATTCTCCGGGCTCGTGCCCTGGAACCCGAAGATCGCCTGCTTGTAATCGCCCACCGTGAAGATCGTGCGCAGCCGGTCGCCATGCGCGCCTTCGCCCGAGAAGAAATCGTCGATCAGCGCATCGATGATGTCCCATTGCGCCTTGTTCGTGTCCTGCGCCTCGTCGATCAGGATGTGGTCGAAGCGCCGGTCGAGCTTGTAGCGGATCCAGTCGGCCGAAAGCGAACCCGACAGCAGCGCGGCGGCCTTGCGGATGAGGTCGTCGAATTCGAGCAGGCCCTCGCGTTCCTTGGCTTTGCTCCATTTAAGCGCGAAGGCCCGCCCGATTGTCAGCGCATCCTCAAGCAGCGCGGCAAGACCGAGCAGCGCGCACCGTTCGGTGTAGAGCGAGAGAGCTGCGGCGATCTCCTGCTGGCGCTCGGGGATCAGCGGGTCCTGCTTGGTGGGCACTTTCATCAGGCGCGGCTCACCGTCCTTCTTAAGGACCGTGTCGTAGAAGCAGGAAACCAGCTCCGCGCGCGCGGCGGGCGGACAGGACAGCCAGCGTGGGATGAACTCGGCGCAATCGCGCCCGTTCTTCGCATTCCATTGCTGCATGACCGGCAGCATCGCCGATAGATGATGGTCCGGGAAGGTATCGGGATGCAGCACCTCGCTCGCCCATGCCTCATCCGCATCGGCCGGGATCTCGAGCAGGCTGCGGATCCGTTCGGCAAAGGGAGGCTGCCACCTTCCCGGCCCTTCCCACAATTCGGCCGCTCCGGCGCAGCGCAGCAGCCATCCCCGCAGCGCACCGGGATCCTTGCGGGTGACGAAATCGGCGATCGCGCCGGTCAGGCGATCATCCCGGCTGCTTCGCGCTTCCTCGATCATGTCGGTCAGCACGTCGCGGGCGAGCAGTTCGCGGGTGCGATCGTCCATCGGCTGTGCGCCCGGCTGGAGGCCGGCTTCCTGAGGGAAATTCGCGATCAGCCATTGCGAGAAGGCGTGGATCGTGTCGATCCTCAGCCCCCCGCCCGGGCAATCGAGCACGCTCGCGAACAGGGTCCGCGCGCGGGCCTGCGTCTCCGGGTCGATGTCCGCGCCGAGATGGCCGAGTTCCTTCCCGAGAGCGGTCGGGTCGAGGCGCACCCAGCGCGCGAGCACGGAATTGATCCGGTTCGCCATTTCCGCCGCACCCGCCTTGGTGAAGGTGAGGCACAGGATCTGTCCCGGATCGACCTCCTCGCGCAGCAGCAGGCGCAGCACGCGCGCGGACAGGACCTGGGTCTTGCCTGTCCCCGCCGATGCGGAAAGCCAGACATTGTCCTCGGGATCGACCGCCTCGCGCTGGTTTCCCCTGAGCGCAAAGACCTTGCCGCTCATGCAGCGCCTCCCGTCTTGCCGGGCCCGAGCGTCACGATCCATTCTTCCAGTCGCATCAGCTGGTCGAATTCGTCATAGCCGGGATAATCGGGGTTCTCGCGCGCCCGGAAGGGCTCGTTTCCCCGGATATAGCTGCCGATCGCTTCGGCGAGCCTGTCCTCGTGATGCGGCAGGAAGTTCTCGGGCAATAGGCCGCTGCGCTTGCCTTCGGTCTTCATCGGCTGGACGACATAGCCGAAGGCGGGAGTTCCGTCCTTGCCACGGCCCGAATCCCGGCCGAGCGACCAGTATTCGAACCGGCTAGCCTCACCGTGGATGAGCCGGTCGCCGATCGTGAATTCGCCATCGCGCGCGATCAGGCCGAGGACGCCCATCTGCAGCGCGAACCCCTTCTCGACCTGCTTGGCGCTGGGCGGCGTTCCGGTCTTGTAGTCGATGATGGCCAAAGTCCCGTCCGGCATCCGGTCGATGCGGTCGGCCCGCCCGCGCACCTCGACGCCGCTCACGTTCATGCTGCCCTTCGCCTCCCAGGCGACGATCTCGCGCCCCTCGGCCGAGTCCTGCGCGATGCGTTGCTCGAACCAGGCGAGAGCTTCAAGGATGCGCGGCTGCCAAAGCCCCCGGAAAAGCGGGTGGACCGCTTCCCTCTCAAGCCGCGCCTTGGCGAAGGGCACGAGCGGGAGGTCCGGGCGCGCCGCGCGCTCGCCATGCCATGCCTCGAGAATGGCGTGGACCAGCGTGCCGCGCAGCGCCGGGTCGTCGAACGGATCGGCGCTGAGCGCATCGAGCCGCGACAGGCGCAGGATCTCCTTGGCATAGAACTGGTACGGGTCGCCCAGCAGCCGGTCGAGCGAGGTCGCGCTGATCGCCACCTTGCGCTGTTCGGCCGTCGGACGCGGTTCGGGCCTTGCCGCAGGCGGAACAGGCTCCGGCGCGCGGTCGAACCGGCCGAGCAGCGCAGGGATGCGCGTCTCGCGGTGGCGCTCGGCCAGTTTCTCGCCCAGCAGCGCCTCTGCTCTCAGCCAGAAACGGGAGGGCAGCGTCGGCCCTTCGGAATCGCGCTGCGCCCGGCTCAGCACGACCTGCGGCGCTCCCATGGCGCCTGCCAGGTCATGCGCGGCAAGGCCGATGCGAAACTCGGCCCCAGGCACACCCAGCGCACGCAGCACACCGGGGGCAAGCAGCGGATCGGGCGCAGGCGGCTGCGGCCACGTGCCTTCGTTGAGGCCCGCGCAGATGACCAGATCGGCGCGGGCCATGCGCGCTTCGAGCAGGCCGTAGATGGAAATGCGCGGATGGCCTCCATAGGGCGGGCGCACGGCGATTTCGTCCATGCAGTCGCGCACGACCTTTGCCATGTCGCGCGGAGGCAGGAACGTGCCGCAGGCGCGCGCATCGAGCCGCAATCGCTCGACCATGTCGGCAAGCGCCCGCCCGTCCTCGTTCGCCCATACCCTGAGCCCGCACAGGCTCTCGGCGACCTCGGCAAGACGATCGAGCATGTCGGCGAGGGGGCGCGCCTCATCACCGCTTTCGAGCGGTTCGAACAGCGGCGCGACAAGGCGTGCGGCCTCGTCCCACCATTCGCCCTCGTCCGCCCTGTGCGCCAGGCTCCCCAGCGCGGCAAGTTTCGGCGACGGCGATTTTCCCCGCAGGCGGTGGTCGAAACGGCGCAGCGAGCCGAGCCATGCCGCGCGCATTTCAGGGGTATCGGCACGCACGAGCGGATGGGCGAACGCCGCGATCAGCGCGAGCGGGGCGGGTCCCTCACTCATCAGCACCGCGAGAAGGCCGAACATGCGTCCCGCAGCGGTCAGCGCAAGTGGGCGGCCCGCGCTGTCATCGGCGGCGATATTCCAGCGTGCGAGATGCTGAACGACGCGCCTTGCAAGCGCCCGGTCGGCGGCGACCACGGCGATCCGCCGCTCCGGCTCCTCCAGCGCCTCGCGCACCAGCAGCGCGACCGCCTGTGCCTCCTCCTCGCTCGTGGCGAGTGTCATCAGCCGCACGCCGGACAGGCGCCGTTGCTCGGGCGCAAGCCCGATCCACGCCCTGCTCGCCCTGGGCGGAAGGAAAAGCGAGCTGATCGCGCGGCTGCGCTCGGGCTCGGCAGCAGCCATTCCGCGCCGGTGCCACGGGCGAACCTCGGCCCTGGCTATGCCCATCCGTTCAAGCAGCAGCTTGAGGTGATATTGCGGATGGGTCAGCGCATCGCCATGCGCGAAGACCTCGCCGCCGGGCTCTGGCGCGGCCCCGGCACGGCCGAGTTCTTCCCATGCTGCCTCATCCATGGCGAGGTCAAGATCGGGCAGGACAACCGCCCCGTTGGGCAGGTCCGCAATGGTCCGCAGCATCCGCGCAAGCGCCGGCGCCGCGCTGGTGACACCGGCGGCGACGATCGGCGTCGCGGGCGGCTCGTCGCGCCACCGCCGCGCAGCGCGTTCGAACAGGAGATTGCGCCGCGTCGCCGCATCGACCGCCCCCAGTTCGTCAAGCCGGATGCGCCAGCGCGCCTGAACCCGCGCGAAGAGCCGCAGCGAAGCCTGCCAGTGCACGGCGAGGTCGCCGAGGAGGTCTCTTACGGGTTCGCCCAGCAGATCCTCCGGCTCCTTCGCCTCGACCAGCAAGCGGTCCATCGTCCGCGCC
>JGI12048J13642_10108700_pt1 | contig 14370 bp, 15 predicted proteins | sample ElkSlonscriptome_16_FD_13642 | JGI IMG/M metagenome (IMG submission 13642)
AGAGCCGGCCACCGCATCGCGGGTTCACCATGAAGTCGGCTTGCCCCACGATTGCTGGGTTTACGATGTTTCCAACGCTTGCTTGGGGCTGATCAATGGCGCGGTTCAGATCGCGATGATGATTGAATCGGGCGCCATTGGTGCTGGGATCGTGGTCGGGACCGAAAATAGCCGTCCGCTACTCGAGCAAACGATCGCCAGCTTGAATGCGGACATGTCACTGACACGCAAAAGCGTCAAACCCGCTTTCGCTTCGTTGACGATCGGTTCGGGTAGTTGTGCATGGTTGCTTACGCATCGTGATTTGTCGAAATCGAGCACTCGCATTGAAACGGCGGTTGCCGAAGCGAGAACCGAATTCAACGATTTGTGCCGTAGCGACCAAGATTCGGCTGGTTCGCAAATGCAGCCTTTGATGGACACCGATTCCGAGCGGCTCATGGCCGAGGGGATCGCGACCGGTGTTGCGGGTTTAGAGCGTTTGCTAAGCGAGTCCGGTTTGTCTCGAGGCGATTTCGATCGAACGGTTTGTCACCAAGTCGGTTCGCGTCACCGCATCGAAATGCTCAAAGCGATGGGGCTACGAATCGAAAACGACAGTGCCACGTTCGCGAAGTTGGGCAATACCGGATCGGTTGCCTTACCGCTCACGCTTGCGGCTGCCCAAGCTCGCGGTGAATTGGTGCCTGGCAACCAAGTCGCGATGTTGGGGATCGGCTCGGGGATCAACAGCGTGATGTTGTCCGCCCAATGGGGCCAAACACCCATCAGCGGTAATATCGCTGATCTCGAGTAGACGAGTCTCTCCGAGGCTCGTAGCTCCTTGGCGTCTCGCGGGACGCCGCTACTGGAAGCGACTACTAGAATTCGGCGCTGTACTTGTTCACCATTTCGCGGCGGATCGCTGCGGTGGCTTCGTCAATCTGTTGCCAAATCTGCATCACCGAAGCCGCTCCGGCAGTCCGCTCCTGGCTGCGAATGATCGCATCGGTCCGTCCTTTTTCCATCAGCGATGCGTTCATCGCGCTGACACCGACCGTAGCGGTCGGCGCACCGTACATGTAACCATCGTATCCATTGCCCGCCCGGTAGCCACCGAAGCTCGCGTAAGCTCCACCTGACGACGCATTGTTGCTCTTAGTACGCAGTGAAGACCGCATTCCGACACCTTTCATCATCATCTCGGCACTGCGAAGTTGGTTCGCTGCGTTGGCACCAAAATCGAGCATCGCTTCATCGACGTTTAGGATTGGTAATTGATCGATTTTGCGTGCGTAGCGGTTATACCAAACGGCCGCTTGGCCGAACGTTTTCGCATTGTCGCGGCGCGGTTTTTCGTGTAAATCGTCGAGCAATGTCGTGATTGATTGAAAGTACTGCTGAGTCGCAATTCGCTTTGCGGTTCCTTCGGGATCGCTTCCCGGCGATTGCATTTCAACCAACGAATCGGCGAGTGTCGGCGGCAGCGAAAGCACACTCATTACGCGGCGAGTGCCACCTGATGACAACAGTCCGCGAAGCATAAACGTGTTGCCACTGACCGATGGCGTCCATTCACGAAGATCTTCAATCATTAATCCTTGGTTCTGCATTACTTCGATGAAGAGGTCTTTACCGACCTTTTCTAGCATCGCCGGTGATTCGGCGAAGTCGAGTCGAATGGCACCGACCGTTTTGTGTTGGACGGTAATCCCGAGCGTGATCCCCTTGGCTCCAGCGATAAGTTTGGCATAGTCGTCAGGCGAAATGCCGGAATCCTTCAGTGATTCGTACTTGTCCATGCTGTGCTTCACAGCGGTTTCCGAAATCAATCCTTCGACGTCCAAAGCCATCACGATCGGCGTACCAACCTTATTTGCGTACTCAAACGCTTGCTCCAAGTAGTCGGATAATGCAGCGGCACTACCGACATCGGTCGACTTGAGCCAGCGGGTAACATCTTGGCGATTCGCGGGAGTATAGGAACCGACCAAATTGCCCATCAGTTGGACGAGATAGCGATCGTCGGGCAAACGAACCGCGGAGCGATCGGCGATTGTGTCCATCGTCCCACCAAAACGCTGGGCAGCGGTCGAGATGTTGCGGTCCGCCTCCAATTTCATCATGCCCATTTCCCAAATCGATTTGCCGAACTCGTGATCGAATCGACCAGCCAACATGACCGCCGTTGCATCGGGTGGTAATGCCGAGACGCCCGCGTCGAAGGCGGCTTGACGACGGGCCGCCCAACGCTCGCGGTCGGCGACAGGGGAACCAAACAGTTTTTCTGCGTTGATGAGAATCAACGAATTGGCATCGGAAGGAACGCGGTACTTCATTCCTTCAAATTGAGCCTGGCCAACCGTGGGCAGCAACGCAGCGGTCATTAAAAGAGTGGGCATCAATAGTCGGTTCATCGTGGTCGCCAAAAAGAGAGGAAGAGAAACAGTTAACATGTCTGATGGACGGTAAACGGAGTATAATTGGAAAACGATGGTTTTCGTAGTGGATTGTGTGTTGTTCTGATGGTTGGCGTCAATTCGCGTGATTGGCGGGAAAATCTTTGCGGGGTGGTGTCGCTGTGTTTTGCCCGTGAATCGACCCGAGTGATGGCTCAAACAGGCGTACTCAAACGCGCGGCCCGCTGGGCACGCGGTTTAACCGAGGAACGCTTTTCGGCTATTCGCAACCGCTTAAGCTGGGCGAATGAAGTCGCAGCCTTCGAACAACCTTGACCCGATCCGGACCATGGTGGCTCCTTCGGCAATCGCCTGAGCAAAATCGCTACTCATTCCCATTGATAGTTCCGGCAGCGGAATGCCGAGTTTGCTTTGCAAGTCGTCTCTCAATTGCCGGGTCATTGCGAACTGCGTTCTCGCTTCTTCGCGTTCAGTTCCCCAGCCTGCCATTGCCATCATGCCGATCATTTGTACGCCCTGCTTGGGTCGGTCCAGTAGTAAACGATGAACCTGCTCGGGTGACAATCCTGTTTTGGTTTCATCGCCACTAATGTTGACTTCGATCAACGCCTTGATGACGCGGTTTTGCAGGACGGCTTCATCAGCGATTGCCGTGAGCAAACGGGGACTGTCGATGCTGTGGATCATTGGCTCCAACGGCAACGATCGTCTCAGCTTGTTACGCTGGAGATGTCCGATCAAATGCCACTTTACATCGTTTGGAAATGCAATTTCCTCGTTCTTCTTCCACAAGAGCTGAGGGCGGTTCTCGCCTAATTGATGACAGCCCGCTTCAAAGAGAGCTAGCGTTGCTTCCGCATCGACGTACTTTGACACGCCAATAATTTGAACCGCTGACGGATCACGATTTGCCGAGACCGCTGCCGCCGCCACTTCGGACTTCACCGATTGCCAATTCTGCAAGAGTCTCGTTTTTCTGGCCCATTCAATCATCGATGTGCTCACTGTCGTCGACTGTCACCAATTCCTCGTACTCGGCATCACTCATGTCGAACCGTGCCGCAAAGAAGTCGGCAACCAAATGTTTGCCCATGATCGTGCGACAACGACGCAGTCCGAGGCTGCGGTAGAGCATCCATTGTTCGCTTCCCGCTTGAACTCGAAATCCGACTGCTTCACCGTTTGTGCAAATCCGTCGTTCGTCGGCGACCGTTAGTTGCCGCCATGTCCGCTTGCGTTTAAAACGACGCGGTTGGAAGTCAAACCAAAGCGGTGCATAAAGTGACCCGCTACCCGATGCGGTCATTACGAGATCGCCGGTTTCGTCTTGATCGAGTGCTGCGGTCGATCGACCCATTCGCCATTCCGATGCGGCCAAAGGCACTAGCATTGCTTGTCGTTTGCGGTTTGCCAAAAAGACTTCGCGGGTTTCATCTTCGGGATCGACGGAGATCGATTCTGCGATCGGCAGACGCATCGAGTAATCGATTTTCGCTTCAGATTGGCTCAAAACGCTATCGGCGATCATGACGCAGCGGTCTTCCCTCAGCAGCATGAACTGACGCTGTAAAACGAGGTCGCCGGTCCAGCTTTGTTCGAGTTCGAGGTAATGAACATCATCGTCGGTGTATTCGCAAGTGTACGACCAATCGCCCGCACGCGTTTGCCGATGGGAGCCGATGGCAATCGTGGTTTCTATTTCACCGGACAAGGCTTTTGCACGGCCAGCGAACAAGTCAACCGAGTTTTGCATTGCCGAATACTGCACATGGATGCGTCCACGTCCGACATTCCACTGTGGCAAAAGTACCGCGACTTTGGCTTTGTCGCAGTGGTGATATGAATCAGGCAGCGAGACCTCCCAAGCCAATCGTCCTTGTGGAGGCGATTTACCTGCTTTGCGAGATTGCTTGAGAGCGGCACAGATCGCGGGTTCTAGCGAGTCAGGATCAAAGTCGGTGGAGCGACTTAAAAGCCCAAAGTGGTTCAAGTCATCCACCACATGTTTGCGTTTGATCGTTTGGAACGCCGTTCCACCGTCGGTGGTGGTCAAAGCGGCAACCCACGTTGCAATCGTTTGTCCCGCCCTCATCGCCTCTTTCGAAAATGGTTTCTTGGTCACGCTCGTTAGGATCGAACGGCAACGATGGAGCGAGGCCAATGCCAACCGTAATGATGGCAAATCAGCTAGTAGAGCGGGGACCGCATCCTCGCTGTGTTCGGCCCAGCGATCGAGGCAGGCGAGTGAAGATTTTCGTTGACGTTTGCAGGAGGGAACGTCGGCCAATCGCCAAGCCATCGTCAATCCGAGTTCTGCTCCTACCATTAATTGCAACGGAGATTCGGCAGAGGCCTCTTGGACAATTGACTCGCGGAAGTGTAGCAGTGATCCGAGCAAGTCCCACCACAAACCAGCACCGAGTGTTTTGGAGAGGCTAGGCATTGCGGCTGCCCAAACGACAGCATCGGCGGCATCGATGGTGTTACGTGGGCACGATGCGAAACGAGCCATTGCTTCTTGTGCAGGTTTAGAAAAATCGATTGGACGAGTGGACAAGCGGCGTTTCGGTTTCTGATCACATGCCAATTGGCTCATCGCCATTTGCAAACGGTCAATCTCGCCGCCCAACGCCACCGCAATACCCCAGCGGTACACGTTGCCGCCTATCGCTGATTTCCCAAAAACGCTTTTCGCCGAATGCTGCTGAGCCCGCTTGTGTAGCGCCTGACGCAAAGGCTTTAGTGGATCCTGTTTGAAAGCGTTATCGTGCCGCAGCCCAAGCGATCGAGCCTGACCCGGCTGCGATTCAAATGGGGGGGGCGGTTGTGTCGGATCCGATGTGTCGATAGACATGAGTGCAAATTCAAAAAACGAAAATTTGGAGGCGTTGGGCGAGTGAATCCAGTGTGCATCGTTGCCGCATCGAATATAACGAATGAACGTCCCACCCCATACTTTCAGCAGAGTCTAATTGATGAAAAAACAAATCTCTTTCAAATCATTGCGTTTTGTTGGCCATTTTTGCATCGCATGCTGTTTTCTGGTCCTTCCCTGCCTTCTCAAGGGGGATCGTTGTGGGGTCTACGGGCAAGAAAGTGTGGATTTGAATCGTCCCACGCTAGCGAATCCTGCTGAATCAGAAGCTTCAAACAACGAGGAAACCAAGGCGACAACGAGTCCTACCGAGGATCATCCTGCCGAGGAGGCCGACGTCCAGAACCCTGAACCGCTGGCGGAACCTGAAACACCGCTCGATGTGCTGCAGCGAACGTTTTTGGCTCCCCCCGCAGCGAAATCGCTCGGCCCCGATTCGCGGCTTTGGGTCGATCCGGCAAAAAAACGGGTTTATGTCGATGGCTATGTTGCGGTCAATCGGGGGCCACTCGAGATGTTTGCCTGTCCCTACGGTACCAAAGAGCATGAATCGGTGGTTGCCACCGTCGCTCGGTCGAGCCAAGTCCATGCCGCGTTATTGGCAATCGGAGCGAAAACGGGAACCCCTGTTCGATTTGAACCAGCCTTTTTGCCGCCGACGGGCCAGAGAATTCGTGTTTGGGTGACTTGGCGAGACGAAGAGAAAAAATTTCACGCGATGGATGCTAGACAGTGGGTTCGAGATGCCGATAGCGGGGAACCACTCGAGCCCGATTGGGTGTTTGCCGGCAGCGGTTTTTGGACCGATCCGATCGATAATAAACAGTACTATATGGCCGATGGCGGTGATATGATCTGCGTTTCAAATTTTAGCACGGCTATGATGGATATCGGAGCCGCCAGTAGTGCGAGCACCGACGCGCTGCTTTACGAACCGTTCACCGAGCGAATTCCGGAACGAGGAACGCTAGTACGACTCGTACTGGTTCCCATCGCGATCCCCACCGATCAACCCAGTTCCGATCAACCCAGTTCCTCTTCCGGAGCGACCGAGAAGCCGTCCGAAGTAGTACCCACTGAAGATACCTTGCCGTTGAAAAAACAATGATGAATTCGTCGGAGCCCTCCAATGGCCCCCCGGCCGAACCGCAAAGCTTGGCCGATCAGCCACCTCGCAGCATTGCCCCGGTAGCACAGCTTTCGTCCAAAGCTTTCACACTCGCTTTGTTGACCGTGTGTATTTTACCCTTGGCGGGTTTGACGCTTTACGCGACGCTCTACGGCCGCGCGGCTGAGAAGAAGTTGCCGGTCGAAGTGTCAATCGAGCAGCGAGTGTTACCGTTGCCAAGTGGCGAGCGTGGTTCGCTCGTCGATGTCGTCGTGATCAGAAACTTAGCTGACTTTGATATTCCAAACGTGACGATCGACTTGAATGGCCAGTACTTTTTGTACCGTGACCCTCCGCTGGAAAAAGACGAAACGTTGGTTCTGCCTCAGACCATTTTCATGACCAAAGCAAACCAACGTTTCGTTCCAGGACGATACCCGATCACCGAGGTCACGGTGACCGGAAAATTGCCTAGTAACGCGCGGGGCGTTACGGAATCACATTTCGGTGATTGATCCGAAGCTTTAGCTTTGTTGCTGATCAGCGATCAAGATCACTCGGTCGCCCACGCTTGCGGGAACGCCAGTCACATTGACCGAATCCCCTTCTTGAACTTTCTTCGCGCTCGACTCAAGTCCCATATCGACCGTCAACATTTTTCCGTCCTCGGTTTTCAGCTTGACGACTTTATGCTTTTTCCCTTGCACGGTCGCCGTCTTGGTCGATTCGACGGTACCAGAATACTTTCGCCCCGGTCGCGTGACCGGATAGCTTTTGCCTTCATAGATTAAGGCGGTTGCTAGCAGCACATTCTTGTTGCCACGCTTCGTGAGAGGTCCTTGAACCGTGACCGAATCGCCTTTGAAGATTTGCTGTGCTGAATCGGGACCCATGTCAACCCAAATCAAATGGTTGTCGTCGCTCTTGACCTTCAATAACAACGTCAAGCTACCGAGTCGATTCACCATGTTCGTCTCGGAGACCTCGCCGGAAACTTGGTATCGCTTTCCGCTCAGTCCCTGGGCGACCGTTTGTGCGACATTCGAAGGGTGGGTTCGATTCTCATATTCACCACCAAGTTGCGAATAGTCGTACTTGTCATAGATTCCGTCTCCATCTTCATCGTCATAAGTGACATAGGAATCGGCTAAATAGTCGCCATTGGTGTCGACATACTTTTCCATACGTTCGTAGGTTCCATCGTTGTCCTCATCACGATAGCGAATTGCTTCGTCATTGGGCTCTTCACCGTAAAATGTCTGGAAATCGATCACATTTCGATCGTTGTCGGAATCCGTACTCGATGCGTTGTCACGAAATGTAAACACCTCATCGTCCCAGCGTCCGATTGCTTCGTCGGTCGGGTTGTAGTCATTGCCGTCGAACCATTCCGTTACGTCATACCATGCATCATCTTCGTAGCGAGCACCAATATCGCTTTCGTCTCGAGGGACGATATCAAAGTCACCGGTCTGAGCCTCGGCGGTGAGGGGACACAGCAAAAGGGGTGTGGCCAGCAGAGGCATGATGGTCCGTCTGAGGCGGGAGTGGAAACGAAGTGGTTGATTCTGTTGTTTGATAATCATCTCTTCACCTGTGGGTAAATTGGGAGGGTTCTGGATTAAGAATCTGGAACCAAAGTGAGGAGAAACAATGTTGCAAATTTTATGCCAGTTTGGAGCGGTCTCGTTGCGGACGCTATGGTTGTGGGCAACTCGCGGCCCGATGGGCACGCGGTTTAACGAAGAAGTACGCGCGGCCCGATGGGCACGCGGTTTAACGAAGACGCACGCGCGGCCCGATGGGCACGCGGTTTAACTGGTTGAGGTGGGCTACTGTTCCGAATCTTTGTCTCGCCGCAGCATTTTGTTTTTAAGCCAGCGTTGCACCGATTTACCAGGGACATCGTGAGAAGAATGAGAATTGGTGGCGATCGTGTTTTCCGTAATCTTCGTCAATGCCCGATAAATTTCTCGCCCGCAGTAAGAACAGACCACAGGCGGCTCATTGACCGGACGTTGGCATTGGGGGCAAAAGTATTCAATCGTCGGACGCATTGCCGCTTCGAACAGCCCCCCCACTTCCGACGCGCTAAACCACGCCGAATCATCTTTACGAATTCGCGTTTCAGGTTTGACATCCCCGCTGCGAACAAGTTTCAATAAGTCGCTCGGCCGAAGCGGACCAAGGTCCTCAGCCTCGTCTGACTGCTGGATAAACCATTCGGCCACGCCGATCCCTCTTCCACCAGACCAAGAAATACACTGACGCCTACATTGTACAGACTTCTACCAAGTCCGTGTGATTGTACCGACTTCGATTGAACCGAAGCGTTTGACGCTTTTCCGCTACTCAACGAACTAGATCGACTCGATGTGAAGACTTCGTCGACGACGCTCTTTCCGGCGAATGTCGTCAATCAACCCAGCCACCTCGTCCACTTTGGCAATTCCCAACATCGACAATTCGGGATGACTGCGATCACTTCCGGTCAACCGGATCGTCCCGACCCCGAACATTCGCTGCACAGGTCCTTGCGTGAAGCTGACGTCATCCAAGTCGATCACTTCGATGCGATCGGTTCGCTGGGTAATGATGCCCGTTTTGTGGATGAATCGCTGCGTTGTCAACTGGTAATGATAGCCCAATCGCCGCCAAATGTAGAGCGAAATGCCAAGCACCCACATTACCAAAATCAAAATACCGGCAATCGACCATGAGAAAGGTTCGATCATGATTGCCAATACCAGCAACGCAATCGATGCGACGATCATGATGATCCATGTGCCCACCATCGCCTTGCTGCTGTAGCGACCGCTCCACAGATTCTCTTCAGGATCGTAGTCATCGAAGTCACCTTGTTTCGATGCCACCTGCTGTCGAAACTTCGACGCAGGTGATTCATCACCACGCCGTAGAGCTTGTTCGGGATCGTGATTCTGATGCTCGTGATTCTGATGCTCGTGATTCTGATGCTCGTGATTCTGATGCTCGTGATTCTGATGCTCGGTGGGCTGAAGTGGTTCAGGCTGAGGTTCGTCTTGACGTGTGTTTTCTGAATCTTGGCTGGACATTGCTTTGGTTTCCTTTCTTTCGGATGAAGATTTCGGTACTATAACGCATCGAACGCCCTTCGTCATTGAACCTTCCCGCGTCACCCGACCATTTACTATGCGTTGTCCTTATTGTCACGTCGACGATGATCGTGTTTTTGACACGCGAGCTGCCGAGGGTGGGTACATGGTTCGTCGTAAACGGGTTTGCCTCGCTTGTGAACGCAAGTTTTCAACGCTCGAAAAACTCGAGCAATTGAATGTAAGGGTGGTCAAAAGCGACCAAACTCGCGAACCGCTTGACCGCGAAAAAATCCGCCGTGGCGTTGAACGAGCTTGTTCAAAACGTCCCATCCAAAGCTCAAAGATCGAACAGGTGGTGCAAAGCATCGAAGCGGATATCTACGAATCGTACGATTCCGAAGTGACAGCATCCCAGATTGGCGAGATTGTGATGAGGCACCTCGCCTCGTTAGACGAGGTTGCCTACATTCGATTTGCCAGCGTTTACCGGGAATTTCACGATGCTAATGATTTTATTCGAGCAATCTCGAAAATTATTGGCCCCAGCAAAAACAAAAACAGCAAAGATCAAGAGTAATCCTGCCCATCTTCAAACTCTAGTCTTCAATCTTCCATTTTTTGATGCGATTCGTCCCAAAGGGATCCTAAACGCTGAATCGCTACATGCAAACGGCTCTTCACGGTGCCAACGGGAATGCCCAGTATTTCAGCCGCTTCGCGATACTTCAATCCTTGATAGTAGACCAAGTTAACGACTTGCTGCATCGTTTCGCCCAGACCGGCGACCGATTCATTGATCCAGCGACCATTCTCCTCTTCTGCAGCAGTCGCGTGAGGATCCGGAGAGTCACCCACCAATTTTTCGGCCCAACTGCTCGCTCGATCATCATTGTCAGTGAAGCTGGTTCGATCCAAACTGATCATGCGGTGCCGCTTATTTCGCCGCTGGGCATCGATCGCTTGGTTCGTGGCAATCCCATACAGCCACGGCCGAAAACGTCGCGAAGAATCGAATTGGTAGCACTTCAAGTGGACCTGTAAGAAGGTCCCCTGGAAGGCTTCTTCGGCCGTATCGGAGTCGCCGACATAACGCCGCAGATAACTGAAGATCTCGGCTTGATACCGATCGATTAATGCCTCGAATAGCGATCGGTCACCCGTCTGGCGGTATTGAACCAACAAGCTTTCGTCCGACACGTCGCTCGCCGCTGCAGACTTGGCTGGTAACACTGTCGTTTGGCCCTTCGTGGTCGTCATTCGAAATGTCTCCCGCTTGAAGAAAGGAAAAGCAAAAAAGATAAGGAAAATCAAACTAAAGAATAGCGAATCTTATACCATCGATCAATTTGCCAATATGACAGCCCCGCTGCATTTTGCGATAGGTGTTTGGGTGAATTAACTTACCACAAAGCACGGTGGGGTAAAGATCATCGGTTTTCATGAACCCATTGTAGTCCAAAGGTAGTCCAACGTATGGTTCAAAACACGGCGAATGAGCGGCAATCTTCGTCGTAAAAAGATGGCAGGGCCAGCAACCCGATAAAATGTGGCGTTCGTGGCCAAAATTCGTGGCCAAAAAACAGGGTCGTTCTGGGCCGCAACCCGATAGGTTGAGTGTCATTCAGTCCCCCAAGATGATAGCATGGTGCCGTCGGCAGGAGAATTTTGATTTCGAACCTATGCGAAGGTTGCCAGTGACTCGAGAGCCAGTGACCCAGGATTTGGAAAAACACGTTGGACGCTCGACCGAGCGATCTGGCCACGCCGTTGGTTCGTCGTACCAGTGGTATACGCCTGGGGATATCAACGCCTTCTTCGGGTTGATGCTTGATAACATCGTGGGACTGCTGCTGATGGTTGCATTACTCACCGGGTTCGGTTTTCCCACCGATTTCGCCGTTTCGCGAATGGTCCCAGGAACCGCTTTGGGGGTCTTGATCGGTGATTTGGCATTTTTCTATTTGGCGTTCCGCTTGTCTCGCCAGACGGGTAATCCGCACGTCACGGCGATGCCACTTGGTTTAGACACGCCTTCGACCTACGGGATTGTGCTGTTCGTCCTCGGTCCGTCTTATTTGCAAGGCCTAGCAATGGGGCTCGAATCGCTCGATGCCGCCTACCGGACTTGGTACATCGGGATCTGGTGTATCGTGCTTTCGGGACTACTGAAGATGGCTTGCGCTCCGTTGACAAAGTGGGTCCAGAGGGTTGTTCCGAGAGCGGGCTTACTGGGCTCTTTGGTCGCCATCGCTTTGGTTTTGATCAGCTTCTTTCCACTCGTCGAAATCGTCGGCCATCCACTGCCAGGAATTTTGGCAATGGTCATCGTGCTAACAACGCTGATCGCGAAGATCCCTTTGCCCGGCCGAACGCCGGGAACACTCGGAGCACTTCTGATTGCTGGCGCCGTTTACTATTTTCTCTGTGCGATCGATGTCAACGGTTACTCCTTTCCCTCTTACGTGCCTGCGGCTTGGTTCCCGACCGAGTGGCTGGAGAGTTTTCATTTTGCCTGGGTTGCCGCATTTCCTGATGCACTTGCCTACTTGCCCATCGCTTTCCCGTTCGCGATCGGCACGATTGTTGGCGGCATCGATTGCACCGAAAGTGCCGCTGCGGCAGGAGACCACTACGACGCTCGGACGATCATTGGTGTCGAAGGGGTTGCAACCCTGTTGGCTGGTTTGTCGGGCGGCGTCATCCAAACCACGCCATACATCGGCCATCCAGCGTACAAAGCGATGGGAGGCCGGGCAGCCTACACGTTGGCAACGGCATTGTTGGTCGGCTCGGCCGGGTTAGTTGGCTATTTCGGTTTGCTCAACGCCTGGATTCCCAAACCGGTCGTGTTCCCGATTTTGGTTTTTATCGGTCTCGAAATTACGGCGCAAAGTTTCTTGGCGACACCTCGCCGACACTATGCGGCGATCGCGATCGCTTGTTTGCCAGCGTTAGCATTTTTAGCCATGAGTATCCCCGGTCGGATTTTAGCTGATCCAGCACTCAATGTTGCGGAGATATCGACGACGACGCTCAGTCTGTCTTTGCAAAAAGACATCGGCACGCTGACGATGCTGAGCAGCGGGTTTATTCTGACCAGTCTGTTGTGGGCTTGGTGCTTAGCTGCCGCGATCGATCGTCGCTTGAAGTTGGCCGGCGTCGTGCTATTGGTCGCTGCAGGGTTGACACTGTTTGGAATCATTCATTCGCCGCTCGATGGCAATCGGCTTTTCGTCCCGATCGGCCCTGAATCATGGGGCGATTTAGTTTTGTCGGCCCAGGATCGAAACCGAGTGCTAGAGTTTTGTGCAGGCTATGTGGTCTCCGCATTGATGCTGATCGTATGGTCAAAAACGTGTTCGCCCTCGACCGAGGAAGCGGCATCCGAGCATGAGGATTGAAATGCGGTAAAAAAGCCCCTTTTTTGGGTGACTGGGCATTGCAAGCGGAGGCATTCGAGCGTTAAACTTCCGCACCTTGAAGTGCCGATGTAGTCATGGGTGCTGAAAATTCGATTCAAATTTGAAAGATTTCCTCTCGTAACGGGGGATTTGGAAGAGATAAACATGAAACCGGAGACAAAATGGTTAAGTTAGTGGTTCGAGATCGAGAAACAATTCAGGAGGCAGTTCGTCGGTTCCGTAAGTTGGTAGAACGCAGCGGCATTAAAAAAGAGATGCGACGTCGCGAGTATTACGAAAAACCGAGCGAAACGAATCGCCGAAACCGATTACGGGCCGAACGAAGAGCCCGCCGAACCCGTCTACTTAGCCGATAAGAAGGCAGTTAGCCATTAGCAATCAGCTTTTAGCAAAGAATGGATTGGCAGAAGCAGAAAACAGCAACGAAATCGCTGATAGCTGACAGCCATTAAGCTGGCAGCTTCTACTAGGGCGTTTGGCTCAGTTGGTTAGAGCACCTCGTTTACACCGAGGGGGTCGGGGGTTCGAGTCCCTCAACGCCCATCAATTCTTCTTTACGGCACCTCTTGAAACCTCTTCTGCCGTGATTTCCGTGGTCTGTGGTTCCGTTTGAAGAGCGGTTCCGTTTGAAGAGCCACGATTTCCCCTGATGCCCCCCCTAGCGTGCTTCACTGAATGACCGATTCTCAATAGCGGGGTCGCCATTTGAGGGGCAACATAGCGAGGCTGCCTCGCGACGGCTTTCCTGGATCCCCACTGCGAAACAATCCCAGATTAAATTAGGTGAATTACCCACCCAGTGAGCAACGTCCAGATCAAGCTAGATTTGTTGCCTCACATGTTTTGCCTACTTTTTTCTTGCCCACACCTTCGTGTCGAGTCGACTAAAACTCGTCCAAATTCTGTCACGCTCGCTCGGCAATGAACGCCCGAATGATGTTCATCCGCTTCCATGCTGGCACCCCCGCATCCCGCTTGGACTGCAGAAAAGCAATCACTTGATCGACCGAGAAATCCCATTGCAACGAAACCGATTCATCCGAATTCGTCCCGCCCGACGAAGACTGGCCTGAATGAGACGGACTCAGCGACGAAGTGGCTCTTTCGAGCGTAAAGGCTTTCAATTTCGAATACCAAATCTTTGCCCACTTCAAATCCTGCTCCGCTTGCGATGGCATGATAAAAAGATCGCATGCCATTTCAAGAACCTTCTTCTAGCCTGACATTTACTCCAGTTTGAACAGTAGGTCAGCATCTAACGCACCTGGTGTTTCGCAATTGGTTGACAAGGCAACCCCAAATGTATACTTTTTTGGAAGTCAATTTCGGTGAGAATAAGTAGCCCGCTCAAAGTTATTCTCACCCCGAAACAAACAAAAATATCCTCAAAACACTTATTCTCACCCTGACATTCCGGTGAGAAACAAGTTCTGGCATCCAAAAACTCGTGCTCGTGCTCAGTCGCTCCAGCGACGGTGCTCGTAATCGA
>JGI12048J13642_10292833_pt1 | contig 14367 bp, 16 predicted proteins | sample ElkSlonscriptome_16_FD_13642 | JGI IMG/M metagenome (IMG submission 13642)
AACGCGAGCCGCTTGAGCTGGGGCTCGTAGCAGGTTCCGCCAAGCTCCAGCTCCATCAGCACCGAGCCGGCGCGATCCCGGGCCACGCCGGGCAGGTAGAGAATCAGCGGCTCCGGCTTGTCGGCCGCGACGATCGGCTCCACGGCATTTCGCAGCCCGAAGAAGGTGCCGTCGAAACGGGCTAGAAACGGCTTGCATCCGCAAAGTGTCACTCGCGGCAGCACGTCCGAGTCTTCGAGCGCCAGCTCTCGATCGAAAAATGGCCAGAACTCGCGCCGGGGGTCGTAGAAGACAATCACGGACCGCTTCTTGAGAAGGTCCCCGAGGTGCTCGCAGAGGTAGTCGTAGAAGGGATGCACAGGGTTCGGGGTTCGGGGTTCGGGGTTCAGGGTTCGGGGTTTAGGGACGGCTTCGATTTCGCGGCGCCGGCCTGTCGATCGCGTGCAGCCCGCAGGGATACCACCTTCATCTCAGTCTGCTGGCACAAGGGCTTCTCGGGCCGTTCCAAGGTCACCAGCTCATCGACTCCAGCTTGTGCGGCGGAGGCCAGATGGAGCGCGTCCAGAGGGTGTAGATCATGCTTCCCCGCCATCGTCAGTGCGCGAGTGATCAGCGCGGCTGAAACGGGGACCGAAACCGCCGCTGACAGGATGATCTCCATAAAGGCAAGCTCACTGGCTCTGCCATGAAACGCCGGCTTCGGCACTACCTCCAAGCGCACAAAATCGCTGACGACGAAACTGCGGTCCGGATCGTCCAGAACAGCGCGCGCCCACCCGCGGGTATCCGGGTCGCCGTTCCATGCTGCGATCAACACATTGGCATCCAAGTAGGTTCGTCGCTCAGTCATCCAGGTCTCCCCGCCGTCGCTGAGCTTCCGCAAGCACGTCGTCCCACGACATCGGCTCCGCGAGCTCGCCTGCTTGGGCTGCCTGGTCGCGCACGGCGGCCAGCCGCGCCCATAACCTGGTTCGAGGTGGAACCGTATCGGCGACCGGATTGAGATCCGCCTCACTCGCTGACGACTCAACTGGATCGATGACAAGTGCAATGCGATGAAGACCTGGAGCTACTGTGGCCGGCAGGCGCAGCACCACATCACGCTCCACCGTCACCTCGCATTCAAAAGTTAGTGTCTGCATAGAATAGACCTCGTTTTCCGACCCTCAGTTGGCAAGGTGGGTATTGGCATCGGCCTCCGCTCGTCAACGACCTTCGGACAAAGCTCGCCCGCAGCGGGCGAAGTCGATCTCCAGATCCGCATCGTCCGGGCGCAGGTTGCTCATCGGGAACCCGATCCGAGGCAGCGAGTAGAGAAATTCAACGCGACCCTTGCCGCACAACTTGGCTGCCTGCCCCGAAGAAAGTCTGCCCTGTTCGTACAGTTGTGCGGCCAATAGGAGACGAGCCTCCACTGCGAACTCCTCCGGTGATAAGCCGACGTTGATCAGCAGGTCGTCGTCGTAGTCGATGATAACTTGATGGGTCATGGTCAGGGTTCAGGGTTCAGGAGATGATAGCGAGTGCCTCGGCCGGCACCGGACTTGGTGACTGATCCGTCGGCCAGCAAAGCGGCGATCGCGCTGGTCCACTGCGCGTCGCTCAGGCCTGTGGCGGCGAGGACATCGGCCTTGCTCGCGCCGTCTCCTGCGGCTTCTATGGCTTGTTTGATGGAGCCCATCACGGCGGGATCGGGTGCCGCCGGTGCCCCGGAGCGCTGGCGGCCTGTTGTGCTTCGCGGGCGGCGCGCTAAGCCGCGGCCCGATGCGCGGCGTCCGCCGCCTCGGCCGGTGGCCGGCGGCGGGGCATCGAGCAGGCTCTGAAGGGCAGCCTTCACCGCGGCGGAGGTGCGCTCGGCGATGAGCCTGTCGATCACCTCCTGAACCCTGAACCCCGCACCCTGAACCCTCTCCCGCCACTTGCCGTCGTCGTCCTCTTCCCAGAAGGCGCTCTCCAGGTCGTGGGCGATGGCCAGGCTGCGGTCGGTGGCGCACTTGGGCACCACCCGCTCGGGCCAGAGGTGCATGGCGAGGTGCGCCCAGTCGTATTTGCCCTCGCAGAGGGCGTCCCAGGTCTTCTTCAGCTCCTTCTGCCAGGGCTTGTGCTGCGGTACGAGCCGCCAGAGCAGCGAGAAGTTGATGATCACGCCGTCGTCCAGGTTCGGGTTCCAGAGCGGCGCCACGCGCTTGACCTCGGCGAGGAAGGCGCGCAGCTCTTCGACCAGGGCCTGTTGCTCGGCCAGGGCCTTGCGCTCGGTGGCGGTGGCGCCGTCACGCTGCTCCAGGGTCAGCGCCTCCAGGCGCCGCTCCTCGTGGGCGAGCTTTGGCGCAACGTAGTCGTTCTGAACGCGGAACAAAGTGTCCTTGCTGAAGGCGTGGATGTAGAGCCAGACCGAATAGCTCGCCGAGGGCGTCGCGAGCTGCCAGTAGATCGGCGCTTTGCGACGGCTCTTCGAGTACATCTTGATGTGCAGCGGGAAGAAGTCCTTCGCGAGCCAGGCGCGAAGGTCCTCGGGCACGTCGACCTGCACGCGCTCGGCGACAGCCCGGGCACGCGCCGCGAGGTCGCGGGCGTGGCCTTCGTCATCGACCAAAATATCCGGGCGATCGGCGGGCTCCTCGCCGTCGGGATACATGCCGGGCGAGCGTGCGGGCAGCGGGTCGAAGGGCTCGGGCTCGGGCGGGATCGGGCGCTCGCCGGTGGCGAGGCGGGGGTCGAAGCGGGCGAAGGCGGCGCCGATGAGCCAGGATAGGAGGGGTTCGGGATTCGAGGTTCGGGGTTCCGTTTGGCTCTGCTGAGCCTCCGCCCCGGAACCCTGAACCCCACTCGCCGACGCACCGACGCCGATCTCGATCCGCTGGCGCTCCTCGCCGTCGATGCCGTAGCAGGCGAAGGCAAGGTCGTCGATCTCCCGCTGTAGGCCGGCGAGCCCACGCTCGATCGCCGCCGGGTCGAGGCCGGTCATCCGCTCGTTGAGTCCTGGGGGTAGGACGAAGGCGTGGGAGGTCTCTGTGGTGGTGTCGAGGCTGCGTTTGAGGGACCAGGCGCGGCGAGCGAGGGTCGCGAGAGTTTGGGCCTGGGTCGTTGGTCGTCCGTCGTCGGTCGTCAGCGGGGGGACTGGGGTGCGCTGGATTACACCGACTTCGTAGGAGCCGAAGGCCATTTGCAGCTCCACGAGATAGGCGAAGACGGTGCTGGTGGTGATGGCCAACAGGGCGAGAAGATCCTGCGAGTCGTCGTCCGCCACGAAGGCAGCCGGGCCTTTGTCGGCGAAGATGCAACCGGCGGGCAACGCACGAATACCAAAGCCGCTTTGGGTCCGCCGCGGCCAGGTGAGGCCGGGACGGAAGTAGTGCTCGCTTCCATGCAGTTCAGCGGTCCAATTAGGGGACCATCCTCTCGAGCTTCGGTAGGTGACGAGATATTCCTTTAGCCCTCGTGCGTCGGCGCGCCAATCAAGCAGGAGGTAGACATCAGCATAGAAAGGAGAGAACGCACCGCCCTTCGCAAAACCCAACCACTCGTGCGAACGATATCCTCCGATCTCCCAGATCGTTCGAATCCATCGAAAGTCATCAAGAGTCTTTCCGCCCGATGCGGCACTTCTACCCAGAGCTTCGAAGGGAGTATGTTTGCGGAATAGACTCCTTACAGACTCGGTTACCCAATACGCAAACGGACTTCCCGGAACCGCCGCAAAGGCTTCGGGATCACACTCGAAGACCGCGGCGGCCTTCAGCGCCGCGGCCTTGTCATCGACGGGAACGTCGAGCAGGCGCAGGAACCGGCTCATGGCCCATCTCCCGCATCGGGATGCAATGACAGCGTGGTCAGGCCAGGGACCCGGTGCAGTGGTTTGGTCGGGCGCTCCAGAGTAACGAACAGTTCGGCTTCCGCCTGAATCGCTGCGGCGGCATGCAGCGCATCCATCGCACCCAAATCGTAGCGGGCGGCGAGCTTCAGCGCAGCATCGGTCAGCAAGTCGCTGGCGGGGATCCAGTAGGCAACTTCTGCGAAGTAGGCCTCCATGAATTCGATCTCATCGTCGCGGGCGTAGAACATCGGCTTGCGCAGCGTCTCCAGACGCAGATAGCCGGTCGCGACGAAGCATCGTTCCGGATCGCCGAGGACGCCGAGTGCAGCGTCGGACGCCGGATGATGGCCCCCAAAGGCGGCGATCAAGGCATTGGCGTCAACGTACGTCTTGATCATCGGCAGCCTCGGCACGGCCCTCGTGGACCTCGGCAAGGATCTCATCAGCGCTCTTCAGGACCATGCCGCGCTCGATCGCGCGCCGGCGAATGGCGGCAAGCCTCTGACCGAGGACGCTAACAGGGGGCGCCGCGACGTCCGTCGCGGGGTCGTCGAGGGGCTCGATCATGACTCGCACCCGGGTGCCGATCGGAAACTTCTCGGGAACATGAACCAAGTGTTCGGGCTCGATTCGGGTCTCGAAGGTGATCTCGTTCATCGCTTACCTCGGCCATCTTGGGCTGGCTTGGTTGGATCTCGGCAAGTCATCGGGTATCCGCAACAGATGGTCGTCACCGGTGCGCGCTGCAAAGACGATGGGATGCATGCGTCACCCCGCCGGTTTCAGGTGTTCGGATGGGGCGGACTTCTCCAGACAATAGGCGGCGGTCTCGACCATCGCACTGTCCAGGACGCCTGCACCCAGATCGGCAAAGACCACCGGAGGTGCGGTCTTGAGCAGTATATCTTCGCGCCAGCGCTGGAAGCTGGATAGGAAAAAGCCGGTGCGCGACGTGATCGCGCCGACCCGGCCGCCGGCCCTCAGCAGCTCGATGGCCCGCTCCACAAAGGCCGCGTAGACGTCGTTCTTGGTGCTCGGGTACGCCTTCTCGAAGTCTCTCTTCGCCCTCACGCTCCCGGCGCCGAAGGGCGGATTCATCAGGATGACATCGAACGTCGTCTCGGCGATACCGAGCAGCGCCAGGCCATGGGCGGCGTCGTCCGCGAAGAGGCGCCGCCTGGTCGGTGCCGCGTTCGACTCGTCACGGACGAATTGATCCAGTGCGGCACGGATACGCGCCTCGGGCGGCGCGAACAGGTCGCCGGTCTGTCCGCGCTCGGTCCGGCGGCCGACGAGCTGCTCGACGCGGAGCAACAGCCCCAGGTCCCCGGCGAGGCGCAACGACTCCACCAGAGCCATGAACACGCGCCCAAGCTCGGGATCATCGAGCTTGGCGACGAACGCCTCGGCGATCCCTTCGTCCGCAACCAGCGGCTCGGCCAGGACGATGTTCGAGCGGCGAATCGGCGGGCGCTCGGCCCGGTCGATGCCGAGGTCACGATAGGCCCTCTGCGCCCGCATCCACAGGGCAAGCTGGGCGATCTGCGCGCAGCGCGGGTCGATGTCGACGCCGTGGAGGTTGTGCGCGAGGATCAGGCCGGGGACGGCCTTGCGCAGGGCGTCGAGGCTCGGGTAGTCCTCGGCGAGCGTCCTGCCCGTCGCCTCGCTCTTCGGGCTCTCCGGGTCGGCCCAGGCTTCCTCGTAGATCGCGAGCAGCAGATCGAAGGCGTAGAGCAGGAAGTGCCCGCTGCCGCAGGCCGGGTCCAGCACGCGCAGGTCGCGCGGGTCTTTCTGCGGGCGCGGGGCGAAAGACTCGCCGGGCCTGCGGACCATGTACTCGCACTGGTCGGCGAGCACGGTCTTGGTGCCGCGCATCTCGTACCAGATGCGGCCGAGCGTGTTATCGGTGAGGAACTGGACAACGTAGCGCGGCGTAAAGAACTGGTTGTGCACCGCCAGCTCGCGGCTGTTGCGCGGTGCCTGGCTCTCCTCGCGCATCTTGCGGCGCTCGTCCTGCCCGTTGAAGAACTGGTAGACCCAGCCGATGGTTTCGTCCTCGCCCCACACGCTGGCAAGGTCTGTCGCGTTCAGGGTCTCGAGGAGCTGCTCGAAGGTCGCGCGATTCGGCCACAGCACGCTATGCGGATCGCGGCGGTCGAAAAGCACCTTGACCTCGGTGGAGAGCTCGTAGAACAGCGATTCGATGTAGAGGCGGTAGCCATGGTCGGGCAGCTGGACCAAACCCGGCGCCAGCCCGCAGAACTCCTTGAACCCCGCGGATTGCTCGCCGCGGGAGATGCACTCCTGCACCAGATCGCGGGCCTCGAGCATCTTGAGTGCAACGAAACGGTTCAGGGTCGTGAAGGCCGCCTCGCGCAAGTAGGTCGCCACCGCCTCCGGCGCCGTCTGGCCGCTGGCCCGGTTTTGCTTCACGGCTGCCACCAGCTTGCGCCGAAGCACCCGCTGCGCGGCATCCAGGTGGCTTCCCGGATCGGTGGCCAGGGTGCCGTCGAGCCGGATGTCGAAGACACCTTCCAACTGGTTCGCGAAGTCTTGCTCCAGCAGACCCCGGGCAGCCTCAGTGGCGCGCTCGATGCGGTTGCGGGTGTCTTTATCCATTAGGGGATTTGATGGCTTGTTGCAGCGTTTGCTCGAGAGCGGGCATCAATCCCATTCCTACGCGGTCCAATCGATGAGCCTCTTTTCTCATCTGCCAATAAGACAAACGGACTCCCGGCACCACCGCAAAGGCTTCGGCAGCACACTCGAAAACCGCGCGGACCTTGGTAGGCCTTGTCGTCAACTGGAACGCCGAGCAGGCGGACGAACGTGGTCATGGCAACAGGCGACCTTTGAGATCTTGATAGAGCGGGAATTTACCGTCCGCCGAGATCAGCAAGGCATCCTGCACCAGGGTCGTGGCGATGATGAGGCGGTCCTGCGGATCGCTGTGGTGCTCGGGCAGTTCGACGGCGCGACGGGCGATCTCCGGGGTGATCGCCAGCAGCCGGATGCCGGAGCCGGACAGGGCCTTGTCGAACCAAAGCGCCAAAGGATCGGAAAGCGCGACGCGCCCGTGCTGCACCAGCCAGGCGACCTCGAAACAAGAGATCGCCGAGACCCCCACTTGGTCCGCGTCGGCGATTTTCTGCCGCCAGGCCGTTTTGAGCTGACGGTGATTCCCCGCGATCCACCACAACCAGATGTGCGTATCGAGCACGATCACCGCGGCAAGTCCCAATCCTGTTCCGGGGCGGAGTCGAGGATGTCGCCAAGAATCTGCACTCGCCCGACAATGTCGGGGTGCGGTTGGCGTTGCACCGGCGCGGGCTCATCCTCGTCCAGCGTCAGCACGATGACTTCGACCCGATGGTGGTTGAAGCTCTCCGGCAATTGAATGGAAAGGGTGCCATCATCGACACGGCTGACTACACGTTGCACTTGCATAGGGATCTCCTGTCAGGTCTTTAATCGGCGCCTTGCGCAGCAGGTCGGCGTCCCCGGTCATGCCGCCCGGCCCTCTCGGCGCACGTTACGCCAAAACGCCCCCTGTGCTGTCTCGAGCGCGCCTGCCTCCAGCGGCAGCACGGAAATCAGCACCTGGTACTTGAGGTTCAGCTCGGCCAGCAGGTCGACGATGCGATCGATTTCCTGACCGGGTCGCCTCATGCCGCGCAGCAACAGGATCAGGTCGATGTCCGACTCTGGCCCGGCATCACCGCGTGCCTGCGAGCCGTAGAGCCAGAGCCCAGCGAACCTGTCGCTCAGGCGCGCGCGCAGCCCGTCGGCAAGCTCGGCGAGAATGGCGTCGGTGTTCATCTGCTCGGCATTCCTCCTGAGTTAACCGCCGAGGATGTCAGATGATCCGATGGTGCGGACTTCTCCAGACAATCTTTCATCTCAGCAGTCTCGATGTTACCGATCATGGCGTGGGGGATGAGCGCCGCTTGGGCAGCCTCCAAGCTGTTGGATAGCAGTGGGGGAATTGACGGCGTTGAGGTCGTGCCGGTGCGCAACCACGACTCCGGTACCAATAGGTCAGCTGCAAACCCGGCTCTCCACTCTGCCGCGATCTCCGCAGCGACCCCGTAAGGCACATGAACAGCTTCGTAGAGGTCTCGCAGCAAGGAGAAGCGCTCAAGCGCAACCGCCAACGCGAGGAGCGGCCCAGTGTTGATGACAATCTGCTTGCGCTCAGGCATTGGCTTGGTCTGAGAGGAGCTCGGTCTCATCAATGTCGATCATCGGTGTCCCGTAGCGATGCAGTTCCAGGAGAAACGTGGCCCTGTCCATGTCCACCAGTCGGGCGGCGATGCCCGAGGAGATACGCTTGCGCTCGTACAGCTTGACGGCCATCGCCATCCGTGCCTCGCGCTCGAATTCTGTGGGCGTTGCTTGGAGGCTGTCGGGAAGACTGTCGCGCATCGTGATGGTGAGTTGCATTATTGGGTTCAGGGTCCGGGGTTCAGGTGAGCGTCAACAATCAGCATCTATTCCTGACACTTGACGCTCCGCGCATGAAAATACGCCCGCGAGCACAACTTTTCCGTTCGCGATCACAAATTCCGACCGCGGTTGTAAATCGGTCCGTTTCCTTGCCTCCGGGTTGCAATAGGCCCTTCTCCGCCAGCTTGCCGTTCATGCAGCGGACAACACTATTCGTATCGATGGCGATCATCGATGCTCCCCCGTTTCCCAGTCCACCGCCTCGCGCACGGTCTCCAGGCTCAGCGGCATGCCTTGGTGGACGGCTGGCATCTCAGGGTCCTCGATGCGAGTCACAGGAAACGCCTGTTCGGCTTCGGGTCCGCTATCTATGGTCAGCAGGAAATCGACAAATTCAGACAAGATCGCTACTCGGTCAGGATCGAGCTGGTTAGCCTTTCTGGCAATCTGTGCAACGTCGGTCACTGTGCGAGCCTCCGGGGGCGTCAACTGTTTGCGCGCTCGGGGTTTAGGATGCTGGCTGCTGCAACCTGAACCCCGAACCCTACTGTATCAGCACCTTTTTGCCGGCGCCGATGAGCTCCAAACACTGCTCCTTCAGCCCATCCAGCGCCTGATCGAGCTGCTCCTCGGTCTCGACGCCCCCGGAAAAGTAGCTGGCGGCCGAGACCTTGACGACGCGGTTGCCGTCCAGAAGGCGCAGCAGTTCCTCGACGGCCTTGTTGCGGCGTACGGCGCTGGCATCCGCATCCGCACGCAGCTGCGGGATGGAGGGTGGCTTGGCGGGCGCGGCGGCGTAGGTGGCGAGGGGTTCAGCAATGCGATTGCGTTGGTCGTCGTCGATCTGCTCCCAGCCCGGGGTTGCGTGGAGCTGCTCCAGTGCCGCCTCGTAGGCCTGGCTGCGGGCCTCGACGGCCGCCGTGAGCCGAGCCGCGTAGGCGTCTTCCAGGGCCTCGGTGTGCTGGTCGATGGCAGGCAGCGCGCGGAAGAAGGTCTCGCGGGCGATCAGGTCCGCGAGGGCGTTGGCGTGCTCGCGGTCGGCCTCGGTGACATCTGGCTCGCCTTGGAGGAAGGGCCAGATCTGGTCAAGCGCGGTGCGTGCCCGCCCGAGGTCGAACAGCGCGGTCTCGGTGAGCGCGCCGTCGAGCTCCGCGGTGCGCTTGATGGCCTCCTTGAGCGCTAGGTGGCAGCCGGTGAAGGCCTTCAGCGCCTGGCAATCGCGCTGGCGCCGGAAGCCGACGATGTTGTTCAGCGCGGCCTGCAGGGGCTCGGTACCGGGGAGACCGTGGGTCGCGAGCCGTTGGGAGACGTCCCGTATGCCCTCCTCGAAGCCCTCGGTGGTCTCGCGAATGGCGCCGGCAATGACGTTCTCCTCCAGCTCCTGGATCTCCTTGCCGAAACAGGCGCGATAGGCCTCGGCCGCGTCGATGTAGTCGGTGAACTCGCAGTCCGTGGTGCGCGGGCGGAACGAGGATTGGCGGAACAGGTTGTTGTTGGTGAAGGTGGTGCGGGCCTCCAGGGACAGGGCCGATTCGATCACCTGCCCCTTGCTGGTCGCCTCGATCTTGCCGGCGCGCAGTAGGGCGACGACCAGCAGGCGGACGACATCGAACTCCCAGCCGAAGGGTTCCTTTGCGAACTCGTCGGCGAGGTAGCGGCCGCTGGCGGTCTCCCCGTAGCTGGTTCGGTTGTCGATGCGCGACAAGACCTCGGCGAGGACGCCGCTGTCGGTGTTGATGACGGGCTGGCCGCCTTCGTCGCGGACCAGGTGGAGGTCGGTGAAGACCGCCGTCAGGCCGCGCAGGTTCTCGGTGGTCAGCAAGGCATCGAGATCCTGCTTGTTGACCCGCCCGGCGGCCTCGCCGAAGCGGTCGAAGACCTCCGGAAGCGCCTTGGACAGGACCTTGGCGGCGGTGCGGCCGACGTCGGCGGCACCCTCCTCCGGGCTGCGGTCGTTGCCGCGGAAGAAGATGGCGCCGTTGAGCAGGGCCTGCTTGATCAGGCGGCGCAGCTCGTCTTGGTGGCGCCGCTGGCGGAGCTTCTCCTCGGCGACCAGGGCGGTCTCGTCTTTTGTCTGGGCGCCACGCTCTTTACGCGAGAGGATCTCCTTGGAGCGGAAGAGCTCGACGGTTTCCCGGTCGATGGTGTCGTCTAGGCCTGCGACCCAGAACACCGACTTGGTCTCGGTCTGACTGCGCTTGCGGAACTCCTCGACGGTATCGATGAGCTCTTGGCCCGCGTTGGCGAGATCGACATGGAACGGGATGTCGCCGTCGGCGACCAGGCGTCCGCCGAGAAAGAGCCCGGCCTTGAACTGCTTGACGTCCAGCAACGAATGGATCGGCTGAGGCTGCCAGAGCCCGGTGACGACCTCAGCGTGCAAGCGGCTGACGTCGCCGGGTTTCGGCGTGAGGCCGGTGCGCTGGCGCTCCCAGTCGTCCTCGGCCGGTGTTGGGATTCGGTAGCCGTCGTCGCCGCGGCGGACCATCAGCCCCTTTTCCAGGGCATCCAGCGCTTGGCGGACCTCGGCCAGCCGGGAGTCGGCGTCGATGGCCGGATGCAGCGCGGCGGCGATGTTCTCCGCGGTACGGTGGATGCTGCGCACGTATTGCAGCAGGCAGATGGCCTTGGCGACGGGTTGGGCAAGCGGGTGCTCGATTTGCCGGCCGATGTCGTCGATCTTGGCGCGGATCTCGCTGCCGATGTTGCCGGAGACCAGGTCGTAGATCTGATCGGCCCGCGCGAGGGCGCCGATGGGCGCGCTGGCCAGATCCACATCGGGATGGATCAACAGCTGCTGAGCGAGCTTGATGATGGTGCGGTTGGCCCCGCCGACATGCTTGTTGGCGCCTCCCTGGGTGCGCAGGCCGGAGACGATCTGGATGATCAGGTCGATCTGGTAGGGGAGCAGCGGGTAGAGGTCGATGAAGGATTCGGTGGTCAGCTCCGGGAGCCTGATGTCGGCGGTGATGCGGGTGTTGTCGGTCAGTCTCCCGCGATGCTGGGTGAAGCGCTCGCGCAGCAGTTGCTCGGCCCCGGCGTTCTTGGACAGTACGCGCTTGCTGGTGACCTCGGATATGTCCGACGGCTCCAGGTGGACCTGGAGCGGGAAGCGATCCATTAGGCGCGCCAGCTCGACCCGACGATCGTCGAGGCCACCGACAAGCTCGGTCAGCTTCTCCTGGGACGTGACGACCACCCACATCTTCCCACGACCGATGCGGCCGAGGTTCTGCACGACGGCCTGAAGGTCCAGCATCTTCTGGACGTCACGAGCGACGAACTGACCGACCTCATCGACCACGAAGACGAGGTTCTTCCCCGGCCTGCGCCGGGCCATCAGCTCCAGGCCGCGCTCGGCGAGATCGCCGGGGTTGATGTCGGCGCGCTTCATAGCCGATTCGCGCCAACTATCCGCGGTGGTGTAGGTCGCGGGATCAAGCTCGTGCATGATGCGGCTCGCCTGCTGCACGGCGATGGCGATCTTGCCCTTCTCGTAGTCCCAGTCCTTGCTGAAGACGGCGTTGTACTTGGCCTTGAAGGCATCCAGCCGGCCTTCTTCCTCAAGGGTGATTTCGAGCTCCGAGAGGTCGAGATCGCGCGCGTAACCGAGGCTCTGGAGGAAGAGCCGGTACATGATCTCGGTGATGCTCTGGTTGCCGGTGCGGATGCCGCGGTCGGTGGAGACGTCGAAGATGACCGCCTCGGTGGGGATGTGCTCGCTGATGTTGGTCAGCAACGTTTGGATCTTTGAATCATTGCACCGCTGGCCGAGCAGCTCCCCGGCGCCCTGCCCCAGAATGTCGCGGTTTGCGAGGCTTAAGCCCAGGTACTTCGCGAAGCTCGACTTACCGGAACCGAAGAAGCCCGAGACCCAGACGGCAATCCCCTCGTTAGGCTTCTGCCAGGTGGTCTGGTAGTGGTCGAAGACCTCGCGGAAGTGGGCGCGGATCGAATCGGTGACGACGTATTCCTGAAGCTCATCGCGGATGATCGTCTCGTCGGCCTGGTCGACCTTAATGACCTCCTCGATGCGGCGATCGATGTCGCAGACGAACAGCTCCTTGATGGTCTCGGCGGTCATTCTTCTCGTCCTCAGTAGATCTTCGGCCGGTAGTTGTGCTCCGCGTCCAGGACGCCCATGAACCGCAGGCCAGCGGCGCCGTCTAGGAGGCCGGGATAGAAGAGCACCGCAGGGACGTGCAGCTTGCCCTTGAGCTGTTCGAGGAGCGCGGAGGTGCGATACACGGGGAAGAGCGCGCCGGCACGGACGATGAAGACCACATCGCGCTGTGGGTCGGCGTCCTCCGGTATGCGGCGCGCGACCAGATCGTCGAGCGGCTGGTACTCGCTGAGGATCTGGAAGACGGTTTCCACGGTGGCGTCCAGGCCGACGGATTCCTCGGCCTCCGCGAGGGCCTCCGGCCCCATGCCCTCGGCTTCGAGCGCTTCGCTTAAGGCTTCGGCCAGCGAGATGACCGTTACGCGCTTGCCGATCTGCTCCAGGCGGGTGCGCAGCAAGGCGGTCTCCTGGCGGACGGCGAACTCGTCTTCCGGCGGGTAGCGGAAGATGGCGTAGGGCATGTCATGGTAGGCGCTGATCTGCGTTCTGGGCTCGGGCAGCCGCAGTGCCGGCTCCAGCTGCCGGATCAGGCGTTCTCTCCAGTCGGGCATCAGTGGAGCTCCCTGGCGAAGTCGGCTGCCGATGCGGCGGGCAGCTTGATCTGGGCGAGTGACCCGGCGACTTCGTATTCGATCCGGCGGAACTGGTGCAGACGCAGCAGCTCACGCTCGACGTCTTCGGCACCCATCAGAAACAGGCGCCAATCCTCCGAGTCGATGACGCGGCGCGCGTTGGCGTCGCGGTCCATCATGGCGTGCAGGAGATAGAGGAAGCTCTCTTCCGGTAGGTGGTAGGAGGCGATCTCGCGAGTCTGTGAACCCTCGAGGAGCCCGAAGTCTGTTGCGATGCGCAGCAGCCCGGAACCGACCCGCTTGAGGGTGCTGTCGCGCCAGTTGCCAGACCATTCGATATCGGACTTCTTGCGCAGACCGTTGAGATACGGGAAGACATCGTCGGCGCGCAGGCGATAGGCGCCGGCTCGGAACTGCGGGAAGAGCCAGTTGACGAGGAAGTCGCGGACGAGAAACTCGTCCCGCGTCATGTGGTAGAGCAGCAGGGGCTTCCAAATCTCGCGGTCGCAGCCTGCTTTGGCCAGGTCGACAAGTGCTTTGTCGCGGCCGGCTGGGTCGAAGCGGCGCTTCAAGACCTTGGCGACCTGAGCCGCCCAAGATCGACTGGACGCACCGATCGCGTTCAGTGAAGCCGTGTCCGTCAGGTTCTCGAGCTTGGAGAGTTGGAAATCCCAAGCGCGAAAAATCGCATACGTCTCATCGATCAATGCCCCGCGGATCGCACTGTCGGTTGAAACTGCCATCGCGCGCACCGGCATCGGCATCGACTAAGCCTCCAGCCTCGCGTAGGGGATGGCTGGACTTCCGGGCTCTCCTCGGGCGAAGCCGGCCGCAAGCAGGGTGATGATGTCGTCATCAGGACGATGGGTGCCGGCCAGCGGAACAGATCGGCCCTCAGCGGCTCGACGGAGCTTACCGACGGCCTCGACCTGATTCCCGTCCGTGAGATCGAACGCATCCAGCATGGTCAGGAGATTGCGGGGCTCAGTCGCGGCGAGCTTCTCGAAGACTGGCTCCCATTGATCACCTTCGTCGAGCCAGGCCTGCCAACGTTCGTCGAACTGGTCCTCGATGTCGGCGGGTAAGCTCCACAGGGTCATACACCCCGGCGGATCGAAAAGCTCATGGCACCGGCTGCGCGCAACGGCGAAGGCGATGCGTGCCTGCGCGAAGTAGTGGGTCGACGGGAAGCCGCGCTTGAGCACCATGCTCCCGCGACGGCCGAGGATGCCGTTGGTGTTCCACCAGCGGGCGGCATCCATCTCACCATGGCGGGCGACGACAAGGCGTAGCTTGAGGAGGCGATGGAAGTCCATTGTGTGTCCGTTTCAACTCGCTTCGTAGGCGCCGGCTAGCGGCTCGGTATAACTCGCGTCTGGCAGCTACATCGATACAGGCCGGCACATTTGCTT
>JGI12048J13642_10047170_pt1 | contig 14346 bp, 11 predicted proteins | sample ElkSlonscriptome_16_FD_13642 | JGI IMG/M metagenome (IMG submission 13642)
CGGAGACCTCTCCCTGGATCAATTGCACCTCCCCGATGGGTGATCCGTTGCCGGGGTCGAATTTTTTTTGTCGTGTCACGATCTCATCCGGAAGGTCGAACTGGGCCCTCAGGGGTGATCCGTATCCCTGAGCCAGAATACAGAGAAAAAGCCGATGCCGGCCGAATACCGGTCCCGAATCAAAAAATCATATTGGCCGGTCAGATACAACAGCGTGGCCCAATCCGACTCATCGGCGAAGAGGTCGATATCATCCGGGTCCAGACGGACATTGTCGTCATACCGGCGGCCGGCTTTCAGGAAGAGACTGAGCGGACGCAGTCGGACTTCTTTCTGCTTGAGGGCCGCAATCCAGCGGGCCGCGTTTTCACCGAGAATCCCGGGTTCGGGGGCCTCCAGGACCCGGTTGAACATGGCCAATGAGGCCGCCTTCTTCAGGTAGGCCATCGATTCCGGGTACCGGCCCATCTTCAGGTAGGTTTTGCCGAGATAATGATGGTAGTAAGGGTTGTCCGGGCTGAGGGAGAGCGCAATTTTCAGGTTGGTTTCGGCATCCTTGAGATCGCCCTCTTCAAAGGCGAAAACGCCGAAATCGAAATATGCGCGACCTTCTTCCTGAAGCTCGATCGTCTCCTGCCCGTAGGCGGGGAGTCCGACCAGGAAGACCAGTAAAAACAGGAGACCTGCCGGGCTGCGTCCGTACATGATTTCGGTCCTTGGTAGGCAACGATGAATGGGATAGAACGGTTTTTTTATCTTCTTATTCATTTCTCACCCGCTGAATCGAGTGTCAATGGGAAAAATGTCTTTTCTATTCTCTTTGACATTCATCCCGTAATGGCCCTATAGTTGAATCGTTGCCGGATCAAGAGGTCCCGGTGTTGAGAACTGCTTGAATCCTTTCCGTCGCCATAAAAAATCATAGACTGAACGGCCCTGAAAATCGGGTTTCAGATAAGGAGAAAAAGGATGGATTTACAACTGACCGGCAAACGCGCCCTGGTTACCGGATCGACCCTGGGTATCGGATTTGCGACCGCCATGGCCCTGGCCCGGGAAGGCGCATTCGTGATCCTGAACGGCCACTCTCAGCCGCATATGGACGCAGCCGTGAAAAAAATCCGCGAAACCGACCCGACGGTGGATATCAAGGGCGTGACCGCGGATTTATCAAATGTGGACGGAGTTTCCAAGTTGATCCGGGAAATCCCTCGCATCGACATCCTGGTCAACAACATGGGAATTTATAATCCCAAACCCTTTCAGGAGATCTCAGACGAAGACTGGTTTCGAATCTTTGAAACCAACGTCATGAGCGGGGTTCGGCTGACGCGCCAATATCTGCCCGGCATGAAGGAGCGCAACTGGGGCCGGGTGATCTTCATTTCCAGCGAATCGGGAATGTCCATTCCGCCGGACGTGATCCACTACGGGATGACCAAAGCGGCGTATCTCACTATTTCCCGGGGGCTGGCCGAGGATGTGAGCGGGACCGGGGTGACCGTCAATTCGGTCCTTCCCGGCCCCACCCACACGGAAGGGGTTTCAGAATACATTCGAAAGCTGGCCGATGAAAAGCACATCAGCCGGGACCGGATGGAAAAGGAATTCTTTCAGATCGCCCGGCCCCATTCCTCCATGAAGCGGTTTCTCGAACCCGAGGAGGTCGCCAACCTAATTCTTTACATTTGCAGCCCGCTCTCCTCGGCCACCAACGGCGCCTCCCTGCGGGTAGACGGGGGTGTTATCGGTTCGGGGTTTTAGGGGAGTCACCGTCGCCTCTTCGGGGGTCCGCGACTTTTCGAACCCGATAAAAAAAGCCAACAGTGAGGGGATCACAAAAAGGGTAAAGAGGGTGGAAAAGGCCAACCCGCCGAGGAGCACGCTTCCCAGGCCCCGATACAGCTCGCTGCCGGAACCGGTGGCGACCACCAGCGGAAACAGCGCGAACACACTGGTGGAGGCGCTCATGAAAATAGGCCGAACCCGGGTCCGGACCGCCTCGGAAACCGCATTGATTCCTTCAAGCCCTTCATACCGTACATTGTTGAGCGATTGGTAGACGATCAAAATCGCGTTGTTGACCACCGTTCCCACCAGAATAACGAACCCGAGCATAGTCAAGACATCGAATCCCTGGGCGGTGATGAAGATATTCACCAGCTTCAGCCCCACGAAACCGCCTGCCGCAGCCAAGGGCACCGTGAACAGGATGATGAAGGGATAGAAAAAATTTTCAAACAGGGCCGACATCAGCAGGTAGGTGATGACCACCGCCAGAAGAAAATTCCATTGAAGCGCCTTTCGGGTGGCGGTCAGTTTGTCGGCGTTACCGCCGACGCTGACGGTGACGTTTTTTAGCTGTCCCTGCTGGTCCATGGGCGCAATCAGATCGTTTTCGATGGTTTCGATGGCGGTCTGCAGGGGCATCTCGGCCGGCGGAGTCACCTGAAGTTTAACGGTCCGCTTTCGTTCCAGGTGATTCACCTGGGTCATGCCCTGACTGTAACGGATATCGGCCACGTCTCCGATTCGAATCAGGTTTCCGAACCGGTTGACGATCAGGCTGTTGAGCAGGTCCTCGGGGGTTTGGAAGGTCCGGTCGTCTCCCTTCAGAATCAGGTCGATCTGCTTCACCCCTTCGGGCCGGAATTCATCGATTTTTCGGCCGTCCATCAACACATCGATGTAGACCCCCAGGTCTGCTTCGGTGAGGCCGTTGGCGGCCAGCTTTCCCTTATCGGGAATGATGCTGACTTCGGGATAGCTGATCTCCAATGAGGGCACCGGCCGAACCTGGCTGCCCGGAACCTTGCCCATGACGCCTCCGTAAAGCTGCCGGGCGGTCCCGATGATCTCCCCCAGGTCCTCTCCGGCGATGTTGACGTCGATGCTTCGACCTCCGCCGATGTCGCTCTGAAAAATCCCTGCCTGAATGCTGACACCGAACATATCCGGAATCGTCCGAATGATCCGGTTGAACAGGGGCATCATTTCACCGGCCCGAGTCTCGTGAACGGAGTTGGCGCCGAAAAGGTTGAGTTCCGGGGTGGCCACGTAAAACAGGTTTTCGATTTGGGGTATCCCGTCCTTTCCGTCGGTTTCCCGATAGGGCTCGGTTTGCTCGTAAATATAATCTCCGATGGCTTTTCGCTTCTCCACCGAAGACCCAGGCGGCGGAATCAGGATGCTGAGGACCAGGTTCCGGTTGCCCTGGGGCAGATATTCGGCCTTGGGAACCAGCCAGACGATCAGCGAGATCGCCATGGTCGTGAAAAGCACGACGCAGGTGATTCGGGTAAGTATATTTTTAAGAAAAAAAGTGGCGATGGACATGATCATGCCGGCCAGAAACCCGCCGATTCTGCCGATAATGCCGGGCTTGCCCGGTTCGGGACGGGGTGTTCGCCGGTAGAACTGATTGAGAATGCTCGGAATGACCGAGACGGACACCATCAGGCTCAGGATAATGGAAAAGGTAATGGCGATGGCGATATCCCGAAACAGTTGCCCCGATTCCTCCTGAATAAAAATGACCGGAACGAACACGGCAACCGTCGTGACGGTGGAGGCGAAGACGGCGCCCACCACCTCTTTGGCGCCCTCATACGCTGCCGAGAACGCCTTTTTACCCATTTTGCGATGGCGGTCGATATTTTCCAGCACCACAATGGCGTTATCCACCAGCATGCCCACGGCAAAGGAAATGCCGGCCAGACTGACCACGTTCAGATTTCGATTAAAAACCCACAAAAAGATAAAGGTCCCGATGGCGGAAATCGGAATGGCCACCGCCGTGGTGATGGTGGCGCTGATGCTCCGTAAAAATATCAGAAGAACGGTGATGGCCAAAAGCCCGCCGATCAGAACGTTTTGCTGAACGATATCGATGGAGGTATTGATATAGGGGGCCTCATCGTAGATCCAGTCGATGAAGATGTTTTCTTCCGCCAAAACATTATCATTGAGGTGAGCGACCACCTGTCGGAGGCGTTCGATCAGGCTGATGACGTTGGCGCCCGGCTCCTTCCGGACCCCGATCACGATCCCCTCTTTGGCGTTCTGCATCACCGAAACCGCCTGCTTTTGGTAACCGGTGGTGGTCGTGGCGATATCCCGCAGCAATACCCTTTGGATGCCGTCATCAAAGATAACCACCTCCAGCGGATCATCATAGCTCTGAAACTGGCTGGTGGTGCGAAGCCGGTAATCTTTTTTGCCCACCCCCAGGGTACCGGCCGAGAGGTTCTGGTTGGCGCCTCGAATCTTACGGGTCACTTCGTCGATGGTGATGTTGTGCCGGGCCATTTTTCCGGCATCCAGGACGACGTGAAGCTCTTTCTTGGTCCCGCCCCCCACAAAAAGAGAGCCCACCCCTTCGACCCGCTCCAGGTGCTGACGAACCTCGTTCTCAAAGAAGGTCATATACTTGAGGATCTCGGCCGGATCACCGCTTTTCATCTTCATCATGGTCCAGATCACCGGGCTGCTCTGGGCCCCGGCCGCATCGATGGAGGGGCGATCCGCATTGGCCGGATAATCGGAGACCTCGTTGAGTTTGTTGGAAACCCGCAGAAGCGCTGAATCCAGGTCGGTTCCGACCCGAAAGGTCAGGGAAATCTCGCCGTAGTTATTGTAACTGGAGCTTTCCATCTGGACCAGGTTCTGAACCCCCTTGAGCTTCTCTTCCTGGTTTTCGATGATTTCCTGCTCGATTTCATAGGGGGTGGCTCCGGCCCAGTTGGTTCGAACGGTGATTTTCGGCTCTTCCACATCCGGCGTGAGCTGTACCGGCAGTTTGTTCAAACCGATGAGTCCGAACATGACCACCAGGATGACGCCGACCGCCACCGTGATCGGCTTGCGAATCGAATATTCGATGATATCCATTAATCTAAGCCCCTTCTGTCACCTCGACGGGTTGATCCGGCTTCAGGCGTTCATTTCCGTCCACCACCACCGACATGCCCGGCTCGATGTATGGATCATTGACGCCCACCTCGGTCCCCATATAGGAAACGATGGTCACCGGAAGGATCGCGGCTTTTCCTTCTTTGACGGTATAAACAAAATCCTTGCCCTGATGTTTGACCAGGGCGTCTCTGGGAATGATTTTCAGATTTTTCTGCTCGCTGACCGGTACATACACGGTCGCCGACATGTTTTCCGCAACGGGGACCGAAATATCCCGAATGTTACCGAGCCGCACCTTCAAAAAGACGTTTTTGGTCTTTTCGTCGGCCACCGGAAGAATCCCGGCGGCCTCGCCGGATAGCTCCGTTCCGTAGGCGTTGATCACCACCTCCAGTTTATCGCCTTTTTGGACGAACTGTATCAGGTCTTCGGCGACCGGCACCTTTGCGAACAGATCGTTGGCCGAACCGATGCGGTAGAGCATTCGGCCCTGAATCACCCAGTCTCCGATATCGACGGTCTTCTCGAGGATAATGCCGTCGAAGGGAGCCGGAATCACACATTTGGACCGCATCAGCTTGATCTTGGAAAGGCTGCTTTCCAGTTCCACCCGTTCCTTGATCAGTTCCTGATGGGTATAAAAAAGATTGTCAAAATCGATTTCGCTGGCCGCCTCATTTTTGAAAAGCTGTTCATACCGCTCCAGGTTTTTCTGATTTTTCTGAATGCGGACATCGAGCTGTTCGAGTTTTGCTTCGGCCAGGGCCACATCCTTGTCGAGAAAATCGGTGTTGATATTGATCAGGACATCGCCTTTGTCGATCAGGTCCCCTTCACGAAAGTGGACCTCTTGAACCTGGCCGGCGACCTCGGTGGAGATACGGCTTACCCGATCGAAATAAAGCATTCCGATCAGCCCCGCCTGTTCTGCGGCCGGTTTTTCGGTCACCTTCACGACCCGGACCTTGGCCGGCGGCTGTTCCTGAGCGGAAACAGTCGGGGCGATAAACACCAGAAGGCCGATGATACTGAGTATTGTTGATTTCATAGTATTTTGTTTCTATTGAGAAAATTATTGGAAAGTGTAAGCCAAAGATGCAAATATAGCGCAGTAATGGTTAAAAAACAATCCCCGAAAATCCTCTTCAAAACGGACCTGCTTTTTGGTGGTTCGGTTCCGGCGGGTCATACGGGCGGGAGATTCGGCACGCGGGAAAGCGAACCGAAGAAAGGCGGGTGGATTAAAGAATACCGAAGAAGAGCAGCAGAGCCAATGTTAAAAGAATGGATACGATGATGGATCCGATACATCCCAAGCGATTGGAAAAAATGACGAACATTTTTTTGAACCTCCTGATGTCGAAGTGAATGGATGCTTTTCATTGTAAGCTCGGAGGTTGATTTTTCAAGGGGGTGATTCGGGTATTTTGAAAGGTGTCATCCCGCTGCGGATTCGGGAATACGGGATTCGCTTAGGGTAAATACCGATTTTTATTTATTCCGGATGAAGGCGGTCGGTACTATGTTCAAGTGGTTATCTATGAATTGCATTGTATGAATCAAACTCACAATCAGGAGGTGGAATATGCCGGTACGCAAAGCCGAAGCCAAATGGGAAGGAAAAATTCAGGAGGGAAAAGGATCGGTCAAGCTGGGCAGCGGCGCCTTTGAAGGGCCTTACTCCTTTAAATCCAGATTCGAAGAAGGGTCGGGGACCAACCCGGAGGAGTTGATCGGAGCGGCCCACGCCGGATGCTTTTCCATGGCGCTCTCCCTCTTTCTGGAGAAGGCCGGCGGCACGCCGGAGCGGATCGAGACGGATGCCAAGGTCCACATCGAGCAGGTGGGGGAAGGCTTTAAGATCACCAAGATCGAACTGTTCACCGAAGCCAAGGTCCAGGGGATGGATGAATCCGAATTTAAAAAACAGGCCGAGGAGGCCAAGAAAAACTGCCCGGTTTCCCAGGCCCTGGCCGGAACGGAGATTACCCTTCAGGCGAAGCTGTTGTCATAGAGGTCCGGACCGTCTGTTTGTGAAGGGCTTTTCGGTCTCCCGTCCGGAGATAAAGAGACGAATCGAGGCCAGGCTCTCGGGCAGGTCTCGCGGATGACCTTTGGCCGCAACCCAGGTTGCGGCCTTTCCTGTTTGAAGCGTTCCCAACTGGTTTAAGCTCAGCAATTTCGCGCTGTTTGCGGTGGCACAGGCGATCGCTTTCGAGACTGAGTAACCCGCCGCCATCAGTATCTTCAATTCCTGCCCGACCGCGATTCCGTGATGAACCCCCGGGCTGCCGGCATCCGTGCCGACGGCCACGGCGACCCCCAACTCCCGGGCCAGTCGAATCTGTTCTACCTGATGGTCGAAATTGCGGCGTGCGATTTCAGCCTCCGGGCTGTGCGGTGGAAGCCTTTCCGAATAGGCCTTCATGGTTACGGCCGTGGGCACCCATACGGCGCCGCGGTCGGCCATCCGCCTCAGGTTGTCGGTCCCCATGAAAAAGCCATGCTCGATGGAATCACACCCGGCCTCCACCGCGATTTGAACCGGCAGGGTTCCGTTGCAATGAATCATCACCCTGAGACCCCGGTCATGGGCCGCCCGAACCCCCTCGCGCAACTCTGTCGAATCGAACTGCGGGGGTGTTTCTTTTCCGAATTCGGAGAGGCTGTTCAATCCCGAGTTGACGATCTTGACATGATCGACGCCGTCCGCGGTTCGGGCAACGGCCTCGGCGAGAGATTCCCCGGGCAACGGCGGCCTGCCGATGAGCTTTCCGTACCGGTCGGGTTTTCGCCATGCTTTTCCGGCCGTTCGAAGATAAACCGGGACCTGTTCTGATTCAACATATTCCGATCGATATCGGTGCGCATACCCCCCGTAATCACCCCCGTCCCGAGCCGCCACCACGCCGCAGGCGGCCAGCTGCTTCAAGTGCCGGGATAAGGTCGGCTTCATCTCTTCATATCCGGCATTCAGCTGTTTTTCTCTGATTTGACAGTCCCCGGTGCCCGACATAAAGAGATGAAGATGCGCATCGATCAACCCCGGCAAGATCGTGTATTCTGAAAGATCTATAATTTCAAAAGCTTCACTGTATCCTTTTTTCGGTTGCCGGGAGGGGGCTTCCAGGAAATTGGAATTCAGAATATTATTCACGCGGCCGTTCTTGACTCGCAACCACGCATTTTGTTGAATTTCGCCGCCCCGGCCGTCGATAAGATTTCCGGCCCGTATCCATCGAATCGATTCCATGATTCTCCGGAGCTATACCACGCCTTGGTCCAGCATTGCGTCCACCACTTTGACGAACCCGGCGATGTTGGCGCCGACCATGTAATTGCCCGGTTCTCCGAAATCGATGGCCACGTCACAGCAGGTCTGGTGAATCTGTTTCATAATCGTTTTGAGCCGGTTGTCCACCTCCTCCCGGGGCCAGTTCAACCGCATGCTGTTTTGGGCCATTTCAAGACCGGATACGGCTACCCCGCCGGCATTGGCGGCTTTGCCCGGGCCGTAGAGGATTTTATGGTCGAGGAAGATATCGACGGCCTGATGGGTGGAGGGCATATTGGCCCCTTCGCTGACCAGGTTGACCCCGTTTTTCATCAGATGCATGGCGTCCTTTTCGTTGATCTCATTCTGGGTTGCGCAGGGAAAGGCGCAATCGGCCTTTCGATCCCAGAGCGGGTTGTAGTCGAGGCTGGGGTCCACATCCGCATAGTGGGTGTCGGGATATTTTTCCACATACTCTTTAATGCGGCCCCTGCGAACATTTTTAAGACGTTTGACGAATTCCAGTTTTTCGGTATCGACCCCCTCTTCGTCATAGATGTATCCGGAGGAATCGGAAAGGGTGACCACTTTGCCCCCCAGTTGCAGAAGTTTTTCGGTGGTAAACTGGGCCACATTGCCCGATCCGGAAACCAGGCACACCTTGTTTTCCAGGGTCTCCTCCCGGGTGGCCAGCATCTCGGCGGCGAAATAGACATTCCCGTATCCGGTGGCCTCCGGGCGAATCAGGCTGCCGCCCCAGTTAAGGCTTTTGCCGGTCAGGACCCCGGTGAATTCGTTCCGGACCTTCTTGTACATGCCGAATAAAAACCCGATCTCCCGGGCGCCGACCCCGATATCGCCGGCCGGCACATCGGTGTTGGGGCCGATATATCGAAACAACTCCATCATGAAGCTCTGACAGAACCGCATCACCTCGTTGTCCGACTTGCCTTTGGGATCAAAATCGGAACCGCCTTTGCCCCCCCCCATGGGGAGTGTTGTGAGTGCATTTTTAAAAACCTGTTCAAAGGCTAAAAATTTGAGGATGCTCAGGGTCACCGAAGGATGGAACCGAAGCCCCCCTTTGTAGGGTCCGATCGCGCTGTTCATCTCCACGCGGTATCCGCGGTTCACGTGAACCTGTCCCTGGTCATCCGTCCAGGGCACCCGGAACAGAATAACCCGTTCGGGTTCGACGATCCTTTCCAGTACCGCGGCCCGACGATATTCGGGGTTTCGGTCCAACACCGGTTTAATGCTGTCCACCACCTCTTCCACCGCCTGCTGGAATTCCCGTTCACCGGGGTCCCTCGATTGTATCAACTCCAAAATGTCCGGCATTCCAATCTCCTCCCTTTCGATTGCTCCATCATGAAATACTGTAAGGTTTGTCTTTTTTCTCTGTCTATGCGCCTGCCGATTTTTCAGCAAAATAAATTTTGGATTTGAAATAGTTCCATAACCTGATATCTAAGTACCGGCTCTATATCTCAAGACGGTTGCGTGATTTCAATCTTACCTTTTTCACGACCCGACCCTCGGGTGAGAATTGCGGTATGAAAAAACAGGATAGTCCAAAGCATCTGACAGATCAAATGGTATTTATTGCCCTCGGACTTGCCTTTATCTATTGGATCATCGACTCGATCCTGAATCTATTTACGTCCCATCGTTTAAATTTTTACGAACTGGTTTTCGGAAGCGATATCAATGAAATCTGGCCCAGACTCATCGTGTTGTGCCTTTTTGTGATTTTCGGCTCTCACGCCCAGTTTACCATGGATAACCGGAAACGGGCCGAAAAAGCCCTTCGGGAAAGCGAAGCCCGGTACCGAACCCTGGTGGAAAACATTCCTATCGGGATTTGTCGAAACACCGTGGGGATCCATGGTCGGTTTCTGATGGCCAATCCCGCTTTTCTGAAAATGTTCGGTATCGGTTCAAAGAAGGACCTGGACCACCTTGAATTCGGCGACCTGTTTCTTGATGATTCCGAATGCCGTGCTTTTTCGAATGGCCTTGTTCGGAACGGGAGTATTTCCCGAAGCGAAATTCTTCTGAAAAAATGCACCGGAAAACCGATATGGGGTTCGGTGACCGCCCGGCTGATCAAAGACAAATCCGGAGAGCGGGAACATTTCGACTGCACCTTCGAGGACATCGATGAAAGGAAAAGGTCGGCGATCAAGGCCCGAAAAGAAGCGAAGACCCGTCGCCGCTTTGAGAAGCTGCTGTCTCCGGATCTGGCGGAGATGGTGGTTTCCGGTCGGCTGAAGGTGGAAAAAGGGGGGCAAAGCCGGGAGGCGACGGTGCTGTTTGCCGACATTCGGGGGTTTACCCAGATCAGCGAAAATAATGAACCCTCTGAAGTGCTTCAGATGCTCAACGACTACTTCGAATCGGTGGTGGAGATTGTCTTTCGGTATCAGGGAACGGTGGATAAGTTCATCGGAGACGCCATCATGGTCATCTGGGGCGCCCCCATCGCCCAGGAAGACGGACCGCTTCGAGCGGCAAACGCGGCGCTGGAGATGCGGACCATGCTCTTCGAATTCAATCGTCGGCAGCAAGACCGGGGCAAGCAGCCGATTCAGGTCGGCATCGGGATCAACTCGGGCCGGCTGGTGGCCGGATATATCGGTTCGACAAAGACCATGAGCTACTCGGTCATCGGGAATACCGTGAATACCGCTTCCCGGCTCTGCTCCTTGGCCGCCTCGGGTCAGATCCTCATTTCCGAAAGCACCTATCAACATATAAACGGTCTGTTCAGGCTGACCCGTCTCGATCCGCTCATCCCCAAGGGCATGCGTAAACCGATCCCGATATTCAATGTAGAGGGGTCTCTGGAGGAGGGAAACCGGTGAGGTTTTTGTGCTTGCCCTTGTCCCTGTCGTTTGCTGTGTTATATTTATGATTCATATGATAAAAAATAAAGTTCCAGAAAATCGAACTGTTTATTTGAAAGGATTGTATCGCCATGAAATTAGCTGTCAGCGGAAAGGGGGGCGTCGGCAAGACCACCTTTTCCTCACTTCTGATACGGACTCTGAACCAGCAGGGAAAGAATGTACTCGCCATTGACGCCGACCCGGACGCCAATCTAGCGGCCGCCCTGGGCATCGACGGCGCCGAAGGGATCGTCCCCATTTCCGAAATGAAGGAGTTGATTTTAGAAAGAACGGAGGCCATGCCCGGCACGGTGGGGGGATATTTCAAGCTCAACCCCAAGGTGGATGATCTTCCTGAAAAGCTCTCCGCCCGACTGGAGAATATCAAACTGATGCGGCTCGGGGGGGTCAAGAAAGGGGGCGCCGGCTGTATCTGCCCGGAAAGCACGTTGCTGCGGGCCCTGGTGACCCATGTGGTTCTGGCTCGGGATGAAGTGGTCGTCATGGACATGGAGGCCGGCATCGAACATCTCGGACGCGGCACCGCCCGGGCGGTGGACAAACTGCTGGTGGTGGTGGAACCGGGCCGTCGCAGTCTGGATACCGCGGAGCATATTCGTCAGCTGGCGTCTGAAATCGGGCTCAATTCCATTGCGGTGATCGGCAATAAAATTCGAGGTGAAAAGGATGAGGCTTTTTTGAAAGAGCACCTGTCCGACTTTCAGTTCCTGGGGTTTCTTCCCTATGATGATGCTCTGATCGAGGCCGATTTGAGCGGGGAATCCCCCTTTGAATCCGATTCACCCGCGGTAATGGCGGTCAAAGAAATGGCTGCCGGACTTTTTGCTTCATGAGTGACAAACGCTACACGGGCAAAAGGCCGGGGGGCAGGTTCAAGGGGGGGCGCAAGCTTTTAAAGATCAAACCCCAGGCTGATCCGAAACTGCAGAAGGTATTCAAATCCATCGGCATTCCCAAAAAAAAGCCGTTTAAGCCGGACCCGTTTCAACTGGAAGCCCTGAACGCCATCGAGGGGGGCGATTGCCTGGTGACGGCGCCGACCGGGGCCGGGAAAACCTGGATTGCGGAACAGACCATTGCAAAGGTCCGGGAAAACGGCGGCAGGGCCTGGTATGCCTCGCCTCTCAAGGCCCTCACCAATTCCAAATATCTTGAATTTTCCGATGAATTCGGCCCTGAAAACGTGGGTATTCTGACCGGAGACCGAAAGGAAAATCCGGACGCCCCCATTCTGGTGGGCACGACGGAGATCCTTCGAAACCAGCTCTACGATGCCATGCACCACGGGCGGGACCTGGATACCGATTTCGTGATCCTGGATGAGGCCCACTTTTTAGGGGATGAAGACCGGGGGGTGGTCTGGGAAGAGATCATGATCTATCTTCCGCCCCGAATTCCCATGCTGTTGCTGTCGGCGACCATCGGCAATGCGGATCAGATCGCGGCCTGGCTGGCGTCGATTCGGCATAAGGAATGCATCGTCGTTCGGGAGACCCAACGCCCGGTGCCGCTTTACCCGATCTTCTTTCATCCATCCGGCACCCTGTATCCGCTGCTGGACAACCGAAGCGGCAAGGGAAAGCGAAAACTGCACCCGAAGGTCAATGCCTATGTGAACGACAAGTTTCCGCCGCGTCTGGCCATACCCGGCAAGCTCCCCAGGTTCGGGGATATTTTGCGGGTGCTTCGGAAATACCGTTTGCTGCCGGCGATCTTTTTTTTGAAATCCAGGGCCGATTGCGATCACGCCCTGGAACTCTGTGAACAGAATATCCTGAAAGACCAGGAACGCAAAGATCGGATTCATCAGCGGATCGAGCAGGCCGTCGAGTATGTGCCGCACCTGGCCAAGCACAATCAGCTGGGCAACCTGGAGCACCTGGCGGTGGGTGCGCATCACAGCGGCCAGCTCCCGGCCTGGAAAATGCTGGTCGAGTCCCTCATGACCGACGGGCTTCTGGATGCGGTTTTCGCCACCTCCACGGTGGCGGCCGGGGTCAATTTTCCGGCCAGGACGGTCGCATTCCTGAATTCCGACAAATTCAACGGCGTCGAATTCATGCCCCTGACCTCCACCGAATTTCACCAGATGACCGGCAGGGCCGGCCGCCGGGGGATGGACCGAATCGGTTTCGGACTGGCTCTGCCGAATAAGTATATGGATATTCGGCATGTCGCCAAAATGATCTCCGCTCCTCCGGGGGACGTGATGAGTCAGATTCGGATCAATTTTTCAATGACCCTCAACCTGCTCCTTTCCCATGTTCCGGATCAGGTCCAGGTGTTGCTGAGAAAATCGTTTGCCACCTACCTCTTGACCGGATCCAAGAAAAAGAAAAAAGACTCGGGAACGGATGATGCGGAAATGGACCTTCTCTGGCAGGATTTTCAGAAACACTTTCATTTTCTGAAAGAAACCGGTTTCGTATCCGCCTCGGGGGCCCTCACCGAGGACGGTATCTGGGCATCTCAACTCCGGGTGGATTACCCGCTGCTGATTGCCGAAGGCTTCCGAAAAGGGCTTTTCCCCCGGGATGATCCAAGATTTCTGGCGGCGATTATCTGTTCTTTCGTGAATGAGCGGGAAACCGATGAGCGGATCGAAAAGGAAGTGATTCCCAACCAGCTTCAGAAAACCTTCGACAAAGTGGTGAAGGGGCTCAAACCCTTTGTGGATCTGATGAAGGAAAGAGGCTTTCCGACCCGTCCGCTGTACCGACGCCCCGCACTCACCCTTTTCCTGTGGGCCTCGGAGGTCTATTCCTGGGACAAGGTGCTTTCGGTGGCGGAGACCGCCGAAGGGGACCTATCCATGTTGATCCTTCGCACGGCCGACAACCTTCGGCATATCGCCGCTCTGAAAGACGTATTCCCGAATGCGGCCCAAAGCGCATCCAAGGCGATTGAACTGATTCTTCGAGAGCCGGTCATCACCTATTACGAACCGTAAGAAAAACCGACCATTATTTATGTTTAGACCAGTCCGAGGTATTGTTCCGGCCCGGGAAAGCTGATTTAGCGAACAGGGAGTTCTTGCCGGGCCGAGAAAATATCTCGGGCCGGTCTTTTTATCAGTCATGTATCGCCGAAATGAGACTTCTTCGGCACCCGGCGTCCTTATAAATCGGGACTTCCGTCGCCGGATCAAAGCCCATTCAAAGCGGCCGCACTGATTTATTCCTTTTCAACGTGGGAATGAGCAGCGCATCGAAAATAAAAAAGCCCGAATCGCATTTTGAGTGCGAT
>JGI12048J13642_10237861_pt1 | contig 14346 bp, 12 predicted proteins | sample ElkSlonscriptome_16_FD_13642 | JGI IMG/M metagenome (IMG submission 13642)
TTTGTCTGTGCCGCCCTGCTTGAAGCCGAGGACCTCTGCAACCGGGCAGCTGTGGTCACGAATGAAGTGGGCTGGCCGTTCGTTGAGCGCAATCCCCGGCTATGGGTTGCCGTCGCTGTTCGTCCAGAGATTGCTCAGCGGCCGGCGGCGAATGTCCTCACGATCGTTCCTATTGCGGCCGGGGATCTGGCATCTGGCCACGCTCGACGTCGACGCCCGTGTCGAGCGGCTGCTCCAAGATGCAGATGCCACGCGCTGGCTGTCCCTGGCCTCCCATCTGTCTCCGCTGGCCGAGGCCGCACCCAGCGCCTTCCTCAACGCCGTCGAGGCGAGCCTCCGCAGGCCGGATACCCCCGTCTCGATTCTCTTCGACGAGAGCGCCTCCGCTGATGGCCCATTGAGCGGAGGCGCTTGGTACTACGCCGACCTGCTCCGGGCCCTGGAATCGCTCGCCTGGTCGCCCCGCTGGAGGCACCGGGTTGGCGCGACGACGACGCCGGTACGGCCAGTCGGCCGAACGGGGCGGAGATCCAAGGTACGCTTATCGCTGCCGCCGATCGCATGATCCGGATGGCGATCGGCAATGCCCACCGAATCGCGCGTCTGCTCGACAAGTTCACACTGCTGGACGCCACTCGGGCTGACCAGGTGATGGATTCGGCCGCGGCGTTCACGGGGCGAGATGCCGGCGTCTTCGACCGGGAGCTGATTCGCAACGCGCTGCGTGAAAAGCTGCACTGGCACCTGAGCTACGGCAAGCACCATCCACAGACCAGCCTCCGCCCGGAACACGTTGCCCGTTGGCGGCAGCTGTACGAGGCGCTCGCGCTTTGCCGCGCAAAGGACAGGGCAACCATGGGCGAGCAAACCCTCAGTCAAATCCTGGGCCCATTCACCAATAGGAGAGGACAGAATCTGGCCGGGACCACCGGCCCGAGACATCCTCGATCGGCCGGAACTGAGTGAGATGCGCTCGGGCTTCGAGATCGGCACCTTCAACAAGCGCGGCGTTATGCTGGGAAAGCCGCTTGTCCGGTTCTGCGAGGGGCCGGGTCGCAACTCAGACCACGGGCGAGATCATGTGGCACCGCCGGGAAACCAGGCGGCCAACAGAGAACACGAACATCGCCCTACCGTCCGGGGAGTGCCCGGTTTACTCGAAACCCCGTGTCTCTCGTGACCCCGTGTCTCTCGTAATGGATTGCGAAACATTACGATGGAATTCGCGTAGCGCGTTCGCTCCCTCGCCCTCTGGGAGAGGGTTGGGGTGAGGGAACGATCAGGGGCGAGACGACATTTCATCGTCCGGGGTGGCTCGGCTCGCCCCATGATCGTTAGAAGCTCCCTAGGAAGAAGGGGATCATGAGCGCGTTCGCCAGATCGATAAAGAAGGCGCACACCAGCGGCACGATGATGAAGGCCAGATGCGAGGCGCCGTAGCGCTGCGCGACGGCGGACATGTTGGCCATCGCAGTGGGCGTCGAGCCGAGCGAGATGCCGCCGAAGCCCGCGGAGACCACCGCCGCATCGTAGGTGCGACCCAAGGCCGGGAAGACCAGCAGCAGAGTCACCGCGATTGCAACGGCGAACTGTGCGGTCAGGATCGCGAGGATCGGCCCAGCGAGATCGATCAGGGTCCAGAGCTGCATGCTCATCAGCGACATGGCGAGGAAGGTCCCGAGCGCGATCTCGGCGATCAATGCCATCGCGGGCGTGCGCGTCGGCCAGCGCGTTCCGGTCAAGCGCGGAAAGCCGGGCGGGATCAGGTTGGTGACCAGGATGCCGGCGAATAGGCAGCTGACAAACAGGGGCAGCTGCAGACCCCAGGCCGCGATTGCCTCGTTCAGCAACAGGCCAAGGATGATGCAGAGGTGAATGGCCAGCACGGCATCGAGGAAATCCAGATGGCCGATCCCGACCCTGGCCTCGCCCTTGGAGACACCGACATCCTGGGGCTCGCTGCGCGCCGGGGCCAGCCGGTGGCGTTGGATCAGAAACTTGGCAATCGGACCGCCCATCAGACTCGCAAGAATCAACCCGAAGGTGGCGCAGGCGATGCCGATCTCCATGGCGTTCGCGATGCCGTGCTGCTCGGCAATTTGCGGCGCCCAAGCGATAGCGGTCCCGTGTCCGCCGATCAAAGAGACCGATCCACCGAGGAGGCCGACGGCCGTCGGCAGGCCGAATAGCGCCGCCACGGAGATGCCCGTGAGGTTCTGCAGGACCATGTAGCCGATCGTTATCGCGAGCAGGATCAGCAGCGGTTTGCCACCGGACAACAGATCCTGCAAGCTGGCATTGATGCCGATGGTCGTGAAGAAGTACACCAGCAGCAAGTCGCGGGCACCCAGTTCAAATTCGACGGCAACACCCGTCGCCGCGTAGACAAGCCCGAAAAGCACCGAGAACAGGAGCCCGCCGGTCACCGGCTCGGGGATGCTGAGCTCCCGCAGCCAGGAGACGGCTTCGTTAATCCGCTTACCGACGAATAGGACCAGGATCCCAAGCGTGACTGTGAGGAAGGGGGCAATGAACAGCGAGTCGTCGACGAGTTCCATAAAGTCTTCCCGTGCTGATGATTCTTCTCAAACCGCCCCCAGCATCCGGCGCGAAGGCTGGGGTGCAAATAGGTCGACGATGACGAGTCAATCCCCGAGGAGGTATCCATCGTCCCGAAAGTAATCGGAGGCGGCTATGGTGTCTCCGATTAGATACGACTCTGCGAAACCGTGCTCGAACCGGCTCATCGGCCGCTGCACACCGTGCAGCGTGGGCACAACCGGGCGGCCTGCTTCTTCGACGATCAGGGCTGGCTTGCCTATCTCGGTTGGCTGCGCGAAGCGCCGACGCGCGAGCACTGCCTGCCGCACGCATACGGTTGATGACGAATCACGTTCATCTAGTCCTGACGCCCGAGCCCGCCGTCTAGCCGTTGTCTTGGGCCGCGCTCTCCGGCGGAACCAGAGAACACTGCCTGAGGAAAGGCGACTCCTGCTCGGCGAGGATGGTGGACACCAACTGATCGGGAGACCGCGTGAACTCGGCCAGCTTGCTCTCCGCGTTGGCCACTTTGGAACGGCGGGAGCCGACCAGATTGAGCTGCTCCCACCGCCGCACATAGTAGCGGATCAATTCGGGCAACTCGGTAAATATGGTCGCCTCGGGGTCGGGGTCAACGAAGCTCGACCCACAGAGTTTCTCGCAGGATAGCGTTTGGCTCTCGTAGAAGTTGCGCAGGAATATCCGTTCCGCGGGCGTCTGCGTCTCGACGCCGAAAAGACGGCTCAGGCGAGCGATCTGGGTGATCGCGAAGATACCGATTTGGGCGGCCGGCAGGGGCACATAGATCTTGTAGGGCCTTCTTCGGTTCAGCAGCTCCTTGACGGTGAGGATGAGCTTCGCCAGGTGAACGGGTTCTGGATCGATGAAGTGGTAGGCCTGTCCGGTAAACTCGCTGCGATTCTCTAGGACGTGTGCAACGACGTGCGGTAGCTTCTTGGCGTTGGTGTAGGAGTGGCGCGCCGTTCGCGTCGTGAAGAGCGCCGGCATAGAGCCGTTTGCGACCGAGAACAGCAGACGGTGGAAACCCTGAATCTTGTGGTCATGCGCCCCGTAGACCACGGCCAGGCGGATGATCGTGTAGTCGAGCCCGTCGCGCTCGTGGATGTGCTGGATTGCCCGCTCTGCGAGCAGCTTTCCCTTGGCGTAGTTCGACATCTGCGGGGTCGGCTCGACTTGCGCATCCTCGAGGATGTCCTCTCCGTTGGGCAGGAAGGCCGCCGAGCTGATATGGATATAGGGGATGCCAAGGTCTCGTGCCGCCTGCGCAAGGTACACGGCGCCCATGCAGTTGACATCGAAAGTCAGCTCCGGGTTGCTGTCGAGGGCTGCGATCGCGCAGTTGATGATGAAATCCGGTCTCACGCGCTCGAAGTACCTGCGAATATCACTCGGGACCCGGATGCTGAGCTCCTTGCTGTTCGGTGCCAGGACATCGAGATTCCCGTGGAAGCTCGTCTTGAGGTGAAGGAGAAGCGTGCCACCGACCAGCCCAGAGCCGCCGACTAAGACCCCGGTCTTGCGGCCCGATGCCCGTTCGCCACGATTAGGATGCAGATCGCGTTGGGGAGGATTACTGCTCATAGTATTAGGCTCGAACGGCTTTTCGCGTTGGTCAGAGGATGGCCGACGCCAGCGCTGGGGTCGTTACCCCGTTGCGAATCGGCCGAGACTTCACCACATGAGAGTCGCCATTTCACCGGCTGAGCTCCCGTGGCCGTCTAAGACTTGGGGGTTCGCGCGCGGTTTTCAGCAGGTGGGGATCGCCGATACCGATCTGTCAATCCCTGGGGTGCACTGACAGGCATGGCTTGCCCGCAACTACCACGGGACCACGCGCTAGATGCCACGGCATGGGACGCGGCGTAGCCGACCCGCCGAGCTGGAGCCGGAGACCACCGGGTCGTCTTGGTGCGCATGGACTACCTGCCAGAGTCCCATGCGCGGCTCCAGCAATCGCTCTGCGACCCGGCGCAGGCCTTCGTGGAACGAGGATTCCGCCACGACCTCGAATGCGGCATCCTGGGCTACGGCTTCGCCCGCGCCAGATGCCGCCAATTGTTCTCAACCGACTAGGCCCGACGCGAACTATGCGGTACGCCCGGTCTTCGCCGACGGGCACAGCGGTGGTTGGTCCGAGCCGTGTCGGGCCGACCACTGGTACTCACCCTGGCTGACTTACGCGGACTGCCAATGAATCCTGAAACTCAGCGCCTAAAGGAGGGTGAGCACCGCCAGTCGTCCTCCATTCTCCAGGGTCTGTCGGCCGAGTTCACTGGACGCTCGATTCGGATATTCCGATGACCGGGGCCGACACCCAGATGTTCGCCTTCTCCACCCCGACATCACCAATGTCGCCCGCCCGCGAACCGCGAATGGTGTCGTGAATAATGGACTGCGGCAAGCCGCCACCCCGTGCCCCAGTGGCTCCGCAAACCAAGCGGTATCCGCAGAACCGAGGTGCTCGTCGAGCCTGGCACCCCTTCGGCGAGGTAAACCAGTTCTGGCAAGGATTACGGTTCGACCCTAAAAGTGGTCCCCACAGGGACTCCAACCGTCGGGCGAGAAGTATCACTTCGGCGGTTGGGGTCGGCCATAATGTGCAGTGCCGGTTACAGAGCTCCGCTAAGGAGTCGGCACGAAGCGGATGTCCGCTTGGCCATACATGACGGTGCCCGCCCAGAAATAGATGGGACGAGCCGTTGGGTCGTAGTACGTCGGTGCATACATGGTGCCTTCGATCTGAATATCTCCGAATACCTTCGGGAAAGGCACTGTGCCATAGCGGTAGCTGCCTCCGGAGCCGGCGAGATAGACCGCCACACTGTAGCTGTGCCCGGCATCGACCGGGATGGCATCGATCTCTTGGTAAGCCCAATCATTGGCTGCGCTGACCATTGCTTGTGCCAACTCCTGCCCCGCCGCTTCGTCGAAGAGTCGCACCGTCTTGGAGCCATTGAAGAAACCGCCAAGAGCTGTGATTTCACCATCCACTTGCGGCGTAAAACGGTATCCCATGGCATAATTCCACGGAATGTCAGTCATCAGCGAGCCACTGGCGTTCGCTTGCCAAGGCGTTGCTGTGGCTTCTCCGCCATCACCCGGATCGACGGACACCGGGACCTGTGATTTGAAGCGGATCGCGCCACGCAGCGCGGCCTCAGCGCCGTCGCAGTGTTGCTCGAAGTCGATGGCAAGTTTTTCGACCTCGCCAGAACTCGTGTACGCAACTTCGAGGACGTCAAATGCGCCCGCAAGGGAATTACAACCGCGCCCTGATCCAGCAACATTCAGCCCCGGGTCGGACGTATCCTGGAAGGGAAAGCGGGTCGCACCTTCGTAGGCTCCCATCTCTAGTGCGGCGTTGCCAGGAGCCGCGAAGTCGAGCGTCCAATATTCAGCTGGATCGTCGTCTTCATATCGGACACTGATGCCATCGTCGTAGTTGCGCGATACGCTGAACCGACCAGTCGAGCGGCGCCAGGTCAGGTGGTCGCCTTGGCCGATGTAGTCGCCAGGCTCGCTGTCGAAGCGCAGCAGAGTCAACCCGTCCGTGATCTCCTCGAAGGAGTTGAAGCGGATGGATCCGAAGAGTGCCGGCTCGGCATCCTCGCAATGCTGCTCGAAATCAGCCGCAAAGCGCTCGACATCACCTGCTTCTGAGTAGCGCGCTTCCAGTACGTCGAAGCGGCCGGTCAATGTGTTGCAGCCGCGCCCAGACCCGGAGATGCTCATACCGGGCTCGCTCTGCGCATTGAACGGAAAGCGCGTGGCATCTTCATAGGCGCCGCGTTCGAGATCGATGAGTCCAGCCGCCGCGAAATCGAGCGACCACCAGGTGGATGGTGCCAGCCCCTCGAAATCAATGGAGACTCCGTCGTCGAAATTGCGCGCGGCGCTGAAGTCACCATCAACGGGCCCCCAGACCTGTGTCTCACCTTGGCCGATGTAGTCACCGGTGTCGCTATCGAAACGCAACGCCGTGAATCCAGTAGTGACCGGCAGGTCAGAATTGAGTCGGATGGAGCCGAAGAGCGCTGGCGGATTCTCCTCACAGTGCTGCTCGAAATCAACTGCGAGTTGGGTCACGCTGCCGTCAGGTGCATAGCTGACTTCCAAGACCCGAAATTGCCCGGTGAGCGAATTACATCCGCGCCCCGAGCCCGAAACGCTGAGCCCCGGCTGATCAAAGCTCTGAAATGGAAAGCGCGCGGCATCCTCGTAGACATCGGGCGTAATCTCAACGTCCCCTGGCGCCGCAAAGTTGAGTGTCCACCATTCGTCGCCATCAAAATTGATGGTAATCCCGTTGTCGTAGTTGCGCGAGACGTTGAAAGACCCATCAGTATCGTTCCAGGTCGATTCCACGCCTTGGCCGATATAGTCACCGGGCTCGCTGAAGAAGTAGAGGGACTCCGCGACGGCTGGAGGAGTACTTAGGGCGATAAGAATGGTGGTGGCCGCGGCGAGACGGCCCTCGGATGCATTCATGCTCGTGCTCCTTGGCTGGGGTCAGACACATCGACTGGGTTGCTGGCTGGGGGGGAATGCAAGGGGTCTTTCCGATTGAAACGAGTGTCTACGGAGACCCCTTCGGCATACTAGCAGAGGCAGCCAGCTACTCAGCATCGGAACGTCGAAAGAGTGACGCACGCCGCAACGTCCGCGCCAAAAATCGATTCCCGAGTATCAGCACCCCTAGACCAGGAGGGGCTTATCGCGTTGGTAGTCGGAATTCCAAAGCGTACCCAGCTCTCTCGCTCCAAGGTAGTTGAGCTGTAACTTCTCAATAATTGGGGCAGCTATATCAATCGGCCGGAGACATAAGCTAATTTTTCAAGAGGGGGGGATGTCAATCAGCCTGCCGGCGCATCGCCACTCGGTAATGTTGCGATTGTGGCTACGCAAGGGTATCCGGTCACAATCAGCGCGCCTACACGGCCGCGAGCGCCACACGGTTTCGTCCCTGCTGCTTGGCCTGGTAGAGCGCGTGATCGGCACGCTGGACCAGGCGCTTGGGATCGGCCCCGCCCTCCGGGATACAGGCCGCGACACCCAGGCTCAATGTTACCCGGTTGGGCTCGACCCGTGGCGCATGCGCGATGCCCAAGGCCTCGACCTTGAGACGCAATCGCTCGGCCACATGCATGGCACCGGACTCATCCGTTTCCGGTAGAACGATGCAGAATTCCTCCCCGCCGTAGCGGGCCGGGATATCGGCCGAGCGCCTCAGCTGCCCGCGCACAGCTGCCGCGACCCGGCGCAGGCAGTCGTCGCCTGCAAGATGGCCATACTCGTCGTTGTAGGCCTTGAAGTGGTCGATATCGGCCATGACCACCGACAGGGGCAAACGGTGGCGAGCGCACCGGCGTGTCTCGCGATCCAGCGACCCATCAAGCTCACGGCGATTGACAAGGTCCGTCAGGCCGTCGACGCAGGCGAGCCTTTGCAGCTCCGCGTTGGCCGTCTCAAGCTCCTCTGACACCTGTACGAGCCGGCTGCGCATGCTGGCGATACGTTCCATGGCGACCATCTTCGCGGTCATCACGAGCTGATCGACCGGTTTAGTCAGGTAGTCATCGCCGCCGGCGTCGATGCCGGCGACGATGTCCTCCGCTTCCGTCCTGGCGCTCAAGAAGACGATCGGAATCCATTCCGTCGTTGAGGCACGAATCCTGCGCGCGACATCGTATCCGTCCATCACCGGCATGTTCACGTCGAGCAGCACGAGGTCAGGCCGCTCGCTTTCGAACAGCGAGACGCCCTGCTCGCCGTTCTCACCGATCACGACCTGATGTCCAAGCGACTTGAGATACGACTTGACCACCAGGCGGTCGGTGAGCGTGTCGTCAACGAGCAGGATCTTCATCGGCGGCCGGGTCTCCGACGAGCAATCATTCCGAAAGCCATCGAATGGGCGTCGCAACGACCGTCGGCGGGAGGGATTCCGCCATCGAGTTGACAAAGACGCACGGACAGCGCGGCGCAGCGCCTCGTTCCGACTCACGACCGAACGCCGTTGGTCTTGGGGGCCAAGTCGCCTAAGGTCTCGAGTAGCGCCTTGCGCGCCGCCCGAAATTCATCCTCGATCAGGCTGAGGGGGCCTTCTGTGTCGGTCAGATCGCCGGTCTTGGCAACGGCTTCCAGCGCCTTCGCCATTGACGAGATCCGCTTCAGGCCCAGGTTGGCAGTGCTCGACTTGACGCTATGGGCGAGGCGCTGCACCTCGGTCGCATCGCCACGCGCCCTGGCTTCGGGTAACTCCAATAGCATCCTCTCGACATCCTCCAGAAATGCTGGGACCAGCTCACCAAAGTCCTCATCGCCCATAGCCTGCCGCAGCTCGGTCATCTTCGCGATATCGAGCACCGCAACGGGCGTTGGCTCGCTCGTGTCCGAACCGTCAGCACCGAGCGTGCGCGTATCCTCGGTTGGTGCAGGCCCCCCGCCCTGAAGCCAGCGCCGCAGGACGGCGCCGAGGCCGTCCAACGAAAACGGCTTGGAAAGGTAGTCGTCCATCCCCGCATCCAGACAACGACGCCGATCCTGTTCCAGGGCGTTGGCGGTCAGCGCAACGATCGGCATCCGGATACCTTGCTCCTGTCCGCGGATGGCCTGAGTCGCGGCGAGGCCATCCATCACCGGCATCTGACAATCCATCAGCACGAGGTCGTATCGGCCGGGCTCCCGACAGCGATCAACGGCCTCTTGCCCGTTGACGGCGACCTCGACAGAGACGGCAAACTTGCGCAGCATCGACAGCGCAACCCGACGATTCGACTCGTTGTCTTCGACGAGCAGGATGCGCCCGTTGATATCCTCGCGGCTCTGAGTCCCGGCGGGGTTTGGCGCGGTCGATTTTGCCGGCTCCTCCGGATCTGCGGCAGCCGATCGCGCCCCGAGCACCGCAGCGAGCGTCTCGCGCAAGGTCTGTCTCAGTACAGGCTTGGTCAGGTAGGCCGCAAAGCCGATCTCTTTGAAGTGCCTGGCGTCACGGCGCTGACCCGACGAGGTCAGCAGAATCAGCGACGGGACCTCCCCCAGGCTCGCATCGGCCAGGACCCGGACCCCAGTTAGCTCGACCTTCGGCACCGGTGCCGGCGGCGCTGCCCGCGGCAAACTGACGGCAAACCAGAAATTCGACCCTTGGCCTGGCGAGGTCTCCAGCCCGATCTCACCACCCATCATCTCGACCAATCGCTTGCAGATCGCCAGCCCGAGGCCGGTACCACCGTAACGACGGGTCGTGGATGCATCGGCCTGACTGAAGGAGCGGAAGAGCTTGTCTCGCTCCGCATCCGAGATCCCGATGCCGGTATCCTTGACCTGGACCTGCAGTCGCACGCCCCCGGCGTGCGCTTCGCTGCACTGGACGTCCACGATCACGTGTCCGCGTTCCGTGAACTTGACGGCGTTGCCGACGAGATTGAAGAGGATTTGGCGCAAGCGCCCACCATCGCCAATCACATAGCGTGGGCAGTTGCTGCCGTAGTCCAGGATCAGCTCCAGCCCCTTATCGGTAGCCTTTGCCGACAGCGCCCGGATGACCTCATAGGCGGCACGCTCGAGATCGAAGGCGTGCGGCTCGAGCTCCATCTTGCCGGCCTCGATCTTAGAAAAGTCGAGCACATCGTTGATGATCGTCATCAGGGCCCGACCCGACTGATTGATCGTGTCGACAAACTCACGCTGCTCCCGGGTCAGGTCGGTATCGGCCAGGAGCTCCCCCATGCCGAGGACTCCGTTCATCGGCGTGCGAATCTCGTGGCTCATGGTGGCGAGGAACTCGCTCTTCGCATTGGACCTCGGCCGGTGCCGCCGTCAGCGGCCGCCGGTTCTCGTCAAGGAACACGATGAATGCGATCTCTGGATCGCGAATGACCTTGCCGCCGGCGATCTCGTCGAGGGTCGAGTACTCGAAATTCTGGTAGCTCGATGCGCTGATGATTTTGAGCAACCGGATGACGGTGTTCGACTTCAGCTCCATCTGGGCCGCGAGCTGTTGCCGGTGCTGCGCGACGCCCAGCGCACCCAGCGTCCCGAACACCAACAGGGTCGGGATGACGACGCTGAGAACAATCTTTGTGTTGAGGGCCTTCATCGCGAGCGCGCCGAGCACGCCTAGTCGAAGCGGAATGCGAAGGTCTCATCGACCCCCGCCCGCTCCAACAGTGCCAGCGTAAAACGAAAATCCTCCAGGCCGGTTGGCAGGTAGCGTGCGACCCGGAGGCTGTCCTTGACGGCTTGCGCCTCGGCCGACTCATGCTTCTCGAGTGCCAGTAAGGCCGCAATGACCTGTTCGGCGACCGCTCGGTCTGTCGTCTTGGCGATGATCAGCGTGCCGTTTGGGTTCTCCCCAGGATCCTCGCCCACTCGAACGATCTGATCGTAGCGGGCCTTACTACTGTTCCAGACGCGGTTCTTGACGATGGCGACGTCGGCCTGACCACGCGACAACGCATCAATGGCGGCGCCGTGTGACGATGCGTGCCGCGTCGTCACCCCCAGTTCCTGGCCGGCCCTGACCGCCTCATAGTAGAACTCGCCGGACGAGGCCAGACTGCAGAAGATGACACGCTTGCCGACGAAATAGTCCGGGTCCTGTGTGAAGCGCGGTGATCCCTTCGGCGCCAGGACTACGGCCCAATAGGTGCTCCAGCCATCCGGGTGCTCGGGCCGAACGGCCGGGTCGGCCAGGCCCTTGATGATCATGGTCCCGGCCAGCCCCGAACCGCTGAACATGCCGTCTACACCGCCGCTGGCGAAGAGGTCAGCCGCATCCCGATAGCTTCGCGCCGCGACAATCGAGGTCTCGATACCGTAACCTTCGAGGTAGGCAATCAAGGGCCGATACTTGGCCGCAGCCCCTTTCGCGTCCTGCATCACTGCGAGTCTGAAGTCAGCCGCGCCTGCGGCGCCGCGCGTCTCGAATCCGGGGCGTCGGCGTCGCCGGTGGCAAGGGCCCCGATGAGCTGCGCGACCTGGTGCGCCTGCAAAATCAGCGAGCCTGCGCTAAGCTAACGTCGTGTGCACTACTCCCGCTGCACGCCCTGCAATCGATCTCTGTGTCGCTTCGAAGCCATGTCCACTGCCGCTGCTCACACACTCGAAACGGCGCACCTGCTCACGATCGAGGAGTTGTCCGATGTCGTCGGCGATACGCCCGGTGAGCTTGTCGACGGGCGGTTTGTGCCTATGTCCCCGACCGGTTGGCCGCATGCTCGCGCTGAGGTCAAGGTCAGCTCCAGGCTTGCGCATTTCGCTGAGGCAAGTGGGATTGGCACCGTTCTTGGAGGCGAGGCCGGTATCATCATCCGCCGCGATCCGGACACGCTCCGCGGAGCGGATGTGGCCTACATCTCCCACGAGCGCCTCGCTCGGGCCTCTCCCGGAGGCTACCTCGATGTCGCCCCGGAGCTGATCGTCGAGATTGTCTCACCCAACGACCGATGGACCGATCTAATGGCCAAGCTGGAGGATTACTTCAGCATTGGCGTTGGGCTGGTGTGGATCGTTGACCCCCAGCGCCGTCGCGTCTCCTGTTACCGCAGCCCCACGCAGCTAGCGCTGTTGGGGCCGGGCGATACCCTTACCGCCGAGCCCATGCTACCGGGCTTCGCGCTGCCGGTGGTCGAGCTGTTTGGCGCCGACAACGGCGACGCTTAAGGCGCCACGGAGCGCCTGTCGGCTTTGGCCGTTGAGGATCCACTTGGCTGCGTCGGCTAGCCCTTAGTGATTGGGGCCAACCTCGGCGAGCTCGGCGCCCTTGGCCAGCGCGACCTTGGCCGTCGGTGCGGTGTTGTTGGCGCCAGTGATGCCCGGTCCATCCTGCCCGATCTGTGCCGCAGGGGCTGCTCTTCAGTTGATCACCCGCAGATTCGAGATGCCCATGTGGCGGGGGTCGTAGTAGCCGCCGAATGAGAAGGTGTGGTGGCTGTCCAGCCAGCCGTGATCGGCATGACCGCGGTCGTCTGCGCGTCGCATCGCTAGCATGTCGTCCTCCCGGTTGCGTGCGCCGATCGACATACCCTAGCGGTTTGGCCGGGAATGAAGAACCGCGGAAGTTGTGAAACACTTTTACGCCTCGATTTTGATCCTCGTCCGGAAGAAGGACTGCTGCGCCCCTTGGTCTTGCAAATCGCCGTCCTGCTAGACTCTTGGGCTTCCTACCCGATGAGCCGGCGGCGCGGTGTGCAGCATGACCCCCGCGCCACGCCCTCGCGTAACCCTCAGGAGGCACGCATTCATGTTCAACAAGATTATGGTGCCGGTGGATCTTGCGCACTTGGATGCGCTGGAAAAGGCCTTGACCTTGGCGGCCGATCTCTCGCGCCACTACAGGGCGGCCCTGTGCTACGTCGGCGTGACCACCTCCCAGCCGAGCGCGGTGGCCCGTACGCCGGAGGAGTATGAGCTGAAGCTCAGGGCGTTCGCCCACGAGCATGCCCCCGACAGCGGTCATGAGCCCACCGCGCGCGTCTACAACAGCCATGACCCGGCGGCCGACTTGGACGACATCCTGGTCCGGGCGATCGATGACGTCGGCGCGGACCTGGTGGTCATGGCGACCCATCTGCCCATCCATCTCGACGCCATCATGCCCTCCAACGGGGACAAGATCGCAAAACACGCCAAGGTGTCCGTGTTCCTCGTGCGTCGGGATCTCTCGGCCGAATAGCCGCACGTCGATACAACCGCATACGGCCCCGCTTTACCAATCGTCTTGAAAGTCATCGGAGGCGGGTCGCTGCGACCGTCGGCGGGAGGGATCCGGCCGTCGAGCCGACACGGACGTCATTGCAGCGTGTCGCAGCGGGCCATCTCCGATTACTTCGGCAACCCTCAATAGAGCCAGGCAGCCAAGGGAGAGTCTCGTGGAAGAAAAACCCGCAATAGCCCCGGAGGTACCGCTCGAGTCAGTCGGCGTCCCGGCGCCGCAAGGCGCGGCGAATCTGATCGACACCGATTATCAGATCGGCCAGGACAACTACCAGTTCCGACCCCTTGGGGTGAATATCGACATTCACGGCGCCGTGTTCACCGTGTCGTCCCTGATGATCCTCGGCTTTGTGGTCGTGACCCTGGCCCTGCCGGAGCAGGCCACCGCCATCTTCGATGGAGCGAAGAGCTGGATCAACACCCACGCCACCTGGTTCTATTTGCTGTCGGCCAACGTTTTCGTGCTGCTGTGCCTCGGCCTGATCGTCTCGCCGCTGGGCCGCGTGCGCATCGGCGGCGCCGATGCGACGCCGGACTTCTCGCGGCCCTCCTGGTTCGCGATGCTGTTCGCGGCAGGCATGGGCATTGGCCTGATGTTCTACGGCGTGGCCGAGCCCTTGACCCACTACGGTACGGCCCTAGCCGGCACGACGGTGGGCGAGGACGGCGTGCGCACCGACTGGGCGCCGCTCGGGGCGGCCGCCGGCGATGAGCAGGCCGCCGCCCGTTTGGGTATGGCCGCGACCCTCCTCCACTGGAGCCTGCACCCCTGGGCCATGTACGCCATCGTGGCCTTGGCCTTGGCCATCTTCTCCTACAATAAAGGCCTGCCGATGACGGTACGGTCCATCTTCTACCCGATCCTGGGTGAGCGCATCTGGGGCTGGCCGGGACACATCGTCGACATCCTGGCGGTGTTCGCGACCCTGTTCGGACTGGCCACGTCGCTCGGGTACGGCGCCGAGCAGGCGACGTCGGGACTGAGCCACCTGTTCGGCATCCAGGGCGGGGACGTCACCTTGGTGCTGCTGATCACGGGCATTACCGCGGTCGCCGTGGTGTCGATCG
>JGI12048J13642_10530750_pt1 | contig 14346 bp, 7 predicted proteins | sample ElkSlonscriptome_16_FD_13642 | JGI IMG/M metagenome (IMG submission 13642)
GAAGAATTGAAGTTGTGCTCAAATTCTTCAGAGTCAAGGGAGCTATACCAAAGCCCTTCTATCAGACTCGCAACTTGAGGAATATGGGTCGGCAACAGAAGCAGGTAGAACACCCCCCAACCCCACTGTCGCAGATAAAACTTGTGGAGCCCCGGCACGAGAACCCCTGAACATGCAAGCGCGATCGCCAACCGACGCTCTTTTTCTGGACGGGTCAACACTGCCATGAGCGGCGCGAGTCGTTGCAGAGTTCCGTTCAATCGCGTGATCACTCTACGTCAATCTCCCCAAGAACATCGTTTGTGATTTGCAAGAACAATCCTCGCCTTAATGTATCAAACATGGATTGAAACTCGCTCATTCAACAGCCTAATTCGCCATACAAATCATTGAGAGTTTTGAATTCTGACGATGAGCACTCTAAGTCAAGACAAGGGTAGATTTGAGCGATCGCCCAGTACATAAATAATTATTTCGCAAGCAGAGGATTTCCTGATGCTCTTTGTTTTTGTGAGAAGAGACGAGTAACCGCAAAATCTGCGGAGGCTGTCCGCTCTTCATAAGTACGCGGCCGGTCTTGAGCTTTGAATCTACCGCTAGCTTTATCCAGAGTGTGCCTTGAAAAAGCATCATTGGTTCGACTTCATTGAATATTTCTCCCTCGTCGGATTGGGAGCGGGATCAGTCCTGTCGATTGTTTCCAAACAAGCTTTATTTGCCTCAACGCCCCTATCCTTTGCTCTACTGGTCGGATTTGCCAATCGCCGCCGAGTCGAGCAAGCCCAAGAGCAAAAGCTGATTGACTCCCTCTCTGTGCTTGACCGGAAGCTGTCCAAGAGTATTAAGCTCGTGGATCAGCAGGTTCAGAATTTGCCTACCCCAGAAATGATTGGGGAAGTGCGGCAGTCTATCCTGCGGCACGGTCGAGAAGATATGAAGCGGCTCTCTGCACATATTGTAGAAGTGCGGGAAGATCTCGAAGAGAGGTTGAAGCTATTTGATCAGGAAACCCTGGATAAAACGCGTCAAGATGTTACTCAGCTTCGACAGGAATACGCAAAAGTTTATAGTTCTTTAGAAGATATTTCTTCATCTCTGAAGCAGGCTGCAACCACTCACCGAGTTGATGAAGTCGATCAGGCGATCGCCTCTCTCAGCAGGCAGTCCGAACGGCTCCAGACAACTCTGCAAACTTTGGATGACCACAACAAGCACTCCATCGCAAGCTTGCAAGAGCAAGTCAATCAGGTCAACCGCCAAGTGAAGTCACTGCCGCCTCCTGTGGATGCAGCTCCGCTGAAGCGCGATCTGAGTGAGTTGGTGCGGGTGGTCGCCGATTTGGTTCCCAAACGCGACCTCAACAACGTTGTTGCTGATTTGCGCACGATACAAGAGTGGCAGGCTTCTCGTTCTCAAACGGATGAAGGACTGCGGCAAGATATTCAAGCGGTGCGGCAGCGGCTCCAGTCTCTGCCCGATGTACCCCAGTTGCGATCGCAGCTCGAAGAGTCTTTCACCCACGAAATTCGAGCCATCAACCATCAATTGCGAACACTTCATAACTCCCCTTCGATGCGGGCTCGCATTGAGGAGGTGCTGAAAGAAGAACTGGCAACGGTTTATCAACAGCTGTCTGAGCAACTGAGTAACAGCCCCTACGATTTAGTCTTCGATCTGTCCGCCAATCAGGCGTTTGGTGAGATGCATCAGGCGATCGCAGGCAGTCGCCTCGTGTTAGAAGAAGCTCTTGAGAAAAGCCAAAATCGACTTATTCTCATCTGGCCCTGGTCGAACTATGCCGCGCTTGATCATGGGCTTTTGAGCCGAATGGAGGGATATCTGCGACAGCAGAAGATGCTGGAAGTGGGTTGGTGTCATTTGAGCGATCGCCACTCCGATCGACTGTTGTCTAAAATCAATCGTCGCTGGGCAATCAACCCCCTAAGCGAGGGAGAGTTACAGGGCACGCTCAAGCGTTTGCTAGCGCTCAAACGCCGATATCCTGACTATTTCCGCTTCAAGATTTTGGGCATGGTCGAAAACTTCCTGATTTCAGACTCCACATTTGCAGTGCTGGGTATTCAGGATCGGCTCAAGACACAAACGGTGCTGCAAGATGTTGATTTGAAGCTGCGCACCACGGATGATCAGATCATTCAGCAACTGACTCAGCGATTTGACCAAGAAAATCCTGCCCCTGAAGACACCGAGGCTTACTGGAACCGTGCGGTCACTCGATATGACTTAGGCGACAAGGGAGGGGCAATTCAAGATCTCAACTCGATTTTGGGCGTTGCGTCAGACGAGGGACTAGACGAGGCCGTCGTATACAACCTGCGGGGCATCATTCGCTATGACCAAAAAGATGTCACCGGAGCCATCGAAGATCTAAATCTATCGATTCGGCTTTGCCCCGATCAGTTTTCGGCCTACTGCAACCGAGGATATATTCAATCTGAGTCTGGCGACCAAGCTGCGGCAATCACTGATTTTGACACCGCTCTTGATGCTCGTCCTGATTCTGCGATCGCTTATTTCTATCGCGCTGTTGCCTATCAAAAATCTGAGCGGTTAGACGCAGCATTGCGAGATTACTCAGCAGCTCTCGATTATGCTGCTGATAGTGCAGTCACCTTTTACGAACGAGGACAAATCTATCGAGAGCTGGGATGCTATACAGAGGCGATCGCTGACTTGGAGTCTGCGGTTCCTCTCTTTACCGAAAAAGGGCAGGCCAAAAATGCCCAAACGGCAGCCCAGGTTCTTACACAAGTTCAGGAAATTGCTGCAACTGAGCCATCATCGCCCCCTCCTCCATTGCCACCGATGGAGCATCCAGCTCCAGTGATTGATGTTGAGTCTGAAGTTGAATCTAATGCCGAACTGGGGTTAGACATCCAGGGCGAAACGGAAAGCCAGCCAGACGCTGAAGAGTATTTTGACGAGAATACCGACGGAGTAGAGGATTTTTCTGATTTCCGAGCCTCTGATGAATTCTTCGAAGCGGCAATGAGCGATGCTGCCTTGATGGATTTCTCTGACGAGACACCGCAGCCGGAAATGTCTGCATCCGCACCGTCCGAAACGGAATCTTTAGATACTGCATCCTCAGAAGCAGAATTTTGGGACCCAGAATCCTTAGAATCGGAATCTTCCGAGGCTGAGTTCGGAGCTGAAATTCCGTTTCCTGATGACACTGAGACGGCAAATCCAGAAGAGCAGTCTGAAGAGGCTGATTCCGCCTCCTTATCTGAAACGTTGCCAGAGAGAGACTCAGAGACAGACTCAGATGAGAATGCCGCTGTTCCTCTTCCACGTGTCGAGAATCAAGTCGTTGAGGGTTCAAATGAAGAGAGTTTAGATTTTGAACCGACAGATTCTGAGAGTCCTGATTTGGAACATTCAGAGTTTGCACAGGTTGACTCGGTCGAGGGCGATGCCGTTGAGGGCAATGCCGTTGAGGATAAGTTATCCGACACATCCGACGCGTTCGACAATCTGTTCAGGGAAGAAGAGGGTAGTTTCGAAGCGTCAGATTTCACCTACGACGAGGCATCCGCTGACGAGGGATCTGAAGGACTAGAGCCAGCAGACGATGACGAAGCGACATTTGAGACGATGACGCTCTTTTCGGAAGGAGAGCTAGGCAGCGATCGCCCCTTCGATGCAGCCGATCCGGAGTCTAACGAGATGCCCCAAGCGCTAGATTGGGTTGATGAATTTAGTGAAGAGGAGTTCCCAGAAAATCTCACGGCAGAGGAGCGCTGGAGCGAAGAAGACCTCACCGAAAATCTCAATTCAGGCGATGAGTTTAGCGAAGAGGAGTTCCCAGAAAATCTCACCCTAGAGGCAGCCTGGAGTGAAGATGATCCCACTGAATCTTCCACTTCAGCGAATGAGTCTAGCGAAGAGGAGACTTTCGAGAGCCTCACCGCAGAGAATAGCTGGAGCGAAGAAGAACTGACTGAGCATCTCAGCCTAGCCGATGCGTCTGGGGAGGAAGAGCCTATCGAACGTCTCGATGCAGAGGAAGCGTGGACTGAAGAGGCTCTGATAGAAAACCTAACGTCAGACGTAGCCTCTGACGAAGTAGAACCTGCCGGACGCACATCTGCAGACGACGATTCGGTGATACGGGCTACGCCCAGGCAAGCCAACGCCACCCAACAGCAAGATGAGCTTTGGCAATCTGCCCAGTCTGAACAATCTGCGCAATCCGTCGTTTTCGACTTGGGTCAAAATGTCTCTAGCTTCGAAGATACAGCTATTTTGGAGGTTTTTGGCACTGAGAATCAGTCCTCATCTACCGAACCTTCCACAAAGCTTTCTTCTGACGTTTCTCTCAACGATTCCGACTCCACTGTTAAGGAGACAGAATCTAACCAATGGAACCGAGAGCCATTCTCTGACCGTTGGGAAGAGGAAAGACAGGACTGGTATGACGAACCCACTGCTATTTTGGAGATCACTCCTCAGCCTAGTGCTAAGTCCACACCTGCTGATGATTCTGACGATTCGCTGAGCGACGCAGCAGATACAGTCAATGTATCGGACGAAGCACCGACTTCAGAAGAGTTTGGCGAAGCTGCTGTTGATTCGTTTAACTACGCAGAAGACCCCACGAATCAGTCTCTGGATGAAAGATCGGAGGATGAGCGCTCGGAAGAACCCATCTTGCTTTTTCCAGTCGCAGAAGAGGCTGAATTTTCCGAGGAGTCGGCAGGGTTGACTCCTGTCGAAGAGGAAATAGACGCAAATGAGGTCGAAACTGAAGAAGTCGGTTCTCCCGAACCCATTTTCCCGGACTCGACATCAAGCTTAGAGGGCCCTACTATCGTTGGCTCTGTCGAAGAAGACAGCACGCTTGATGATTTATTTTGGCGTGACTCCGAAGCTTCTGAATCGGAGCTACAGGCTGGGTCAGAAGAGAGCGATGAGTTAGTTTCTTCTCCACCGCTGGAACCAGATGCTGAATCAGCTTCGGCGGAAGAAAACGTTGGCGGGTTGTTTGCGGCTTTCGACTCTGACGATGACTCAGCCAGTGAAACTGGATTGGACGATGATCTTGAGAACGAAGCTGCCCCTGTTTTGTCCTCTGACGAGGAACCGGAGCCAATATTTGAAGAAAGTTTCGGAGAAGATAATGTCGGCAGTTGGTTCACTGACTTTGAGTCCGGCGATGGCTTAAAGGATGAACCTGTTGTTGATGACAACATTGAGAGTGGATCGAACGATTCTGAGGGCATTGCGCTCGATACTCAGTTTGACGATAATTCTGATGATGCACTTAGTGATGACGAACCTGAGATCACGTTAGCAGAATGGGCTCAGTCTCCAGAGGTTCCAGGTTCTGATGTGGAGGAGAGTGAGGCGATCGCCCCTTCCGAAGCAACAGAGGAAATCACCTTTTCCAATTGGCTATCGGACGACGAAGCTCCCTCATCTGCCGCTGAGCAACCCGTTGCTGACCAGGCATGGTTCCCTGAAGACACATCTTCCGCAGGGACACCAGAGACACCAGAGGCACCAGAGGCACCAGAGGATGACTCCTCAATTGAGGAAACAGAGGAAATCACCTTCTCTAACTGGTTCTCTGATGGTGACTCAGAATCTGCTGAGCAACTGGCTGTTGAGCAAGAAGAAAGTCCGCCTGCGGATTCAGCAGAAGTTGACACACCTTCCGAGAACGAGTCTGAGGGATCTAAGGACAGCGATGTATCAGCCGCCACTGAACCAGAACCAGAAGCAGAAGCAGATCAATCAGATCCTGACACGATGGGCAATTGGTTCGAAGCTTTTGAGGATGACGCCCCAATCTCTCTAGTTGCTGATGTTGCAAATACTGACAACAACGAGGGTTCTTCTGAGTCTTCACCATCGGTCTCAGGCTCGACCTCTTCGATGACCCCTGACCAGCTGAGTCGTGATTTTGGCGGCTCTGATGCGGCTACGGTTGAACCCAACAGCGATCGCGATAACGACAAAAACGGGAAGAGTGATCCTTCACAGGCTCCAACAGCTTCCCATGGCCGTCGTTCTGAAGAAGCCGACAATCAGCAAATCGGAGTCCAGACGTTGGCAGATTTCATGAGTGCCATTCGCTCAGAATCTGACTCACAAGAAGACTTCTGGGCGATCGCCCCCCGGCCTGATCCGGCTCTGTTATCTGCGAGAAGAAAGCGAGAGCGATCGCAAGATACCCTGCGCGACAACTACGCCGACGCTAATGATGCCGATGCGGTTTCTGGCTCGCCAGAGCCAGAGTCTCCTCAGATGCTTGACGATTTGTTTTTGGACTCTCCTACTCTGGGAAATCAGAATTAGTTGAGCTTCAGCGAATGGGTTTTGAGTTGGAGTGATGGAGCGCGGAGAGGGTTTGCGCGGAGAGAGTAGCCTCTCGGTCATATCCGTGGGTATGGTGAACAAGGACTGTAAGGGGTGAGAATAGTTCTTGGGCATCATTCTTTGAGTCAAGCACCATGCGAATCTTGATGATTTCCTCGACTTTCCCCTATCCCCCAAGTCGGGGAGGGACGGAAATTCGAACCTTTAATCTATTGCAGCATCTCCAGTCCAACCATCAGGTCACAGTTGCAACTCAGCGACACAAGGATGTGAGCGAAGAAGAGGTGAATGCGCTTGGCGATCGCGTCTATGACTTGCGACTATTCGACCTTGCCCCCGATCCATCTCAATCTGGGCTGCTTGCCCCGGTTGGCAAAGTTCGGCGATTTGCCGCATCACTAGCTTCCGGAACACCACCCAACGTACTGCATCGATATTCTCCAGCCATGCAGCACTGGATCGATCAGCAGGTCGAAGCCAATACTTTTGATGCCATCACCTGTGAGCATAGTGTGAACGCGGTGTATATCCGTCCGTCCTATCAGCGCAGTGTCCGCACTGTACTCAATGCCCACAGCCTAATCTACAACTGGGTGATCAACCATCTAGACATGAATGCGTCTGACTATGCATGGCGCGATCGCTTATATTTATCTACGATTGAGCGCTATGAAAAACGCTACGCGGCGCAGTTTTCTAATGTCGTCGTCACGACCTCTGATGACCAAGTCGCGCTCCAACGAATTTGTCCTGATGTCACCAGCACTATTGTCTCAAATGGCGTTGACCTAAATCTCTTCCCTCTTCGCCAGCGCGATCCGAATGGGTACAAGCTCGTCTTTGTTGGGGCAATGGATAGTTCTCACAATGTTGATGCCGTGCGCTTTTTCGTCCGCGACGTGATGCCTGCATTACAAGCAGACTATCCTCAAACGACATTCACGATTGTAGGAGCGCGTCCCTCTGCGGAAGTCCTGGAACTCGCGCGATATCCTGGTGTGCAAGTCACGGGAAAGGTGGACTCTATGGCTCAATATTTACATGAGGCTGTGATATGCGTCGTGCCATTACGAGCCGGATTTGGAATCAAGAACAAAACCCTAGAGGCAATGGCAGCCGGAGTTCCAGTGGTAGGGAGCGATCGCGGTCTCGAAGGACTCAGCGCTGACGAACCGCACTGTCCTCTCCGCGCCCTACGGGCAAATCAACCACAGGAGTATGTGGCGGCTATTTGCCGCCTGTTTGAGTCACCGGAATTGAGAGCAAAACTCTCAACAGAAGGGCGATCGCTCGTCGAAACCACCTATACCTGGGAACAGGTAGGGCGCGCCTATGAAAAGGTGCTTGCGACCTCTTGACCGCATCTTACCCTGTGGTTTCCAGAGAACTTGTTTTGAATAAACGATACAAACATAAAAGCTAAACTCGATTTCCCTCTTGGCCGATTGCTTCAATATCCGCAACCAGAAATTTGAGATTGAGAACTGAACTTGATAGAGGGTCTATCCCCTGTGTCCCTTTACCCCCTTGCGATCGCACGCTTCATGTGATCTGACAGCGGACATCTTTGGTTTGATTCGGATATCCTAGAGCGGAAAGACAACTGCCTTCCGCTCTCCATATATGGCTGAATGCAATGAACACTCGTATTCAGCAGGATTCGGTGTAAATGACTAATCTCAAACAGGACAAAAAGCGATCGCCGATCGGTCGATTGCTGATTGGATTTTCTGGCGTGCTTGCCCTGCTCACCCTGGGAGGAATTGGCATTTACTGGAAGACGCTCCATTCTGCTGCGGCTCCGGTGCCCGTTCGATTCATCGAGGCTCAGCAAGATACTCTTGAAATTACGCTCAACGAGGGCGGCATTGTTAAACTGGGCAATCAACAAACTCTTAAATCACCCTCGGAAGGGGCGGTTGAGGAAGTTTTTGTGCGACCTAGCGATCGCGTGACTGCAGGGCAGGTGTTGATGACGCTGCGCAATCCCACCCGGCAAACGGCTCTGGCTACACAACAAGTCAAAATTCAGCAGCAACAAAGCTTGATAGCGCGCAATCGCCAGCGAGTGGGAGAAGCCAAAGCCCAGCTAGAAGCAGATAGAGAGGAACTGGAAAATTTAGAACAGTTGGCAGCGGATGGGGCGATCGCCGCGTCAGAAGTGAGCAGACAAGCCGATGCCGTTCGTCAAGCCCAAATTGCAGTCCGCGATGCGGAATCGGAAGCAACCAGTACCCAACTAACCCTTCAAGAACTCCAGCTCGAACGTCAGCGCATCGAACAGGAACTGAACGATACGCTGATCAAAGCACCGATTAGCGGCATCGTTCTTGATGTGCCTGTCAAAGCCGGAGATGGAGTTGAAATTCGTACCGACCTACTGACCTTAGGAGACTCGACCCAAGAAATCATTGAGTTAGAGCTATCAACCTTAAATGCAGAAGGAGTGCAGCTTAATCAGCAAGCCCGTATCAGCATCATTGGCCCAGACCCGCAAATTTATCAAGGTCGAGTGGTGGCACTCTATCCTCAGGCTATCGTTTCAAACAATGCGAACGGTGGGGGCAACAATTCAGGGAACACAGGCCAGCCTCGGGTTCCAACCTTAATCCGACTGGATCAACCGACCCAAAGCCTGATCCCTGGAAGCCAGGTGAATGTAGAAATCATTTTAGAGCAGCGTCAAAATGTTGTCGTGCTTGACGTTGAGGGGTTGCAAAATCAGTCATCCCGCTGGTTCGTTTGGCAAGTGGATGATACGGGAGAGGTCTATCGTCAGCCTGTAGAGACTGGGTTAGAAGCGTTAACTCAGGTCGAAGTTGTAGAGGGATTAAGTCCGGGCGATCGCATTGTTGTTCCGCCTCCTGATATGACGTTAAAAGAAGGAGATGCAGTCATCCTTGACGAGCAACCTCCAACAGAAGTATTGCCAACCCCACCAGCGTAAACCAGAGTCAAAACGATGTTATGGGACTAAAACCGCTCGATCTTTTGGGTCTCACTTGGAGAGCGTTGTATACCAACCCTCTGCGCTCAACTCTAACGACCTTGGGTGTGTTTATGGGGGTTACAGCCGTGACTGCGACCCTCCAGGTGGGCAGCATCAGTCGAGTCGTGATTGCCCAACGACTGGCTGAACGAGAAGCCCCTCAAATTCGCATTTTTCCTCAACGAGGCCCAGAACCTCATCAACGAGTTCGTCTGACTCAAGCCGAATTGGACTTCTTGGAAGAGCGACTTGTTGGCTTGGAATCGATGAGTTCTCTGACATGGGTGGATTCTGATGTCGCGCTGTTTCAAGATCGAGAAGCCTATCCGTCCATGTTGGCAGTCACAGAACACTACATCCAAACAACTGGGAAATCGATTGTCCAGGGTCGATTTTTTTCGTCTACCGACTATGCCAACTTTCGCCCTGTCGTGGTGATCGACGAGCAGCTCGCAGCTCAGCTCTTTCTGTCTCAATCTCCCATCGGACATCGGCTTTATATCAGACGACAACCGTTTATTGTGGTCGGTGTTTTGTCTGCCCCTCCCGACGATGACAGTTCTGGCGATGGACAGTTGATTCTGACCACAGCGATGGCTCAGGCACTCTGGGGTCAAAATCAGTTCGGTGTGTTTAGTCTGCGTCCTCAAAAACTAGAGCAAATCGAAGAACTCGGAACTCAAGCTGAACAGCTTCTAACTCAGCGGTTTCCAGGGCAAAAATTTTGGGTCTGGAACAATGTCGAAGATATTTTGCAGCAGCGAACGACTTTAAGTCTTGCTTCACGGGCGTTGACAGCAGTGGGTGCAATTACTTTGTTGGTGGGTGGAGTTGGGATTGCTAATATCATGGTGGCGTCGGTTACTGAGCGCACTTCTGAAATTGGCCTACGGCGGGCAATTGGCGCTACGCAGCAAGAAATTTTGGTGCAATTTATTCTCGAAGCTGTGTTGCTCAGCACGATTGGAGGAGTGGGGGCGATCGCCACTGTCCATGCCCTAGCCAGCACAGTATCACAACAGTTTGACCTGCCCTACCAATTTGAGACTGAGATTGCGGCGATCGCTCTCAGTTCAGCCGTTGTAGTGGGGATTAGCGCAAGCTTTTTTCCCGCCCTACAAGCGAGTCAACTCGATCCCGTTCGAGCCTTACGAGCGGAGTAATTTGGCAAGCCTCTCTGCCTAAAATGCCGTGCGCAAACGATGGAGGCGAATCTGTTTTTCCGTTGCAGCGACAAGTGAAAAAATAGCAATTCCCCACTGATGAGCATAGTCTTGAGCAATATCCAGAGCATCTTGAACCGATGTTGCATCAATGAATAGCTCACCTGCCAGCTCTGCCGTCTCCGGATCGGAAAATTCTGCCAAAAATAGCTGATGTTCTGGAGTTGGAGTTTCAGAAGGAAGCGGCTTGGCTGTTTTTGCAGCTTGACTGGGGGACTTTGTGTCTGGCAATGTCGAGCGATCGCTCATCCAACTATCAATAGAATTGCCGTCAAAATCTTGAACATCCAGAAAATCCCAGTCTGATAAATACAGACTTGGAAAATGAAAGTTGGAAGAAGGGGCAAAGCCAGACATATTCATGGCGGGGTTTAATGCCTAAAGCAACAAATGAATAATGTTTCGATACATTAGCGAACATATTGCAAAAGAAATTGTTACCTTTTGCTTTAATTCGTGATATTTGCTTCTAGCCTACAGGGGCAAATGGGAGGAAACATTCGTATTTACCCGGAGACTAAATGCAAATCAGCAAACTTTCTGTGCAGATGTAAAATCGATCTGTGGGCATCTGCTCAATGGCTTGACGTAAGGGATGTTGAACGTTAGAGAACTGTGTTTCTAACATCTTTGCTGAAGCAAGAATTTCCCCGACTTCTACTCATCTTTTAGAGGGATCAACCGTGAATTTACGGAACCTATGTCGATCTTGGTGAAGTGTACTCCCGATAAGTCCCTTTGCAAAGATGGCGATCGCCCCCGCAACCGATCTGAGGCTCGACCAAATTCCTGTCACTCTAGAACAGTTGACCAAGGAATCGTCTCATCCTGCGCCAAAATTCGGGCTACGACTCGTGCTCCTGTGGCATTGAGATGACTCGGATCAGCAAAATAGCTGTTGTTTCTCAATTCGGCCTGATCGAGATCGTGAAAGGCAAAACCGTGCTGCTGAGCAAGCTTCGTCATGTATTCGCGGAATTCGCGTTCCCATCGTTGCCGCGAGTAGTCGAGATAATCAGAAGATAACGGTAGGTTGACTGCAACGAGAGGAATGTCCTGACGTTGAAGATATTCAGCTAGACGCACTGCTGCGCTCGTTTGCTCCCCGTCGAGCTGAAAGGGAACGTAGCTCGAATCGTAAGCTCCAGGAACGCGAGAATAGCGCTGGTAGTAGAGCCTCGGCTCAAACTGGTCGAGGATGGACTGAAATCCGAGGGAGTTGAGTCCACCACCATATTGATCGACCCAGCGTCGCTGTAACACCAGGCGATCGCGCTCCCAGCGGCGTAGAGGAGTCGAGAATTCAATCAGGCGATCGCACTCTTGCCCCGGTGGATTGGGTGCGAAATCGTAGTAGGCGACTCCTTCCTCAATGCTGGAACTCGACGGACGATCCAGCGTAGGATCTGGTGCTGAACAATCGGAAAACAGGTCAGCATCAAAGGTTTTGTAAGAAATGGGGCGATCGCCCGTTAGGATTTGTTGATAGCCGGGGGAAGCAATGATCTGTTCATAGGTTGAATCGTTGCGACCGCTATTGAAGGCTCGTGACCCGTCGCCCCAGATGACCAAATCAGGGAGCTGATCAGGATGCAGCACCTGTCGAACCATGACATCGACAACCTGGGCGGTTGCGCCGTTGACGCTGAAGTTGTACACGCGGACATCGTCATATCCTTGCTGCGATAGTTCGGCCTGAAGAGTCGCCGGATCAATCCCTTGAAGGGAGCGAGAACTGCCTACAATGAGGATATCTGGCGGGCCAAAGAGTGCGAGATAAGCAGCATAGAGGCGCACTTGAATATTAAGTCGGGGACTCCCCAATGAAGGAAAGTCAACCCGAAACAGTTCAGGAAAAATCCATTCAGGTCGAACAGAACGAGCCACCGACGAGGTTATCACGGCTATCGGTTGAACCTGTGCCGGAATTGGAGACGAAGCCTGTCTTTGAAGGACGGATTGAGCCTGTCGTTGTGCAGTACGATGCGCTTCAGCGTTTTGTTTGGCCGTTTGATAATCGTCTAAAGTTTCTACCGTTTTCGTGATTGCTTCAGTCCACAAGGCAATGCCGCTTGTCCAAGACGCGACAACCATAATGGCGATCGCCATCGTTTTAGGATGCTGGGTTGCCCATCGACGAGCTTGCTGGATCGTTTGTATCACTGAAAAATAGCTGAACTCATAGTCAGAAGAACTAATATCAGAAAGCCTATAAGGAAATGATGTCGCGCTAGAAGAAATCGATCAAGGCTGGTGATGAACCCGAAAAGAGTTGGCTGGCGATCGCCAATCCTTCATTTGAACCGACGATATGTCCCAACCATAACAGTTGCTGTGGGGTCAAAAAGCTAGTGTACAGCGAGGCGAGACTGCTAATCGAGAGCGTTACATCGCCAGAGCCTCCTGGTGTAGCTTTGCCTCGTCCTGCTTTGACCGTCAGAACAAAACGGCCTGAGTTCTCAGAGATGAGCGGATCATGAACCTGTAAGTGCAAATCAGCGGCGGCTGCTAGTGGATACCCCCTCGATTCTAATGCCAGGGGCACGTTAACAATCCGCGTCATCCACCGCTCGACATCGGTCAGAGTTGCGGTCTGCTCTGGTAGTAGATTCACCATTGGTTCCAACAGGCCACCCCGCCAACGGATCTGATCAATCTGGGAGCGGTGACCTTGTAAAAATGTCCAAAGGGTTAGCCCCGCCTCTGCCGAGCAAGCAGCCCAATCGACCACTCTCAAAATTCCCCGCCCCTGCTCTTGATATTGGACAAATAGCAGATACCCTTGAGGGTCTTTTTCTGAACCCACTCGATAGGCGTACAGCGGCGAGTCCTTGTCTTGATGAATTTTTTGCTGCCAGATAGAGGAATGGCGATCGCACCAGCCCTGATTTTTTGGTGCAGCCTGCTGATAGATAGTATTCAGGATGTCTAGATCGGGGGCGATCGGTTTCATCATGAGCAATCCAGCTGAATCGACACGCGGCTTGACCTCAATATCCCGAGTTGCGACTGACCATTTCCCATAGGTTCCAGCCTGCCCGTACCCCGCTTTTGCATAAAGCTGTTGAACCGCCGGATACAACGTCGAAATCGCCATACCCCGCTCATAGGATTCTCGAACGGCATGTTGCATCAGGGCGATCGCCGCTCCTTTTCCTCGGTGCTCCGGTGCAATTCCCACACCTGCCACACCCATCATCGGGACTCGTCGTTCCCCAAACCACTGACCCATCGGCAACAGGCACAATCCACCGAGTCGAGTGTCTTGCTGTGTAATCAGTCGAAAGCTGTCTTTCCCCACCTGGCTGACATAGGTTTCAGCATCTTGAGGTGACGATAGAAAACATTGCATATCAACAGATTTGACCCAATCGACATCCCTATCGTCCAACTGCGAATGGTAGGAGAAGGAGTCAGTAGTGGGGGCAGAAGAGCTTAAAGCCATAGACGAATTGCTCAGAACAATAGGCAACATCAACGGATATGACCAGTGTAGGTTCTGCTGGGTGTGAGCACATGAGGATAGGGCTGTGGCGATCGCCAATTATGACTATCTCAACACACGGCGAATTCGCGGGTCTTTTGTCCAAGGGTTTCGTGTTAGCTCGTTAGCGGCTATCAATTCGAAGTAGGGAGAAGACCTTCTATAGTGCTACGCGCTGATATAAAACCAATAATTGATGGAGAAGCCGCGCACCGCGCGGCTTCTCCATCAATATCTGTCCTAACCTATCTGCGCATTGCTATAGCTGAGCGAAGAGAGGTTCCAAGTTTTCAGTGACGACATGG